>Ga0302320_10011358_pt1 | contig 18854 bp, 19 predicted proteins | sample Bog_T0_3_FD_202130 | JGI IMG/M metagenome (GOLD analysis project Ga0302320, IMG submission 202130) | Peat permafrost microbial communities from Stordalen Mire near Abisko, Sweden - Bog_T0_3 | ecosystem: Environmental > Terrestrial > Soil > Wetlands > Peat | place: Sweden: Abisko, Stordalen Mire...
CCGTCAGCAGTTTCCAATGCTTTGCGGCTAAAGATCGCTCAAGCTAGCGGGAAGCGGCGCGCGCCACGCTGGCCGCAGCGGCGCATTTGCGGCAGCCTGTGTTGCGCTGTCCCTTTGAGGTAGCTGGGCACGCCCGCATTGGCAAAATGCGCCGCGATGCGAGCCCCCATCGTGCCCGCCCCCAGAATTGCGACCTTATGAATTTGTTTGCTCAAGCGACGGCCTCCGTTGTGCGTGGTGCTGGGTTGTCCCGACATGACAGGTTACCGCATTTGGGCGGTCAAGATCTGAGACCAAGAGCGCGTCGCCGATCAGGTATTGCCTTATCGAGGGACGTAATGCCTACGGACGACTCAGGGCTTCTTGGTGGGGAATTGCGTAGTATTCAGCAGGATACTGATCGTCGAATCTCCGCCGTTGATGGTGGCGATGTCGGGCTTACCGTCGCCAGTAAAATGGGCGGTCACGATCTGCTGCGGACTAACCCCGACACTATAGTGGGTTGGCTTCTGAAATGCGCCGTCGCCGTTCCCGAGCAAAACCGAAACGTAACAAGGCTTGGGGTTCACATAGTTGGCCACCGCCAAGTCGGGAATTCCATCCCCGTTGAAGTCGGCTGTGATGATCGAGATGGGCTCGTCTCCAGCGGGATAACTGTTCCCCGGATAGAACGTTCCGTCGCCCTTGCCCAGAGCAATCCAAACAACTGCTTGGTCATTGGCAACGGCTGCAATGTCTAGATTGCCATCCCCATTGAGGTCAACAAGGATAACTTGAAAGGGATCTCGCAACCCCGCAAAGTGCCTAGGCTTCTGGAAAGTGCCGTCGCCATTACCCAAGAGCACCGCGACATCGCCATAATCTCCGTAGAAAGGTAGCCCATAGTTTCCTATCACGAGATCGGGGATACCGTCATGATTGAGGTCTCCTATCGCGACTGAAAACGGCGTACTACCGCCGCTACTGATTTCTTGCGCTTTGGAGAACTTACCCTTGCCCTCGCCAAGAAAAATGGCGAGGCAGCTGGGATTGTTTGCGACGCCCAAAACTGTGGCCACGATGTCAGGAATGCCGTCCCCGTTAATGTCTGCAACAGCTACCGCCTCAGTCGCATAGCCGCATTGGGCGTACAAACCGGCATCTGGGCGGAATTGCCCTTTGCCATTGCCGAGCCCCACCGTTACTAGAGGAAGGTCGGCGTCCGTGGCAACCGCATCCATGTTACCGTCCAGGTTCACATCGGCGAAGACGACCTGCACCGGCGCATCGCCGGCGAATCCGGAGCAGTTCCAGGGCGCGAGCGTTGGCGACGGATTCTTCGGTACGCCGAACGATGCGCATAGCCCAGGCTCCTCGTTCCCCACCACCCCGAAACCCACCTCGCCACCGACACTCAGATCTCCCGCCGCCATCGAGGTAGGATAAAGAACAGGGCTGGGAATCGTCTCGGCCTTTGCGAAAGTCACGCCCGACGCTGAGCTCTGTGCCTGGGCATATGTGAGCAGCAATGCCACTGAAATCAGCCACCGCATTGATGACTCGCAGACCAAGTACCAGGCATTTTTCATATCGAACCTTCCCGTGCAATACAACTTAATGCAAAATAGTCAATTGCCCGGCGCAAAAATAGGGAGGGCTGGTCCCGGGTGCTGGGCATGTGGTGCTGGTACTCGAGAAATAACCTGGTGAGCCGCCGCCGACAAAGATGTAACCATCGACCACGGTCGGCATGGTGAACTTGACTGCGCCTGGCATGCTGGAACTGAGCGCGGTAGTGCTGTTCCAGAGGGCCGTCCTCGTGCCTGACCCTCCGGGCACAGCCGAGTAAACCCATAGCTGCGCAGGATTGGAGCCGACAAATGTTCCTGAACTTGCGTTGCCGCGACCAAAGCCGTTAGAGTCAAGTGCCCAGACGAGACCGTTAGAGCTATTTGAGCCGTCCCACGTCACGGACGTCGTCCCGCCGACGCTGATTCCCGTCGTCCCTTGCTTGGCGAATTGGTGGTCGCTCATCGCCGCCGCCGTAGGATTGAACGATCCGGGAGCACCGGATGTGTAGGAGTACCAATACATGTAGTCATGCAGTCCAATTCCATACAAGTACTGGTTCGAGCTACCCGGCGACCAAAAAGCGGGAATGCCCCAGATGCCGTTGGGACTTGTGTCAGCGGTGAAAGACACCGCTTGGAAGCACTCGACAATGCTGCCGGGAGCGGGCGTGGATGACGTCGTACAGTCAGTTTGAGAAGCCGTGGAGCCCGACGAGGCGGTATACCCACCGCCGTCGAGGCCGCCCATTATGCCGTTGCCGGTGGCGCTATAAGGAACCAAATATGCCATTCCCTGCTTCCCAACGGATATTAATTGGGACGACGACAGGAGCACAACTCCTGCGGTGCCCATGTCGGTATCCTGTGCGAGAACTGTCGTCGAATTAGGAGGACAGCTTGTGTAGAAACACACAGCTCCGCCACTGTCTAGTTGCGAATAGTCGTTAGGCGTGTAGTAATCCAGCTCGGACAGCGAGGAACTGAGCTTGATTATCGAATTTCCCCATTCCCCGCTCGAAGAACTCGGAGGGGATACATCGCCATTGCCTACCGCAACGTATACGTTCCCTGAGCTGTCGATGGCTGGCGCGCCGCCTGCCATCCAGATCCCGCCCTCGTGTGTCGTAGTGCCCGTCGGTTCGGTCGTGAAACTCCCCAACAACGAGAATCCACTACTGGGAGCGGAATAATTGATCTGGAAGCCAGCCACCCATCCGTCGTAGGGATGCCCGGAAACGCCGAAGTCGCAGTTCGAGGCCCAAGCAATGTAGACATTGGCCAGGGTACTGGAGGACTTTGACAAGGCCAGGCCGGGGCGCTGGTTTTCGACCAGCGGGTAGAAGGAACTACCCAGCGCAGGACCGATGTCAACATAGCTAAACTCGCTTCCCGATGTCGCGTCGACTGCGTGTAGACGCTGGCTGTAGACCGGGCCGCTTCCGTAGGCGATTTTGTGGTTGCTAACGACATAAAGCACCGGCGGCGTGACGCTCGCATCGATTACTGGTGTACTGGTAATGCCGACCTGCGGCGCCAGGTTATCGCAAGGATTGCCGCCACCTGAATGTGGAAGGTCAATGTACGGTATTGTCGTTTCTGGGGTAACGCCCGTGATGAAAGTATGTTGCCAGCAAATGCTACCACTGCCCGCGTTGACGGCGTAGATCGTATTGTTCTCTGTCGCGACAAAAACGACGTTCGTTCCTGATGCACAGCTACCGACCGATCCACTGCTGCTGGAGAGTCCATGAACGTAAAGCGGCTGCGCGTAAATCAGCCCGTCGGTGGCTACGGTCGTCGCGGCCAAGCTGGAGAAGTTGAAGCTTGGCGTGAAGCGCGTCTCGTTGGCGTTAACGCCGTCACGGTTCGTGTCGTTGTGATAAGTGAGAATGCACGGAGTAGTCCCGGTGCAAAACGAAGCAGAGGGCGTTATGCTACTCTGCGAAAACGTTAATGTAACCAGGAAGGACGGCAGCATAAAAAAAAACGAAGCGAATAGGGGAACCCGGAGTTTAGCGGCTTTCATTGAATTTCTCCTTGGGCGGGAATCGCTACACAACCCGATGTATACCAGTAAGGCGTTCGCTTGGAAAGAGAAAAATAGCGCAATTTATTGCAGAGACGTGAATTCACGTCTAGTGCCCTCGCCAAGCGTATCCCCGGTTAGCGACCCGAAAGAATAATCCAGCTTTCGCTACTCCGTGCTAGCCGTCCTCTGCCTTGTCTTGAGGCAATAGTTGCGGACGTCGCCGAAGCCGCCTACGGCGATGTGTCCGATGCTGAGCCAGCGCTCCATTTTGTGATGGTGGGTGCGGTGGAGCACATAGGACACGCCGATGGACGTGGCCGCGGCGGCGGCTTCCAGCGCGGCGAAGGCGGCGTCGTTGTAGACGATGTCGTCGGGAATGAGAATCTCCTGCCGGCCGCGTGCCAGAAAGTTCTTAGTTGAGGCGAAGTCCATGCCGCGCACGATGCCGACGCCGGTGAAGAGCAGAATGTTTTCGCGATCCCAGAATTTGTGTTCGGGGAGTCTCGCTGCGACTTCCGGCTTGGTCTGCGGCGCGGGAGTGTCTGGAAGCGGAGTTGCGTCCTGCGCGTGGCTTAGGCATGCGAGTACTGAGACCAAAATCCCCGTTAGGGACATCGTCTTCATGGAACGCATCTTCTGCAATGTAACTGCTTTGTGAGGTCTTTTGCCAGCACGAGCGGCACGGGGCAGGCAGGGATTCTTCGACTGCGTAAGCGCTGGGCTTCGCTCAGCGCTTACTTCGCTCAGAATGACGATCCCGCTTTATAATTGAGGGTTTGCTACTGCACACCGGAGAATTCCTATATGGCGGCTTCTTATAACGGCATTACAGTTCCTGCGAATGGCAAGGCGATCGGCTACGCTGGCGGGAAATACGACGTTCCCGCGAACCCGATTATTCCTTTCATCGAGGGTGACGGCACGGGACGCGACATCTGGAAGGCATCGGTGCGCGTGTTCGATGCCGCGGTCGAAAAAGCTTATTTGGGCAAGCGGCGCGTGGCCTGGTTCGAAGTCTTCGCCGGGGAGAAAGCCAAGGCTAAATTCGACAACTGGCTGCCCGACGACACGATTGCGGCGGTGCGGGAATTTCGCGTTGCGATTAAGGGGCCGCTGACTACGCCCGTTGGTGGCGGCATTCGCTCGCTTAACGTGGCGCTGCGGCAGATTCTCGATCTTTATTCTTGTATTCGTCCGGTCAAGTATTATCGCGGAACGCCGTCGCCAGTGAAGCATCCCGAGCGCATGGACGTGGTCATCTACCGCGAAAATACGGAAGACGTTTATGCCGGCATCGAGTGGGAAGAGGGAACTGCCGACGCCGCCAAGCTGATTAAATTTATTAATGAAGACATGCTTAAGAGCGGCAAGAAGCAGATTCGGCTCGATTCGGGCGTGGGCATCAAGCCGATTTCTATCACCGGAACGAAGCGCCTGGTGCGCATGGCGATTCAGTTCGCGCTCGACGATAAACGCAAAAGCGTGACGCTCGTGCATAAAGGCAACATTCAGAAATTCACCGAAGGCGCATTCCGCAAATGGGGATACGAGCTGGCGACGGAAGAGTTCCGTCCGCATGTGGTGACCGAGCGCGAAAGCTGGATTCTGGGCAACAAAGATAAAAATCCGAATATGACGGTGGAAGAAAACGCCCAGGCCATCGAACCCGGACTTGAATTTGCGGCGGAAGAGTTCCGGCGCGGAGTTTATGCCGAGGTGAAGTCGGTGCTGGACAAGATCTACGCCACGCACGGCGAGGGCGCATGGAAGAAGAAGCTGATGATCAACGATCGCATCGCTGATTCGATCTTTCAGCAGATCGTCACGCGTGCGGACGAATACTCCGTGCTGGCGTGCCCAAATCTGAACGGCGATTACATTTCCGACGCCTGTGCGGCGCAGGTCGGCGGCTTAGGCATCGCGCCTGGCGCGAATGTTGGCGATGGTTATGCGATCTTCGAGGCGACCCACGGAACCGCGCCAAAGTATGCCGATCAGGATGTGATCAATCCCGGATCGGTGATTTTATCCGGCGTAATGATGTTCCGCTTCCTGGGATGGAACGAAGCCGCCGACCTAATCGAACAAGGCCTCGAACGCGCTATCGAAGCCAAGACTGTGACGTATGACTTTGAGCGCCTTATGGATGGTGCGACGAAGGTAAAGACCAGCGAATTCGCGACACACATGATCGAGAACATGAATTCTTTGGTTGGAGTGAAGTAAGACTTTTAACCCAGAGAACACAGAGGCTCACACAGAAGCTCACGGATGACTGCGACTCTCCTCTGTGAAACCTCGGTGGCCTCTGTGTTAAAGATTTTGATTTTCATACGAAAGGTCATCATGCGAAAGAAAGTTAGCATTGTAGGTTCTGGAAATGTGGGCGCGACTGCCGCTCACTGGATTGCCAGCAAAGAACTGGCCGACGTCGTCCTCATCGATATCGTCGAGGGGGTTCCGCAGGGCAAAGGACTCGACCTGCTCGAAGCCATGCCCATCGAGAAGCGCGACTCTTACGTGCTCGGCACGAACGACTATGGGGATACCGCGAACTCCGACATTGTGGTGATCACGGCGGGCATTCCTCGTAAACCGGGCATGAGCCGCGACGATTTGCTGAACACCAACTACAACATCATGAAAGATGTGGTTGGCAAAGTCGTGCAACACTCGCCAAATTGCATTTTGATTATCGTGTCGAATCCGCTGGATGCCATGGCGCAGGCGGCTTACAAGCTCAGCGGATTCTCCCGCCAGCGCGTCATTGGCATGGCCGGTGTGCTTGACTCAGCGCGCTTTCGCGCCTTCATCGCCGAAGAGTTGCGGGTCAGCGTGGAGAACGTCACCGCCTTCGTGCTCGGCGGCCACGGCGATACCATGGTTCCCCTGCCGCGCTATTCGACGGTCGCCGGGATTCCGATCACCGAATTGATGGACGAAGCCACGGTCGCCCGCCTCGTGCAACGCACGCGCGACGGCGGCGCGGAGATCGTGAAATATCTGAAGACGGGCAGCGCCTACTACGCGCCGTCCGCTGCGGCGACGGAGATGGTCGAGGCGATTCTCAAGGATAAGAAAAAAATTCTACCCTGCGCCGCCTATCTGGAGGGCGAGTATGGCGTCCACGGGCTATATGTCGGAGTGCCGGTGAAGCTAGGATGGGCTGGCATCGAGCAGATCGTCGAGATCAAGCTCAGCGCAGATGAACAATCCGCGCTGAATACGAGCGCCGATGCGGTGAAGGAGTTGGTGGCTGTGATCGGGGTGTAGTTGGCGTTCGTCAGCCGTGTGTTTAGGGGATCGCAATCATCCTGGCGTTGTATTTGTATCAGCGGACCTCGACCCGTATATTCGGGGAACCCCTCTGCCAATTGCGTTCGATCTGCCGTGTAGCTGCATATTCCTCGTCATCAGCCACCACAAATTTCTTGGCGCGGAGAATTTTCAACACGACATCGTCCTTGTCCGTGCCTTCCTTTAGGGATAGAAGCGCGATCATAAACCTGTCGCGCTCGGCCTTGGATATTTCCTTGCGAGCCACGTAAACGTAATCGATATAAGGTTGTGAGGTAAAGAAAACGCGAACCCGCTTTCTATCCAATTGGCCGGTAGCAATCAGAAAGTTGTAAACCGTTTCATCGATCGCTCCGGCGTCGACCACACCGGTCGCCACCATCGCCGCAGTCGCGAGATGGCTGCCGGAGTAACGGTATTTGAGATCGGTCTCGGGATATATGCCTGCCTGGATGAGTTCGTGGTAGGCCATCAAATGTGCGCTGGTGGAGTCGATATCGCCGAAGGCGAACTGCTTTCCTCTCAGGTCATTGAGCGAATGAATGGATGAGTTAATGCCAGTAATGAAGACCGAGTGGTAGTGCAAGTCGATGGCACGCTGGACCAGCGGAATGACTCCATACCTGGCATGCGCTCGAATGTAAACCAGTGCGCCCAGGCAAGCAAAATCGTAAGAACTATCGGCCAAGCCGGAAACTGTCTCACCGTAAGTATCGGGAGACGCAACTGTCACCGGACGTCCCATGGCCTTGGTGAGATAGGCCTGTAGAGGCGCTCTCTCTTCTTGGTTCAACCCATCCATTACTACGGCGAGCGTGGTCGGTTTGTCGGCCGAATAAAGCGGTGTGCCCGCTAGAATGCAGGAGAGCAAAACCACGGTGGATCTAGATCCCAAACGCATAGATCGCCTTCGTTCTACTTAGGCACTTCGCGCGCCATACGAATGAGACATCAAGTAATTGAAGCTTAACGCAATTGAAGAGCGATGAAGACTACAGGAGCGTCTGCCAGTCGGACGAGTGTGCTGGAATCGAACAGTTCGCGTGGCGATGGTAGAACAACACCGAGGTTGGCCGGCATCGAACAAATCGTCGAGATCAAGCTCACCGCAGACGGAACAGGCTGCGCTGGCAAGAGCGGGGGATGCGGTGAAGGAGTTGGTGGCTGTGGTCGGCTGTAGTGACGCCGCGGTCGGCTAACAGTCTTTGATTGTCCAGAAGCGGCGGGCTTCGTATCCCATCTGTAACAAGCGATTCTTAGGGTCGTGACGCTTGCCGCAGCGTGGGCACGGTATGTAGCGACTGATCGAGGTGCCTTGTTTGTCGTAGCTCGCGGAAACCGAAAACGTCAGCCCGCAACTGCACGGGATGAGATACATCTTGAGTTGCGGCTTAATTTTCGACCGCCGCGAGGGTCTTTTTCTTGCGCATGTTCGCTTGCAGAACTTTCTTGCGCAGGCGCAGGGTCTTCGGCGTGATCTCGACAAATTCATCGTCGGCAATGAATTCGATCGCCTGTTCGAGATTGAGCTGCCTGTAAGGAACCAGTCGAACCGCGATGTCCGACGTCGAAGAGCGCATGTTAGTCAGCTTCTTTTCGCGGACGACATTGACGTCGAGGTCATTGTCTTTGGCGTTCTCACCGACAATCATGCCTTCGTAAACATCGACCGTGGGGCCGACGAAAAGTTCGCCGCGCTCTTGCAGATTGTAGAGCGAATGGGGAGTGGTCACTCCGTCGCGATCGGAGACCAGGGCGCCGGTCAGGCGATGGGGAATTTCGCCCAGCCATCCGGTGTAGCCGTCGAACAGCGAGTTCATCACGATGGTGCCCCGCGTGTCGGTGAGGAGTTGGCTGCGCAGTCCGATGAGGCCGCGGCTCGGAACGCGGAACTCTATGCGAACGCGTCCGTAGCCGTGATTGTGCATGTTGAGGACTTCGGCTTTGCGCGTGCCGAGTTGTTCCATGACGACGCCGACGAATTCTTCAGGAACGTCTACGGTCAGCTTTTCGACGGGTTCCAGGAGGCGTCCATCGACGCGTTTGGTGACGATTTCGGGTTTGCCGACCATGAGTTCGTAGCCTTCGCGGCGCATCATTTCGATCAGAATCGAAAGCTGAAGTTCCCCGCGTCCCATAACTATGAAGGAGTCGGTCGCGGCCGTGTCTTCGACGCGGAGTGAAACGTTCGTCAGCAATTCTTTTTGCAGGCGATCTCGGAGATTGCGGGAGGTGACATATTGGCCTTCTCGTCCGGCGAACGGGGAAGTGTTCACCGTGAAGAGCATGGCGATCGTCGGTTCATCGATGGTGATCGGCGGCAGCGGCGCGGGATTCTCGACGTTGGTGATGGTTTCGCCGATGGTGATGTTTTCAATGCCAGCGACGGCGATGATGTCGCCGAGAGTGGTCTCGGTGATGTCGGTACGCTTGAGTCCGGAGAAGGAAAAGAGCTTGGTGATTTTCGTTTTCTGCAGCGATCCGTCGAGCTTGGCGATGCCGGCTTCTTCTCCGGTTTTCAGAGTGCCGTTGAAGACCCGGGCGATGGCGAGGCGTCCGAGGTAGTCGCTGTAGTCGAGGTTGGCTACGAGAATTTGCAGGGGCCCCGTGGGATCGCCGGTGGGATGCGGAATCGTATTGAGAATGGCCTGGAACAGTGGCTCAAGATTTTCGCCCGGGATTTTCAAGTCTGTCGTTGCGGTGCCAGCCTTCGCATTCGTGTAGAGAACAGGAAAATCGAGTTGCTCTTCCTTCGCATCGAGGTCGATGAACAAGTCGTAGACTTCGTTGAGTACTTCTTGCGGACGGGCGTCGGAACGGTCGATCTTGTTGATAACGAGAATCGGGGGCAGGTGAGCTTCCAGCGCTTTGCCTAGTACGTAGCGCGTCTGCGGCAACGGGCCTTCGCTGGCGTCCACGAGAAGCATGACGCCGTCCACCATCTTTAGCGCGCGTTCGACCTCGCCGCCGAAGTCGCTGTGGCCGGGGGTGTCGACGATGTTGATCTTGGCGCCTTCGTGAAATACCGCAGTGTTCTTGGCCAGAATGGTGATGCCGCGCTCGCGCTCGAGGTCGTTGGAGTCCATGACGCGCTCAACCAGTGCCTCATTGGTGCGGAACGTTCCGCTCTGGCGGAGTAGCGCGTCCACGAGCGTGGTCTTGCCGTGATCGACGTGGGCGATGATAGCGATATTGCGAATGCCAGAACTCAAAATGGGTGGATCCTTCCCTGGGTGGCTGTCTCTTTGAGTTTACTATGCGCGGAGGGTCATACGCTGTCCGACTTGGTGTTTCGCAGTCGATACCAGCCCACAATGGCAAAGAGCGAAAACATGAAGATAATCGTCGAGATGGCGTTGATCTCAGGGGTGATGCCGCGGCGGAGGCGTCCCCAAATTTCTAACGGCAGCGTGTTATCACGGCCGATGAGGAAGAAGCTGACTGCGATTTCGTCCAGAGAAAGCGTGAAGATCAGCAGTGCCGCGCCAATGATCGAGAGCTTCAGGTTGGGAATGGTGATGCGCCAGAAAGTTTGCCAGTAGTTTGCGCCGAGATCGAGCGAGGCTTCTTCCTGAGCGCGGTCGAGTTTTTGCAGTCCGGCGAAGACTTCGGTGGTCGCCACTGAGATCAAGGCTGTCCCGTGTCCGAGGACGATGGTTAGCAGGCTGAGCTTTACGTTCACTTCGCGAAAGAGCATCAGCAGTGACAATCCGGTGATGATGCCGGGGAGAATGAGCGGCAGAAGCACAAGTCTCCGGAATAGGGCCTTGCCGGGGAAGTTGGCACGGTCGAGGGCCAGGGCCGCCGGGATTCCGAAAGCTAGCGCAATGGCCATCGCGCACACAGCAACGAGAAGGCTGTTGAATACTGATGTCCAAACGGCGTCATCGGCGAATAGGGTTCGATACCAATCCAGCGTGAGATTGCGTGGCGGGAATCCGCCTACGCCCGCGCCATTGAAGGAGTATACGACTAGGGTCACGATTGGGAGGTAGAGGAAGGCAAACACTGCCAGCGCGTGAGCGGTTAGCCAGTGCGAAGGGGCCGGTTGTGGAGTACGCGCGTAAGGTTGCTCTGAGCTTGCCGAAGGGGTCGCGCCTACAGGCCCTGTCATTGGAAGCTCCACCGTTTTTCTAGCTTTTCTGACAGGAAGAGCAGCGCCACCACGAAGCTCAGCATGAAGAAGGAGATCGCCGCGCCTAAAGGCCAGTTGTATGCGGCGCCGAATAGGCTTACAACGATGTTCGAGATCATGATGCCGCTCGGTCCTCCGAGCAGTAGAGGGGCCAGAAAGTCGCCCAGGCTGAGCACGAAGGCGAAAGTTGCGCCCGCAACGACTCCGGGGAGTGAAAGCGGAAGAATGACGCGCAAGAAAGTTTGTGCTGGCGAGGCTCCCAAGTCTTGCGATGCTTCGATTAAGTTGCGCGGAATATGTTCGAGGGCCGCGTAAATCGGCAGGAATGCAAAGGGCGTGTAGATGTGAGTCAGTGTCAGCACGACTGCAAAGGGGCTGTAGAGCAGAAACTCCAGCGGATGTCGAGTCACATGAAGATATTGCAGCGAAGTGTTTAGGACGCCATCGCTGCCCAGGATTGTCTTCCAGGCATAAGCGCGCACCAGATAACTAACCCACAACGGGATGATGACTAGCTGATATAGCAAGTCTTTGCGTTTGCCGGCGCGGAACGAAACGTAGTACGCCAGCGGATAGCCGAGCAGCAGAGAGAAGATCGTCACGCGTGCTGCGATGCTCATTGAGCGCAATAGCGTTTGCCAATAGACATCGACGCGGAAGAGTTCGCGATAGTTATCGAGCGTCCAGGAATGAACGATGTATTGCTCCGGCGAAACTGACCAGAAGCTAAAGCAAAAGAGCAAGGCGTAAGGCAGAAGTAAGAATGCGCCTACCCAGAGCAGCGGAGGAAGCGTGATGGCGGCTCGGTAAGCACGGGAAAACATCAGGCGCGCTCCGGGGAGTCGCGGACAGGGATCACGTCAGAGGGGGAGAATTCGAGGTCAAGTTCGCCCTGCCAGTCGTCGCGGCTGGGTGCGCGTACGGTCAGTTCCAGGCTATCGTTACAGCGGATGCGAAGTAATTCTGTTGCGCCGTGAAATGCTTGCTGCAAAACTCTTCCGCGAAAGTGGATCGCATCTCGCGGCGGCGAGCCGAAACGAATTGCCTCCGGGCGCAACGAAAACACGGCAGGGCCGTCGGCGAGGGCGGCGGGCCAGCTCAATGATTGGCAGCGCGCGATTCCATTTCTCACTTCGCCTCGTAACAAATTTGTGTGTCCAATGAACTGCGCCGCGTAGGTCGTCGCCGGACGATTGTAAATCTCTCGTGGCGAATCGATCTGTTCCAGTTCTCCCATTCGCAGCAGGGCGATGCGGTCGGAGAGTACCATCGCCTCTTCCTGATCGTGGGTGACGAAGACGAAGGCGATGCCCACTTCTCGCTGGAGAGCTTTCAGTTCGATTTGCATCTGTCGGCGCAGATTGGCGTCTAGTGCGGAAAGCGGTTCGTCGAGCAGCAGCAACTTTGGGCGATTGACGAGCGCGCGTGCCAACGCAATGCGCTGCTGCTGTCCGCCACTTATTTTCGAAGGCTTAGACGCGGCGAGGGTAGTCATCTTGACCATGGCCAGCGCTTGTTCGACGCGCGAGAAGACCTCTTCCGCGGGTCGTCTGGCGATTCTTAAGCCATAGCCGACATTCTGCGCGACCGTGAGGTGAGGGAAGAGGGCGTACTGCTGAAATACAGTATTCACTGGGCGGCGAAATGGAGGTATCGTGTCGATGCGCTGTCCTGACATCAGCAATTCGCCAGAGGTCGCGCTCTCGAATCCTGCGATGATGCGAAGTAAGGTGGTTTTGCCCGATCCGCTCTCGCCCAGAATGGTGAGGAATTCGCCTTCGGCAATCTGCAAGGAGATGTCGCGCAGAACGGGCGTCTTGCCGAACGTCTTGGCCAGGCGGCGGACATCGAGCAATGGTTGCTCCGTATTGTGGGTGGGCGAGGTCGCCATTAAAAGTCCACCGATGATAAATCATCTTCGGGCAGGGCCAAAGCGAGCACCTCGGCCGCTGTTTTATGGCAGTTGTCATGCGAGGGGTGCGTCGGTTATTCTGAGAGTCGAACGAACGTTCGAACGAAATGAACTTCTCTTCGTCAATTGCCGATTCCGCCTCCCCCGCAAGCCGCTATTTGGTTCCGGAAGGCGAGACTCGCTTCGACAAGACTCTGGCCCGCATCCTGGAATGCGCCACGCAGGTTTTCTACGAAAAGGGTTATGAGGGCGCGTCGATGCGCGATTTGTCGCGCGCGACCGGGATGTCGCTGTCGGGCCTTTATCATTATTTCCAGAATAAAGAAGAACTGCTTTACTTGATTCAGCGGCACACGTTTTCGACGATTCTGGAATTGCTGCGAGGTCGATTGCACGATTGTGATGACACGGAGCAATGCATCCGCATTTTCATCCTCAATCACTTGGAATATTTTCTTGCCAATCGGATGGCGATGACGGTTCTTTCTCATGAGGACGACGTTCTGGATGGCGTTTTCGGAACGGAGATCGCCGCGCTCAAGCGCGAGTACTATCGCATCTGCGTCGGCCTTCTCGATGCGTACCGAAGTGAGGGCGGACGCGCTTTCGATAGCCGCGTGGCCGTGCTCAGTCTGTTTGGCATGATCAACTGGATTTACACCTGGTACAACCCGCGCAGCGACGCGAAGGCTGCTGATCTGGCGCGACAGATGGGCGATATTTTTCTGGGCGGGATCGGCTCCGCTGTCACAAACGCTGGGAAACGAAATTGCTCGAAATCAAAACGAGTTTAGGAATAACATCGAGTCATCACGAAAAGGAGTTTTCTATGGCCACAACTTTAACCCCGCAGACTACCGAAGCCGTTAAGCCGCTTGTCAACTATCGCGTCGATGCTGGCGTTGCCGTCATCGAGATGTGCGATCCGCCAGCGAACACTTATACCTATGAAATGAATCGCCAGTTGGATGAGGCCATCCTCAAGGCGCGAATGGACAATGACGTTTACGTCATCATGCTGACGGGGGCGGGGGATAAGTTTTTCTCCGCGGGCGCGAACATCAAGATGCTGTCGAGCGTCGATCCCACGTTTAAGTATTATTTTTGCCTGCATGCCAACGAAATGCTGTTGCGCCTGGAGCACACACCCAAGCTGGTGATCGCCGCGATTAACGGCCACTGCGTGGGCGGAGGGCTGGAAATCGCTATGGCGGCCGACCTGCGCATCGCGCGGCGAGACGCGGGCAAGATCGGGCTGCCGGAAGTGAATCTGGGCGTACTGCCTGGCACGGGCGGCACGCAGCGGCTCTCGCGTCTCGTGGGGAAGAGCAAGGCTATCGAGTTGATGGTTGTGGGCAATACGTTCTCGTTCGAGGAAGCTTTGGAGATGGGCATCATCAACGATATTTACGAGAAGGAAAATTTCATGGCCAACGTGATGGAATATGCCCACCAGTTCTGTCCGCCGAACAAGGCCGCTAAGGCTGTGGGACGTATCAAACGCGCGGTGCAGACGGGATGGGAGATTCCGATGGAGTCTGCGCTGGCCGTGGAACGCGAGAATCAGCAGATTCTTTTCCAGAGCGAAGATGCGAAGGAAGGCTTGGCGGCTTATGTGGAGAAGCGGCCGGCGGAGTTCAAGGCGAAGTAGTTGTGTTTGGTGAGGGACGCGGGCGAGGGCGCCCGCGCCACATTCGATTTTTGGGAGTTGTTATGCCGGGAAAAGTAGCGAAGATTGGGACGTTTAGTGATTGGGTTGGGTTGTTTGACGACTGGCGCAAGGAGATCGGCGTCAATCATGACGACATCGCGAGCTTTAAGTTCGACACGCTGTATGGCGCGATCGATACCGAAGACATCGAATTCGGCCACTACAAAGGACGTCGCAAGTGGGAGAACCTGCGCCAGATTCCAACGCAGCAGATGCGCGATGCCCTGATGAACATGATCGTTTATCAGGGCGACACCGAGTTTGCCAGCTGTGAGCAGCAGCGGCATCTTTTTCAAATGGCGCCGACCGATTACGACCGTCGTGCGCTGACCCGAGTCATGATCGAGGAGATGCGTCACGGCTGGCAGATGTGCGCGTTGCTGGTTGAGCACTTTGGCTACAGCGGCAAGGTTGAAGCGCAGAAGATGTTGGAGCGGCGCGCGTTCGAGAACAAGCGGCTGCTCGGGGCCTTCAACGTCGATGTCGACAACTGGATGGACTTCTTCACGTATACCGATTTCGTCGACCGCGATGGCAAGTTTCAGTTGCAGATGCTGAAGTATTCGGCATTCGCGCCGCTGGGACGGTCGATGTCTTACATGTTGCGCGAAGAAGCGTTTCACATGGGCACGGGAAACGATGGCTTGCGGCGCATCGTGCAGGCGGGGGTGATTCCTGCGTGGCTGATTCAGAAGTATTTGAATAAGTGGATTTCCAGTTCTTATGATCTGTTCGGCACCGATCATTCTTCTTCGGCGCATTGGGCCTACGTGTGGGGAATTAAAGGGCGATACGATGAGCCGAAGAATGATAAAGAGGCGGATGTTAGTGATCTGAATGATTACAATCGGCAGCTTTATCGTGATGAGGTTGCAGGGCTGGTGAATCGGCTCAACTCGGTGCTTACGGGCGGACAGCCGAAGTTGTATGCCCCGGATATTAAGTTCAATCGAGCGATCGGGCGATGGGCCGGGCAGAAGTTTCACGCTCAGACCGGCGAGCCTCTCGATGATGTTTCTTATGAGGCGCACCTGGTTGAATATATGCCGAGCGCTGCGGACAAAAAGCTATTGCTCGACATCATCAACACTGAGAAGAAATGGATTGCGCCGAAAGAGGGCGCCCGGGATCCGTTGTCTAGCATTGGCGAGGTGCGGAAGTCGGCGATTAATCTTTAGGGAGTGTTTTCTTGCGCAGGCAGAGAGCAGATTCCTCGCTTCGCTCGGAATGACGAAGTGGGATACACTCTGCGTCTGGATCATGACTTCTCGCGTCACTCTCGAGTTAAATCCTCCAGTTGCCTACATCGCGCTGCGGCATGCGTCGCTGAATATTATTGATATCCCGATGATGAAAGAGTTGTCGGGCGCGCTGGCTGAGGCCGACGAGCACAGGGACGTTTCGATCATCATCTTCCGGGGCGAGGGAAAATGTTTCTCCGCAGGTGTGGATGTTGCTGCTCATACTCCGGAGTTGGTGGCGTCGATGCTGCGGGAGTTTCATGGCGTGCTCAATACCATCGTGTCAGGTCGTAAGGTTACGATCGCGCAGGTGCATGGGAACTGTCTTGGCGGCGGGGCCGAGTTGGCGATGCTGTGTGACATGGCGTTCACGGCGGAGAATGCGACGTGGGCATTTCCCGAGATCAAGCTTGGGTGTTATCCCCCTGCAGCTGTGACTGTACTGGCCGCAGTTGTTGGGCAAAAGATGGCGTCTGAATTAATCCTGACCGGGCGGAATTTTGATGGTGCGGAAGCGGCGCGCATCGGCTTGGCGAATCGATCCGTGGCCGAAGAGCAACTTCCGGACGTAATCGACGAGGTCGTCGCGCGTCTTTCAAAACTCAGCCCTGCGGCTTTAGCGATTACCAAGTCGGCGATGTACGCCTGGAACGCGGCGCATTTCGATAAGGGGTTAGAGCGGGCGGAGAAGATTTATCTCGAAGACTTGATGAAGACGGAAGACGCGCACGAAGGGATTGCTGCATTTCTGGAGAAGCGGAAGCCAGTTTGGACGGGGAAATAAATTGGAATACGAGATCAATGCCGAAGAAGCGAAAGCGCTTCTAACCAGCGAAGCGCCTCCGACTTTGCTCGATGTTCGTGAGCCCTGGGAATTTCAAACGGCTCAGATCACGGGATCGATGCATATCCCCATGGGGGACATTCCGAGCCGGGCGCATCAGGAGCTTGATCCTGACGCGCACATCGTGGTGGTGTGCCATCACGGAGTGCGGTCACTGAGCGTGACGAGTTGGCTGCGGCAGCAAGGCTTTGAAAGTGTCCAGTCGTTGCGGGGCGGCATCGACGCTTGGTCGCGTGTGATCGATCCGAAGGTGCCGCTGTATTGAAGACGGGCGATCCACAGGGGCTAAAGCCCGATCGGTTTAGTGCTTATTCGTGGCCCTGAAAGCCCACGCTTCCACGAAAGCACTTATCCTTTGCCCACAAGCGCAACGGGCTTGATTTCGGGCGCGAGCACTATGCTCGCGTGGAACAGCGTTCCGGCGACTCTCGTTGCGATGGCGATCAGATCGTTTTGCCCTAGAAAGACTTTCACCTGGCGCGAGCGTGAGAATTCCGGCAGGTTCACGGCCAAGCCATTGCGAATCCGGCTTGCAATCTCGTCGGTTGCGGTGACCGATGGAATTTCGGGAAGGAGTTTGCGGCAGTGGATGAAGAGATCGTCGGCGTCTCCGCAAAGAGCAGCGGATTGAACTTCTTCCAGCGTGTGAGCGTCCTCAAGTGTGAAGTCTCCGGCGCCGGTTCGGCGCAGGGCGGCCAGATGCGCGCCGCAACCCAATTCCTTCCCCATATCGTGCGCGATGGATCGCAGGTAAGTGCCAGAGCTGACTTCGGACCGGAAGTTTGCGCGATCGCCATTGACCGCGTCGATTGCGAGTAACTTTATTTCGACCTGCACGGATTTGAGGGTTACATCGGCTTTCTTGCGTGCGAGCTTGTAGGCAGGGACTCCGTTGATTTTCTTGGCGGAAAACGGCGGCGGCATTTGCTCGATCATCCCTTGAAACCTGCCTGCGATCTCTCGCAATTTTTCGAGTGAGAGCACGACGTCCTGCATTGGCGTCGTGGATTGGCCTTCCGCGTCGTAAGTGTCGGTGGCGAAGCCGAAGCGGATTTCGCCTTCGTAGGTTTTATCTTTTCCGGTATAGAACTGAGCTAGGCGAGTAAGATTTCCAGCGACGAGCGGCAATACACCGGTGGCCATGGGATCGAGCGTGCCGAGATGGCCGATCGACTTCTGCCCGAGAATGCGCCGAACCCGGTTGACCACATCGTGCGAGGTCATCGCGGCGGGCTTGTCGATTATGAGGATGCCATTCATATAGATTGATAGGGTCGGCGTGCGAACGACCGCCGACGCCCGAGCAAGATCGAACATGATTCCGATTCGCGACGACACGCCGCGTTACACGACTCCCTACATCACCTATTTTCTCATTGCTTTGAACGTGGCCGTGTTTTTATTCGAGCTCTCGGTGGGCAAAGGGAGCAATGGAGCGCTCAATAGCCTGATTCACCAGTTTGGCGTGGTTCCACGTCGGTTTTCGGCGGATATATCCGGGCCGCGGGTTGATCTCGTCGGCGCATTCCTACCAATTCTTACGTCCATGTTTCTGCACGCTTCGTGGTTACATATCATCGGGAACATGTGGGTGCTTTGGATATTTGGAGACAACATTGAAGATTATCTGGGACATTTTCCGTATCTTGTTTTCTATTTTTTTTGCGGATTTGCGGGTGCAATCGCCCACATCTTTCTGAACGCCGGGTCGAGAGTGCCGAGTGTAGGCGCGAGCGGCGCCATTGCTGGAATTATGGGTGCGTACCTTGTGCTCTATCCGAAAGCGAAAGTGCTGACCATCGTCCCGTTAATTATTTTTTTTACGTTCTGGTGGCTGCCGGCTTGGATCGTTTTGGGTTATTGGTTTCTGATTCAATTCGTCAGCGGCGCGACTTCGATCGCGTACTCTAGCCAGACCAGCGGAGGAGTTGCATTTTGGGCGCACGTAGGAGGGTTTCTAGCGGGAGGCCTGCTGATTAAGTTGTTGCCGCGGCATCGTCCGCAAGGGTGGCGCTCCAACGCATGGGGATGATCGCTCTTGCCTATCGTTCTTGTGGTGTGGAGGCTTTGTTCTTGGGCGGACTTGGGCTGGCGAGTTGGCTGGGTTCCACGCGGTTTCTGCCGCGGCGTTTTGC
>Ga0302320_10011363_pt1 | contig 18849 bp, 16 predicted proteins | sample Bog_T0_3_FD_202130 | JGI IMG/M metagenome (GOLD analysis project Ga0302320, IMG submission 202130) | Peat permafrost microbial communities from Stordalen Mire near Abisko, Sweden - Bog_T0_3 | ecosystem: Environmental > Terrestrial > Soil > Wetlands > Peat | place: Sweden: Abisko, Stordalen Mire...
AAAATTTTTCGTGAAAATTTACGCGGAAAAAACCGTATCTTTTTTTAAAAAAACAAATTATATAGCGTGCTCATTGGGGTCGCGCCCCAATTTAAAAAAAGAAAATTTTATTTTATTTTTATTTCATCAATTTTTTAAAAAAATCATACATTTTTCTGTTTTTCTTACTTTTTTAAAAAATTATTTTTCTTCTGCTTAATCAAAATTTATTATTAAAAGACCTCCGCAATTATATATATTAATTTTAAATATACAATAAAATTTTGTTGCATTGCTGAGATATAAAACTACTGGCTTTTGCTAAAAAATTAATCAATAAGTCGAAATCGACATCTCCGACCATCATTTATCGAGTCTTCTTCTTCCATGGCTTCTGGTTGCACATAATATCGATCTATTAATTCAGCCCAATTTTCTTTGTTTTTGGGCAAATTTGTGATGATGAGCTTCTTTTTCCGGCTTTTCTCCATTTCTATGAGATGTTTATTCTCGATTTCTAAAGTGAAAAACAAGCAAAAGTTGCATTTTTTCGCTTCTTGATCGAAATTACAACATTTTTGGCATAAAGCTTCAATTTCTAAAGTAACTTGATCTTCTGTCATGACAATTAAATTGATTTTTTTCTCTTTTTCCTTATGTTGTAATAAGAACTCATGGATTTCATAATAATTTTCCTTTGAGAAACCCAAACAATTTGGCAAACCGGTGTTTTTTATCACGTTTTCCAGGTTTTCCTCTTCAACATTATGAACGAGTTCCAAAAAATTCCCATTAAAAGTTACTTTAAAAAGATCAAACCCATGGCTCGTTAGTTCGAAATGTAACATAAATGAATATTTCTCATTGGAATTTAGGAAAAGCTCAGTAAAATCCTCCTTAATAGAAAGATTATGGATTTCCTGTTTTAATTCAATGAAAAATGACTCAAAGTCATTACAGGAATACTTTTCTATAATATTGGCTAAAGATCGGGCACTTTCTATGGGCAACTCCTGAAGTTCAGTCAAACCATCGGGCAGATTTTCTTGAGCAAATCTGACCTCTCCTAGAGAAAATTCAAAGAACAAATTTGCCTTTTTGATAACAATCTCTCGTATTTTCTTGACTTCATTGATCAACCCAAAGAGAAAAACGTTGGTTTTTTCCTCTTTTATTAGGAAAACATCACCAAAAAATCTGGAAACTATGGGAAATTCGGGCCTTTTCATCGAATCCTCGAAGTTCATACCTTGGATTGGGTTTTCTTCCTTTACGGCATAGTGATTTTTCTTGGTTTTGGGGTTGGAAATTGAATGATGATGATAAGAGGAAAGTGAAGGCGATTTGGGTTTGGAAATCGCTCTTTTTAATATATAGGACATGGTGAAGGTCTTTTTGGGTAGCATTTTATAATAAATTTAGGTAGGATTATAATAACGAGATAAGAAATTTAATAAAAGAGATGAGATAAGATTTTTCAGATTACAAGCCAATGAAATTAAGCTGAGACTTTGAAAGCGCGTTTAAATTTTTTTTTTGTTTTATTGAATTTTCGCAATTTTTATAAATTTTTGAAATTATTTGGTAAACATTAATTTTACTTTAAATTTGATTTCCCTATCAAAAAGCTTATTTTTAATATTTCCTCTTTTAAAAGTTTAAATTATCCTTGTCCCAATGCAAACCATTGAAAAAAGGCTCGCCTTTTCCAAGGAAATCATCCGTTTCCAAAACGAAAAGACCTTCGAAAAAATACTCCAATTGACTCCAATAGACATAGAAATTCTTATGGAAATAGACCCCAAAAACCGTTTACCTTTATTCCTTGATTTCGTAACTTTTTCTCTTATTTCGTTTAAAATAAACTCCTATTTTGATGCAAGACTAGCCTAAAAGAACAAATCTCGATTTTGGAGACTTCATTGAAACAGGCTGTGCTTTCAGTAAAAAAGCCTGGATTTTATTAAAGAAATAAAGCTTTTTTCTAGGGGACTCATAGTTTGAAAATCTGGGAAATTTGTAAAAACCTTTGTTTTCTTTATTTGATCTGTGCGACAATATATCTTTCACAAAGAAAGACAGAAATCTTCTTGAAATATTATAAGAAAGCCGAATACATATTCCATCCTCCAAGTCGTGATTCCGGGTGGCAGGAAAAACCCGAGTTTTGCAATTATAAGTTGATCCTTTCGATTTTGAAGGCGAGCCATTTAGCAAAAGAAGGGAATTTAACCGAATCTATTGAAATATTAAGGAATCTACTTGATAAAGCAATGATCCTTAAAAATGGCACAGTCTTATTCAGGAAAGCCAATTGGGGATTAGGAACACTTTATAATCAATATAAAGAAAGAAAAAAAGCTATTAATTGCTTTATTAATGGATTGATATTATGCGATAAGGCAGGAGAGTTTCAAAAAGCCTTGAGGAAATTGGAAGATGAGGACTTTTTCCTCATTTATTATGTGTATTTCAAATATAAAACCGCGAAATTGTTGAAAATTAAAGGGAAATTTGGGGAAGCGATAGTTTTCGCGAAGGGAGCCAAGGGAAATATTAATGATATTACCAAGAAACTTGAAATAAACAGCAGGAAGAACATTTTTGTGCAGGAGTTCATGAATATCCTTTCCTTTATTGATAAGAAAATCGCAATAATAACAGATGAAATCACAAAAAAAAGGGAAATTCTCGTGATAAAAAAAACTGACACCTCAAAGAACCAAAATTTTAAAAAAGGAAGCAACAAATTCGAAGATTATTTAATCTCCATAAAACAACGAATTCTCAACCCTGAGAAAACGTTCGAAAAAACTGAGAAAAAGCTCGAGAAAAACGAATTATTGAAGAAATTGCAAAGAAACAGAGATAAAGACTCTGAAAACCCTCAGGAAAATGAATATCTATTGAAAAACATCTATAAATCCAGACCTTTAAGTCTTAAAGTCGATGAGAAGTTCCTTAAAAGTCTTTCTATCAATCAATCCAAGGAAATAGAGAAAACATATCTATTTTCAAAGAATATCCCTAAAACCAGCAGAACTAATACCCATAGGACTTTTTCCTCTAATTTTATGATTCAAAACGAGAAAAACCTCTCGAAAAGCAAGATTTATGAGATTTTACCAAGACCAAGCTTCGAAACCATTAGAAAATCAAGAGAAAGTTCCCAAGATATTAAGAAATTAGCGATTGAAGACCCGGTTTCGAATAGAAGGGAAAAAGAGGATCAGAAAATAAAGAACTTATTGAAGAAAATCGTGCATTTGGCCGAAAATCAAGAGAAAAAAGGCTATTTCCTGAAGCCTTCAGCTCCAATGCCTTCCTTAGTTAATATCATAGAAGAGAAAAGCTCAGGGTTTCTGACAGAGAAGAATTTCCCAATTGAAAAAGCCCAGAAAAATGTCAAAAAGTCCATTGATTTGAATAAAGAAACCCGAGAATTATTGAAACAAGACGCTATTATTTCTATCCAAAATAAGCCAAATTATATGAAAAAGAAGCCTGGAAATACCGAAAACCTGAATATTGAAGAGGAATATAAGAAAATAGTTTCCGCAGAACCGAGTTTTTTCCAAAAATCGCGACTTTCAGGCAAAAAAGAACTTCCAATGAATAATTTCCTCAAACAAACTTCAGAAAAAGACCTCGTTTCTGCGAATTCGAGTATTCGGAAAATGAACCAAATATCCTTTCATCGTAAGGATTCGAGTGAAGAAGAAAAGAAATCAATAGTTTCTGGCATTCAATTAAACAACAATTTCCTGATTAATTTAAAGAGGAAAAACGAAGATTTTGAATCAGAAGAAACCTTGGTTACTCAGGAACAAAGGACGAAACAAATAAAAGCCAAGAATATCATTTTATCACGATTTCGCAAATATAAACAAAGGAAAAACCTGGAATCTTCAAGGAAAGAATTAGCGATTTTAATGAATTCCTCACAAGATATAGGTATTATTGAGGAAATCCCTAATATAAATACCAATAAATATCCGAAATCTGCTTCTATAAGGAAAACTGAGACTTTCTTAAGGAAAACCTATACTTCGATTATAGATGAAAATCAATTGATTTTCGCTCGGAGAATCGCGAATATTGTGAAAAACATTGAGCCTGAAATGCCAATTGGTATGAAATCCTCTTCGAATAGTAATTTGAGCAATAGTAGATATCAAAACATTAGCGGAAATGGACCTCAATTGGAATTACCGAAGAATTCATCTAATGTTAAAGGGATTAGGAGATATTTGAGCAATTTCGCTCAACAAATCAAGGAAATGAAGGCTTTTCAGAAACTGGAAAACATCCCAAGACCGAATTTCTTTATGATGAGGTTTATTCAAGGCCAATTGTTTAAATTCAAAGTTCGAATCAAAAAATTCCTAGAAAAAGGCATTTTGCTTAAACTCACTTCTCAACAAGGTCTTAATTTCGATTTAACCATTCCTTTAAAAGAAGAGCGGAAATCAGTTTCTTTTCTCGAATATAAGACAATTTGGCCAATCGTTTTCGAAGCTTTATTTTCTCATTTAAAGGAAAGGAAATTAGTGAAAGAAGAGGAGTTTTATTCTGAATTGGATGGTTTACTTAAACCAATACCAATGAAAATGCTAGGGTTTTTAGAAAACCCTAGTTTCCTGCGAAATAACAAAATAACACCTTTAGATATAGAGAATATAGGCCAAATCAAGATGTTAATAGATGTGCTTTTTGATAAATCATTGGAAATTATTAGAAAACCAGTGGGTTTGACTATAAAAGACGCTTTTTCAGGTTCTATAGTCACAACGAAGGCTTTATTATTGCGACGATTAGGAACTAAGAAGCTTTCATTAAGAAAACTCAATAGAACTAAAAGAATGAAAGATTCAAGGAAAATCAACAGTTTTATTGAGGAATTGAAAATTCAAGAACTTCGAATCGAAATCGGAGATCTCGATAAGCTTTATAAGGATGATTTATGGCTTGAAACCTATAGATTCCTCAATAAAAACAACATGATTGCGTTATTTCTAGCCAAAGACCTTTATTGGCATCGTTTCTGGCTGATAAAAATCAGCTGGTTTTGGGAACAGGATTCAAAAGGCCCTTTAATCAAAGTTTCAGGTTTCGATTGGAAGTATTATAAAGAGGAAAGGACTTATAAATTATTCGATTGGGAGCGTTTTAAACGTAAATTAGGCGATTTTTATCTTGATCCTAAGGAAATAATGGACGAATTCCTGATATTTTCAGGCCTGAGAAAAAGAACCAAGAAACTCTTGTTATTTCTATTCCAAAAGACCTTTTCAATCAATAATAATTATCTAATAGTGGTTTCTGAGGAAGAGAAGAAAAAACATAATAATATCAGAGATTTCTTTAAAAGAAATGAAGTCTTTGGCGTTGATCTATTGAATTTGAAACCTTCGAATAAAATTCCTGCAAAAAATGAGCTTTTTTTCAGAAAAGGCTTCGATTCTATTTATTCGCAATTCTTTGAGAATAAAAGGGAATTTCTGGATGATGAAAAAGAGAAGGATTTGAATAAAATCATAAGGACTGAAGAATTCGATGATTTCGTTCTTGAAAATCATGCGAATAATAAGATCTTTATTGAGGAAAATGAAGAAAAAACGAGAAAAAGAAGTCTTCGTTATTTCCGCATTGAAAAAGCTAATACTTTCTATGCTTATTTGAAGAATTTCATAAAAGAACATAAATTCGGGAAGCTTTATTTCCGTCTGGAGAAGAAAAAGAGACTTTTTAATGTAAAAGTGAGCTTTTTATTCGAAGATGAAAACGATTCGGTTCAAATAAAATTCGCCTTTTTCGATATTTTCAGAAGGACCAATTTTTATTGTAAAATCGTGGATTTGAAGGATATTATCTTAATGACAAATATCTTGCTTGTAAATAATCCAATAATAAAGAAATCGCAATTATCTCGAATCATCAAACAAATATTACAATTCAATGGCTTTAAATTCACTTGCAAAAATGAAGGGGTTTCTTATCGTAAGATGATTTTCAATGAATATTCGCTAAAAGCCTTCGTAATGAACAATTTCCTTGAGAATAACTCCAATTTCATTGTTAATTCGTTAGTTTTTATTCAAAAGCTCGAACAAATAGGTAAAACCATCGTTTTTCTCACTATATATGAAAATAAGCAGAAAAACAGTCTTGAAAGTCGTGTTTTTTTCTCATTAAATCTTCTGGATTTCGCTTCTAAAGTCCGTCGATTCAAATTAATACTCTCTATAGAAGATATAATTGTCTTATTTCCTCAGAAAACCCTTATTATTCAAGAAACCATCGATTTCCATAACATAAAGCTTTTATTTATGAGACTTTTAACCAAATTTACATTAGAAAGAGTCTCGCTTTATTCAAATCTAATGTTTTCGCCTAGAAAACAAACGATTAAAAGCTCAATGATAAGCCATAGATTCGAGAAAATCCGTAAAGTCAAGAATTGTTTCAATGAAAAACGAGGAATTCCCATATTTCCTAAACGAAATAATGGGTTTTTAGAGGAATTTGTTCAGGAATCGCGAATTGTTATCAAGATTATTAAGAAATTTCAAGGGAATTTCTATTGTCTTTTGCTTTCTAAGAGTTTGTTGATGAATTATTGGATTCTCAAAGTCTATATAACCAAGACTTCCAGGACTTTTGTCGCTTATTTGAATAATACCAATTTAATGAAGTTTTCTTTGGAGGATTTAAGCCATGCCTTTAAGAGAAATATGCAGGAATTCATTGAAAAACCGAGCTTTTTCAAGAATTTTAATGATTTTCATAGGAAAATAGCAGAAGATGTCTTTAAAAGGAATAGTGATCCAATTATTAATAATTTTATTATTAAAAGCAAGGAAAATGAAGAGAATTTAAGAAATCTGCAAAATAAACTGAAAAAAGCCTATATTGTCAGCAAATTCGCTAGTAATAGAATGAAAAAAATGCAGAAAATCAAAGGAATTATGGATTTAACTAAAAAGCTTGATAATTTCTCTGGGAAAATCAATGAGAAAACCTTATTGCAATATTGCGAAATGGAAGTGTGGTTTCGTTTATTTGAGAAAATCGAGATATTTTCTGATAAAACTCATAAATTCGAATTAAAACATGAGGAATTTTCTTTGATATTGAAAGAAGTGCTTTTTTCTCGATATGTGAAAATTGATAACACAAATGAGGCTTTTATTGAGATTTTCATGTTTTTCCTCAATGAAAACCCTTCAGTTTTCTTTACTCTTGATTCCATAAATTACGCTTATTCTTTGAACTTCAATTTCGTGATAAAATATCTCTCATTAAATCGCATGAATATTCAAATTGATAGTATAAATCTGAGAGAATTAATCAATATTTATATATCTGATGGTTTTTATAAACATCCAACTAATTATATGCATTCGAAACTCCTGATGTCTGATGTGAAGGATCTTTGTCATTTCTTGATTTATAAGATAAAATCTGCGAATTTCTGCAATTTTCTCTTTAATGCTAATGAAATTAACCTGAAAAAAAGGAGGAAAATGCATGCCAATGACAATATTTCCTATATGAGAAATATAGAAAAAGAAGCGAATTTTGGAGGTCAGATTTCTCATATAAAGACAATTATAGCCCGGGCGAAGCCTTATTTCCTGATAAACGCATTGATTAGTGAAAATGAGAAGAAAATCATGATAAATGTCTATAATTGCAGGAGAAGCGATATGTTTATTAAGGAGGTGAGTTTCAGAAATATAAGGAAAAAAAATGAGTTTTTCATTGAATTGTTGAAAGAAAAGGAATGGAAAATTCTTGTGGAAAGATTATGGATGATGATTCAAAAGGAAGTTTTGATAGAGGCGGAATTTAATTTTAAGTTTAATGAGAAATAAACTTAAGAATTTCAATGTTTTTAGCTTTTTTTTTGTTTATAGTCATTTGATAATTTATTGTAATTAATAACATATAGGAAATTATTAAGAATTTGGAAATTTTATAATTTTTTGAAAATTATTTATTCATTTTATAGAAATATTTTATTTTTTTAGGCTTATGTAAAAATTATCTTGTTTTTATACTTTTATAATTAAAAAAAATTATTTACTTGTTTCTTAGCCAAAAAAACGCCGAAGCATCAGAAATTATAAACTATATTTAAAAAAAGATTGATTTCATTCCAAATTATAAAAGAAATGGAAGGACTTAAAAGAACCAAAGCTGAATTCTTCGACTCCCAATCCTCATTATTAATTAGTCCCTTTCCTAAAGAAAGTTTCTTGTTCCTCCTCTATTATTTCTATATTTTTCTATAAAATAGGCAAAATTGAGGAAACGAGAAATCCAGGGCAAAATTACTTTAATTTCATCAATAACAACGATTTTGAAGAGGATTTACCAAGATCGAAAATAAAGAAACCTTCGCGAAGCGAAAGACAGCAAAAAATCGAAAAATCAAGAGAAAATTTCTCTTCTTTCCTTAAACTGGTCAATGGCCAAATCAAACCAGAAGATTTCTTAGAAAGGAAAGACATTCTCTTAGGTAAAATGAAGACCATGCTAGAAATTCCGAATATCTGCAATGTAGCATCGATCCATAAAGAATATTTATCAGGGTATTATAAAGAATTGATTAATAAAATTAACTGATTTTTAGAGAAAAAACGAGGAAAAATTACAAAAACAAGAATTGGAATGATTGGGAAATCAAATTGCTGCTTTTCATGGTCATCATGTATAGTATCCTTGAAAAGTCAGGACTTGAGGATTTGGTAAATAATTTTTAGTTTTTTGCAATGTTTATATTTCTAAAAAAATTTTTACAGAATGAAGAAACTTGGTTTAAAATTTCGAAGCTATTTACGAATAAAAACGGACAAACGTGCAAATTCAAATTCAATAGTCTTCTGAGATCCCATCCAACAATTATGTCATGGACCCAAGAAGAAGATGAGTTTTTACAACAGATAATCACGTACTATTCATTTTTTAAAGCATAAAGATAATAGATAAAAAGAGAAATCAAAGAAGAAGAAAGAAGTCGCATTAAATGGGCTGAAATCGCCATCAAATTGAATAAATTGGTCAATAACAACAATATCATTAGAGTGGGAAAGCATTGTCGTGAGAGATGGCATAACCATTTAAACCCAGGACTTAAAAAGTAGATATTTATTAAAATTTATCTCATCATTTTATTAAAAAAGAGGATCATGGTCTCCGGAAGAGGACCTCATACTTTTGGAAGGATCATTGACTATTGGGAAGAAATGGGCAAAAATATCGAGAAATTTACCTGGGAGAAACGAAAATTCAGTTAAGAACCGATTCATCACTTTAACCAAAAACATCAAGTTCAAAAGCAGAGGCAAAAAATCGGATTTCAACAAAGATAGTCTTTTTGTTCAGGAAATCAAGAAAATTATTCAAAGTTTGAAGTCGCATATTTCTAATGAATCTCTCAACAAATCTCTTGAAAACCTTGTTCTTAATAGTCCTGAATCAAGTCCATCTCCTGAACGAAAATCTCCTTTAAAGTCTCAAAATAATGAGGGTTTTAGGAAACCATCTTGGCCAAAGGAAAACATAGCAGATATTAATCAAAATTTGACTAATACTGACTTAATAAATAATTTGGTCGTTTCAAATTATAATAATTATCTGCTTTATATGCAATTCCTTAACAATAAAGTGATTTCTCCACAACCGCAACTTGAAAAACAATATCAGGAGATCCAAAAGGAGATCAAATCAATATCTCAAAAGGACCTTTATCTTTCACATCTGCATTTCTCCACAACTTCTAGTGAAACAGATAGAAGAGGAAGCGGAACCACTAGCAAAGGAGACCCTAGCAGCAAAAGACCTTCTAACAGTTATACTTCCCTATTAACTCCTTCGGTGATTTCAGAAAATGAGGAACTTCATTCCAAAGCATTCTTCAAAGGAAATGGAAATGGAGACATGGAAATCTCAACGAATGCAGATTCTCATCAAAATCATTATGACATTAATAATAATAATATAAATAGTTTGCCAGGCATAAAAAATCCTCCATTGAACCCGAAGAATAAAAACAAAAATTTAATGTCATTGGTGGTCGATGAAATGGCTGAAGTCAAGGAAAATACCATGAATGCCAATAGTCCTGAAGCATTCAACTTTAATATGACGCAAAGTTGGAATAGACCTTTCCCATCCCCTACTCCACCAATAATGTCGTTTTCAAATGTCAGCCCTATGGCATTGAATACTTTAAATCAGGATTATTTCAGATTTTCACCTAATATTGATAATAATGGAATGGAAAAACGGGTTTTAAGTCCTATTCCCAGCGCTACTAAGATGGAAGAAGAGGAGATGCCTCTGAAAAGAAAGAAAATGGAACTCTTTAGGATATAAAAGGGTTGTTCCCTTAATTATTTTAGGTTATTTGGTTATAATTTAAATTAGAATTTAATCATTTATATTATAAATTAACTATCTGTCGGAAAAAACTTTATAAAAATTTAAATGCTAAAAAATCCCCAAAAAAAAAACAGTTTGATTCAGAAAATAAAAAAAAAACTAGAAAGTTTTTCAAAATTTTTGGATATTGAAAACCAATTGTGTATGAAGAAGATTTCTTGGCCTCAAAACTAAAATGAAGAAATTACGGACTTAATAAAATCTAACTTGTCTTAATAGTGAAAACAATTCTTAAAAATAAAGTTTATTTACCATATTTCAATTAACGTGACTATGAAAAAATTTGGTAAGAGAAAAAATCGAAAGGTTTAGAAAAATTAAATAATTTGATCAACATCTTTCATGCGCATTAAACAAAAATCAATAGAAAATTTGTGTACTTCTTATTTTTTTTTTTCATGTTTTATCTATCTTTGAATAGTCCTTTATTTTTATTGGTAATTTCTTTAAATGTACATTAAAATTTAATTAAGTTTGAAGAAATATGGTGAAATTTGTAGCTTCTTTGCCAAAGGAAAGCCGTTTGTAAATTTTAAAGATAGTAAATTTAAAAAATCTCCGTTCGGACTCAAAATGAAGTTGATTTCCTTAGTAATACCATTTTGTTAGTATTAAAATTAAAGAAAAAACTATTATTTTGTTTGATGCTCAAAAGATAAAAAAGGAAGAAAGAAACCCGAGTATCATGTCTTGAAATGTAGGAAACCGAAGAAAAAAAAACCAAATAGTTTCATATGTTTAGAAGTTTCTCATAAATGAGGAATAAATTAATTTTAAATTTTCTAAATAGTTAAAAATAATTATTCAAGAAAGTTTAAAAATAATCCATTTTTATTCTATCATAAAGCTTTTTAAAAAATTACTAAGTGCCTCAATAAAATACACTTGAAAACATCCTTTTGAGATAATACGAAAAAATGTATCCCTTTCCATTTTCCCAACAAATTAAACATCCCTTCAACAAATCATTATGTAAATTGTTTAAAAAACCATAAATTATAATAAATTATGAACTTTTTAGCAACAATCAATGGAATAATTGCAAAGACCACTTTGACAGTTCGAAATTTAGAAGAAGAAAATGAATTGATTCAGGAAAATCTTAGAAAAATGAAGAGAACAGATAGAAAAAAAAAAATTGAAGAAGCACAAGAAAATTTTTCGAAATTTTTTGAATTTGCAATAGGAAAAGTGGATGAAGTAAATTTTTCTATAGCTAAGCAAAATTTGCTTGGAAAATTGAAGCAACGTTCCAAAAACATTCCTAATTTTAGTTATGGTGCTACATTACATGAAGAATTCTGCTCTAAGTTAACTCTTTTTTATATTTGAAAGAAATATAAAATACACTGGTTTTTAAAATCAGAGAAAAATTTAGGAAAAATCACAAAAACAGAAATTGGAACGAAATTGAAATGGAATTACTATTATTTATGCTCATATCATTCATTTGTATCGAGCACACATCAATAGAAAATTTTGTCCATTTTTAATTATTTTTTTTAATTTTTTTTTTACTTCTTTACATTTTGACGATGTTGATTTTTTCACATTTAATAAAAATTCATATTAAAAATTATTTAAATTAGTCTGAAGAAATATGGCTCAAAATTTGTCGTGTTTTTGTAAATAGAAAACCTGAGATTTGCAAATACAAATATAGTCTTGCTCTTCGTTCACATCCAACCCGAGCTTCATGGACTCAAGAGGAAGATAAATTTCTTCGAAAAATAATATCGTAATGAAATAAAAAATTAAATTAGTTTATATGAAAATTTTCAGTGATACAAAAGAAAAAGGAAAACGAATAAAATGGGGTGAAGTTGCTTTCAAGCTTAGCAAAATGACTTCCGGAGATATGAAAAGAATCGGAAAACATTGTCGCGAAAGATGGCACAATCATTTAGATCCTATATTAAAAAAGTTTTAATTTTGATGATATATTTAATTAGTATCTTTCATTGTAAAAGAGGGCCTTGGACAGCACAAGAAGACCTCATTATTCTTGAAAGAAGTTTGAGTTTTGGAACTAGATGGGCTAAAATCGCTATTGATCTGCCAGGAAGAAATGAAAATTCAGTGAAAAATCGTTTTTTTTCTTTAATCAAAGGAAAAGAAAGTAAAAAGAATGTAAAAAACCGAATCTTTGCAAACAATAATCCTGTCATGATTGGTCAAATAAATGAAAAAATATTTAATTTGAGGTCACAACCAAAAACAAATGTATACCCTTTACAAGAAAAGGAAGTCAAACCAAGTATTCATAAAGAATTTCATAATGAAAAACAAACAGAAAGGATGGAACTAATAAATAATGTTGATGAAACTTCAAGCTACTCTGAAAAATTGTTTGACTCTTCCCTTTTTGAATATGAAAATTATTATCTTTACCTGCAATTCATCGAATCAAATGTGGCTTCACAGTATGGAGATCTTGAAAATCAATTTCTTGACCTCAAAAATGAAATTAAGAAAATCAATCAAAGAAATCTAAATCTATCTCATTTGCATTCAAGTGATACTGAAAACATAGAATCTGAAGAGGAATTTTTTCTTGATGAATCTCGACAAAAATCCAATAGTTTTATATCTTTAGAGGGTTTTTCATCAAATGAGGAAGAGGAGGAGCTTCAGAAAAAATGGTTTCAAGAACAAATATAAATTTATGATGTATTTTTCTTTTATAATGATAATTAAGTTCAAAGACTATTTTTCTATAAAAAATAGAAAATTCTTTATAAAACTTTAAATGAAATATCAAAAATTTTTACTGTTAAATTTAAAAAATATAGATGTTTTAAAAAATAATGCCATTTTTAGAGATTTTCTTGATTCATTAGGATTTCTTGCTTTAGTTGATTGTACCTATGACAAAAAATATTATATTTTACAAAAAAATCTTAATTTCTACTTAATCACAAGATTCTTATTTTGGGACACCAATTTCAAATTTTGAGCCTCCAAATCACTTAGTCTCGTCTCAAACTCATTTTTATATTTTTCTTCCAGCTTAAAATTTGTTCTTTTTTATTTTCTTATAAATCTCTTACTTTATCAATTTCTTTGAACAAATCTACACATTTTTTCTTCGATTCTTTTAATTTTTGGTTCATTTCCATCAGATTTTTTTCTTTCGTGTTGATTCTTCTTTGTTCATTGTTTAATCTTTCTTCCAAATTTTTTTTCGTTTTTTCGCAATCTTCCAATAAATTTTCCCTATCTTTTATGAGATTTTGGTTCTTTTGTTTGGCATCTTTGATTTCTATTTCCAGAGTATTATCGTATTGTCGTAATTTCTCATAATCATCTTTCAAACGGGTGTTAATCTCTTGTAGATTCTTCATCATTCGCTCTAATCCTTCCTTTTCACTTTCCAAAGTACTGATTTTTTCAAATAAGCCATGCATTTCCTGTTCAAATTTCAGCTCCAGTTGGCTTTTTTCTGACATAATTTGTTTATATTTTTCATCATTTTTATTCAGATCTTCTAATAAGTTATTGTTCAATTTTTGTATCTCCAATTTCAATGATTTGTTATCTTTTGAATATTTTTCTATCTGGATGTTGATACTCACCATTTCCTCATGCAAATTCTTGATTTCTTCCTCTTTTTTATCAAGAATTGCTGATTGTTTTTGTTTTAACACCTCCACAATTTTTTCATTTTGTTCTTTTTGTTGATTGAATTCCTCACGAAAACCATTCGTTAATGATTCTATTTCTTTCTCATGCTGTTCTTGTCTAATCAAGACCTTATCCCGATCAACAATTGCCTCTTCGAGTCGATCTTTACCATCTTTCATGGTTTTCTGAAGACTTTCAGCGGTTCTCTGTGTGTTTTGAAGCTTAGATTCATAGTTTTCAAGGGTTTTTAAAAGAATTTCATTATCTTCCTTTTTTTGTTCATTTTCCTTTCTAAGACGTCGGTTTTCATCCTTGAAATGATCAGTTTCTCGTTCAAAAAAAATAATCTTTGATATAAATTTAAATAATTTTTAACAAATTATAAAAAAATTACTTTATTTATATTCTCACGATCTCTTTGTTTGATAGCTTCATTTTCCTTTTTTAAAGAGTTCAATTCGAATTTTTTCTTCTCTTCTGAATCCTGGAAGGCCTTTTTAATTGATTCTAGTTGACTCTTTAAAACTTTGCATTCGTTTTCTGAACGATTGAATTTGCTTATGATATCAGATTTTTCGACATCAAGAAACATATGACTCTCCACACTTGAGTTCAATTTTGATTCTAAGACGTCTCTTTCCCTCTTTATCTCTTCCAAAGCGATTTGGGTGTCTTTATATTTTTCATTGATTTCTGTGAATTTCTTATGAAGAGAGTCTGCTTCGAAATCTTTTGCTTCTTTTTGCGATTTGAGATCGCCGAATTTCAAAGCCAAAACTTGATGATTTTCCAAAAGGATTCTGTTTTCTTCCTCAAATAGTTTGATCCGCTCGATAAAATCTTCTCTTTCTAATTTCACGAACATATTGGTCACACTTTCCTCACATGCTCCGCTCTTAAAATTTTTTAGGAGTTGCCTAAAAAATAAACGAATTTTAATATAAATGAAAAATAATAAATCAAACTGGTTCTTTTTTTCTAATTCCGAACGAAGGAAAATGTTATCTTCAACTAATTTCCTTGATTTTTCTTCCAAATCCTTGAGATCACTATGCACGTTGTTTAACTTTTTAATAAGAAATCTATTATTTATGTAAATGGAATTGTTTTTAGAACTGTATGTTCATATTTTTCCAATTTATCATCATAAGCCATCAAGAGAGGAGCCAAATATTCCAAATCACCTGCTAAAATTTGAAAATTTTGTAACATGTCCTCTTCGTTCTCAATATTAAATTTTGTATTATTAGGAATTCCAAGTCTGGTTTGACATAGCATAAGTTCCTTTGCCAATCTTTTATCTGATATAGAATTGACCATTACAAAATATACGATATTCCTTACTAATGTTGTTTAGATGCCTTATTTCTGCTTTATATTTCTTATTCAGATTCTGAAGTTGGATTTCCTTGGGCTTCTTGGATAAAAAATCACCTTCAATTGGTTTTGTTGCGTATCCATCTTCTTTGATACCATGTTGGAGCTGATGTTGATAAGCGTAAAAGGAACTCGTGTTCATAATTTCCTTCTGAGTTTTAAAATTTTAAATATGACAAAAATTAAAAATGAAAAAAATACATTATTTCGTTAAAAAACAATGAATGTTTTTTTTTTCTCTGTCATAATTTTTGAAATTTTTTTTTTTAATGGGGTTGTTTTTAATATTTTTTCAAATTAATCTTAATTTTTTTTTTTTTTTAAAGTAGCATTAATACAATTGTTTTCATTCTTTAATTAATTTGGTTCTGTGTTTTATCAATCAAATAATTCATATTATGAATTGAATTTATAGGTGCCTTTTCTTGATTTTCATCATCCATATCACCATCTTGCTGATTTTCAATGGGTCTTTCTTCTTCAGGGACTTCTTCACCTGGAACTACTAAAGAATTGGATAATCCTGATGGTTTAAGATGAGGCACCCATATATATTCATGGAGATTTCTAGTGAGTTTCTCATAATGTCCTGCCGGCCCTCTTCGATGATGTGAATGATGTAGACAATTTTTTTTCCGATCGAAGAAATGAACTTCTCGCTGATTTATTTCTTGCATTTCTCTATAATTTCCATCCAAAATCGATTTTTTCAAGAAGCAAACTTCTTCCTCATCTGGAATTTCATCATCTTTATTCATGATAGTCACTCTAGGAGCATGTAAACTATCTTTTAAAATTTCAATGATAGTGCTTCCTAAAGGAATGACATCAGAAACTACATACCAAACAACATTTTCTATTTTTTTTTTAATTAATTAAAAATGTAAATATTTTTCATATAAAAAACCTTCACAAGGCGGAGAAGTCATTGAACCTTTGTATTTGAAGAAGCTAAAGGATGCCATTGGAGGAGTTGCCATATCTTCATCCATTAGGTCATACACATTAAAATCTCTTACCATAGCATCAAAAGAGTTTTTTATCATAGGGTTTGGCAAATTAACCATATCAACCCCTTGAAAAAACCTAAGTTTAGCGCCAGGTTCCCTTTTATAAAGTAATGATAAAATTGCTTTGTTTTTAAATTCCCCTGCGATAGTTCTATGAATTACTTGTATTTCTAAATCGAAATATTTGCCATTTATTCTATGTTCGGAGGGTGTATGGAAATGAATCTCATGTGCCTGATATATGTTCCCTTCATAATCATAAATTCTTCCCAATTCAATAGTTGGATGCACTGTTTTAATTTTTAACTTATTATCTTCAAAAACCCATTTCACATTCTGTCTCTTGACTGTATAATATTCAAATCTTGGTGATAAAATTGGTTTTTGAGTGATTGCACAATCGGTTTTCAAGTCAATAGGGCTTTGTTCAAATCCTTCCCGACATCTGCATTGCCAATCAAGACCATGTGAAGCATAATCCCATCCTCTACTACAGTCTGCGCTGGGGAGAGGTATCAAAAGGATCGGTTGTTTGACTATTTGTGTAGTTTGAATCACCTATTTTAGAGATTTTATTAAAAATTTCAAGCTTTTGAAGAAAACAGGTTGTGGCAAATAAGTCAAATTAGTCTTATTTTCTGATGTGGTGGTCTTGTTAATTGTGACATTGATCGTCAAATTTAAGGTAGGTTTTGAAGTGACTGTTGGAGATGTTATTATTTCTATCCAATTTTCCTTCTTTTCATTACAACCACAAAGCATCCATTTTTCCTTGACGCTCGAAACCTCAAAGCAATTTTTTCTCATATAGAAATCATTTATCGGAACAATTTTTTTCACAGATATGGCCCCCAAAACCTTCATATCTGTTTCGCTTGATGAATAAAACAGGTTTTTTCCAGAGTAGCGAAAATAAAAAGATTCTTCATTAGGGATGGACTTTTGGCCTTGCACTCCATATAATGGATTTTTTGTGAATTCTTGGAATTTATCATGAGATTATAGGAAAATCATTTCAATTACCTGGAATAAGAGTGTTGATTTGAGGACCTGTGCAAAGCTTCAACCAACCTTCCTTGATGATTTCATTGCCGTTGAATTTATTGCCGTGTTTTTTAAGTTTAAACTTCGCTTTGAATCCATGTTTTAGCAAATGCACCGCATTGGAAATGATCACAAAAAAACACAAACTAAAAAAAACTAAAAAAAAAGACTTCATTATTTCGAAATTATAAAAAACTTTAGCAATTGAGATTTTTTAATCCTTTCTATAATAAATTTCGCTACCGAAGGATCTTATGAAACAACTTTTTAAACCCTGGCTTGTAGCCCGTTTTTCCAGCCATCATCATTCATCTAATTCCACCGCCCTTAAAATTGGCTTCATTGGTTTAGGTAACATGGGAGCACCAATGGCTGGCAACCTTGCTGTCAAAGGCTTTTCGGTGATGGGATTTGATGCCTCCCAAGCACGTTATCCTGAGCATTCAAGCAAAGGGTTGAAAATGGTTTCATCAGTTTCTGAAATGTTCCCTCAAGCGAATCTCATCTTCACAATGTTACCGAACAGTCAAATTGTTAAGAAGCTATGTGAAGAAACTTTATTTCCCAATTTGGCCAAGGATTCCATTATCATAGATTCCAGCACAATTTCTCCTCTGGTAGCGAAAGAACTCTCAGAAAAAGCCAATTCAAAAGGCCTTCATTATGTTGACGCTCCAGTTTCTGGAGGTGTTCCAGCAGCCACAGGAGGAACTTTGACATTTATGGTGGGAACTGAAGACATCAAATTATTTGAAAGAATTGAAAAGATCCTTCAGGCTATGGGCAAGATTATTTTCAAGTGCGGATCACCTGGAAGTGGACAAATCGCAAAAATGTGCAATAATCTATCTCTGGCAATTCAAATGGTTTCAGTGGCTGAAGCATTGTCCTTAGGAAAAAGTTTAGGAATAAATTTGGAGACACTAACTAATGTAATGAAGGTTTCAACCGCTAGATGCTGGAGTATTGATACTTATAATCCAGTCCCTGGAATTATGCCCGGAGTGCCTTCTAGCAGAAATTATGAGAATGGATTTGCATGTGAATTGATGTTGAAAGACTTAAACATTTCAAAGGAAGTCTGCAAAAATATTGGAAAGGAGCCCATTTTGGGACAGAAAACGATTGAAATGTATGAAGAGCTGGTTAAAAATGGACTTAGTAAAAAGGATTTCAGCGTCGTGTTTGATTATATTGAGAAAACTAAGCCCAAGAAATAATAAATTAATGGTAAACAAATTTCATTAGAAAACGAAAAAACAATTTTCATTACAATAAAATTACAATCAAAAATCAAAATGCTAAAATATAAAATTATAAAAAAAGAAAAAATGGCAATTTCGCTAATCCAGGACAATTTGCATTT
>Ga0302320_10011366_pt1 | contig 18847 bp, 17 predicted proteins | sample Bog_T0_3_FD_202130 | JGI IMG/M metagenome (GOLD analysis project Ga0302320, IMG submission 202130) | Peat permafrost microbial communities from Stordalen Mire near Abisko, Sweden - Bog_T0_3 | ecosystem: Environmental > Terrestrial > Soil > Wetlands > Peat | place: Sweden: Abisko, Stordalen Mire...
TCGCCTACGGTACGATTCGTGCGGATCTTGAATCGGCAGCGGAGATGCAAAGATCCCTTTTGCCGGTTCCGACCCGGATCCATGATGTGCAGTTCGAATGGCTGTTCTGCCCTGCAAAAGTTGTGGCGGGGGACATACTGGGCTTTTTTCCTCTGGACGAGAATCGGGCGGCATTCTACCAGGTGGATGTTTCGGGCCACGGGATTCCCGCGGCGATGTTCTCTGTCCTGTTGAGCAAACTGCTTACTACGAGTCCCGTCAGCAGCAGCCTTTTGAAGCACGCAATTGCTGAAGAACCTTGGTACGTGGTGACACCCGCCAACGAGGCAATCGGGGAACTCAATCAGCGTTTGCAGGGCAATGGCGACATGTACTTCACGATGGTCTATGGCATGGTGAATACAAAGACGCGGCGGCTGAGCTTTTCGCAGGCCGGGCATCCTCACCCTATTTATCTCCCGCATGGCGATCCAGCGGTGGCCCTGGGAAGTGGCGGATTTCCGGTGGGTGTGCTGCCGGACATGGATTATGACCTGATAGAGATGGATGTTGCCTCCGGCGACCGGCTATTTCTGGCGTCCGATGGCATCACGGAGTGTACAAGTCCACACGGGGAGCAGTTTGGCACCCAGCGACTCATCCACTTCATCGAGAAACATCGGGACGAGTCGTTGGAGACACTGCTGAGTATTTTGCAAAGAGATTTGCGAGATTGGGTGGGTGGTGACGAATTTCAGGACGACCTGTCGATCGTGGCCATGGAGATGCCTTAAGAAGAGTTTCTGGATGAGGCCGCAGCTATTGGCCGATCATGTAGGCAAGCAAACTATTTTGAGCGGAAGACGAATCGAGGAGCTAAATGAAGATCGAAGAGAAAAGAGTCGGATCAAGCTTGTTGGTCCGAATTTTGGAACTGAACATCGGGGCCGATAGGGCGGTGGCTTTCAAGGAAACCATTGGGAAGTTGATCGAACGCGGAGAGCGAAGGATCGTGCTCGACCTTTCCAGCGTTGAATTCATCGACAGCAGCGGGCTGGGAGCGATCCTCTCAGTGTTGAAGCGGTTGGGAAAAGACGGCGAACTCGTGGTGTGCGGAATCACTCCGCCGGTGGCCAGCATGTTTAAGTTGACGCGAATGGACCGGGTTTTTCCGGTTCACGAGACCGTGGAAGAAGCCCTTGCCGCATTCTGCCAATAATTCTACGGGGTCTTTGGAACAGCGCGTTGAACTGATTATCCAGAGTCGCCTCGACGCGGTGCCCCTGCTGGTGAATCTTGTGGGCAGTCTTTGCGAATGGGCGGGGGCATGCCACGCGGATCGTCACTTGCTGGTCTTGTGTCTGGCGGAGGCGGCCAACAACTCGATTATCCATGCGTATCATGGAGAGCCCGGGAACAAAGTCATTGTGGAAGTTACGCTTAGCCCGGAGAGACTGGTGTTTGAGGTGATCGACACAGGCGAAACGGCGGATGTTGCGAAGATGAACACGGATCGTCGCCATGCGATCGGTGCGGCTTCTCTGGGCGCGCTGGCCGAAAGTGGGCGTGGTCTCGCGATCATGCAGGAAGTGATGGATTCGGTTGAGTATTCGACGGAAGCAGGCTACAACCGGCTGCGGTTAACGAAGCAAGTTGAAACCAAGAAAAGCTAATGTCGCGGATGCCCTGACAGCGAACCTAATTCAATAACGGCGCTGGAGGCGGCACGGACGAATCGTACCGGCCCCGCGTCCTAGGCATTCGCTGATTTCGCGGATTTCTTCTCTTCGTCGCCTTCGGGGTAAAAGTAGGCGACACGCTGGCGTCTCAACTCCGGTTCAAGGGCGGCATCGAAAGCGCCCTCGCGCGCTTTGATCAGGGTTACCCACGGATATTGGGCGGTCTTCGCCTCGAGTTTTGCGATGAAGTCGTCGACCGATCCGATGCGGCGTGCGGGAGATCCCACCATGATGGAGTTCGGGGGCACGTCGCGAGTCACGACGGAGCCCGCCCCAATGACTACGTTGGGTCCGATCGTAACTCCCGGCAGGATGATGCAACCGTAGCCTACGAATACGTTATCGCGGAAGTCGGTCTTTCCGACGGAATCGAGTTTCACTCCATAGGCGCGATTCAGCATTTTGACGACTCCGTTGTGGCCGAGAACGCAGCACGATCCGAACTGCACGTTGTTGCCGAGGCGAACAAAAGCTGGGTCGGTGAACACCGTCGTCTGGAGGATGCTGCACTTGTTTCCGATCGCATGAAATCCGCCATGAAGGCGCAGGTATTCGGCATATTCGTCACCAAAGGGGTTGCACAATTTGCGATAGATGGCGGGAAAGAGACCGTAACGAAATGCCAAGAAGCGAAATAGTTTACCTAAGAGAGTGCGCATAAATCCTCCAGTTTGATGTTCGGTACAAAGTCCGTTTTCATGAAGCGCGGCGCGGACGGCGGGATCATGCCCGTTGGCCGTGGAACAGTCCGCCCAAGGTGTGAAGTGCCTGTTTGCGAAGGTACTCGCGTTCTCCCCAGGGGCAGAGTCCGCGATAAAAGACCAGTGTCACCAAACTCAAATAGATGATGCCTCGAGCACAGAGGCCGGCCGCGACCCAAATTCGGCTACTTCCCGCGCCCGTGAGTATTGAGGGAAGAGCCCAAGCCAAACCGAAGGCCAAGAAATACGGTATGAGGCCGGGAAGAAAGACTTGCTTCAGGAAGAGAGGTTGGGAAACTCCGATGATGCGATGGGTGTAGGTCATATAAATGAGTCCGCTGAGAACCATGCCGGACGCGACTGCGACGGCGATCACGAGGGTTGTCTTGCCAACGGTCAGAAATCCGATCGTGACAAAGAGCAAAACGAAGGCTAATTGGGTGAGTGGATAGATTAATTCGCGCTTGGGATGACCGACCCCGCGATGAAAGGCAGAGCCCGGTCCGGTGAGAACATGCGTCTGGTAAGGGAGGCAGAAGATCATGAGGATGGGAATGGCCGGGGCAAACTTGTCGGCAGAGCCGATCCACAAGCGAAGCAGCGGATGAGCAAAAGCGGCCATGAAGGCCAACAAGGTACCCGTCATCATGTTCATGTAGCGAGCGCCCTTCAGATAGAGCTTCACCAATTCGTCTTTCCAGGTGAGCGTGTTCATGTGAGAGAGGGCCGGCATGAAAACGGTGTTCATGGAGCTTGCCAGTTGGCTGCCCATGACCGGCAGTTTCTCTCCTACATCGAACAACGCGGTTGCCTGAACGCCGATGAAGATTCCCGCGATCACTTTTTCAATGGAATAAAGGAAAGTGCAGAGAAGGCCCGAGATCTGTACGACCGAGCCATAACCGAAGAAGATTCGGAGGTTGGTGCGATCAAAATGGCGCAAGCGAACTGACAGCCCGGGCATGGCGCGGTAGCAGAAGATCGCCATGAGAATGGTGGCGACAAGATAACGGATACCAAATGCCCATGCCAGCGAGTAAATGCCGTGTCCGGTACGAAATAATATAACGGCAGTCACAACTTCAAGGGTGACAGTGACCGCCCAGATCACGCTGGTTTGCGCACTTTTCTGCAGGCCGGTGAGCGTATTGTTGAATACTCCGAAAGACAGGTCGAGCATGAAGCTGGCGGCTGTCGCCAGGACAAGAATCGACGCCGTGTGGGAAAGGGAAGGACGGATCTTGAGCAGGTGAAGCACGCGCGGTAAACAGACGACCAGCACGCTCATGAGGGCGACGCAGATCGATGTCGTGATTACCAGTCCCGTCGAGATGAGGCGGTTGATTTTGTCCTGTTCGCCTTTCGCGTTATATTCCGCGACAAAGCGAATGTAAACGTTGGCAATGCCCATGGAACTCATTCCCATGTAACTGATGAGGATGAAACAGGCAGCCCATATCCCGTATTCCTCGAGAGTCACGTAGGTGAGCGTGATGGGAGTGAGAAGGAATCGGGTCGCCAGATAATAAAGCCGGGCGGTAAATTCAACCGAAAAATTCTTGAACAAGCGCTCTTTCAAGACCTGCTTTGCCTCTTCCGATGCGATAGCCATAAATTGACTTGTCCTTTTAAATTCCGGCGCGAGCGGACTGAGATTCTTCGAATACGGGTGCGGAGCGGAATGACAGGCCGGCTTGATCTTTTTTGGACACAATCGGTTGGTCATGGAGCTGCCAGTCGATATGAAGAGTTGGATCGTTCCAGGCGATGGTCCGCTCAAGTTCGGGTTTGTAATACGCGGTTGTTTTGTATACAAACTGCGCTTCTCGCGAGCGCACATGGAAGCCATGAGCGAATCCCGGAGGAATCCATAACAAGCGCAAGTTGGCATCGGAAATCGTGAAGGACTCCCACTTGCCGAAAGTTGGAGAAGAACGGCGCAGGTCCACGGCGACGTCCAGAACCTCTCCCACTACGACATGGACGAGTTTGCCCTGGGGTTGAACGATCTGGTAGTGCAGGCCGCGCAAGACCCGTTCGACAGAGAAGGAGCGGTTATCCTGGACGAATTCTTGGGAGAGGCCGAGTGCCTCCATCGTCTTGTTGTTATAACTTTCGAAAAAGAAGCCGCGTTCGTCGCGAAAGACGTCGGGTTCGAATAACAGCACGTCTTTCAGCGAAGTTTGCATTGTTTTCATAGGGCTCCTGCGTTTAGCGATCGTTCGGTCAAAATACGCGTTCGTCGACAATGCGGAGCAAGTATTGTCCGTAATCGGTCTTTTCCATCGAGCGGCCCATCGCTTCGAGTTGGTCCGAATTGATGTAGCCGTAGCGAAAGGCAATTTCTTCGAGACAGGCGACTTTGAGACCCTGGCGGCGTTCGATGGTCGAGATGAAGAGTGAGGCGTCCATCAGCGATTCGTGGGTTCCGGTGTCAAGCCACGCCATCCCGCGGCCCATCACTACCACCTCCAATTCTCCGGACTGCATATACACTTTGTTGACGTCTGTAATTTCCAGTTCGCCGCGCGCCGACGGCTTGAGCGATTTGGCGATATCGACGACGCGGCTGTCGTAAAAATAAAGCCCCGTAACCGCGTATTTCGATTTCGGCTTCGCAGGTTTTTCTTCAATACTGATTGCCGTTCCTGACGGATCGAATTCGACTACGCCGTAACGCTCGGGATCGGTCACGGGATAGGCAAACACTCTCGCTCCCGTCGTCTTGAGCGTGGCCTGCATCAGGTTCTTCGAAAAATCGTGGCCGTAGAAGATGTTGTCGCCTAGCACTAGGGCACAGCAATGGCCATCGAGGAACTCCTCGGCAAGAATGAAAGCGTGAGCGATTCCTTCCGGATTGGGCTGAACGCAGTAGGAGAAGCTCATGCCGAGATCTTTGCCGTCGCCCAGCAGAAGCTTGTAGGAGCCAATGTCGTGCGGGGTGGAGATGATCAATACTTCCCGTATGCCGGCCAACATCAGTGCGGAAAGCGGGTAATACACCATGGGCTTGTCATACACGGGCAGCAGAGGTTTCGATACGGCACGAGTGACGGGATGCAGGCGAGTGCCCGATCCTCCCGCCAGCACAATTCCCTTGAAGCTGCGTCCACGTTGCAAGTCGCTGTTGTTCATAATTAACCTTTCCCTCCTGCTGCTGGAGTCGCAAGACCGTCGAGCCGGGCAGAATATTGCGCGGTCATCCACGTTTTGTATTCACCGCTGATAACATCTCGAATCCAATCGCCATGCGCGAGATACCACTGAATGGTGCGGCGAAGCCCGCTGTGAAAGGTCTCCCGCGGTTTCCACTTCAGCTCCGATTGAAGTTTTATCGAATCGACGGCGTAGCGGTGGTCATGTCCGGGACGATCTTTCACGAAGGCTTTTTGAGAGCTATAGGGCTGGCCGTCCTTCCGCGGACAGAGGTCGTCCAGGTTCTTGCAGATCGCATCAACCACATCGAGGTTGGTTTTTTCGCAGACGCCGCCGATGTTGTAGGTCTCGCCCGGTCTTCCTGCGCGCAGAACGACGCGGATGGCCTCGCAATGATCTTCCACGAACAGCCAATCGCGGACGTTGCGGCCGTCGCCATAGATGGGCAGAGATTTTCGTTGCAGAGCGTTCAAAATCACGAGTGGAATGAGTTTCTCGGGAAACTGAAAAGGCCCGTAGTTGTTGGAGCAGTTCGTGGTTAAAGTGGGCAATCCGTAGGTGTGATGGTAGGCCCGCACCAAATGATCGGAACTAGCTTTGGAGGCAGCGTAGGGACTATTGGGAGCGTACGCGGTCAATTCGGTAAAGGGTGCGTCTTCGGGACCGAGCGAGCCATACACCTCATCGGTGGAAATATGCAGGAACCGAAAGTCTTCGCGATCTTTGTCTTCGAGGTCCTCCCAATAGCGCTTGACGGCCTCTAGCAGTGAGAACGTGCCGTTGATATTGTTCTGGATGAACTCTGCGGGTCCACTGATCGAACGGTCTACATGGCTCTCCGCGGCAAAATGAACGACTGCCTTTACCCCGCGCCGGGACAGAAGATCGTGAACCGTGGTTGCGTCCGCAATATCCGCATGAACAAATTCGAAACGCGGATTGTCGGCGACCGAGGCTAGGTTTTTCATGTTCCCCGCGTAGGTAAGTTTGTCGAGGTTGACGAGCGCCGATTGCTCCTCCGTCAACCACTGCAAAACAAAGTTGGAGCCGATGAAGCCCGCGCCGCCGGTTACAAGGATCGTGTCATTCATTTTCAATTCTCAACTCCTCACTGGATTTGCAAATCTGATTCAGCCGGTTCGACGATGGTCAAGCTTCCTGTCGGCTGGGTGCCCGGCAACGGTTGGTTCTGGTGAATCAATCGTTCGTAGAGGAGTAAAGCCTGGGCAATCTTGGCGTCCCAACTGAATTCCTGTTCCGAGCGCTTTCTTCCCGCAAGCCCTTTCAGTCTCCAGACCTCGGGACGTTCGGCCACGTCGCGCAGAGTCTTCGAAAGCTCTTGGATCACGTACTCTCGGCCGACTGGCGCGATGGCGCGTCCCACATCATCCGTGACCAGTTCCGCTGGTCCGCCGTACCTGACCGCTACGACCGGACGACCGCTGGCCATCGCTTCAAGCAGCACGGCACCTCCCGATTCACGGACGGACGGCAGACAGAAAATGTGGGCGGCGCGTATCGCCGCCGATACGTCACTCAACGTTCGGTTGCCTTGAAAGCGAACCGGTGGTGAAAGTTCGAGTGCGGCAGCGTGGGCTTCCAATTGAGCGCGTTCCGGACCCTCGCCAATGATGACGAGCTCAACGGGGATGGAGCCGGAGATTGTTTTGACTGCGTCGAGCAACATCGACACGCCTTTGAAAGGAACCAGGCGTCCGACAAACACGACGCGCAGCAGATTCTCGACTTTCGGGGGAGATGGCCAGGGCATGGCGCGAAAAACAGACAGGTCGACTCCGTTCTCGAGCATTCGGTGGCACTTATTGCGGTAGGGCTCGGGAATCGAATTCCGGGTGGCATCGGTGGCGGTGAGAATCATGGCTGAGTCAGCTATTCCGCGGTTCACGAATTCAGCGATTCTGCCCAGGTTTCGAACCGGGTAAAGCCAGGCCGAATCCTGCTTCATGAACTCAGGAAAGGTCGAGGGAGACGGTAGACCGCCGTTCCATGGACCCAAGAGCACGGGTAATCCAAGACGGTGAAGGGTGGGGGAAGCAATGGGGGAGACGGGTGTAACACAATGGACGAGATCCCACTGGCGGCCTTGTTTCTGCATACGCACAAGCAGTCGAACCGCTTGACGATCAAAAACGAAGAAGTCGAGGGAAGAGATCAGGAACACGGCGTGCTGGCTGCGTGGGAACAAGCGCGAGGCCAAGCGATAGAGCGGTCCCGCGAAGGCTTCTGTATCGACGTAAACGATTTGTGCGTCGGCTGCGGGTAGCCGCTGGGCAGACAAGACTTGCTGGTTGCGAATATGAGTGACAAGTGTGACCGCGGAATGTTCGGCCAACCTGGAGAACCATTCCCATCCGATTTGCGATACGGATCCCTCACCGGGACCACACTGGTAGGCGGACAGGAGTACGCGACGTCGAGCCGTCACTGTGTCACCTCACGATGAAGCGGTCGCGCTGGCACACCTGCGACGGTGGCACCTGCCGGGACGTCACGAGTGACCACGGCGTTAGCGCCAATTACCGCATCGTCGCCGATTGTGACACCCGGCAAAATGGCTACGCCGCGTCCGATCCAGGCGTTGCGGCCGATGGAGATTGCTCGACCCGAGTGGCGCGAGTTGCGAATGGAGGTGCCGTCTCCACGTGTATGGTTGGCGTCGCGGATGCTTGTGTATTCGCCGATTCCAGTTCCTTCGCCAATGAAGATTGCGTCGTACGAAACCAAGTGGACTCCGCGCGAGATTACAACGCCGTCACCGACGGTGATGCGGCCGGCGTCGCGCGTTTCTAGATAGAGGCCGGGATAAAGGAAGAGGTGTTTGCCGAGATGAATTTCTCCGGTGCCGTGAACCTCGACTCTGCCTTGCACGACGACGGTTGGATCGAGTTGCGGAGTAATGCGAGCGGCGAGGCAGGCATGCGACCACGCACGTACGCAAGGCGTTCGCAGTTTTTCAGTCACGGCCGCGACAGGCTTCAACAGGGCGACAGAGAGACGCTTGCCAAGTCCACTCATCGCGTGACCTCTTTGTATTCGATGAGCTGGTGTTCGCCATGGCGCTCGCGATAAAACTTCAACTGTCCAAATAAAATCGGGATCTGCTGCAAGTGGGAATGTCCGGCATAGAGAAAAGCAGTCAACTGATCGCCTGGGCATTTCCACGAGCAACGCCGTGCGGTGCGGAGGATCAAGAGCAGCACACAAAATGTCATTACGGCTACGGGCAGGAAGGATCGAAGGACGAGTGAGAGGATAATTGCGAGCAGCGGCGCAGTCAGCATGGTGATGCTTTGCACCAGGTTGCGGCGTGTTTCGGACCGCCAGAGCGGGGACTTGCTGCCGCGAAGACGCTCGGAGACGGAAGCGTAGGCGAATCCGGCGCGCATGGCGCGCTTCCAATATTGGTGAAATGAAGTGATGGCCAGGTCGTGCTCGGTCATCGGGCAGTCGATGTGCATAATGCGGTAGCCGAGGCTGGTCATGCGGTGGCACATCTCGGGCTCTTCGCCGGCGATGAGGGTTTCGTCATAGCCGCCGATTTCCAGGAGAACATCGCGTCGCATGAGGGCGTCTCCTCCGCAGAACTGAGAGACGCCGGGAGCGTAGATCCAATCGAGATCGAGAACGCGGTTGTAGACAGAGGCGCGCGGGGCCAACTCCCGCCGGTGCCCCCACACGACGGCGGTCTGCGGATCCTGAAATTGTTCGAGCGCCGCAGCCACAAATGACGGGTGCAGGACGGTATCGCCGTCCAAAAAAAGAACGAAAGTGGCATGGGAGGCGCGCCATCCGAGATTTCGGCCACGGGCGGCGGTCGTGGGTCCGGGTGGAAGAACGAGCACGCGGGCTCCGTCCGAACGGGCACGGGTAATGCTGTCGTCGCTTGAATTCGAATCGACGTAGATCACTTCGAAGCCTTCGAACGCTTGCTTCAACGCATTGAGCGAATTCAGGCAGCCAGTCAAGCGGGCGCCCTCGTTCCTGCCGATGACGACGACAGCGAGTGATGCAACTGGTGAACCTTGTTTGCTCATGCCAAACCTTCTTCCAGCAGATTGCGGTAGTCATTGATGCGAGCCTCGGGCGAGAAACGCGACTGGAGCAGACCCCGTGCCTGCGTGACGATTCCGTTGAGTTCGGCGGGAGTGGCTCGCATGATGTTCAGTAGGCTTTCGGCGAGGGAAGCTGGGTCATCGGCGTGGAAACGATAGCCCGTTGTCTTTTCGACGAGCGATCCCGCCCCTCCGCGGTCGGGCACGAGCACAGGAACGTCGGCCGCCATGGCTTCAATGATGGCCAATCCAAAGGGTTCAGCGGGGCAAAGATGGATGAGAAGATCGGAGTTTGCGAGTTCACTCTCGATGTCATTCACGAAACCGACAAAGGTCACGTTGGGATGGGTCTGCTTCGCGCGCGCGCGCAGTGTCTCCAAGTCCCAACCAGTACCGAGGACGCGAATTTGCAATGGGTTCAGCGCGGGTTCGCGATCGAGAACGTCGAGCAAAAGGTCCACGCGCTTGATGGGATCGATGCGGGAAATCACCACCGCTCGTGTAATTGGGGAGCCATTGAACGGCAACCGATGGAGACATCCGCTGGTGCGAGTTGTGGGGAGAAAGTTTTCGATGACGTGAATGTTTCGACTGCGCGCTCCATTCGCGATCAGCCGTTCGCGGACGAATTCCGACACAGCAACCAGAACAGCGGAAGAGCGATTGAGCAATCGTTTTCTGCCATAGCTAAGGCGTTCATCGGTTCCTCCATGCACAACGTGCAAATGGGACAGGCGTCGCCGGTACACGGCGTTCACGGCAAAAGCGCAAAAGGAGTGGACGACTCCGGTAGCGATGAATGCGATGTTAGTGGAACTAGAAAACAGCGGCCGAATCAACCGGGCAAATTCACGCGTTGAGGAGAACGCCTGCGCTTTCATGCCCATCCTTTGCGCTTCCGCTAGCGCCGGTCCCTGTGGCGCCAGAATCAGCGGGTCGAACTGATCCGCCAGGCCAGCGGCCGTGGCTAAAGCCATCCGTTCCGTGCCGTAGAGATTGCCACTATGCAAGGCGTAGAGCAACGGGATGCGTCTCATTCGATCGGCTCGCTTTCCGCTCGGGACGTGGTCAGCGACGACCGTGCTGTTCCCGCATAGCGGAAGCCAAGATTCACTTTTGGCGTTGGGGGATCGGGGTCGTAATCCGTAATCATGACGGCCATTGCTTTCGGCCGAATGTGGTCCAGCGTTCGCGTCGCAGCCAAAAGCTCTTTTTTTGTGGTTTGCGCGCATCTGAGCGCGAGTACGAGCACGTCGCAGGCGGACGCCAGAAGTTCGGTCTCAGCGGCTGCGGAAAGAGGTGACGCGGAGACCAGCACGATCGAACCGGCCCGCGCCATCGACTGCATTTGATCGCGCACGCAGCCAAAGGACGATGCAGCGGAAACTGTACGCGAAAACGCCGCGTCTTCCGCTCCGCCTGCTGCGGCTGCGTGGGCCAAAGGCACCTCGTTGTTGCTGCGAATGGTTTGCACAACGTGCCCCAGTGCCTCCAGTTCGCGGGCGATGTCAGCCACCGGTTCCGCGACCGAGCAAGCTAGATTGACGGGCGCGAAGACGAACGAGCGGCTGCCATTTCTTGTGAATTCGCGTTCGATTGCGGCAGCGAGCCGGTCGACGCTGTCATGGGGCGCTCGACTTGCAGTCGAAAGGCAAGTGAAGCCGATCGGCGAGAACCCTAATAGTTTTTCAACTTCGTTTGGGGAAAGCAGACGCGGGTTCAGGAAATCGATCGCAAGCGGACCTGCCAACGAGAGCGCAGCCGCGACGATCAAGAGTATGAGAAGTGGCTTCTTGCGACCGCCGCTTTGGGGCACAATCGGCCGCCGGGCCAGCGAAAACAGGCGGGCGAAACCTGGTGCGCGTCCCTCTTGCTCGACAAACCCTACGCGGTCTTCGATGGCTTCGAGCCGTTTCCGGGCGCGCTCCATCTCGTAACGAATATTGATTCCGCTCTGATAGTTGTGCGAGTACCAGATCGCCTGAGCGGCCTGCCGGGCCACTTGCTTTTGGATTTCCTGTTCGGCGCGAGTGTCGGAAGTAGCCTCAGCTTCCCGTTGCGCTAATAGGATCGAGGCATAGTTTCGTTGAAGTTCCTCTCGCTTGGACTGCATAGACAGGTCGAGAGTGTGTAACTCCGCCTCGATAGCAAGGCGCTCCGGGTGGGTGGGCAACATTCCATCGAGTTTCGCGAGCAGTTCACTGCGGCGTAGATTGAAATTCGATTGCAGCGTGGTGATGTCGGCATCTTTCCAAGCCATTTCGCTCGCATAAGCCTGCAAACCGGTGGTGCCGTCGGAGGTGGTCTTTTCCTTCAACGAGGCTAATTGGGCTTCGCTGATAATGCGTTTCTGGGTCGCGGCTGCGAGCGCTTCCTTACTCCCAACGAGTAGTTGATCGAAGGGGTTGGAGAAACTCTCGCTGAACACGCTGACCGCTAACTGTTGCGCGATTCGGTCTTTCTCCTGCATCTCGTCAGCGAGCGTGGCGCGCAGGCCTTTAGCCTCTTCTTGCAAGCTCTCCAATCGCTGGTCTCTTCCATAGAAATCTTCCTCCTTGCTTTTCTCAAGGAAGACGGAGACCAATACATTCACGGTCTCTGCCAGCCCGTTCGGTTGGTCGCCTTCGAGGCGCACCGCGATCTGGTAAGTGTCGGGCACGGGCAAGATCTTCAAGTCGCCCTGCAGCCTTAACGTTGCTTGCTCGATGGTTTCCGTTGGACGCTGCCAGAGGTGTTTCTCTTTTCCCAGCCGTTTGACCGCCTCTTCGACGATGTCGTAACGGTCGATGGTGCGGACGTTCTGCTGGACGAACTCCCGATACTGGCTGTTGGACTGGAGCTCAAATTCTTTGTCGTCGTCAAGGTTCTTGAGAAACCGAGGGGAAATGTAGATGACAGCCTGTGTGGAGTACGAGTGTTTTCCTTTTTTCAAAGCGAGAGAAAATCCAGCCAAGAGAATTGCGGCGAAAATGAGAATTGCCAGACCGGCGTGCGCGCGAAGACTGCGCAACGGGTCGATCTTGCGTCCTGGCACCGGCCGGACGGCTGACGCTCCGGCAGGGGCGAAATTTTGCGCAGGAGAACTCATGGGATGAGTTGATCTCCCACGATGGCCAGTGCGGAAGCCGAGCCAAATTGCTCCATGAAATAGCCAAACTTGGCGAGGCCGCGTTTCGGCACATAGATAATGTCGCCATCGGCGAGTGTGTAATTGAGCCTGGGGTCGGGACGCATGATGTCGCGCATCGATACGCGCTGGTTCAGTTCTCGTGATGGGCGGATCAACTGGATATGGTTGGGTACGCCGTCTTTCGTCGTGCCACCGGCGGCAGTGTAAGCATCCATGAACGTCATGTCGGGGCGAAGGCGGTAAGCTCCTGGATGCTGCACTTCGCCCAATACATAAACCGACTGGTCATCCGAATCGGGGATGTAAAGCACGTCGTTGCGTTGCAGCTGGATGTTATAGGCGAGGTTGCCATCCTTCAGCAGGGGCTTGAGATCGACCCAGACGACCGCGTCGCGTCCGCGAAAGATGACACAGCGGTTCATCGCCGCCTTGTCAGCGCCAACGCCGCCTACCGGCAAGCTTCCGGCACGCGTAATCGCCTCAAGCAACGTGGGCGCATTTTCAAAATGCAAGACTCCCGGCGAGGACACTCGGCCGAGGACAAAGATGCGATTGGAAGCGTAGACCTCGACTCGTAATGCAATCGACAAACCCGTGTAGTATTTGCCGAAGGCCTCCGCGACTACGCGGTGACCGTCTTCGCGAGAAAGATTGGCGAGGGAAACGCTTCCAGCGATCGGCAGGCTAATCAGGCCGTCCGGGCCAATGACCTGTCTTCCGGAGAGCTCCGGATGACCGAACACATCAACCGTAATTTCATCGCCTTCGCCGAAGACATATGTAGCGGGCAAGCGCCGCTCGAATTCTTTGAGGACGTCGAGGGTCGAGAAGGGATGATGAGGTTGTTGGATTGTGAGAACGGCGTCAGGCAGCGCAGCTGCCTCAGACTGCGAGGGGGACTGAACGGGAGATTGGGCGGCGGCCCGCAACCCAAACGCAAGCGCGCAGAACATCCCGATGAGAATCGATCCACTGGAAATAGTGCCCGGGCGAGACATGACTAATTGGCAAGAACTGGGAGTTCTTCTGCCGATGCCTCCTTCTTCGTGGGCGTGTTTTTCCGGGGGCGAACGACTGCGGGAATACCCACCGCAATGGAGTTGGCGGGCACATCGGAAAGCACGACGGCATTGGCGCCAATCGCGACATCGTCGCCGATGTGCACCGGGCCGAGGATCTTGGCACCCGCTCCGATATCGACCCGATCTCCAATGATCGGAGCGCCTACGACCCCCGTGCGTCGCAGGCCCAGCGTGACGCCATTTCTCACGATCACGTCGTTGCCTATCACGGTGTCGCCACTGATCACGATTCCCCCGAAATGCTCGATCTTGAACCTATGACCCACAGCCGTTTCGCAGGGCAGATCGACTCCCGTCAGAATTTGTGAGACAACCTTCAAAACGCGGTACGCGAACGAGAAGATGCGGCGCAGGATCGCAGGGCGCACCTGATAGCGCCAGCGCCCGAAGCGATACACGGCCATGACCCACAATCCCTGGCGAGCGGGGTCGCGCTCGTAGGTCTGCCAGTCTTCTTTTAGGTTCTCGAACATTCGTCTCCTTACCAGGGCCGCTGGGGAGAGAATCTCCCCCCGCGAGTTTCGGTCCAGGCGCGATCGAGTAGCGCAACAATCTTGCGAGAGTCCTCGGCTTTCGCCTTGCAGGTTGGGTCGGGGTTGCGAGCGTTCTTCCAATTACGCAATCTGTGCCACCATTCCTCCTGCTTCTTCACGAGCCAAGCCGAAATCCCAAGGTGTTTGCGGTAATAGAGGAGTTCGCTGCGCATGCGCCAGAGGGTGAGCTGCGCACCAGCATTGGATATGGCCGCGGTGGTGACGGTCTTGGAAGACTCTCCGCCGAAATGCACGACTGAGATGTCCGGCCAGTACCAGACTTCATATCCGGCAGAGCGGATGCGATGGCAAAGGTCAACTTCTTCGTAATAGAGGAAGAAAGCTTCGTCGAAGTACCCAACCTGTTCGAGGACGTCGCGTCGGATAATGGAGAAAGCTCCTGGCACCCAGCCGACCTGTGCTGCTTTGGCGTCATCCGCCCAAGTGCGATCTTGACGTCCAAAGAGTCGTGACCTGGCGAATTTAGCCGACAAGCCGCTCAGGCTGAAAAACTCATTCATCAGGGAAGGGAACTGGCGAGCGGACGGCTGCCAGGAAGCATCGCGTCCCACAAGTTTTGCCCCGCCCAATCCCGCGGAGGGTCGCGACGCCATATGCTTGATCGCAAGTTGGAGCGCGCCGGGTTGTAGAAAAGCGTCCGAATTCAGGAGCACTACGTATCGCCCCTGGCATAGCGGGAAAGCCTGATTGTTGGCGGCGGCAAAGCCGAGGTTGGATTGACTTTTGATCAACCGGACCGAGGGAAACTCACGCTCGATCATGCTGGTCGATCTGTCCGAAGAATTATTGTCGACAACGAACACTTCCGCATCGATGTCTGCCAGTTCCCGGTATAGAACTTGCAGACAATCACGCAGTAGTGCGCAAGTGTTGAACGAGACAATCACAATGGAGAGCAGAGGGTTCTCGGTTTTCACCGAACGCCCCCTTTCGAATCAGCGCGGCCCGTGCGGATCCAAGCCGCGCCTTTGCGGGCGCTGCCCAGCAATTGAGGCACGACTTTCAATTTCCAGATGACGTAAAAGGGTGCGGAAGCGAGAGCCAGCAGATCGCGCCACCCGCCTCCCCCGACGGCAATCGCTGCGAGCAAGTGCAACAGCACCACCCCTAGAGAACAGGCGGCATAGATTCGCACTGCTTCGACAGGAGTGGCGAGAGCAATCGTCAATAGCGCTACTTGGAAAGCCAGGGGCAGGAGCAGCAGTTCGAGCAAGGGCTCCAGGCAACGGGTTCGGCCGCGTAAGACTTCCCCGAACAACGCGGGAGCAACGTGCGCCATCATACGAAAACGGCCGCCCTCCCATCGGGAGCGCTGCGTCACGACGGCGCTACCAGTGGACGGCATTTCTCCGAATACAGTGACCGTGTCCACGAATTGCACTTTCAGGCCGGCACGCACGAGGCGCAGGTGATACTCGAGATCTTCGACCACGGAAACTGCGTCGTAAGGCACTTTTTCTAGCGTTGCTCGCGTCAATGCAAAACCGTTTCCCAGGACGCCGGCCGACAGGCCGAAGCGATTCCGTCCGCGAGGACGCAGAACGTTAAATGCCATCAGCGCAATATTCATCCAGCGAGTGCGAACCGAATCGCCAGCATTCCGTACTTTGTACCGGCATTGCAGAGCGTCGGCGCCACTTGCAATTGCAGTAGAAAATTCCCGCACGAGATTGGAAGTTACGGATGTGTCGGCATCGACGACTATGAAAAGGTCGAATCCCTCGTCCATCAGAGCGCGGAATGCGAAGTCGAGTGCATAGCCCTTACCACGCCGAAAGGCGTCGTTGCGGAAGAGTGTCTGCGCCCCGGCGACCTGCGCCCGAAGAACGGTCTGGTCGGTGCAGTTATCGGCCACCACGTATACGGAGAACGAAGCTTGGCTCGAGTCGCATTCCAGCAGGCTCTTTACGCATGCTGCGATCGAAATTTCTTCGTCGTGCGCCGGTACGACGATGGCGGTGCGAATTGGAACTGCCGACTCCGCCACTTGCAGCGGTCGACGACGGACGGCGGGCAACACACCTCCGATTGTGAGAAAGAGGAGTTCCAGGGTTCCAGGCAGGGTACAGAGCGCGAGAAGAGTGCCGAATACGACGAGCGCATATATAAGGAGGCCGATCATCGCACGGCTCCAAAACGGGCCCCGAAGGCGAGTCGCGTTCCGGCGGTCGCTGGCAATAGGACGACGAAGGAGTGGGCTGGTATCTGCACCCTAACCTGGGTATTCGCGCCATCGTGAACGAGGACTGCGCGACCCTGGGTTGGAGTCAAGCCTTGCGACTCGGGCCGCGCCGTGGCGGAGGTGTCTTGTGCCAGCGTGAGTGTCTCCGACGGCAGATCTTGCAGGGCCGTGGTCGGGAACGAGAGCGTGACTTCTATGGGTCTTGTTCGCCATGAGACGATTGCCACAGACCAGCCTTGACGGCCTTTGAACGCAACAGCGGTGAGGTGGTCGGGAACAGCGCCGGTGGCCGGTTCGACGTCATGCAACTCTTCTTGAACGGATCGATTCAGCATCGCGACGGCTAAACCGGTCGCACGGAGTCGCGGAGGCCCCGCGAGATCTCGAACCACTCCCCAGAGCTGCACCAATCCTCTGCCATCACTGGTGTTGGTATCGAATTGAGCGAGGGTATAGACGCACTGCCGCAAAAATCCCGCGGAAAGGCCGTCCATCAGCCTCTTTGCGAGAGCCGCTCCGGCTCCGGGGTCGAGGACAAAATGGTCTCGTTCTGGCTCGGTTGCATTGCCGCGTACGGTATGCAGATTGATTTCATAGACAGCCAGATCCTCGTGATTCCTGGCGGTGCTGGTGGCTAATTTTGCAAACGAGTCGGTTGCCGGTTCGAAAAGCAGAGCATCGGCGCGTGCGGAATCGGTGGCAGCAGGTAAGTCGTAAGCGAAGTAAGGAGCGACGGCGATGATGTCTGCCGATTGTTCGTCCGCCAGTTTTGCGACCGCCCACGGATTGGCGAACTGTGCATTCATTACGGTGCGCAGCGGGACGGTTTTTCCTGCTCCTTGACGAACGTAGAAGAAGGCTCGCGCCGCGGCTTCACCATGACGCTTGGCGTCCTGAATGCCTGCGCCGCTGAACAACGGATTCCAGTTCTCGTTGCCGAACTCAATCAGGATTTCTCGAAAGTGCGTCGTCTTTTCGCGATGAAGGAGATACTCTCCCAGTTCAAGGTAGTCGTGGTCCGAAGCAGTGGTCGGCAAGACCAGCCACGGGCTCGCACCTAGGTGGGAGCAGAGTTGAAGGAATTCAGGGATGGAGTATCCGTACTTGGCGTCCTCTAGAATTCCGGAACGATAACGTGACGCCCGGCGCGCGAAGGGGACTGCGAGCCGATTGCTAACGGTGTCGCCGAGTTGCCCCTGCCAATCCCGCAGATACGCCGGGTGCAGCACCTCGAGGGCGGCGACAACTTCGCGGCGAAACGGGAAGGCGCCATCGTCCGCGCGCGCGAGAGATACGTCATCGAGAGCAACCCGGCCGTCGCCGGTTGCGGAAAACTGCAACTGCAGTGGGCCGTCGGGACCGTTGTCGGTCGCGTCAAAGTCGACTTGGACGTGCCGCCAAGCCGGACTTGACTCTCGCTCGTCGCTAAAGAATGGCTTGGAGCCCGAACGTCCAAAAGACGCTCTAAGCCGGGGCGAGCCACGTAATGTTCTTGACCAGAATGAGAACCGCCATTTTCCCTGGATCGGCAGCAGCTTCCCGCTACGCGGCGTGATTCCATCGAGATAGGAGCTTGCTTCGGCGGGCGAGGCAGTTCTCGGACAGAGGACGAGCGAGCGCAGACCTGCGCTGCCGGGACGTGGTGGGCCAGTCGAATATTGCTTCTGATCCTTGGAGAGCCACCACTGGGTCGGTGGAGCGCTGTCGTCCACCCTGGTGAGGGCTACGATATCGCCCGCAGCAACATTCATGTTCGAGTCGATCTGGATCGTTGCGAGGCCTTTGCCGGCTCCGCGAAAAGTTTTGATGCGGGCGGTTTTTCCGGCGGATGATCCAGTGCGGAAGTCGGCGACCGCGTCGTTCCAAAATCCATCTTCCCGCTGGATCGAATATCCTTCGAGAGTGAGCGTTGTCCCGTTGCTCGATTTGACGGCGGCCAGAGCACTGTCGACCAGTCCCTCAAAACCCGGGTTCTTGATTATGTTGGAGCCCAGTTGCTCGGCACCCCACGCGGTCCAGATGCCAAGGTTCATTCCGATGCGCTGAACGTTCCACACTTGCACCTTCGGAGAGACGACGAGGGTCATCTTGTCAGCAGAAGGAGAAGACGGCGTTGCTTTGCGCGTCTCAGACTGAGCTTCTCCTCTCACCAACAGGACCAGTAACAGAAGAGAACGTAGAGGCAGGGTCACGCTTCCAGCCTCCTGCGGAAAACATCGGCCAGATGCCCCACGTTCGCACGCAAGTCGTA
>Ga0302320_10011369_pt1 | contig 18844 bp, 16 predicted proteins | sample Bog_T0_3_FD_202130 | JGI IMG/M metagenome (GOLD analysis project Ga0302320, IMG submission 202130) | Peat permafrost microbial communities from Stordalen Mire near Abisko, Sweden - Bog_T0_3 | ecosystem: Environmental > Terrestrial > Soil > Wetlands > Peat | place: Sweden: Abisko, Stordalen Mire...
GGGCCCATGGCTCAACGACGAGCCTCGTGGCCTCGGCGTCGAGCGCGGTGATGACGACCTCTGTGATATCGGCGATGAACGTTCCCCCGTCAGGTTGCTCACCCGCCTCGTCCGTGGTCACAGCGCCAGCGGGGACGGCTCGTCCGGCTATCTTCGCCTCGCCCGGCCAGTTGTTCTCCTTAGCCTCCTCAGGGTGGAAGGTCGGGCCGTGCAGGGCGAAGCGGGGATCCCGTTTGAGGTCGGCGCCCTTGCGAGCGCCGGTCATCGAACCGAAGCGGAGGTCGCCGTCGGTGAGCTCGCACTCGATGCCCGAGATGCGCGGCGAGCCGTCGGCCCGCAGTGTGGCGATCGTCTTGTGGCGACCGGCGTCGAACAACGTCTGTACCCGCCCGGCGAAGTCTGGTTCGGCCTGCTCGATCACCCTCCACGCTGGCACGGCTGCGCAGCATACCGGGCGCTTAGCCCTGTCCGGGCGGGCCCGTCGTCACCTTCGCGGTGCCGTGCCTTCCCCCCGGGTGGTGTCACCCCCGCAGTTCTCTAAGGCTCTTGGCCTGCCACCAGCTCGGACCGGTAGGCCTCCAGCCGTTGCACGAGCTCGCGGGGATGGGCAAGGGCGGGCAGATGACCACCGTCCATCTCGTCTGGCACGATGCCGAGGCGCTGCCGCACGACCCGGCGCTGGAACTCGATAGGAAAGAAGCGGTCGTGCCTGCAGGCTAGAAAGCGCGTCGGTATGTCGGGCCAGGCGGGCAGCGGCCAGGGCCTTTGGAACGGGCTCTGCGACTGGTCCCGGACGTGGCGGCCGGCTTCGGCCGCTAGCTCCGCCGTCAGGTCGTGACAGAAGACTGCGATGGGGTCGAACGGTTCGGGGAACACGTGGCCGGTGTTCGCCCACCACTGCCCAGGGGCTTCCCCGGGCCGTGGGACCATGGCCGCCACCAAGACCATCAGGTCGACCGGGGCCCGCGTCGCAACGAGGGGGGCGGTGAACCCCGCCAGGGACTGAGCGACGACCACGACCTGGCGCCGGCCACCGATGGCATCGACGACGACGTCCGCGTACTCGGCGAGCCCGGCCGAGTCGTCGTCGCAGGGCAGGTCCGGGGACACCACGTAGTGGCCGAGGGCCTCCAGCTCGGGCCTAACGAGGTGCCAGTACCACGAGCTGGCTCCTGCCCCATGGATCAGCGCGTACGTAGCCATGAACCACTCAGACGTTACAAGGCGTCCCGGATCATCGCCGTGGCCCACTCGTGCATTGAGAACTTGATGGCTGGGTGCTGGCTTCGCAGCCAAGCCACCCCGTGGCTCTCGAGTGTCGCGGCCTCCCCGTCATGAACCGGCTGACACGGCGCCTAAGGCTCGCGGCTGCAGGCGATATGGGCGACGATCTCTCGCAGCGCGAATCCTCGCGCGCATGCTGGTCGACGCCGGAGCCGTCGATCCGCCGCCGCTACTCGGCCGTTGATGGCGTTCTGCATGTTCGCGACTGCCCCGGTACGGCACTTCGGAGACACCCCCGAGAGGTCTTCAGTGTGCTGCATCCGGCACATCGTGGATGTGGGCGTGCACGACTGTTCACAGGGTGGCGAGGCGGTCGGCGACCTTAAGCATGTGCCGGCCCAGCGGCTGCAGGTTGATCCGGGTGCACCACAGCCCGCTCGTCACCCGCTCCACGATTCCCCACTCCCAGATCGCCGTGGCGTCCAGCCCGCAGCGCCCCGCCAGCCAGTGCGCCCTGGCCCAGGGATCGCCGTCTAGCAGCTCTAGGGGTCGTTCCGCATCATCACCCCAAGGTCGCACTCGCCCTCGGCGAGCAGTCCGTCGGGGTCGACGAGCTTGAACGTGTCGCGGCCAGGGACATGAAGGGCGCTCAACTGATGAACGTCCCCGTGCACCAGCACGGCCCGCTCGTCGTCGTGTGCAACTATGGGATTCGGCTGCCTCTACTGCAGTCATGTCGTAGTCCTCCGATCTCCCCGGGCGACCCGGGTACTATGTGTGTGTCACTTTCGACTCACTGTATCAACTATAGAACGACAGCGCGTCGACTTTCAAGCGGTGCGCCGGAAGTGCGACACTGAGAGCTACGGTAAAAGCTACGGTAAAGGGGACCTATGACAAAGACGAGGATCGACGTGCAGGGCCTGTACGCAGCATTGGATGCCGAGCGGTCCGCTCGCGGCCTGTCGTGGCGGCAGCTCGCGAAGGAGATCGGAGTCAGCCCGTCGCTGCTCTCACGCCTCAGTAACGATCTACGCCCCGACGCCGACGGGTTCGCGACACTGGTCCGTTGGCTGAACATGCCAGCCGAGCAATTCATGGTCGACCTCGACGTTGCTCCTCGCTCTCAGACCGAACCCGATCTCGTCACACAGCTGGCACCACTCCTCCGAGCGCGGCAGGATCTCGACAAGCGGGATATCGCCTACCTCGAAGACGTCATCCGGGCAACAGTTCGACACGTGCAGGCGTCACGACAGGGATCTTGAGTGAGCAAGGGGCGTTGCAGCTTCAACAAGGCAACTTGCAAGCGTCTTGCTGCTGAAGTGCGCTCCGAGATCGACCTGAGCCCGATGGACGCCCTCGATCCATGGAGGCTCGCCGCGCTGTACGGGGTCAAGGTGATCCCGCTGAGCACGCTTGCCATCGGCGCCGAGATCCGCGACCACTTCAGTGTGGCCCGGCCGGACATGTTCTCCGGCGCGCTCGTCCCGATCGGCAAGGGCGCGGTCATCGTCGAGAACGACTCGCATCCCTCGGTGCGCCGCCGCTCAACACTCGGGCACGAACTGGCACACGTCTTCGGCGAGCATAAGTTCGCGACAAGCCTGGTCAACGAGCGGGGCTGCCGACCAGACGCAAGAGGATGAGGCTGCGGAGATCGCCGGCGAACTTCTCGTCCCATTCGAGGCCGCCAAGCTCCTTGCCCGCCGCAAGGCAACAAACGAGGAGGTGGCGCTCCAGTTCGGTGTCAGCGTTGATCTGGCGCGCTGGCGGATGGACGCAACGGGCGCCCGTCTCATTGCCCAGCGCCGGGAAGCGGCGTACGGGGGCGCTATCGGCTAATAGCGCGCCGCTAAGGACTCGTCGGGTAGACCCGATGAAAGTCCCGCGGCAGCTACGTGGCGCTGATGGTGGCCATTTCGGGTCAACGGCAGGCCCGCCGTCGCCGGAAAAGCCAGCCGGCCACCGCCGGCCACCACTACGAACCGCCCCCGTCCAGCTGCCGTCGTCGGCAAAGCCCTGGCCCTGCAGTACCGGGAACGTTGATCGAGGGCCGGAGGCGGTTCGGCCGGTCACAATGGTCGTATGGCCCAGCTGGACTTCGCCGAGCGACTCCAAGACCTCGCGCCTGGCGTATTCCCCAATGGGCTCCGACCGGCCCAGGAGCACGTGCTGGCCGAGTTCGCCGACCGTTACACCGCGACCTCAGATGTGGGGATCGAGTTGCCGACCGGCGAAGGCAAGACCCTCATTGGGCTTCTCATCGCGGACTGGGCGCTCGACGAGGGCATGGCTGTCGCCTACCTGACGGGGACACGCCAGCTAGCGGAGCAGGTCATGGACCAAGCCCGCTCATTGTCGGAGCTCGTCACTCACCGCTTTGCCGGTGGTCACTACCCGGGCGCTGCCCTAGACGACTACCACCAAGCTCATGCCGTCGGCGTCATGAACTACTGGGTGTACTTCAACAGCAGCCCGCGGGTCGAACCAGCCGACCTCGTGATCTTCGACGAGCCCATCTCGCCGAGCAACCCCTGGCCGGTCTCTTCACCCTCCGGATTCCCCGGATGGCCGGAGGGGGACGAGCTCTCTACGAGACCCTCTGTGACCTGGTCCTTCAACACACCCCAGACTCGTACCCGACCCTCAAGCCGCTCCGGGACGGCGCCGCGCCCCGCGGCAGCCCGCCCGAGCTTGTCGCGTTCAATGATTGGAGCGCTGTCGGCGCCAGTGCCGCCGACGCGATCGGCGGCTCGGACTACCTCGAACAGAACTACGACGCCCGGGTCGTGTGGCGCACCCTCGCGCCAGCCCTGACACGATGCGGAGTCCTGGTAGGGCCGACCGGCATCGAGATCCGGCCGTACCACCCACCGACCCAGACCGTCTCAGGCTACGCGCGAGCCACGCACCGGCTCTACCTCTCGGCTACCTTGGGGCGGCCCGGCGACCTGCAGCGCCGCCTCGGCACCTATCCCATCGCCACGATCGATACGCCCGCTGAACTGTGCACCGCCACGACCGGGCGGCGGACCTTCCTGCTCAACCCGAGCTCCAGTGAACCACTCTCAGACGTCGTGGTGGCCTTCGCGCTCGCACAGACCGACGCCGCAGCCGCCGACGGTCCCGGTCGAGCAGCCTGGCTGTGCGCGAGCAACAGCGAAGCCGACGACGTGGAAGCACTTCTCGGCGAAGAGGGCAAGACGGTCTTCCGGCTGCGTTCGGGCGACGACGCTCCCTTTGAGCGGTGGCGGAACACCCCACAGGCGCACCTCGTCACTGCGGGCCGCTTCGATGGACTCGACCTACCCGACGACACATGCCGCCTGGTCGTCAGACCGAGCGTGCCGGCGGCCTCGACCGAGTTCGAGCGATTCGCCGTTGCCTACCTCGGCGACGCCAGCTACATGCGTCACCGCGTCGGTCAACAGGTCACTCAGGCACTCGGACGTGCCAACCGCACCGAAAATGACAGCGCCCTCTACCTCGGCCTCGACCCTGGGTTCGCGGCCACCCTTGCCGACAGCACGGTGCGCGCCAGCATCGGCCCGGACGTCAACCCGGCCGTACGCCTAGCCCTCGAGCGCCATGGCCAGGGCTGGGGGCCGGTGGAATCCGCTGCCCGCCACTTCTGGGACACCCACCGCAACCCGGCCGACGAGGCGTCTACTCCCACGTCGTCTCGACGGCGGCCCGGCCGGGCTCGGCCTGGCCGTAGCCAGCTCGGGGCACAAACCGCGGACAGCGCCGACGACGAGGTCACCGCCATCACCCGTCTGTGGCTCGGTGACCATGCTGGCGCCGCGACTCGCGCCGCCGCTGCAGCCGAAAAGCTCACCTCGGCGTCCGAGCCCGAGCACAGCGCGTTCTGGCGTTACGTCCAGGCTCACATCCTCTACGACAGTGGCCGGGCCTCCGACCTACCCATCGCCCGGCGTGCGGTCGAGGACGCGGTCGCGGCCGCGCCGAGGACTGCATGGTTCGTGCGGCTCGCCCGCACGGCCGAGAGCTTGTCCGGGCGACACGTCGACCCGACCGCGCACGACGCACTCTTCCTGAGCTGGGACGAGTGGCTCCGCGAGGGTGGTGCCCGACTGGCCGCCCGCGTCGCCGAAGCCCGAGGCCACCTGACGGGCACCCACGACCAGCGCGCCGAAGCTCTGGAAGTCCTGGCTCGCCTCTGCGGAGCCGTCGATGACCGCCCGACTGGACAGAGCGCAACCGACGCCCGCTGGGTGTGGGCCACGCCCCGCAAGGGTCAGCGCCGGGTTTGGGAGGTAAAGACAAGCACCAATCCGCTGCCCCGAGATGACGTCAACCAACTCCTCGGCCAGGTTCGCGAGGAGCAGGACCGTCACCCACGGGCAAGTGTGGTCGGGTGCATGCTCGTCGCCTGTGACTCAGCCGAGCGCGACGCGTCGAGAGCCGCCCGCAACGAACTGGCACTCGTCCATGCAGACGCGGCCATTACGTTGTTTGACTTCACCGCCCAAGTTTTCGCCGCGTACCGTACCGGCTACGGATCGGGTAGCGCGCGGGAGCGAGGAGCCGCTCGAGCAGCGACGGAACCGCGACTGCCCGGATCGGATTGGCTTACCCGGCTCCTGAGCCCAACGGGAGGCAACATCCTTCGTGCCCACGACGTGAGAAGTACGCTCGACATCACCAACGCCGAGGCGGACCGCCCATGAGGGAACGACCGGCTGCCAGGGGTGTGAGCGACCGCGTCCTCGGCGCCGCTGGTGTGCTGTTGCCATCGGAAGTCCGCTCCCTTGACGCCATCCACCTCGAGAGCGCCCGGCAGCTCGGGACCGACCTTGGCCAGTTCGTCACCTATGACGAACGGCTGCTCGCAGCAGCTAAGCAACTTGGCCTCAACGCCAAGAGACCTACATAAACCAGGGGTTATCCCCAAGCACTCCTCTCCGGCATAGATGCCTCGCTCAGGCGTACCTCGTCCGAGTTGGCCTCAGCCGCCGGCCGCCACCGCCCGCAGTTCGGCGACGGAGCCGCCCACCATGGCGAGCCAGTTGGCCTCCGGTCTGCTGAGCGAGAACTCGCCTCCGGGAGGGTCTGCGCCACAATGGGCCGCACTTTCGAGATAGATGACTTGACAAGCACCGTGGTGCGATGTAAAAACTTTAACTGCTGCACTGTTGAATCCATTCAACAGTGCGAGGGTGGCAGGAAAGGGGGCTGAGCTGACCGCCACGACCATCGCCGAAGTGGCAAAACGCGCCGGCGTCTCCCCAGCCACGGTCTCTTATGTACTCAGTGGCAACCGCACGATCTCGCGCAGCACCCAAGTCAGGGTAAGGCGTGCAATCGAAGAGCTCAACTACACGCCCCATGCAGGGGCTCGGTCGCTCCGGGCCGGGAAGACGGATGTGGTCGCGCTGGTGGTGCCTTTCTATGACTGGTCGTCGGAGAGCGTGCTGATGCCTTTTGTCTACGGAGTGGTCGACCAGGCCCGCGAGCACGGCTGGAAAGTCATGCTGGTGACGAGCGACGGTGGCGCGGACATCGACTCGGTGGTGCGCAGCAAGATGGTCGATGGCGTCATCCTCATGGAGGTCAGGGTCGGCGACGAGCGCCTGAAGGTTATCGAGAGGTTAGGGATCCCGGCCGTTGCCCTCGGCATGCCCCTTGAGCCGGTCAATATCCCCTTTGTCGACCTGGACTTCGAAGCGGCGGGACGGGCCTGCGTCCAGCGCCTGGTCGCCTGCGGCCACCAGCACATCGCACTACTCGCCTCACCTGCGGGGACGTTCGAGAAAAAGCTCGGGTACGCGCAGCGGTTCTGGCAGGCCGTCGCCGCCGCCCTTGACGAGACGGGCCTCCGGTTCCATGGTTTGCCCGTTGAGCCCACTGTGGAGGGTACCCAACGAGCACTCGAGGCGTTGATGGCAGAAGAACCCGCGCTGACCGGCTTCATTGTCCAGACCGAAGCCGTGGCCGACCTGCTCGTACGGATCCTCCAGCAAAAAGGCAAATCCGTACCTGACGACTTTTCCCTCATCGGTGTCGCGTGGCGAGACGCCGTCAAGCACCTCGTACCACCCCTCACGTACGTGAACTTTCCCTCAGTAGAGGTCGGGCGCAAGGCGATCGAGCTCTTGGCCAAGGAGGGCCCTGGGATCCTTTTCCCTGCCTTGGTTCTCGAGGGCGCTACCGTCGCACCCCCACCGCGGACCTGACAGCGCAGGTTGTTATCGGCGCGAGCACTTGTTTAAACGATTCACCAACAACAAGCAATGACCACCAACCAGCACAGAAAACCGATAACCAGCACAAAAAGGAGGATGAGTTGCTACACAAAAACACCTCTGCTCACCGGGCAGGCAGGACGCGTCTCTTGGCAACCCTCGTCGCTGCCGGCTCAGTTGTGGGCATCGTCGGCATCCCGACAGTGCAGGCCTCGGCCAGCAGCGGCATTGTCCTGACGGAAACCAGCTATTACACCAGCGTCGACCAGAACGGACCTATCTATACCGCCCTGAACACCGTTTTCAGCAACTTCGAGAAGAGCCACCCTGGGATCACCATAAAGAGGGAGGACATAGTCAACAGCGGGAACAACTACCTAACCGAGGTCGCCGCCGAAGCCGCAGCCGGGACGCTGCCCGACATCTTGATGCTTGACAACCCGACGGTCCCGACTCTCGCGTCGTACGGTGTGCTCACACCGCTCGGCTCGCTCGGCAAGACCGCCATCCCGAACCTCGGCACGGCACAACAGGCAGAGGCGAAGTTCAACGGCCAAGTCGTGGGTTACCCGCTGTACACCAACACGATCGCCTTGTTCTACAACAAGGCCATGCTGGCCGCCGCCAAGATCCAGCCACCGACAACCTGGGCGCAGCTCCTCACCGATGCCAAGGCATTGACCACTCCTCAGCACGACGGCATAGCCTTCTCCGCCGAGGCATGCTCTGGCTGCGGCGTGTGGACCTTCCTCCCCTTCCTGCTGACCAACGGGGGGAACCTGACTCACTTGACCTCGCCCCAGTCGGTCCAGGCACTCACGCTGTGGACCGACCTCGTCAAAGAGGGGGCCGTCGATAAGGACTTCACCAACTGGAACCAGGGACAGCCGGAGGCTGCCTTTGCTGCCGACAAGGCCGCGATGATGATCAACGGGCCCTGGTTCTTCGGGACCCTCAACTCGGTAAAGGGCCTCAACTATGGCGTAGTGAAGATACCGGTCAACACCCCGGGCCAAAACGTGGTCGGCCCGATCGGTGGGGAGGTCTGGACTGTCCCGAAGACCAACCCCACCATCGAGAAGGCTGCCTTCGAACTGCTCAACTACATGGCGCAGCCATCGGTCGACGCCGCCCTTGCCACGGCCGCGGGCGACATCCCGACCGTCCAGGCGGCTATCCCGATCTGGCAGAAAACGGCTAGCCCCCTCTACTCGCCCTTCCTAGCTGAGCTGCAGCACGGTTTCGTGCGCACCAGCACCCTCGGGGTGCTCTATCCTCGGGTGGAGACTGCTGTCGGCAATGCCATCGTGGCCTCGCTCATCGGCAAGCAGACCCCCGCCGCCGCTTTCGCATCCGCCCAAACGGAAGTCAACTCCATCCTCGAAGGCAACTAGCCCTTCTTGGCTGATGAGAGGTGAAAAGGTCGTTGCCGCGCGAAGAGCCCCCTCCTGAGCGACAGGCAACGTGGTCGGTGCGGGCTACGGCGAGCGCCAACAAAGCGCCCGTCGAGGCCCGCCCGGGCGCTTTGCCGGACGATGGGCGCATGCCTTCCCTAAGCGGCGCCCTTCGACAGGCCACGCCGCCCCCCCCAAAGGGCGCACGTCAGTGGCTGCAATCGCACCGCAGACAAGCGTTGCTAGTCGCTTTCGTCCTGCCCGCTCTCGCATATGTGGTCATCTTCTTCGCCTACCCGCTCATTTACGGCGTCACGATGAGCCTCGAAAAGATCGGGTTCATCGCCCAGAGCGGGCCTTTCATCGGGTTGCACAACTACAAGGAAGAGATTAGCGACCCCGTCACAGGTAAAGCCCTGGTAGACACCGGCATCTTTTTGCTGGCATCGATCTTCTTCCAGTTCACCATCGGCCTCGGTATCGCTTCCTACTTCAACCGGCGCTTTTTCCTTTCCGGGCTCCTCCGGAGCCTGATAATCATCCCGTGGCTGTTCCCGCCCATCGCCAGCGGGACGATTTTTGCGATAATGTTCGCCGGCCAGGGCGGCATCATCGACGAGACTCTACGCTCGCTCCACCTGATCAGCAGCCCTATATTCTGGTTCGACTCGTCTTTCAAGGCGATGTTCGTGATCATCTTTGTCAACGTATGGATCGGGATCCCCTTCAACGCCGTCCTGCTGTACTCGGGGCTCCAGGACATCCCTGGCGAGCTCCGGGAAGCGGCGGCGCTCGACGGTTGTGGCGCCTGGCAGAAGTTCCGCTACGTGACGGTGCCGCTCCTGCGCCCGGTCTCGCTCATAGTGATCATGCTGGGGATCATCTATACCGTGAAGACATTTGACTTGGTGATAGTGCTGACCAACGGCGGGCCCGACAACGGCTCTCAGCTCATGTCGACTTGGGCTTACACGCTCGCCTTCCAGAACTTCCAGACCGGCGCGGGCGCGGCCGTGGCCAACATGTTGTTCGTGTTTTGCATGATCGTAGCCTTCTTCTACATACGAGCTACACGGCGCGAGGTGGCCATCGGATGAACCAGCACCTTACGATGCAAGCTTTCTGGAAGCGGCGTGCGCGCCGTTTCCTCCTCCCTATCGGAGGGCTCGTGATCACGGGGTTCATGCTGCTCCCCATCTACTTCACCGTCGAGACTTCGCTCGAGCCGACCAGCGCACTTCAAGCTCTCTCGCAGTCCCTTTTACCGAGCCACTTCATCTTGAGCAACTACCGGGTCGCCTTCGACGCGGAGCACGGCAGCATAATCACGAGCCTGCTCATCTCCTTAGGGGCCGTCGTCCTCTCGGTTGGTGTAGGACTGCCGGCCGCCTACGGCCTCACGAAGTTGGGCTACCTCCGGAGCCGCGCTGTCGTGTCGGTCGCGGTTATGGTGCTACTGGTCACCCAGATGGTCCCCGGGATATCACTGACCATCGCTTTCTATAAATTGTTCCTGCATCTTCACCTTCTCAATAGCATCGCCGGGCTTATCCTTGCAGACTCCACCAGCGGGATGCCTTTTGCCACCCTGGTGCTGCGCGCCTACCTGGGTTCGATCCCTGCCGAGCTGTCAGACGCCGCTTATGTCGACGGCGCATCGGAATGGCGCACCTTCCGCTCGGTGATCGCGCCGCTGGCGGTACCTGCGATTATAACTTCAGGGCTTTTTGTCTTCCTCTTTGCCTGGGGCGATTTCTTGTTTGCGTACACCCTAACTGCCGGGGGCAGTGTGACTCCGCTGACAAAGGGCCTTCTCAGCTTCTTCACCAACAACACTGTCAACTGGGGGCCCGTTTTGGCTACAGTCGTCTTGGCCGCCATCCCGTCAGGGCTCATACTGGGCTTCGGGCAGCGGTACGTTATGGGTGGGCTCCGGGCCGGTGCCCTCAAAGGTTAATTTCGCAAGGCCCGCTTGAAAGGAAGGGAGACGTGGCGACTTTCGTTGGCAACAGTTCCGGCTTCTCCGTTTATGACGGCAAGGAGATCCTCGAGGTCCAGGCTTGGGGCGAAAACAGCGCCCGCGTCCGGTCAACTCTGGGGTCATCCATAACCGAAACGCCCGGGAGCGCGCTCGGAGACCCGGGGACCGGCCGGCCCCACGTCGAGGTATCGGACGGCCGAGCGCTCATGCGTAACGGCGAGATCATAGTCGAGGTGACCGACAGCGAGGGGAAGGAGTTCCTGCACTTCCCGCCCCTGGTCCGTTTCCTCCGTCCGGACGGGGAGGAGCTGTTCGCTGAGCGCGTCCCCCACTTCAGTGCGCCTCCCCAGCGGCGTTACCGGCCTGGAGGAGGCGGCCTTTATCGTTGCGACGTGTCTTTCCGCTCCTTTCCGACAGAGCGTTTTTACGGGCTCGGCCAGCATCAGCACGGGCTGCTCGATCAGAAAGGAGCGGTCATTGAACTGGTCCAGCGCAACACCGAAGTCAGCGTGCCTTTCGCGCTCTCTAACCGCGGTTACGGCTTTCTGTGGAACATGCCCGGGATTGGCCGGGCCGAGCTGAGCGCCAACGGCACGAAGTGGGTCGCCGATGGGGCGCGCCAGATCGACTACTGGGTCACCGCTGCGGCCACGCCGGCCGAGATTGTCAGCCAGTACTCGAAGGCGACTGGCCTACCGCCGATGCTGCCCGAATGGGCGGCCGGGTTTTGGCAGTGCAAGCTCCGCTACCGGACTCAGGACGAGCTACTGGGGGTGGCCCGGGAGCACAACAAGCGCGGCTTGCCTTTGTCAGTGATCGTCGTCGACTTCTTCCATTGGACCCGCCAGGGCGAGTGGAAGTTCGACCCCGCAGAGTGGCCCGACCCGCAAGCCATGGTGGACGAACTGCGCGCGCTCGGTGTCGAGCTTATGGTCTCGGTCTGGCCCACCGTAAACCCGGACAGCGAAAATCACTACGAGATGGACCGCCGTGGGCTGCTGATCGGCAACATGCGGTCCTTGCCGCTCAACATGCCGTTCTGGGACAAGGGGACCAAGGGCCAGGTCTTCGTGCGCTTCTACGACTCGACCAACCCCGAGGCGCGCCGCTACGTGTGGGAAAAGGTTTCGCAGGGTTACGGCCGGTACGGGATCCGGGCATTCTGGCTCGACGCCTGCGAACCCGAGACGCTCCCCGAGGACCCCGAGAGCGACCTGTTCTACTTGGGCCCGGGCGCCGAGGTGCACAACGTCTACCCTCGGGAGCACGCACGTGGTTTCGCAGAGGGGCTCTGGGCCACGGGGGAAAAGGAGATCCTGACCCTTTGCCGCTCTGCTTGGGCCGGGAGCCAGCGGTACGGGGCGGCGGTTTGGTCCGGTGACATCGACTCGACGTTCGAGGCGCTCGCCGAGCAGATCCCGGCTGGCCTGAACCTTGGGATCGCGGGGATCCCATGGTGGACGACTGACATTGGCGGGTTCAAGGGTGGCGACCCAAGCTCGCCGTACTTCCGGGAGCTCATCGTGCGATGGTTCCAGTTCGGGGTGTTCTGCGCCCTCTTCCGGCTCCACGGCGTGCGTGAACCGGCACCGCTCTCCGCGTTAGAGGGCACAGGAGGGCCCAATGAGATCTGGTCTTTTGGCGACGAGGCGTACCGGGTCATCAAGGACCAATTAGCTTTGCGGGAGAGGCTGCGCCCTTACGTGATGGACGTAATGGCGGCGGCCAGTGCGACCGGTCTGCCTCCTATGCGAACGCTGTTCCTCGAGTTCCCGGACGAGCCAGAGACCTGGGAGATCAAGGACCAGTACATGTTCGGGCCGGACGTGCTGGTGGCGCCCGTAATTACCTACGGGGCAAGGGAGAGGGAGGTTTACCTACCGGCTGGCGCTACATGGCTGGACGCCTGGACGGGCGAGCCGGTCAACGAAAAGGGTTGGACCACGGTGCCGGCACCGCTCGAGCGCATACCCGTCTACCTGCGCCAGGGAGGAGCGCTGACAATCTTGTCGACGGAGGACTAGCGGCGCGGGTAATGCCCCCCGTCCGGACAGGTCGGACTGACGCGTCGAGGACGTCCCTTCTCGGGCCACAACGCTCATATTTGGCTCTACCTCGCCCCACGCAATGTGAATTTTCCCGGTGCCGGTGCGTTGAGGGCGGCCAGTCCCGGCTCATCGGCCGGCCCGAACGTGGCGCCCCCCGGCCCGCCGGGGATGAGCGTGAGCTCGCTGGTACAACGCACCTTCACCACGCGGGCGCTGGGGACCTCGAAGTCGGCTTGGGTCACGCGGCCCTCTTGCCATGTGATCCCCACGGTCATCCCCCCTCGGGCGCGGAGGCCGACCACCTGGCCCTCTGGCCACGCCGGAGGCAGTGCTGGTAACAGGTCGACTGTGCCGGCATGGCTGTGGAGCAGCATTTCACCGACGGCGGCGGCAGTCCCGAAGTTGGCATCAATTTGGAACACGCCCGGGTCGTGGGAGCCGAAGAGGTTGCCTGACAACGACCCAGTCAGGATCTCCTGGAGGTTCTGCCAGGCCAGATGGCCCTCCAAAAGCCTCGCCCACAGCCCGACGACCCATGCCCGGCTCCATCCCGGGCCACCGCCCCCGTTCGCCAGGCGGTGTAGGAGCGAGCGTCGGGCGGCTGTCGCTAAGGCGGGGCTCGACCTCGGGGTCACTTCGTCACCGGGGAAAAGGCAGAACAGGTGCGAGAGATGGCGGTGCCCAGGCTCCGGCTCGCCGAAGTCCTCCCACCACTCCTGCAAGCGACCATCGGCCGCCACCCGGGGACGGCGGAGCATCGCCAGGGCGCTGGTCAGTTCCGTCCTCAGCTCCTGGTCCGTGCCAAGCCTTTCCGCGGCGGCGATGCAGCGGCGGAAAAGGTCCCGGGTCAACCAAATGTCCATGGTGGACGAGGCGCTGACAGCGGCTTCCCCACCTTCGGGGGCGAAGAAACTGTTCTCTGGAGAGGTGGACGGGCAGGTGACGAGGTCACCTTCGGGGCCCTGTACCAAATAGTCCAGCAGGAACAGGGCGCAACCGCGCATGGCTGGGTAGGCGCGCTCCAGGGAGGACCGCGACTCGGAGAAGGCATAGTTCTCCCATAAGTGCTGGCACAGCCAGGGGCCGCCCATTTGCCAGTTCACCCAGTAGGGGTGGGCCTGCTGGTCGCCGGTCGGCCAAGTCGAACGCCACAGGTCTACGTTGTGGTGGACGGCCCAGCCTCGGCAACCATAGAAGTCCTTGGCCGTGCTGGCGCCGGCGCGCGAGAGGTCCGTCACCAGGTCCATGAGCGGCTCATGGCACTCGGCCAGGTTGGTCGTCTCGGCCAGCCAATAGTTCATTTCGGTGTTGATATTTGTCGTCCAGTTGCAGCTCCATGGCGGGCGTACTTGGTCGTTCCAGATCCCCTGCAGGTTGGCGGGCTCGGTGCCGGGACGCGAGCTCGCCATCAGGAGGTAGCGGCCGTAGTGGAACAATAAAGCGCACAGCCCTTCGTCGCCGTTCCCATCGCGCAGGGCCCGCAGCCGTTCGTCCGTCGGCACCCCGTCCCGCTGTCCGTGTCCCAACTGCAACCAGCACCGGTCGAAAAGCTCGGCGTGATCGCCCACGTGCCTGGCTCGGATGACTTCGTACGGCCGGGCGAGCAAGGGAGCCAGCACGGCCCGGCATGTCCGCCGGAGAGCGACGGGGTCCTCGACCGGCGGGGCCCCATAACCCGCGTACCCAGTGGCCGCCGCCACGAACAGGGTGACAGAGCGAGCGCCCTCCACCGCCAAGGATCCCCCGCTTGTGCGGTAGACCACACCTCCATCTGCCCTGAGGGCCAAACCGGCAGCAAAGCGCAGGCCGAGGCCGGGGTCGTAAACAATGGTCGGTTCTTCGGGCCAGTAGTGAGGGACAACATGCGCTGGCGCCCTACCCTCCAACCATGACATGTCCCCCGCTTCGGGGGCATGCTCACTTGGGTGGGGGCTCCCGAGCTCGAGGGTCACGTTCAACCTCTTGGTGCTCAGGGCTCTCAAGTGCATCACAAAGGCACCGTCCGGAGCAGAAACGAGCGCTTCACGGTCGTAGAGGGATCCCCCGGCCTCGTAACGCACCGAGGCGGTGCCCTCCCGCAAATCCAGGGACCGCTCGTAACCTTGGACCTCACCGATCTCGCCGAGGTCGGCGATCAGGAATCCCAGCGGCTGGTAGGCCTCGTTGAACGGGCCCTGTAGGCGAAGGGCGAGCTCATCAGCCCGCGCATAGTCATGCCGATCTAAGACGGCGGAGCGCAGCTCCGCCAGCACGGCGGCGGTGCCTTCGGGGTTGGCAGTGCGGGGGCCTCCCGACCACAGCGTATCGATATTAAGGTCGGCCCTCTCTTGATGGAGGCCGCCCCACATCATGGCCCCGAGCCGTCCGTTACCGAGGGGGAGCGCCTCCAGCCAGCTTTGTGCGGGCTGGCGGTACCAAAGGCGGGACTCATTGTTGGCGACGGGCACCGTGGTCATCCCCAAGCCTCGCAGTTCCGAAGCGAGGCACTTGCCCCAACGCCATCCGAAGGTTTAGACATCTGACAGAGGGAGGCGAGCGCCGTCGCGCAGGAACAGAGGGATCTGTTCCAGAGGCGCCCTCGCAGTTATGGTCGTGCCGCTCGGCACAGGCTCGCCCGTCCATCCGTTCGCCCACTGCGCCCCCGCTGGGAGATAAACGGAGCGTTCTTTCGCTCCCTGCGCTAGCACTGGGGCCACGAGCAGGTCGGGACCGAACATGAACTCGTCATCGACCTCCCAGCAGGCTTGGTCCTGGGGGAACTCGACTAGCAGTGGGCGCATGAAGGGCAAGCCTGTACGGCTTGTCTGCTTCGCGTGCACGCCGATGTAGGGGCGAAGCCGTTCGCGAAGGAGGATGTAGTCCCGCAGGACGGTGTAGTTGTCTTCGCCAAACGACCAGATCTCATTGGGACCGCCGGTCATGGCTGCGCCCATATCGGTGTTGGGGAGCCTGTCCCCGTGGAGGCGGAACAATGGGCTGAACGCCCCGTACTGGAACCAACGTACCAGCAGCTCCCGGAACCCTGGGTCCTCGGGGTCACCGGCGGAGAAACCGCCAATGTCTGTCCCCCACCATGGGATGCCGCTCATGGCCATATTGAGGCCGGCACGCACTTGCACCCGCAACGACTCGAAGCTGGACGGTATGTCACCCGACCAGACGGCCGCGCCGTAGCGCTGGCTGCCGGACCAAGCGGACCGGCACAGCACCAGTACTTCCTCCTCGCCGCAGCCGACCAAGCCCTCGTAGAAGGCGCGGACATGCTCTCTGGGGTACAGGTTGGCAACCTCGAGCCCCGGCCCGGTCGCGAACCTAAGGCTCGCGGGGCAAGCGGGCTTCATCTCCGGTTCGCAGGCGTCCAGCCAGAAGACCCGCACCCCGAGGTCGTAATAGTTCTTCTTGACCTGGCCCCAAATGTAATCACGAGCGTCTGCGTTAGTGGAGTCGTAGAAAGCAGCGCCGATAAAGGCGTTCACGTCCCGTTCCGGCCAGGTCGTAAGCAGCTCTGGGCCCTGCTCGTTGGAGACCAACAAGCCTCGCTCCGCCATCGGCTGGTAGTTCGCTGACAGGGGGCTAACCGACGGCCATACCGAGACCATCAACTTGGTGCCCATGGACTCGAGCTCGCTCACCATGGCGGCGGGGTCGGGCCACTCGCCTGCGTGGAAACACCAGTCCCCTAGGTACTCCCAGTGGAAAAAGTCGCTCACTATGACCGCCACGGGGACACCGCGGTGGTGGTACTCCCGCGCTACGGTCAGGAGCTCGTCTTGGGTGCGGTAACGGAGCTTGCTCTGCCAGAACCCGCTTGCCCAGGACGGCAGCGGGGGCGGGTGCCCGGTGGCATCAGCGTAGTGCGAGAGGATCTCAGCCGGGCTGTCGCCCGCAGTCACCCAGTAGTCGAGCTGTCGGGCGCTATCGGCCACCCACCGGGTGCCGTTGCCAGCCAGCTCGACCCGGCCGATCGCGGGGGAGTTCCACAGGAACCCATAACCCCGGCTCGAAACCAGGAAAGGTACAGAGACCTCGGCGTTGCGCTGGACGAGGTCAATTACCAGGCCCTTTTGGTCGAACCGTCCATGCAGGTGCTGGCCCAGGCCATATAGCTTCTCGCCGTCGTAGGCCTGGAAGCGCTGCTCTATCCGGTAATGCCCGTTACCGTTGGCCGAGAACAACCTGGGCCCGGGCCACCAGAAGTGAGCCTTCTGCTCCGAGAGGAGCTCCCGGCTGTCATCGGAGCGGCTGAAGCTGACCAGGCCATCGGCCGATACCTCCGCCCTGATCTTCCCGTTGACGAGGCCTATACCGTCGACGCTGGTGGCTGCCGAGAGAGCGGGGCCGGGGGCGATGAGCGCCCCGGGCGTACTGTCGTCGATCCGGCCCGGGGCGACGCGCACTCTGATCGCGTCTTGGCCCCAAGGCTCCAAGCGCAGGCGCTCGTGCCCCGAAGAGTACTCCAAGGTCACGCTGTCTCCTGAGGGCAACCCGAGCCCTTCTGGCTTGGTCATTCCTCGATCCACCCGTTGGCGTCCCAGATATCCAACCAAGATTGGCCCTCCCTCCACAGGAAGACCTGCCCCTTTATCAAACGACAGCCCTTGTCTGTGGCCCGTATGGCGCGCATCTCGTCGCCCGTCAACGGCTCGCTGACCACGGCCTCGAGGTTGGCCCGGTAGTGGTCCGGGTTGGTCGAGAAAGGTATGGGCGTCTGGCCCCGTTGGACCGCCCATTTCACGCACAGCGAGGCCGGGTGTATGCCACGAGCCGTGGCGATGGAAGCGAGCACAGGGTCGTCAGTGTCAACGGTGTCCCCCTCTTCCCGGTCTCGTTCTGGCCGGTGCGGCGAGCCCAGCGGGCAAAACCCGATCGGTTCTATACCCTGGGCCAGCACGTAGGCGAACAGCTCCGGCTGTTGGAAATGGGGGTGCAGCTCCATCTCATTTACTGCAGGACGGATCCTGGCATCAGTCAAGAGACGCTGAAGCTTGGGGACCGTCATGTTGGAGGTCCCGATATGACGAGTTAGCCCTAGTTGCACAAGTGCTTCCATGCTTGCCCAGGTGGCCATGAACTCCTCGTGGATGTACGGCCTCGCCCCTGGGCTCCTCGACGTCAAGTCACAGCCGGGCGGGTGATAGTTGGGGAAAGGCCAGTGAACGAGATAAGTGTCCAGGTACTCCAAGCAAAGGTCCTCCAGGGACTGCTGGCACGCAGCGATGACGTCTTCAGGGGCATGCTTGTCGTTCCAGAGCTTCGATGTCACCCAGATCTCTTCTCGAGGAAGGTTGCGCAAGGAACGCCCGATGGCCTCTTCGTTGCCATAGACCGAGGCGCAGTCGAAGTGCCGGTAGCCGACCTCGAACGCCCCGGCCACCGCCGCCGCCACCTCGTCGGCAGCTACGTGGTCCGAACCGAAGGTGCCGAGCCCAATGGCGGGCATGAGGGCGCCCGTGTTGAGACGGCGCTTGGGCACCAAGGCCGGGTCGACGCTCAAGACTGACCTCCGACGGCGTTCTCCATGCCGACCGCTAGCCGCCGCTGCTCACCGTCAGGTGAGGCGCTCCCTTCGGCGTTCCGCGATAGCACTTCGCCACCGACCGGCTCGTCCACCAAGGCGCTGACCGGCACGACTGAGCGCTGCGAGCAGAGGACCACCTGCCCCGTGACATCGACAACCGCCTGTTGGCGGATGTCAGATGATGAAGAACCGACCGCGAAGCGGAAGAGGCCGGGTTCGACGACAAAGCGCATGCCCTCGTCATAAAAGGCCAGACGGCTGGGGTGGACCTGAAAGGTCACCCGGGCCGCTCGGCCCGAGTGAAGGCGCAGCCGGGTGAAACCGACCAAAGACGCTCCCGGTCTGGCCACCGACGCCACGAGGTCCGATGCGTACAGCTGCACGACTTCTTCGCCCTCCCGTGCCCCCGTGTTCGTCACCGTGACCCCGACGGCAATATTGGACGAGGTGCCCGCGGCGGTAACGGTGAG
>Ga0302320_10011373_pt1 | contig 18841 bp, 11 predicted proteins | sample Bog_T0_3_FD_202130 | JGI IMG/M metagenome (GOLD analysis project Ga0302320, IMG submission 202130) | Peat permafrost microbial communities from Stordalen Mire near Abisko, Sweden - Bog_T0_3 | ecosystem: Environmental > Terrestrial > Soil > Wetlands > Peat | place: Sweden: Abisko, Stordalen Mire...
CTCGCCGAAACCTACGCATGGATCACCCAACAGTACAAGAAACGCAAGGCCGGCGAACGGGTTGGCATTGGCTGATGAAAACTTCACCGGTCGGAAAATTGCTTGGTTCCATCCCCAACCGCTTGCAACTCGCGGGCGGTTGGATCGATCAGCCGTTTGTCTCACAATACCACCCGAAGCCGCCCGGCGCGATGGTTGTGGTGCAGATTGAGCCGGATTTTCGCCCGATGGACCGTTCGGGCATAGCCAGCGGGACACGCACCGTCGCCATGAAACTATGGAAGGGCAAACTGCCAGACCGGCCGCCGGAAAAATTGGTGCGCGAGCTTTACGAAACCGAAAACAAAGGCAAAGCCGAACCGAGCGGTTCGCAGGATATGATTGGTTTGGTTTATCCCGGCGTGAACCGGTTGGATTATGATTTCAGAATTCAGGGCGGCATTTTCCCCTCACATATCGAATCATGCAACTCGCCGCGGGTGGCGCGCTGGCTGGGAGACGTGTTGCACCTGATTCCGGTGGAACCACGGCCCGATGGCTACAGCCCGCTCGGGGTAAAGAATTTGGCGCCAAAATGGGTTGCACGCCTTGGCCAGTCCGGCAAAGCTTGCTTTGATGCGATTTTAAAAATGGATGCCCTGGCCCTGGGCGCCTCGTTGAATCTAAACATGAAATGCTGGGAAATGCTGCTTCCGCACGTGGTGCGACATCCCGCCTTGCGCGTGGATTTAATGCCGATACTCAAAGCTTATCAAAAGGAGTATCTGGGCGCAATGTACTCGGGCTGCGGTGGTGGTTATTTGATTGTTGTTTCAAATAAAAACGTCCCGGGCGCTTTTAAGGTAAATGTCCGCGTCGCCAAGAAATGAGCACACCAAAGCAAGTCGTGGTTTCCGGGGCGTTTGACGACATCAAGTCGTGCGACCTCCGCTTTCTGGAAGAAGCGGCCAAACTTGGCGAATTGACCATTTTGCTTTGGCCTGACGCCACGGTCCAAAAGATCAGCGGCAAAGCGCCAAAATTTTCGTTCGCAGAACGAAGTTATTTCCTCAGGGCCGTTCGGTATGTCGGCAGCGTTCTGGAAGCGGACGCCTTTTCAGATACCGATTCACTGGCGAAACAATTTCATGCGCATGTTTGGGCTGACGTTAACAGCGCGGCCAATTCCGCCCGGAAAACATTCGCGGATGAACACAATATCGCCTACCGCATCTTTACCGCGGACGATTTGAAAGGCTTCCCCGAGTTGCCTCCGATGCTGTCCGCTCCTGGGCGGAAGAAGGTTGTCGCCACCGGCTGCTACGATTGGTTCCACTCGGGCCACGTCCGATTCACGGAAGAGGCTTCGACTTATGGCGACCTTTACATCTGCCTCGGGAGTGATGCCAATGTTCGTCTGCTGAAAGGGGACGGTCATCCGCTGCTCAACGAGGAAGAGCGCCGCTATGTGGTCGGTTCGATCAAATTTGTGAAGCAGGCACTCATTACCACCGGATCGGGCTGGGTCGACGCGGATCCGGAAATTCGCCGGCTGAAACCGGATATTTACGTCGTCAATGAAGACGGTGACAAAGGCGGCAAGCGAGAATACTGCCAGAAACTCGGTATTGAATATCTCGTGCTCAAGCGCACTCCGGCGCCCGGCCTGCCTGGGCGCAGCAGCACGAGTTTGCGAGGGTATTAGCTTAAGTGTGGGCAACCGGATTATGAATGTCCGCTAGGGTTTTACCCCATGGCGAAAGACTGCCCCTCGCGTATTATTGCTGCAAAAGTAATATAAAATGTTCGACTGATTGCCACATGACAACGATCCTCACCTCCGATCCGTTCGTTTCCACCCCCGAGGACTCCCCGGCCTACTGGTTGTTGGACATTTTGTGGGTCGTCCACGCCACCGGGGAGCTAACACAAGGGCGTTACTCAATGATCGAGCAGTGGATGCCAGAGGACGCCTTCGCGCCACCGCACGTTCATCCTCACGAGGATGAAACGTTCTGGGTGATGGAAGGAGAGATGACGGTCAAGGTCGGCGGCCAGACGCTGGTGCTGGTGCCGGGTTCGCTGGGCCATGTGCCGCGCAACCACGTCCACTCTTTCAAAGTGACGGGCAAGACGGTCTGCCACATCCTGAACTACTATTCGCCCGCTGGGTTCGAGCAAGCCATCATCGGCAGCGCCAGGCCCGCCGAGCGGAGAGAGTTGCCGCCTCGCGGAATGGATCCCCACGATTCGCCCCAGGTAGTTCGGTATTTCAACAACTACTGGGTCGCTCCCGCCGATGTGCCCTGGGCGCTCTTGAAGTTTGACCCGGCGGATTGAGAAGCCGCCGGGTAATCAGCAATGTCTAACCTTTCATCGACGCGCTGCCCAACGGGAATCATGCTGACGGGTTCATCTGTGAGGTGGTCCGGCCCCAGTTCCTGCAACACGATGATCTACAAGGAAGCGCTGATCGCTCCGTCTCATTGCACACAGGCACCCTGAAGTATGCGCCGAAAGAAACCGACCATCGAAACTGAGCTGCAAACACTTCAGCGCGAATCATTCTGCTACTTTTTGCATGAGACGAATCCGGCCAATGGGCTGGTAAAGGACAAGACCGAGCCAGGCTGGCCGGCCAGCATTGCGGCGACTGGTTTCGCCTTGGCGGCATACCCAGTGGGAATTGAGCGTGGATTCATGTCGCGCACCGCCGCCGTGGAGCGGACCCTGGTGACGTTGCGTTTTTTTTGGAGCAGCCCGCACGGCCCGGAACCGGATGCCTCCGGCTATCAGGGTTTTTATTATCATTTTCTCGATCAGAAGACGGGGCGTCGCGCCTGGCAATGCGAGCTGTCCACGGTAGACAGCGCCTTCCTGCTGGCCGGTGTGTTGACGGCGAGAGCATATTTCGACGCCATTACGGAAGAGGAGCAAGAGATCCGCACCCTCGCCGATGCGCTCTATTGCCGTGCCAACTGGCGCTGGGCCCAAAACCACGGTGCCACCTTGACGCACGGCTGGAGGCCGGAAAGCGGCTTCCTCCCCTTTCGTTGGCAGGGCTACGATGAAGCGCTCCTCCTTTACATGCTAGCGCTCGGCTCCCCCACCTATCCGCTTTCTGATGGCAGCTATGCCGGTTGGGCCTCGACTTATAAATGGCACAACAGTTACGGATACGATTATCTTTACGCGGGATCACTCTTCGCGCACCAGCTATCGCACATTTGGATAGATTTTCGCGGTATCCAAGACGGGTTCATGCGGGCCAAAGGCATGGATTATTTTGAGAACAGCCGCCGCGCCACTTACGTGCAGCAACAATACGCCATCCACAATCCGCTCAAGTTTAAGGGCTATGGCGAGTTTTGCTGGGGCATCACGGCGAGTGAGGGTCCCGGGCCGGTGACCATCAGAGTCGACGGCCGAGATCGGCAGTTCTTTGGCTATCTGGCGCGCGAAGTGCCGAATGGGCCCGATGATGGCACCATTGCTCCCTGGGCAGTCGTGGCGTCGTTGCCGTTTGCCCCCGAAATCGTGCTACCAACGCTGGACAATTTCATTTATCATTGCAAATTGAAGAACGAGGATCACTGTGGCTTTAAGGCCACGTTTAACGAAACCCACCCGGATCGATCCAACAATCCCTGTGGCTGGGTATCGCCCTGGCAGTTCGGGCTGAATCAAGGCCCGATCACGCTGATGGTCGAGAACCACCGGAGCGGCCTGTTATGGCGGCTGATGCGAAATTGCCCATATCTTGTCAGCGGCTTGAGGCGAGCGGGTTTCACGGGTGGTTGGCTATTGGATCCCCCTGAGAAACCTATGGTTCGAGCTGCCATAAATTAAGCCAAGGACGGGCGAACTTTTACATTGCATGTTGTCCGAAGGGACATGGCAACGCACGTGCGCCATGGTGTGTTCACCCCATTGGCTAAATTCTGACTTTACTCTTTCCCTGACTTTTTGAGCGGGTCCTTCAAGATTTTACTCTTCGTTGGCAAGGAGTTCTTAAATGACCGCCTTTCCCTCCGGCGCCACAGACCGTCACAGGTGGGGCCAGTTCGCACCGGCGAAAAGAGCCGGTAAGGTGTTTACCCCATAGCGCCGCGCCATGACGCGGTATAATGTCTGACGACTTTCGGGTCAAATTTATGGCTGAAACCAAAACTGGTCGAAAAAGACCGTCCGAGAACTCTCTTCTGCAGAAGCGAAATGGTACTACCCCTGCCCTTGATGGGACGAGGGAAAAGGGAAAAGACAACAAGCAAAAGGATGACAAGGCTGACGACCAGGAAGAAAAACCAAAGAAGCCCTTCAAGTGGACACCGCTGAAGATTATTGGTTTAATTGTGATCGCGTTGATCTCAATCGCGGTTGGGACCGTCTATTATATTTACTCCAGCCACCACGCTACCACCGACGACGCCTATACCAGTGGCCACATCCACAACATAAGCTCTCGCGTGACCGGAACGGTAGTGGCCGTGAGGGTGGACGACAACCAATTCGTCAAACAGGGAGAGGTGCTGGTGCAGCTCGACCCACGCGATTACCAAGTGAAAGTGGACGCGGCTCGGGCCAACTATCTCCAAGCCAAGGCCAATGACGACCGGATCTTGTTGGTGAAAGGCAACGGCGCCATTTCCCAGCAGGATTATGATCAATCGCGAGCGTCGCTCCTCGTCGATAAGGCGGCTTTGGATGACGCTCTGGATCAGTTAAGCTATTGCACTATCTGCGCTCCGACGGATGGCTATGTGGCGGCCAAAGCCGTGGAACTCGGCAACCGGATTGACATCGGCGGCCTACTGATGGATGTCGTGCAAGATTCTTGGGTGGTGGCCAACTACAAGGAAACACAACTGGGACCGATGCTCCCGGGGCAGCGAGTGGCCATCGCCGTGGACGCGATTCCCGGTCACAAGTTTTACGGCTGGATCGACAGCTTCTCACCGGGGTCAGGTACCCTATTTGCGCTATTGCCTTCGGATAATGCGACCGGGAATTTTACCAAGATCGTTCAACGTGTTCCGGTTAAAATCGTTTTTGACCGGGAAAGCACCTTGGGTTTTGAAAGCCGGCTCGTGGCGGGTCTTTCGGTCGAAATCTCGGTTGATTTGAAAAGTGTTACTAAAAGCCAGGCCCTGCCACAAAACCAGCAGATCCTGAAAGATCAACAATCAAATCTTCAAGCCAGCTCTGCGCAGCCCTAAGCCCGTCGGAGAGTAATCGCCATGTCCGGGAACGCAAAACGACCGTTGGAGCAAAAAGTCAGCGGCAAGAATTGGCTGGGGCTGTTTGGTGTGATGCTGGGTGCCTTTATGGCGGTATTGGATATCCAAATCACCAACTCCTCGCTGAATGATATTTCCGGTGCATTGGGTTCGTCGATTACCGAAGGCTCTTGGATCTCAACCGCATATCTAGTGGCTGAAATCGTGGCAATCGGAATCAGCGGGATTTTGGCGAACATTTTTTCGCTCAAGCGCTATTTGATTTTCAGCGCCACCGGTTTCCTGTTGTTCTCGGTGCTCTGCGCCTTTTCGACTGATTTGAATATGATGATTCTGTTTCGGGCCTGCCAGGGTATTACCGGCGGCGCGTTGATTCCGCTCGCGTTCAATGCCATCCTGACGCTCCTGCCGCCATCCAAACAATCGATTGGGATGGCAATCTTTGGGATGACCGCAACCTTCGGCCCTTCCATCGGTCCAACGATTGGTGGTTGGCTGACCGATAACTACGGTTGGCAATGGATCTTTTATATTAATATCGTCCCCGGCGTGGTCATGCTGGCGATCCTCTGGTTCTGTCTCGAAGATGAACCGATGAATCTATCCCTGTTCCGGAGTCTTGATTATTTTGGGATTATTAGCATGGCCATTGGTCTGGGTTCGCTCGAATATGTCCTGGAGGAGGGCGAGCGAAAAGACTGGTTTGGGAACCCCGTCATAGTGCGTTTCGCCTGGATTGCCGGCATCTTCATCTCACTTTTTTTGGTCCGCGAATTAGCCGCCAGGAATCCGTTCCTGAATTTGGGAGTCTTTCGTCATCGCAGTTTTACCTTTTCGGTTTTGATTATGGCCGTTCTGGGGCTGGGCCTTTACGGCACCGTTTATCTGGTGCCCCTTTACCTATCCCAGGTGCAGCATTACAGCGCCTTGGAAATTGGCGAGACCTTGATGTGGGTGGGCATCCCGCAGCTTTTTATAATCCCTTTCATTCCGAAGTTGCTCCGAATCATTGATGTTCGTTTGATCATCGGCTTTGGCCTGGTGCTTTTCGGAGTCAGTTGTTTGATGGATGCTTATATGGATCTCAATTTTGCCATGAATCAATTCAGGGCCAGCAACATCGTCCGGGCGCTGGGACAACCGCTCATCATTGTGCCGCTGCTCAGCGAGGCGACCGCCGGTCTGCCAAAGGATGAAATCGGCTCGGCTTCCGCCATTTTTAACATGATGCGTAATCTGGGGGGCTCGGTCGGGATCGCCCTGCTTTCCACCCTCGTCACGCGCCGGGAGCAGTTTCACTCGGTGCGGATTGGCGAAACCGTGACCCTCCTCACCCCACAAGTTGTCGCCCGGATTGGTTCCCTGGACTCGATGCTGCGCGGAAAGGGCCTTGACCGCACGACGGCGCACGGAACCGCGCTGACCATCTTGAATGGTCAAGTGCAAAGCCAGTCCCTCATCATGGCCTACAGCGAAGCCTTTTACGTAGTCGGCCTGATTTTGTTGGGTACTTTGGGGGCGCTGATCTTTCTTCCCAAGCTGGCAAAAAGTGCGGGCCCGTCTCCCGCAGGCTAAAACCTCAAACCACCCACATCTGAGTCAGCCAGCCGGAAAAACATAATGAAACTTAATCCGACCTCGATGACTGGCGGCGCGCTCAGCGCGCGCGCTTTCCCGGTCGTCGTTTCCGGCGGCGGCGACGCGGCCAAATCCGTGATGACGGCCATTTTGACCGCCGCATTATTGATTTTGTTCACTTCGGGATGCGCCGGCCGGTTGACGGTTGGCCCGGATTATCAAGAGCCGACGAACGCGATTCCGCAAACTTATAAGGCGGCCGAATACGGCAATTGGAAAATCGGCGAGGCGCTCGACAATGTGCCCAAAGGAAATTGGTGGGAACTTTTTGGTGACACGAATCTGGACGTGCTCGAAACCCAGGCGTTGCAGGCGAACCAGCAATTGAAAGCCGCCGTCGCGCGTGTGGACCAGGCCCGGGCAACGGCCCGGGTCGCTCGCAGTGAATTTTTGCCCGCGATTGATTTCGCTCCCAGCTACCAGCGGGAACGGTATTCGCCGAACGAGGTGCCGAGTTTCGGCAACGTTACGGCGGACACGTTCAGCACGCCGTTCGATTTAAGCTACGAAGTGGATTTGTGGGGCCGTGTGCGCCGGAATTTTGAAAGTGCGCGCGCCGACGCGCAGGCTTCGCTGGCGGAATTTTACAACGTGCTGCTCACCCTGAACTCCGATGTCGCACAAAATTATTTTTCGCTGCGTTCGCTCGATGCGGAGATCGCCACGGTCGCCAGCACGGTGGCTTTGCGCCACGAACAGGTGCGGCTCACCAGCGGACGCTTTCAAGGCGGCGTCGGCAATAATCTCGATGTGGCGCAGGCGCAGACCGATTTGGCCACGACCGAGGCCGAGGCCGCTGCGCTCGCGCAGCAGCGCGACCAGCGGGAAAATGCCATCGCGATTCTCGTCGGTGAGAATCCATCAACGTTCACACTGCCCGCGCTCACGGAAACGAATTGGGATCCGCAGCCGCCGGAAATTCCCGCGGGTCTGCCCGATGATCTGTTGGAGCGCCGGCCTGATGTGGCGCAAGCCGAACGGCTGCTCGCCTCGGCCAACGCCAAAATCGGCGTCGCCAAAGCCGCCTTTTTTCCAGTGGTGACCCTGACCGGTTCCGGGGGTCTTTTGAGCGCCGATGTTACGACCTTGTTCAATTGGGAAAGTCGAACCTGGTCGTTTGGTCCGGGTGTTTCCCTCCCGATATTTGCCGGCGGGCGCAATCGGGCGAACTACCGCCGGTCGCAAGGGGCCTATCAGGAAGCGGTGGCCAATTATCGCCAGCAAGTGCTCGTCGCCTTTGGCGATGTTGAAAACAGCCTGTCCGGCATCCGGCATTTGGCCGAACAATCGGAAGCGCAAGAACGCGCCGTGCAAAATGCGCGGCGCGCCACCGAATTCGCCACCGACCAATATCGCGCCGGCAAAGTGGCTTACCTGGAAGTCGTGGACGCGAGCCGTGACTCTTTGACGGCGGAAAGTGCGAAAGCCCTATTGGCGGGCCAACGGTTGATCGCTGCCGTTCAACTCATCAAAACCTTGGGGGGCGGCTGGACGGAAAAACAACTTCGGGAGAGCGCATTGCCCGGCCATTCCCTGCCTCAACAGAAGAAATAAGGCACCGCGCGTCCGCGCTGAGCAGAGCACTCTTCGGATCAAGGATGGCTGCGGTTATGGGTTACTTCGGGCGCTGAGGTTGGGGTCGTTAGGCAATTGTCTCGCGAGCTTCCGAATAACCGGGCATCAGTTTTTTGGAGTCGCTTCCGGCTTGGGAGCGGGTGGCCGCATGGGGGTGAGCGCCGCCAAAATGGACTTTTGCACGAGCGGATTGGCAAGATTTCCCAGGTGGCCGCCTTCCGGAAATACGGTCAATAAGTTCGGGGCAAACGTCGTATGGAGCCAAGCCAAATCGTCGTCCGTCAGAAGAAAATCGTTCTGATTGACGATCACGCGGATGTCAGGATTGGCGCGCAGGCCGGTATCATACGTCCGTAGGTCACCGGCTTTAACCAGTGTTTCTGCCGCATTCAAACCGAGGCCATGGGCCTGATAATAGGGAGCGGCAAATTTCTGGAAATAATCCTGAAAAGAATACTGCAGAATTTCCTGATACACTGGGTCGCGCCGCCAATAATTGAACGGGTGTTGCAGGACGCCCTGATTATATCGCCTTTGGCTGCTGTATATGATATCCCGCAGGTTGAATCGAAACGTCATGCCGATGAGAAATTTGGATTCGATGGCGTCGAAAGGCAACGTGGAACGCGGCGAGAAGGAAAGTTTGCTCAAGACAGCCACCTTCAAAAAAGTGTTTTCGATATTGTCGACCCGGTTGGTGGCGGGCCAGCCCAGAGGCGCCCGGTAGAATTCGTCCAGCGTGGAAATCCCGTGCGCCAGGCGAACAGGGGTGTTGATGGCAACGTAACGGTCAAACTGGAGCAGATGGTTGGTGGGACCGGTGGCCGCGATGTACAAAGTCTCAAACGCGCCCATGGAATATCCCATCAACGCCTTGTTGCCCAGCCGGTCCGGGTACAACTGATGCAAATGGCGGTCAATTTCGGTGAGGGCCACATGCAGGTCGTGGCCGTCCACCGGCAGATACGCCGGCAAGGCGGCCGTGGAAGCGTGTTCCATGAACTCGGCATTAAACGGACTGCTGATGACCACCGCGGAGAAGCCATTTTTATAGACCAGCTCGGCCAGCGCCAGGGAGGCTTCGGCCAGCCGGTGGCCGCCCAAGCCGGGAACAATATAAACGACGTTGGCCGATCCCGGCTGCAACCAGTAGGTAAAGTCCAATTTTTTGTTCGTGGCCGGAATCAAGACCGAACGCGTCCGGGCATGTCCGGGAAAATTCGGGTCTTTAAAGGTGAAGAAAACCGATTGTAATGTTTCCAGAGAGGCGGCGTCTTGAACGCCTTTCACCTGAAAGTCCGCCACCTGGTTGGCACGGGCAAACGTCCAGGCATATTGGATTTCGGAATACGGATCCGCTTCCGCCTGGCTGAATCGCACGGATTCGCCGACCGTATCGGAGAGGTTATTATACGTGGCGAAGATGCTGAAATAAGAATACGGACCAAGATAGGTGAGCGGCCGGCTCCAGTAGAAATCGTAGGGCATGATGTAAAGTAATGGGTTAGCCGCGGTGTCGGCGGCCAGCCCCACAGTGTCGCGATCATTGCTGGGTCCGAAGAACGGCAGCATGATAAAGAAATCCGGGTGCCAGCCCCATTTGCCGAACGTCTGGCCAAAATCCGCGTCGGAGTTGGGGATTTTCCATTTGGTGGCCACGTCCCAGAACCCGGCCACCCCCACGGTGGTGTTGCAAAGGAACCGATAGGATTCATCTTGCGCCCCGGTCCATTTTCCCTGGAGCAGATTATTGATTAATCGTCCGGGATACAGGAGGTTTCTGGCAAAATTGCCAATATCGGTGCGAACCGGCTTCACCACCACAAACCGATAAACGCGACTCGTTGGCTTGATGACATCCTTCATGAGTCCCTTGTTAAAATCCCACATCACCCGGTTGAACGGTTCGATAGGGTCCGGAACCGATGGCGGAAGGACCACTTTATTCGCCGTCAGCAAATTCGCGGAACCGGCGTTGGTCCCTTCTGCGCGCGCGAAAAGCGAAAGGGCTAACAGGAAAACCATGAATGGCGTGGTGCGGAGGGTCCGGTTCGTTTTGATTTTATTCATGAAATCGCTTCCAAGTTGCGGCTGACCTTGCGTGTTCTCAGCTTCTAGCCAGTCGAATGCAGTGTTTTTCTTTAAAAGTTGATTCCTCCTCACCCCAACACAATGCCGGAGAGGTTGTTCCGTTGATATGGGGTATAACCCGAACACGTCCGCATCCCTGCGTCGTTTACGCAGGCCGCCCTTTTTGGCGAGTTTTTCCATGGTCTCGATATAGGGCAACGAATCAGGTACGGCAGCCTTATAGTACTGGGCGCATTTCCGCGAAAATCGGCTAGCAGAGATCTTCCGCAGCGCCATCGCAAGTTCCTTTTCGCACCAGGTTGTGCCGATCTGACGGGGCTTTACTGGTGAAAGCGAAACGTCCATTTCGTCTGAAATCATTTTGGCGAATCACATGCGAATTGCACTGTGGGCCGCAAATTGCAAAGCAGCCCCGTTTTGGTTTAAGGAAATTTCCCGGCGGAATTTTCTTTCGGCCAACCGTGCGGTCACGAATTCGCGGAAAAGAATCGAATTCAGCTTTACCGCGCCCGAAACGGCGCTGGATGCCGCCATAGCTGGCTTAATCACTGTAGCCCATGCGCAACTTTTCACGCCATCCTATCGGCGACGCTGCGAAATTCGCATCTCTTTTGCGTACATGGCCTGAGGTTTTTGTCCGCCGATACGGCTCGATTACTTCCTTGTCGCATATTCCTTGTGAATCAAGCACGAAACATGCCGGTCGGTTTCATCTTGCGTATCAAAGTCGACGGTTGCCATTCCGTTCATAGCCTTGCTCCAAAAGCGAACATCAGGCAATTCCTCAATCCGCAGCTTAAGCGGAACTCTTCATAAATCTTGCTTGCCAAAAACCAGACCAATATTGATCAAATGATAGCAATATTTAGTGGTGATTTTCTTTCAGTGCCACGGGATTAAGTCGATAGCCATGTATCAAAGTGCGGGCAAGTGAGGCTCGAGCACTCAGTCCATCATGCCGTTATGGGTCGGAAACCGCCGTTTAAGCGGAAAACTATGGAATTCGCATATTATCTTAGGCAGGGAGGCTTTAGCTTATTGCCTCTCTTTGCCTTGATGCTGGCCCAATCTGCTGTCGCTGAATCGACCAACGCGCCAGTGGATTTCGGGGGATTGGATTTGGCACAACTGGGAAGTGTAAAAATTGACATCGAAAGCATTAATCCCCGTCCCGTCCGCGAGCAACCGGGTATTGTTACGGTGATCCAGGCGAAAGAAATTCAGGAGATGGGGGCTCGGGATTTGACGGACATTTTGCAGCTGGTACCGGGCTTTGGGCTGGGACAAGATGTCAACGGGGTGGTTGGCCCAAGTTTTCGCGGGCTGTGGGCGTATGAAGGAAAATTGCAATTGATTGTCGACGGGATTGAGTTCAATGAAACCCTTTACGGCACCACGCAACTCGGGCACCACATCCCGGCGGACGCCATCGCGGAAGTCGAGATCATCCGCGGCCCCGGTTCGGCCAAATATGGGGGCACGGCGGAACTGGCCGTTATTCGCGTCACCACCAAAGGGTCAGCCCAGAATGGCGGTTACGCCGTAGTGACTCCTTCTTACGCGGGCGGGAATCTCGGCATCGATTACACCGGCGGCTTCGGTTATACGCTGAAGGACGGGCGGGTTTCGGCGAATGCGTTTATCGGGGACAATTTTCGGTCAGACCGCCGCTATACCGCTCTGGACGGGACGTCCTTTGACATGACGCACGACTCGGACATTCATACGCGCATGGTCAACGTGGGGTTGGGCTGGAAAGACTTGGATATTCGCTTTATCTATGATCGTTATCAACTCGAGGACCGAATTAATTTTGGCGAGCCACTGCCTTCGTCGGAGCAGATCAGTTTTGAGTCGATAGCGGTGGCCGCGAATTATAATTGGAAAATCACCGACTGGCTTACGCTAACCCCGAACGTGACCTATCGCCGCCAGACTCCTTGGTCGGGCGGCGTTCCGGGGAGCACGGTTACAGAAGTAACCGATCGTTATATCGGGGAGCTGAACGCGGTCGCCAATTTGTCCGATAGTGCGGCGTTGCTCTGGGGGCTGCGTTATCAACGCGATAGCGCCCTGGCGGAGGACACTAGTTTTTATGGCGTTTCCCCCAGCCAATTTTACAACAACGGCACTTCGGATTCGGTCGCTTATGACACGTTTTCGACCTATGCCCAGCTGGATTGGGACTTCACTTGGGTGAACCTCACCGTTGGCGGCCGCTACGAATATCAAGATGCGGTGGGCGGCCAGTTCGTTCCGCGCCTTGCTTTGACCAAAGCATGGGACCGTTTTCACTTGAAGCTGCTATACGACCAAGCGTACCGGACGCCAAACATCAATATTATCAATTCGCCGGAAAACCGACCCGTCAAGCCGGAAAACACGACCAGCTACCAGCTCGAAGCCGGATATCTTTTCGAGCATGGTTTTTCCGCCACCGAAAATATTTATTACATGCAGATAAGAGACCCGATTGTTTATGGCGTGGATCCGGGTACCCAGGACGAAGGTTACAGCAATGGAGGCAAGATCAGCACCTATGGCACCGAGGCCGAGCTGCGCTATGAGCAGTCGAAATTCTCGTCAACGATCGGCTATTCACTGTATGTCTTGGACGAAAATACGGTGACTACGTGGCAGTCGGGTGATCCGCGACTGGCGCTGGGCATTCCTGCGCATAAGCTCACCGCGAGTGCAACCTGGCACATTCTCGACGCGTTAAGTTGGAACGTAAACAGCAGCTTCACGGCCGCGCAAAGAGCCTATATCTATCCCAACAGCCAACCGGTTGAATTGGACCCCACTTTTCTGTTAAACAGTTTTATTGAATATCGCTGGCGGTACGCATCGATCGGCCTTGGGTTGGCGAATTTGCTCGATCAAAAGCAATTTGTTGCGCAACCCTATAATGGGGGCGAGGCTCCGCTGATTCTGACCGGGCGGGAAGTCTTTTTGAAACTCGGCATTCAGTTTTGAAACGGCGTCCGATAACGTTCGCATGGAACCATTAAAACCCATAACCGTCGGTCGCAGCCCTGGGCTGCTGCTGGGATTGCTGGCGTTTTTTCTGGCGTTGCTTGCCGGAAGCAGCCCGGCAGACGAGATTCATACCGGCGATGCCCACGCCGTCATGGCCGGCTATCTGCGGGCGCTCCCGGCATACGTGGCATGGCCCACAAATACTTTTACGTCGCACCAGGATCCTTGGCAGGTCGGGATTCTGGGAGCGGATCCTTTCGGTAACCGCCTGGAAGAAGTGTTGCACGACCGGCAAGCGGCCGGCCGGGGTTTTCAAATTCACCGGGCCGCAAGTTTGAAGGACCTGCCGGCGTGCGAAATTATTTTCGTCGCGATCAAAGAAGAGGATGAACTGAAAAAAGTTCTCGCGGAACTGAATTCCCGTCCAGTGCTTACGATTGGGGAATCGAAACATTTTCTAGACTGCGGCGGGATAATTCAATTGCAGGTGCAGGGCACCATACGAATGTCCATCAATCTGGATAGCGCCCAGGGGGCACATCTGACGATTCCGACCAAGATGCTAGAGCTGGCCGCCGAAGTCATCGAAAACGGTGCCCATAAACATTTGAAATAAAATATGCGGCTCAAACCCATCGGCATACAAAAAAGGACCCTGGCGGCCATGCTAGGCACGGCATTGCTCGCCTTTGTGGTCTTTGGGGTGGGGGAAGTTGTTTATCAAACCAGCCAGATAAAGCCGCGCGTGCGGCAATCGCTGGAATCCTGTGCCGAATTGATCCGGGGCAACACCTACGTTGCGGTTGAGTTTGGCGACCCCGCGCGCGTGCAAGAGATTCTAACCGGGCTGCAATTGGCCAATGCCCAGATTCAGCGCGCCGACCTCATCTGTTCCGACGGCACGCTGGCGACCTATCCCGCAGGCAGTCCTCCGCTGGATTCCTCGGTGTGGGGCCACACGAACCAATTTCAATTTAACCATGATTATGCCGAACTGGTGAAAATGCTGCCGACCAGCGACCCGGCCAAACCTGTACTTTTGTCGCTACGGATGAGCCTGGCGGAGGTTAATCGAAGCCAGCGGAAAACCCTGGTGGAGATTTCGCTCATGGCGGGCTTAATGCTTTTTATCGTGGCCTTGATGCAGTTTGTGTTGATGCAGCGCTGGGTGCTGTCGCCTCTGGCGCAGCTGGCTGCCATTGCGGATAACGCGGGGAAACAGGGCGACTATTCACCTCGCATGCCGGCCCACGACCGGGATGAGTTTGGCCAGTTGGGTCAGAGTTTCAATGAATTGCTCGTTGCGGTCCAGCAACGCGAGACGGAGTTAAGGCGGCTGACCAATTTTCAACGAGCCATCCTGAATGACGCGGCCTATTCCATCATTTCAACCGACACGGCCGGAACGATCACCAGTATTAATCCCGCGGGCGAGCGGTTAATGGGCTGGAAGGCCGACGAGCTGATCGGCAAAGTTTCGTCCACCATTTTCCACGTGCCGGCGGAAATTGCGGCCCGCGCCCGACAGTTGACGGCAAAACTGGGGGAACCCATCCCGGCCGGCTTTGAAACCCTTGTGGCGGAACCCCGCCGGGGGGAGCGCAGTGAGGCGGAGTGGAATTATGTTAAAAAAGAGGGAAGCCGCCTGCAGGTTTTGCTGTCGGTGACGGCTTTGCGCGATGATCAAGGCAGCATCTTTGGCTTCCTTGGAATAGCGATCGATATCACTGCCCGTAAACTTGCCGAGGCACAAATGAATCTTCAGCTAAGCGCGATGACTTCCGCCGCCAACGCCATCATGATCACGGATCGCAACGGCAAGATTGAATGGGTTAACCCGGCTTTCAGCCAACTCACCGGCTATACGGCCGCCGAAGTTACGGGGCAAAATCCACGCATCTTAAAATCGGGGCTCCACCCTGCGGGATTTTTTGACCAGATGTGGGGCGCGATTGCGGCGGGTCGGGTCTGGCACGGAGAACTGGTCAACAAACGGAAAGACGGCAGTTTTTATAATGAGGTCACGACCATTACTCCGGTGCGAGTCGATCAGGGCGAGATCACCCATTTTGTCTCGACGAAGGAAGATATCACCAACCGGAAGCAGACCGAGCAGTTGTTGGGTTTTATCGCCCAAGAGGGATGGAGCAATCCCCAGGAAGATTATCTCGAGCGTTTGGTGGAATATATCGGACAGACGTTGGCGGTAACCTCCGTGCATATTGGGCGCCTAAAAAATGAGGAGACGGTGCGCACCACCGGCTACTATGCGAACGGCCTGATTCGACCCAACATTGAGTATGCCATTGATGGAACGCCGGCCCGGAACGTGATTGGAAAAGTGCTCTGCCACTATGGTGAAGATCTGCGGGAATTATTCCCGCAGGCCCGGTTCCCTGCGGAAATGGCGGCACAAAGTTTTGTCGGTATTCCCTTGACGGATTCGGCAGGTCGCGCCCTGGGTTTGATGGCGATTCTGGACAACAAGCCGCTGCCGGACGCGCGACTCGCGACCACCATGCTGCAGATCGCGGCCGTGCGGGTGGCCGGTGAAATTGAGCGCCGGGCAAAAGTGGATGAATTGCGCTGGAAGACGGCCCTGATGGAGGCGCAAATGGAAGCCGCTCCGGACGGCATCCTAATGATGGATAATCAGGGAAAGAAAATTCTCCAGAACCAGCGGATGAACGACTTGTTGAAGATTCCCCTGCATATCTCCCAAGATAAAGACGATAACGTGCAGGTGAATTTTGTCGCGAACCGGGCCAAGGATCGACGCAAGCTGACGGACAAGGTTGCCTACCTATATGCCCATCCGGGGGAGGTGAGCCGGGATGAAGTTGAGTTTGTCGACGGCACGATCGTGGAGCGCTACTCATCGCCCGTCCGCGACAAGTCGGGCAGCAGTTTTGGACGAATCTGGACTTTTCGCGATATTACCCAAGCCCGCCAGTTGGAAATGCAATTGCGGCAATCCCAAAAGATGGAGGGCATTGGCCAACTGGCGGGCGGAGTAGCCCATGATTTCAATAACATCCTCGCCGCGCTGCTCATGCAGACGGACCTCATCGAGATGGTGGAAAAACTGCCGGGGGAAGTCATTGAAGGCTTGCAGCAAATCCGCGCGGACGCCAACCGGGCGGCGGATCTTACCCGGCAACTGCTGCTCTTCAGCCGCCGACAAGTCATGCAGGCAAGCGTCTTCGATTTGAATGAACTCGTCACCAATCTGGCCAAGATGCTGCAACGGATCATTGGTGAAGATATTCGATTGCAGCTTCATTTGCATGCCGGTCCCGTTTTGCTGCGCGCCGATGCGGGCATGATTGATCAAATCATTATGAATCTCGCGGTGAACGCCCGGGACGCCATGTCCGCCGGCGGACGATTGCGGATTGAGACCACGCAAAAACATGTGACGGACGAATTGGCCGGGCTGTATCCCGACGCGGCCCCCGGGGATTATGTTTGTCTCAGCGTCAGCGACTCCGGCGGTGGTATTCCGCTGGACGTGTTACCCAAGATTTTTGAGCCGTTTTTTACCACGAAAGCAGCGGGCAAAGGCACCGGCCTCGGGCTGGCGACCGTCTTCGGAATAGTAAAACAGCATTATGGTTGGATTAAAGTCGACAACCGGCCGGGGTTGGGCGTGACTTTTCGCATTTTTCTTCCCGCCAGCAGCGAAGGTGCTACCCAGGCGGCAAAAATCGAGGCCAAGATCAAACCGATTGGCGGCAAAGAAACGATTCTTTTGGTGGAGGACGAGCCGGCGGTGCGCAAATTAATCTGCATCATGCTGGAACGTCGCGGTTACCAGGTCGTAACGGCATCCAATGGTATCGAGGCACTCGATATTTGGCAGAAAAAATGCCAAAGCGTGTCGCTGCTGTTAACTGACCTGGTGATGCCTGGCGGGATGAGCGGTCATGAACTCGCGCGGCAGCTTAAAGCAGTTCAGCCCAACGTGAAAACCATATTCATCAGCGGTTATAGCGCCGAGACCGCCGGCAAAGAACTGCAGTTGTGCCACGGTGAAAATTTTGTTCAAAAACCGTTCGGGGCGGATCAACTTTTGGAAACTATTCGCCGAAGCCTGGATAGCTAAAAATCGGACGGTGACCATGTCTGCCCAACTAAGGTTGGCCGAGTCGAAAAAACTGGTTCGGGAGCGAGTAAGGAAACGTCACCTGGATCTGATTGCTGCCCAGCGTGGGAAGGTTTGTTACCTGAGACCAGATGGAGCGAGTTTCCAGATTTGTCGTGCTATACAGCAGAAAGCCGGCGGCGTTGCTGACACCCCAGGTCAACGATAATTGGTTGCCGGCGTTGGCAATGGACAAAACCGGGAGCAGGGCCGGGGGGGTGGCAACCGGTTCACCCAGTGTATAGATCTGGTCTCGCGCCACATCAGCCAACGCCAGTCTAGTTCCGTCCGCCGAAGTTCCCGCCGAATTGAAATAACCCGTCAAGGCGTCTTCGTTCCAGTTAACTCCCGAATTGGTTGACCGCCAAACCACGCCGGGGTTCAGGGTGCTATGGTCAAACAGGCTCACCGCAATCAAATGGGTGCCGTCGGCCGAAGAAGCCACCGACATCCAATAGTTGGTTGGCGGGCTGGCATTAGTCCACGTGGCTCCCGAATCCACCGAGATATAGATCAAACCGGTGCCGCCATTCTGTGAAGGGCCGGCGTAAGCCGCGGCCGCCAGCTTGGCGCCGTCGGCGGAACACGCAACCGAATACCAGACATTGCTCGGAGCGCCCGACGGTATCCATGACGCACCGGAATCCGTTGAGGTATAGATCGGGCCGGGAAGGAACGAACCATTACCGATCGTCGCTTCCGCCGCAACCACCAGCTTGGTGCCGTCGGCCGAAGAGGCAACCGAGGACCAGGAGCTGCCAAGCCAAAAATCTGCTGGCCGTTCCGGCGTCGTCCACGTTCCTCCTGAATCGGCCGACAAATAAATCGAACCGAAAATCCCGGCATATCCCGCTGCCAACAGTTTTCTTCCATCGGCGGAGGACGCTACGTAGTATTGACCATTCGCCGTGAGCGGGTGCTGCTGCCAGGTTGCTCCGGAATCCGCCGAGGTGTAAACGGCTCCCGAGCCGGACGCAATAATCTTGGTTCCATTCGTGGAACAGGCAACTGAACCTGAAGGGGTTGGACTTAGAAACAACCAGGTTAGCCCGGCATCCAGCGACTCGTAAATGCCATCGTCGCCTGCGGCAATCAATCGGTTTCCGTCAGAGGAACCGGCAATCGAACGCCACGTTTCACCGGGTGCACCGGTGAGTGTCCACGTCTGTGCCGGCCCCGACGCGGGACAGAAATAAAC
>Ga0302320_10011374_pt1 | contig 18840 bp, 20 predicted proteins | sample Bog_T0_3_FD_202130 | JGI IMG/M metagenome (GOLD analysis project Ga0302320, IMG submission 202130) | Peat permafrost microbial communities from Stordalen Mire near Abisko, Sweden - Bog_T0_3 | ecosystem: Environmental > Terrestrial > Soil > Wetlands > Peat | place: Sweden: Abisko, Stordalen Mire...
TTTGGCTGTCCTTCCCGTTGACGGGGCTGCTCACCGTCTTGTTGGCGGCAGTGCTCACCTATCACTCCTACCTCGGAACCAGCGTCGTGATCGAGGATTATGTGCATGCGCCCGGCACCAAAGTCGCATCGCTGCTGCTGCTGCGATTCTTGTATGTGTTGGTCGGAGGCGCGAGCATTTTTTCCGTGCTACGGGTCGCGTTGGGATAGACCATGAGCGAATACAAATTGATCGATCACACCTACGATGTCGTCGTGGTCGGTGCCGGCGGCGCGGGATTGCGCGCCACCTTCGGTCTGGCCGAGGCGGGTTTGTCCACCGCCTGCCTCACCAAAGTATTTCCAACGCGCAGCCACACGGTCGCGGCGCAAGGCGGCATTTCTGCGGCGCTCGGCAACATGGGCGCGGACGATTGGCGCTGGCATATGTACGACACGGTCAAGGGGTCGGATTGGCTGGGCGATCAGGACGCCATCGAGTTCATGTGCAAGGAGGCGCCGGCGGCGGTCATCGAGCTCGAGCACTATGGAGTGCCGTTTTCACGCACCGAAGACGGCCGCATCTACCAGCGGCCGTTTGGCGGCATGACGACGCATTTCGGCAAGGGCATCGCACAACGCACCTGTGCCGCGGCCGATCGCACCGGACATGCGATGCTGCACACGCTGTATCAGCAGTCGCTCAAACACGAGGCGAGTTTTTTCATCGAGTACTTCGCGCTCGATCTGATTATGGAAAATGGCGAGTGCCGCGGTGTCATCGCACTCGATATGTCCGACGGCTCCGTGCATCGATTTCGTGCGCACATGGTCATCATGGCGACCGGTGGGTATGGCAGAGCCTGGTTTTCCTGCACCTCGGCGCACACCTGCACCGGCGATGGCGGCGGTATGGCGTTGCGTGCCGGGCTGCCGCTGCAGGACATGGAGTTCGTGCAATTCCATCCCACCGGCATTTACGGCGCCGGTTGTTTGATCACCGAGGGATCGCGCGGCGAGGGCGGGTATTTAACGAACGCCGCCGGCGATCGCTTCATGGAGCGCTATGCGCCGAACGCGAAGGACTTGGCCTCGCGCGACGTGGTGAGCCGTGCAATGACCGTGGAGATTCGCGAGGGCCGCGGAGTCGGTGCGCTTAAGGATCATATCGACTTGCATTTGGAGCATCTCGGCCCCCAAGTCATCAAGGAGCGGCTGCCCGGAATCGCCGAAACAGCGCGCATCTTCGCCGGTGTCGACGTCAATAAGGAACCCATTCCGGTATTGCCCACGGTGCACTACAACATGGGCGGCATTCCCTGCAATGTGCATGGCGAGGCGATCACGCGCGCGAACGGTGCCGAGAGCGTGGTGCGGGGCCTGATGGCGGTGGGCGAGGCGGCCTGCGTATCGGTGCATGGCGCGAACCGCTTAGGATCGAACTCGCTGCTCGATCTGGTGGTGTTCGGCCGCGAAGCGGCGCGCCATTGCGCGCGCGTCATGAAGCAGGACGGCGCACACCGCCCATTCAAAGCCGACGCCTGCGATGCGGCGCTCACTCGTTTGGACAAATTTCGCAATGCCAAGGGTTCGCGGCGCACCGCCGAAGTGCGCTTGGCGATGCAGCGCGTGATGCAGAGCGATGCCGCGGTGTTTCGCACCGGCGAATCGTTGCAAGACGGCAAGGCCAAGCTCGCGGAAGTTTTTGCCTCGTTCGCGGATGTTCAAGTCACCGACCGCTCGCTGGTGTGGAACACCGATTTGATCGAGACCTTCGAACTCGACAATTTGCTGGGCCAGGCGGTGGCCACCCTGCATTCTGCGCTGAACCGCGAGGAGAGCCGCGGCGCACAGGCGCGCGAGGACTTCCCGAATCGCGACGACCAAAATTGGATGAAACATAGTCTGTGTTGGGTCGACGCCCAGGGTGGCACCCGCTTCGATTACCGGCCCGTGCACTTGAATACCCTGACCGATGAAGTCGAATCGATCCCGCCGAAGGCGCGGACCTATTGAGCGCCGGGGCATCGTTGAGGAGCATTTGATGGCTAAGTTTCCGCTTTCCGCCAATTCGAAGGTGCGCACGGACGGCCGTGTGTTCAACGCACCGGCGGGGGCCAAGAATGTCCGGGTATTCAAAATTTACCGTTTCGACCCGGACACGGCGGAAAATCCCCGGCTCGACAGCTATGCGGTCGATATGGATGACTGCGGCCCCATGGTCCTCGACGCCTTGATCAAGATCAAGAATGAGATCGACTCCACGTTGAGCTTCCGGCGTTCATGCCGCGAGGGGATCTGCGGCTCGTGCGCGATGAATATCGACGGCAAGAATGGGCTTGCCTGCGTCAGCGCCTGCGCCGACGTCAAGCACGACATCAAGATTTATCCATTGCCGCATATGCCCGTCATCAAGGATTTGGTCCCTGACCTCACCAACTTTTACGCCCAGTACGCCTCGATCAAGCCTTGGCTGCAGACCCGGACCCCGGCGCCCCCCGACAGCGAGCGCCTGCAGTCCAAAGAGGATCAGGAACGGGTGGATCGGCCCTCGGCGTGCATTCTGTGCGCCTGCTGTTCCACCAGTTGCCCGAGCTATTGGTGGAACAGCGACCGTTACCTCGGGCCCGCCGCGCTGCTGGCCGCCTACCGCTGGATCGTCGATAGCCGTGATGAGGCCACCGGCGAGCGTCTCGACTATCTCGAGGATCCGTTCAGGCTGTACCGCTGCCACACCATCATGAATTGTACCGAGGCATGTCCCAAGGATTTGAATCCCGCCAAGGCGATCGGCGAAATCAAGCAATTGATGCTTCACCGCCGCCATTGATGTGCGGCGAGCTCGGCAAGCTCAAGTGGCGGTGCCGGCGCGGCATCAAGGAACTCGACGTATTGCTGACGCGTTATGTGGAGCGGCGGTTCTCGAGCGCATCGCGGGTCGAGCAGGAGGCGTTTAGCGAGCTGTTGGAGAGCCAGGATCCCCTCCTGTATGCCTATTGTTTCGGATCCGAGACGCCGCCGGCGCAGTTCGCGGCTCTGATCGAGCGAATCACCGCGCCAGAGCGCTAGAGCGCAGCGCGTCGCTGCTAGAATCCGCCCTTGTGCGCAAGATCACGTTTAAACGAGACTCGGTCCGGAAATTGTCGAACTTTTCCCCCACAGGTCGGTCTATCGCGACAGGCTGGGTTGTGAGCTCGGCGGTTTGGGATCACGCATGAGTGTTGAAGAGAGTGATCTCAAACTGGTCGAGAGAGTCCAGCGTGGTGAGCGCGCGGCGTTCGATTTGTTGGTTCTGCGATACCAGCACAAGGTGCTGAAGCTGATCATGCGTTACGTGCACGATGCGACCGAGGCTGAAGACATCGCTCAGGAGGCTTTCGTCAAAGCTTTCCGGGCATTGCAATCGTTTCGTGGCGATAGCGCGTTTTATACCTGGCTGTATAGAATCGCGATCAATACCGCCAAGAACGCCCTGGTGGCCACCAAACGCCGGCCGATGGATTACGATCTGGATCTTCAGGATCCCGAGCAATACGATTTGCACGCCCGGCTGGCCGAATCCGAGACCCCGGAAGGCCTGCTGCTCACGGATGAGATACGCGATACCGTCAATCGGGCGATCGAGAATTTACCGGAGGACCTGCGCACGGCAATCGTCCTTCGCGAGTTGGAAGGTTTGAGTTACGAGGATATTGCGCAAACGATGGAATGTCCTGTAGGTACCGTGCGTTCCCGTATCTTTCGCGCACGCGAGGCGATTGACAAGAAGTTGCGACCCATTTTCGACGGCGGCCTTGGTCGGCCTGAGGACACATGAGCGAACAAATTCGTGAACAAGTCTCGGCGTTTCTCGACGGCGAATTGCCCAATTCGGAAACCGAATTGCTGCTCAAGCGGCTGACCCGCGACGAGGAGTTGCGCGAAAGTTTCGCGCGCTACGCCTTGATCGGCGAGGCGGTGCGCGGTGCGAGCATCAGCTTGCGGACCAAAGGCTTTGCCGGCCGGGTGAATGTGGCGATCGACGGCGGGACCGTCCCGGCCGATACCCACCCTCTCAAGGCGCGCGCGCCGCATTGGTGGCGGCCGTTTGCCGGCGCCGCGGTTGCGGCAGGCGTCGCGGCGGTTGCGGTCGTGGCGTTGCAGCAGCGGGCCGTTTCTCCGGCCCTGCGGCCGGTCACGGCGCAAAATGCCGTGCTCGCGCAAGGCGCGGTCGCCGTGCCGACGCCCGTCGAGAATCTCTCTTATACCGTGCCGCCGACCACCGCAGCGGTGCCCGCCGTCATGCCGCCGGCGCGGCTGACGAAATACATGTTTGCGCACTCCCGGTACTCCTCGGCACTCGATCAGCGCGGCTTGGTCGCCGACATGCTCATCGAAGCCGACGAACAACAACCGGCGGTCGGCGAAGCCGCCGCGCACACGTCTCCATGACGGGGATTGCCCGCAATCGCAGCCATTGGCTGATGCCCTGCGCCGTCGTCGGTGCTCTGTTCTGGGCGGCGCCGCGACTTTCCCTGGCTGCCGATGATCCGCGCGAGTGGCTGCAGAAAATGAATCAAGCCTTGGCCACCCGTAACTACGACGGCACTTTCTTTCATTTGAGCGAAGGGCGCGTCGAGACCATGCGCATTGTCCACCGGGTGCGTGCCGGGCGTGTCACGGAGCGGCTGCAGTCGTTGGACGGTTCAGGACGGGAATTCGTGCGCAACAATGACGAATTGACCTGTTACCTGCCAGACCAACGCACGGTGCTGGTCCAACCGCGCCCGGAGCACGGTCCGTTCTTGGGATCCCTGCCGCAGTTCGGCGCGGACGTGAACGAGTTTTATCGAATCGAGGCGCTGCCGGCGACCCACATCCTCGGCCGACCGGCGCGCGTCATTGCGGTGAATCCCAAGGATCAGTTCCGGTTTGGTTATCGCCTGTGGCTCGATGAAAAGAGCGCGATGCCGCTGAAGACGCAACTCTGCGACTCGCATGGTCAGGTGATCGAACAGATTTTCTTCGCCCGGCTCGATATGCCGGAGAGCATTCCGGACAGCGATCTTGCGCCGGTGGTGCACACCGATGGCATGCGCTGGGTGCGCCAGGGTCCCTCGCACGACAGTGCGCCGGCGGCGGTATCGGGATATCGCGCCAGCGAACTCCCGCCGGGATTCCACTTGACGGTGGAAGGCGCGCAAACGATTGGCGAGGCCAGCGTCCCGGCCAGTCATCTGGTGTATTCGGATGGCTTGGCCACGGTGTCGGTGTTCGTCGAAGCACCGCCCGACGCCGCGCCGGGTACGGATGCCAGCGTCGCGCCGGCCGAGCCGCCGATGCAGGGCCTGGCGCGCGTCGGTTCGGGATACGCATTCTCAACCGTGGTTCAGGGTCATCAGGTCACCGCGGTGGGCGAGGTGCCCGCCCAGACGGTGGAGTTCATTGCCCACTCGGTGAAGTTATCCGGCGGCGCCGGCCTGCCGCGCCGCTGAACCGTGCCGATGGCGCTGCCGCGCTTTGCGATGTATTCGAGGTCGGGCTGCGCTCTGTGCGAGGAAATGTTGAGTGAGCTTGCCGCGCTGCCTGCCGCCGGCGAGTTCCCGGTCGATGTGCTCGATGTCGATGTCGATCCGGCGGCGAAAGTCCGTTACGGCCATAAAATTCCCGTGCTGCTGCTCGCAGGTGAGCTGGTGTGCCACGGCCGGCTGGACCTCGAAGAAGTACATAAGGCCATCGCTTACCATCGCCGACCGGTATAATCGAGGATTTGCCCAAGCCTAGGCCTCGATGAAGAATATCCGCAATTTCTCGATCATTGCCCACGTCGACCATGGCAAATCGACTCTGGCTGACCGATTCATTCAGGAGTGCGGCGGTCTCGACGCTCGGGAAATGCAGGCCCAGGTGCTCGACTCGATGGACCTCGAGCGCGAGCGCGGCATAACCATCAAGGCGCAGAGCGTGACGCTCGCCTTCAAGTCCGTCAGCGGCGAGGTGTATCAGCTCAATTTCATCGACACGCCCGGCCATGTGGATTTTTCCTACGAAGTGTCGCGCTCGCTTGCGGCCTGTGAAGGCGCTTTGTTGGTGGTGGATGCTGCGCAGGGCGTCGAGGCGCAGAGTGTCGCCAATTGCTACACGGCGCTCGAGCAAGGCCTCGAGGTACTCCCCGTCATCAACAAAATCGACTTGCCCTCGGCCGATCCGGCGAAAGTCATCCACGAAATCGAAGAAATCATTGGTATTCCCGCCGAGGATGCCGCGCTGGTCAGCGCCAAGACCGGATTGGGCGTCACCGAGCTGCTCGAACAGCTGGTCAAGCGCATTCCGGCGCCGAAAGGCGATCCGGATGGCCCGCTGCAGGCGCTGATCATCGATTCCTGGTTCGACAACTACGTCGGTGTGGTCTCGTTGGTGCGCGTGATGAATGGTGCATTGCACACGGGGGACAAGATTCGGGTCATGTCTACCGGCCGCAATCACACCGCCGACAAGCTCGGCCGCTTTGCGCCGAAGCCCGTGACCCGGGAATCCTTGGAGACCGGCGAGGTGGGATTTGTGATCGCCGGCATCAAAGAAATCGACGGCGCGCCGGTGGGCGACACCATCACCCTCGACAATAACCCCGCCAAAGCGCCGCTCGAGGGCTTCAAGCAGGTGCAGCCGCGCGTCTTTGCCGGACTCTTCCCGGTGAGTTCCGACGACTACGAGCAATTCCGCGAAGCGCTCAAGAAGCTGAAGCTGAACGACTCGGCGCTGCATTTCGAGCCGGAAGTATCGACGGCGCTCGGCTTTGGATTTCGCTGCGGATTTCTGGGATTGCTGCACATGGACATCGTGCAGGAGCGGTTGGAGCGCGAATACGATCTCGACCTCATCACCAGCGCCCCGACCGTGATCTACGAACTGCTGCTCACGGACGGTTCGGTCATCAATGTCGACAACCCGACCAAGCTGCCGCCGCAGGACCGAATCTCGGAGCTGCGCGAACCCATCATCATCGCCAACATCTTGGTGCCGCCGGACCACGTCGGAGCGGTGTTGACCCTGTGCAGCGAAAAGCGCGGCGTGCAGAAAAAGATGCTGTTCTTGGGCAGCCAGGTGTCGTTGCAATATGAATTGCCGCTGGCCGAAGTGGTGCTGGATTTTTTCGACCGGCTCAAGTCCGCGAGCCGCGGCTACGCATCCTTCGATTACGAGTTCAGTCACTTTCAGGCCGCGCCGCTGGTGAAGCTCGATGTGTTGATCAACGGCGATGCGGTCGACGCACTGTCGCTCATCGTTCATCGCGACAATTCCTACAACCGCGGCCGCGAGCTGGTCGACAAAATGCAGGAACTGATTCCGCGTCAGATGTTCGACATCGCAGTACAGGCGGCGATCGGCAGCCATATCATCGCGCGCGCCAGCGTCAAGGCGATGCGAAAAAATGTGCTGGCCAAATGCTACGGCGGCGACATCACACGCAAGCGCAAGCTGCTCGAGAAGCAGAAGGCCGGAAAGAAGCGCATGAAGCAGGTGGGCCAGGTGGAAATTCCGCAGGAAGCCTTTCTCGCGGTGCTGCAAGTCGGTAAGAAGAGCAGTTAATTTGCCGCTTAATTCAGGGTTTGTTCAATTCGGGAGTATTTCGTGAACGACGGCGATAGCCTTTTCATGGGAATGTTATGCGCGGGCGTCGTCTGCGTGCTGCTGATTTTGGCCGACGGTTGGTTCTTCAGGCCGCGCCGCGATCCGGGCGCCTCGAGCACCGAGGAGCCGTGGCTGCCGAAAATGGCGGGCTATGCGCTGGTGGCGCTCGCGCTCGCGATGCTGTGGCGGCTGTTCCGCTATGAAGCCGTCGACTTCAGTCTGATGCTGGTGGTGATCGGCGCCGTGTCGGGGATCGTTTGGCTGCTCGACCAGGTTTTCTTCGCGCGCCGCCGCCGCATCGGCGCCGCCGCGGCGGGCACGCCGCCCGAAAGCGTGCGCGAGCCGATCGCGGTCGAGTATGCGCGCTCGTTTTTTCCAGTCATCGTACTGGTGCTGGTGATCCGCTCGTTTTTGTTCGAGCCGTTTCGCATCCCTTCCGATTCGATGATGCCAACCCTGTTCGACGGCGACTTCATCTTCGTCAGCAAGTATTCCTACGGTTTGCGCTTGCCGGTCAGCAACACTCTGGTGATCCCCACCGGCACGCCGCAGCGCGGCGATGTGATCGTGTTCCGCTTGCCGCCCAACCCGAAAATCAACTACATCAAGCGGCTGGTCGGATTGCCGGGCGACCGAATCCGGGTCGATGAGAACAATCAGCTGTACGTCAACGATAAGCCCATGCCGCAGGAGCGGGGTCCCGCTTACAGTGGCCCGAAGCAGGACCTGCAGAACTATGCCGGCGTCCCCACCGCCGTCGAGCGGCTCGGCAGCAAGCGGCATCTGATCATGTTTGCCAACGGCGGCGTCAAATCGGGCGAATGGGTGGTGCCGGCGGGACACTATTTCTTCATGGGCGACAACCGCAACAACAGCAAGGACAGCCGGTTTCAGGACGATATGGATGCCCCAGGCTTCGTTCCGGAGCAAAATCTGGTCGGCAAAGCGGTGCGAATTTGGCTTAATCTCGATACTCGTGACGGACCTCTCTGGCGCCGGATCGGGAATGCGATTCAATAAGAGGATTAGGGAGGCTTTATGCGGCACGGTCAACAAGGTATGACATTCATCGGGATACTCTGCATTCTTGCGCTGGTGGGCGTTGTCGCCTACGCCGGAGTGCGCCTCGTACCGGTGTACCTTAACTACCTGAAGATCGCGCGGATGATGGATGCCACGGCAGCCGAATTCAAAGGCGAAACCGCAGATATCGGCGCCATCCACCGCTCCATCGACCATCACTGGATCGTCGAGGAGCCGACCGGCCTCGAGCAGAAAGACATCGAGGTGACGAAGGGCGACGACGGCGTGTCATTGCACGTCGCTTACGATGACACGGCCCCCTACATTGCCAATGTATCGCTGATGGTGCATTTCGAGAAGACCGTGAAGGTGCAGTGATTCCGCAGCCCAAAGCCGACGAGCTGCTGACTTGGGTGGAGCGATCATTTGGTCACGTTTTCGCGCAGCCGGCGCTGTGTGACGCTGCCCTGACTCACCGCAGCGCCGGCGCAAAGCACAACGAGCGGCTGGAATTCTTGGGAGATTCGGTTCTCAATTGCAGCGTGGCGCGGCTCCTGTACACGGCGCATCCGGAGGCCGATGAGGGGGCACTGTCGCGGCTGCGCGCGACCCTGGTGAGCGGCGACACCTTGGCGCAGATTGCCACCGAATTGGGATTGGGCGAGCAACTGCACCTCGGGGCAGGGGAACTCAAAACCGGCGGCTTTCGCCGGGCATCGATTCTGGCGGACGCATTGGAGGCCCTATTGGGCGCGATTTTCCTGGATGCGGGATTCGAGGCGGCGGCCGCGGCGGTGGCCCGCATCATTGGCCCGCGGCTCACCGAGCTGCCGGCTGCGGAGTCCCTCAAAGACCCGAAGACTCGCCTCCAGGAAGCGCTGCAGGCGCGCGGCATCGCGCTGCCCGTCTATACCTTGCTCGCGGTGGCGGGCGATCCTCACGCGCAAATGTTCACGGTGAGTTGCGAGGTTCCCATCCTTAGGCTCAACGCCGTCGGCGAGTCCGGCAGCCGGCGCCGCGGCGAGCAACTGGCCGCCGCCAAAATGCTGGAACTGCTGCCGCCCGAGATACGCAAAGCACCATGAGCAACCCACAGTTTCGCGCCGGGCATGTCGCCATCGTCGGCCGGCCGAATGTCGGCAAATCTACCTTGGTGAATGCCCTGGTGGGGCGCAAAGTCTCCATCGTCAGCGCCAAACCGCAAACCACGCGGCATCGAATATTGGGCGTGGTCAATCGCCCGGACGCGCAGCTGATATTGGTCGATACGCCGGGGCTGCACGAATCGACGCGCCGCGTGATGAATCAATATATGAACCGCGTGGCGATTTCCTCTTCGCAGGACGCGGATGTCATCGTCTTTGTCATCGAAGCGCTGCGCTTCACCGACGAAGACCTCTGGGTTTGGGAGAGAGTGCGCGGCCTGAAGCAGCCGCTGTTCCTGGTGATCAACAAAGTCGACCGCGTGTACCCCAAAGAACAGCTCCTGCCGTTCCTCGAGGAGGTGGCGCAGCGCATCCCAGCGTCGGGAATTATCCCCATATCCGCGCTCGAGGCTGATAATCTTGACCGCCTGGTCGATGTCATCGGTGCGCGATTGCCGGTGTCACCGGCACTGTTTGCCGCGGATGTGGTCACTGATCGCGACGAACCGTTCCATGCGGCCGAGATCGTGCGCGAAAAGCTCACCCTCAAGTTGCGCGAGGAGCTGCCCTATGGCATCAATGTGCAAATCGAACGCTTTGCGGACGAAAACAAACGCATCATGATCAACGCCGTCATCTGGGTCGAGCGTGCCGGACAGAAGGCCATCGTCATCGGTCAGGGCGGTGAGCGGCTGAAAGAGATCGGCCGGCTCGCGCGCATTGAACTCAACGATCTTTGGCAGCGCTCCGTGCATCTCGAGCTCTGGGTCAAGGTCAAGGAAAACTGGGCGGACAGCGAGATGGCGCTGCGCCAGTTTGGGTTCGACACTCTGTGAAAAGCATGGTCAGGCCGCCGGCGCGGCGCGTGTGGCTCGCGCCCGCTTACGTGCTGCACCAATACGCGTACCGCGACACCAGCCGCATCGTGGAGGTGTTCACCGGCGATTTTGGCAGGCTCACCTTGTTTGCGCGAGGTGCCAACGGACCGAAATCAACCCTGCGAGGGGTGTTGCGCCCATTTCAGCGGCTGCTCGTTTCCTGGTCCGGCAAGGGCGAGGCCTGCCAGTTGGTAACCGCCGAAATCGACGGACTCCTCACCAGCCTTGCGCCGAATCGGTTGATGAGCGGCTTCTACATGAATGAGCTGCTGTTGAAGCTGACCGAGCGTTGCGATCCGCATCCGGAGATTTTCTTGTCGTATGCGTGCTGCGTACAGGCGCTGTGCGCAGGGGAAATCGAGGAGCCGACTCTGCGGCGCTTCGAGAAGCGCCTGTTGCACGATTTGGGTTACGGCCTCGAGCTCTCAAAAACCGGAGCGGGCGTACCAGTGGACATTGGTTCGTACTATCGATTCGCGCTAGAGAGCGGTCCGGAGCTTTGCGTGGCCGAGGCGCCGGGCGCGGTTTATGGCCAGTCCCTCGCCGATCTTGAGAATGAGAGTTTCGGCGACGCCCGCTCGCTGCGCGATGCCAAGCGCGTGCTGCGCGCGGCCATCGACACGTGTCTCGATGGCCGCTCCTTGAAATCGCGCGAGGTCGCCCTGGCGTTGCGGGCGCGCGGAGAGCTCAGTTGAGCGGCGGAATCTTGCACGCCGGGATCGCGTTGGGCGTCAACATCGATCATGTGGCGACTTTGCGCCAGGCGCGGCGCTCGCGCTATCCGGACCCGCTGTTCGCGGCGTTGCTCGCCGAGGAGGCTGGCGCGGACAGTATTACCCTGCATTTGCGCGAGGACCGCCGCCACATCCAGGAGCGGGACGTGACGATGATGCACGAGGCGCTGCAGACGCGGATGAATTTGGAAATGGCGGTGACCGAGGAGATGATTCGCATCGCACAGAAAGTCACGCCGCAGGATTGTTGCCTGGTGCCCGAATCGCGCCAGGAAGTGACCACTGAGGGCGGCCTGGATGTTCTCGGCCAAGGCGCGCGTCTCGGCGATGCCATCAAAGCGCTCGGCGCCTCCGGTATCCGCGTGTCGGTGTTCATTGACCCGGATCACGCGCAAATTGAAGCCGCGCAGCGCGCCGGTGCGCCGGTGATCGAGCTGCATACCGGCGCCTACGCCGATTCGGCGGGCGCCGCGCGAGCGCGGGAATTCGAACGATTGAGCGCCGCCGCCAAATTCGCCGCGCGGCTCGGCCTGGTGGTGAACGCCGGCCATGGCCTTAACTATCACAATGTCGAGCCGATTGCGGCGATCCCGGAAATAGTCGAGCTCAACATCGGCCACGCGATCGTGGCGCGATCGGTCATCGACGGATTAGCCAAGGCGGTGCGCGATATGAAAGAGTTGATGCGCGCGGCGCGCAGGTGATTTACGGCATCGGCATCGACGTGCTCAAAGTCGAGCGCATCGAACGCGTCTACCAGAAACACGGCGAGCGCTTCCTCGCGCATCTGTTGATGCCCGAAGAACGGGCTCAGTTCGAGCGCACCGCACGCCCCGTGCGCTTCATCGCCATGCGCTTCGCCGCCAAGGAGGCCATCGTCAAGGGCATGGGCACCGGCTTCGCGCACGGTGTCTGGATCCGCGACGTCGGCATCGTGCAAAATTCCTGGGGCAAGCCCGAAGTGGTGTACTCGCCGCGCGGCGCTGTGGTGCGCGACCGGCTCGGGATCGGCGAGGGCCACGTGACATTGACCGACGAAGCCGGCCTCGTGGTTGCCGTTGCGGTCCTGATGCGCAGCCTTCGCAAATGAACACCCTGGTGTTCGACATCGAGACGGTACCCGATATCGATCTCGGCAGGCGCCTGTACGACCTGCACGGCCTGTCCGACGAACAAGTGGCGCAAATCATGTTTACCAAGCGCCGCCAGGAAACCGGCAGTGAATTTCTGTCGCATGAACAGCATCGGGTGGTCGCGATTTCCGTGGTGATGCGTTCGCGCGACACGCTCAAGGTGTGGAGTCTTGGCGATGAGGGCTCGTCCGAGAAGGTTTTGATCGAGCGCTTCTTCGACGGACTGGATAAGTACACCCCCGATCTCGTGTCGTGGAATGGGGCGGGCTTCGATTTACCGGTGCTCAACTATCGCAGTCTGTTGCACGGCGTGACGGCCGCACGCTATTGGGAGTTGGGCGATGCGGATCATAGCTTCAGATTCAGCAATTACCTCAGCCGCTTTCATTGGCGGCACATGGACTTGATGGACATTCTGTCCGGCTTCCAGGGGCGGGGCCGCGCGAGCCTCGATGACATCGCGACGCTGCTCGGGTTTCCCGGCAAGGTGGGTATGCACGGCGCGGATGTTTGGCCGGAATTTTTGCGCGGCGGCATTGCCCGCATCCGCGATTACTGCGAGACCGACGTGCTCAACACGTACTTGATTTTTCTGCGCTTCGAGCTGCTGCGCGGACGCTTAAATGCGGCCGAGCACGCGCATGAGGTCGCGCGGGTGCGAAAACTTCTGCAGGATTCCGCGGCGGCGCATCTCAAAGAATTTGCAGCGGCATGGCCCGCGACTTGAGCTTGGGCGACATCCACGAAGCCGATATCGTGGATTTGGCGCACGACGGCCGCGGGGTCGCGCGCAGCGACGGCAAGGCGGTGTTCGTCAGCGGCGCGCTGCCTGGCGAACGAGTTCGCTTTCGCGTCACCAAGCGCCGCCGGCAATTGGACGAAGCAGGCTTGGTGGAGGTGATGCGCAACTCGCCGGATCGGGTCACGCCGGCGTGCGCGCATTTCGGCGTGTGCGGCGGCTGCGCCTTGCAACATCTGTCGCCGGCCGCACAGATCGCGGTCAAACAGCGCCAGCTGCTCGACAACTTGCAGCGAATCGGCCGGGTCACGCCGGCCCGCGTATTGCCGCCGTTGCGCGGTCCGGATTGGGCCTATCGGCGCCGCGCGCGCCTGGGTGTGAAATACGTCCACAAGAAGGGCCGAGTGCTCGCCGGGTTTCGCGAACGCGACAAACCTTACGTCGCAGACCTGTCGCGCTGCGAAGTGTTGCAGGAACCCTTAGGGACGTTGCCGCATGATCTTGCCGAGCTGGTGCAGACCTTGGAGATTCGCGAGCGCGTACCGCAAGTGGAAGTCGCGGCCGGCGATACGGCGAGCGCGCTGGTGTTTCGGGTGCTGGAAACGCCGAGCGGCGCCGACACCGAAAAAATCGCGGCATTCGGCGCGCGCCACAATTTACAGATTTTCCTGCAGACCGGCGGCCTCGACAGCGTCCGGCCTTTGCATGCGGATTACGCTCCCTTGAGCTACGCGATCGACGGCGGCGCGATCTCCATCGAATTCCTCCCGGTCGATTTTATTCAAGTCAACCGCACCGTGAATGCGGCGATGGTGGCTCAGGCGATCGCTCTGCTGCAGCCGACAGCAGAGGACTCGGTGCTCGATCTGTTTTGCGGCTTGGGTAACTTCACCTTGCCGCTGGCGCGGCGCGCGCAGCGCGTGGTGGGTGTGGAAGGCGATTCGGGACTGGTCGCGCGCGCTCAAGCGAACGCGCGCCGCAACGCACTCGGCAATACGGCATTCTTCACCGACAACCTATTCGAACCGGCACAGTTCGGCGCTTGGTCGGCAGAGCGCTACGACTTGCTGCTGCTCGACCCGCCGCGCGCCGGGGCCTCAGAACTCCTGACGCGGCTCGCCCACTGGCGCCCGCGCCGAGTCGTGTATATTTCCTGTCATCCGGGGAGCCTCGCGCGGGACGCAGAAATTCTGGTGCACTCGCACGGCTTCACACTGAGCTCGGCAGGAGTGATGGATATGTTTCCACATACGACACACGTCGAATCGATCGCGGTGTTCGAGGCCGGCTCGTGAGTCTGGGGCCCTTGATGGTGGATATCGCCGGCACGGAATTGAGCGCCGATGATGTCCGGGTGCTCACCCATCCCTTAGTCGGCAGCGTGCTGCTGTTCAGCCGCAACTATCGCGATCGAGCGCAGGTCACGGCGCTCAACGCCGCCATTCGCGCGCTGCGGACCCCGCATCTGTTGATTGCCGTGGATCACGAGGGCGGCCGCGTGCAGCGCTTCCGCGAGGGATTTACGCATCTGCCGGCGGCGCGGCTGCTCGGCCGGCGCTGGGATGAGGATCGGCGTGATGCGCTCGCCCTCGCGCACTCGGTGGGGTGGCTCATGGCCAAGGAGCTGCGCGCGGTGGGCATCGATTTCAGCTTTGCCCCCTGTGTCGACCTCGACTACGGAGTCAGCGAGATCATCGGCGATCGCGCCTTTCACAGCGACCCGGATATCGTGGCGGCGCTCGGGGTAGCGACCATGTCTGGCATGCGTGATGCGGGCATGCCGGCCATCGCCAAGCACTTTCCCGGTCACGGGGCAGTGGTTGCCGATTCGCACGTCGCTTTACCGGTGGATCGGCGCGAATTCGTCGATCTTGAGCCCGATATCCGGCCGTATCGCGTGCTGATCGACAATAATCTCCCGGGGATCATGGCGGCCCACGTGGTATTCCCGGCGGTGGATGCGCTGCCGGCGAGCCTCTCGCCCCGCTGGATCAACCAGGTGCTGCGCAACGAACTCAAGTTCCACGGCTGCGTATTCGCGGACGACCTGTCGATGGCCGGGGCCGCGGCTTTTGGCGATGTTATTAACCGCGCCCGGCTGGCTTTTGCTGCGGGATGCGACGTCCTGCCTATCTGTAATGATCGACATTCCGTAGAATTGGTGCTTGGACATAGGTCTGCGGAGGTCAGTTCCGCGGCATCCCAGGCGCGGCTGGTGCGTATGCGCGCACGCGGCGAGGCGCCGGTGAATCTGCAGGCGAACCGGCAGTGGCAAGAGACGGCGGCCCGAATTGCCGCCCTGTCGGACATTCCGCCGCTGGTCTTGACCGAGGGGCAGTGATGACGGGCTTTGACGCAGATCTATATCGGCGCTTAGTCGAAACCTCGCCCGGGGGCGTCGTCGTCGTGGACGCACTAAACCCCGAACAACCGGTTATCTACGCCAATCCTGGATTCGAAGCCCTAACCGGCTATGCGGCGGCGGAATTGCTCGGCCGCAATTTGCGTTTCTTGCAGGCCGATGACCGCGAGCAGGACGGGCGCAACCGTTTGCGTGAAGCGCTCGGGCGCGGCGAGCCGTGCCGCGTGCTGCTGCGCAACTACCGCAAGGATGGCACGGTGTTTTGGAATGAGATGTCGGCCCAGCCGCTGCGCGATGCGGAGGGCCGCGTCACGCACTTCGTCGGACATCATCGAGATGCCGGCGAGCGGTTGCGCATCGACCCCAAACTCACCCGCGATTCCTTGAGCGGCGCGCATCAGCCCACCGCGGTCGCAATCCGCGACGATCGCCTGACGGGACTATTCAGCCTGGCGTACCTCGAGGAGTTGCTGAAACGCGATTGGGCGGTCGCGCAGCGCGAGAAGCGCAGTATTGCGGTGTTTGCAATCGACATCGATGCCCTGGATCTGTACAACGCAACGTTTGGCCGCGGCGCGGGCGATTCGATGATTCGCCGCGTGGCGCACGTGGTATCCGGATGTTTGCGCCGCTCGAGCGATGTGACGGCGCGCATCGATGGCGGCAGCCTGATGGCGTTTGCGGCGGGTTTGAACGACGAGCAGGGACTTAGGATCGGCCAGCTGATGGCCGAGCGCGTCAGAGACTTGAGGATTCATCATCCGCGCTCCGCGATTCTGCGCTATGTCAGCATCAGCGTCGGCGTCTGCTCCGCGGTGCCGCAACCCTCCGAGAGTCCGTCGATGCTCGTTGAAAGATCTCAGCAGCGCTTACATTTCGCCAAGAACGCCGGCCGCAATCAAGCCGCTTGAGGCCGCTTCGCAGGGAAGCGCGTGGTGCGCCTCCCCGCGAACGCTGCGAGCTAGCCAGTTACTTCGGCGGGATCTGATTGCTGATCTGATTTTCCTGACCGTTCAAAACTTTCTGCTCGCCCTTGGTGATGTGAGAACCGTTTTGGCTCGCCATGTCGCGCTCTTCCTGACGCACCTGATGGTCCTCTTTGTGCAAGCCCGCAGCCTGCGACTTGGTGAGCGTGCCGTTCTTGACGTCCTGGTGAATGCGCCTGTCTTGATTGTTCAAGCGATGATTCACCTGCGTGCGGCGCGGGTGATTTTTCTGCCAGGTGGTTTCCGCCGAGGCGGTACCGGCAAGAGCGGCCAAGGAAACAAGCACCGCCGCGAAACCGAGATTCTTACGCGCTGAATTTAACATTAATCCTCCTCCCAGCCTGTGTGTTCGATCTGCCTAAAGTAACGCGGCAGTTTGCAATCCGGCCAGGTAGATTACGCAACGTTAATTGCGCTTCTAATGCGGGCGATCGTGATCCAAGTCTCATCCCTCCGCGTTGCGCCGTGTGCCAGCGCCAGAATCCGTTTGAACTAAGACAGGTGCACAGCTGCGCCGCAAGAAACCTGTTACCAATAAGCGATCATGAGTATCCGTACGAAAATGATTTCGTTACTGGCACTGCTGTTCGCGATCCTGATCGTCCTCGAGATCGCGGTACAACGGCAGGTGCTGATGCCGAGCTTCGCGCAGCTCGAGCGCGAGGACGCGGAGACCTCGATGAAGCGCATCGACTATGCGCTCGACATGGCCCTCCAAGGTTTACAGGTGACAACCGCGGATTGGGGCAATTGGGTCGATGTGTATCAATTCGTGCAGTCTCCGGACACCGCCTTCGTCACCGCCAATATCACCGCGGTGGCGATGAAGCAGCTGCAGGTGAATGCGATTCTGATCGTCGACTTGGACGGCCGCTACGTACTGTCGAGCGCCCGCAGCTTAGAGACCGGCGAGCCGATCGACCTCAACCTGGCGGCGTACACGGCACTGCCGCAGGATTTTCCATGGCTCAAGAATTTGCGCGACGGAACATCCGCCAGGGGGCTGGTGCGCACCAATCACGGAGTCATGATGATTGCCGCCGCCCCGGTGCTTGACGGCAGCGGCACCGGGCCAGCGCTCGGCATGGTACTCATGGGACGGCTGTTGACGCCGCTCCAAGTGCAAATGCTCGGCGCCCAGGCGCAGGCTGAGCTCACCATGCTGCGCGATCGCTTTTCCGGCGGCACCGAAATCGTCGAGAGCGACGTGGTGACGCAGGTGTCGAAACCGTTCACCGACATATACGGCAAGGTGCTGATGCGCTTGCGCGTCGACGTACCGCGCCGGATCACGGCGCGCGGCCAAGGAGCCGTGACCTACGCATCGCTGTACTTGATTGGCGCGGCGGTGACGGTGTTGCTGCTGTTGGTGGTTGCGGTCAATCGCATCGTGCTCAAGCCTCTGGCGCGCGTCACGGACCACGCTGTGCAGATCGCCGAAGGTACCGACTTGTCGGTGCGGCTCGGTATTCCGGGAGACGACGAAATTGCGCTGCTGGCGCGCGAGTTCGATCGCATGGTCGAGCGGGTTGCGGATTCGCGCCGGCAATTGGTCGACCAGTCTTTTCAAGCCGGTTTTGCCGAGCTCGCCAAGGGCGTTTTGCACAATCTCGGCAATGCCATGACGCCGCTCGGCGTTCGCGTCGCGAAACTCAGCGAGCGGCTGCGCCATGCGCCGGCCGGCGACGTGGCTCTGGCGGTCGCTGAACTCGCCAAAGAACCGCAAGGCAGCGCCCGGCGCGAAGATTTGCAAGAATTCTTGCGCCTGGCGTGCCGCGAATTGGCAGCGAGCGTCAAGGAGGCCGAGAGCGATGTTGCGGTCGTCGAGCGGCAAGCGAGCATCGTGCAATCGGCGCTGAGCGAATTGATGCGCTCGACGCGCAACCCGCACGTCGTCGAGTCGGTGCGGCTTCCCGACCTGGTGGCTCAGACGCTGGAAATCGTTCCGGATAATTGCCGTCAGCGACTGGTGGTCAATGCGGATGATTCACTGCGCAGGATCGGCGCCGTGCGCGTGGCGCGAACGGTGCTGCGGCTGATTCTGCAGAATTTGATCATCAACGCGGCCGATGCGGTGCGCGATGCGGGCCGGGATAAAGGGGTGTTGCATTTCGAGGCGGAGATCATCGCCGAAGCCGACAGCCGCCAATTGCACCTGCACTGCAAGGACGACGGCGTCGGCATCGCCGCCGACAATCTGCAGCGGGTCTTCGATAAGGGGTTCTCGACGAAATCGCGCGAGACGAACTAT
>Ga0302320_10011375_pt1 | contig 18839 bp, 19 predicted proteins | sample Bog_T0_3_FD_202130 | JGI IMG/M metagenome (GOLD analysis project Ga0302320, IMG submission 202130) | Peat permafrost microbial communities from Stordalen Mire near Abisko, Sweden - Bog_T0_3 | ecosystem: Environmental > Terrestrial > Soil > Wetlands > Peat | place: Sweden: Abisko, Stordalen Mire...
TGGGCCATTTGCGTTCGAGATAAGTACGCAAACGCAAAATCCCTTGCGCGCGCAGTTGCGAAATGCGGGTGATATGCAGATCCATGATGGAAGCGATTTCCCGCAAGTTCAGTTCTTCCTTGTAGTACAAACTCAAGACCAGCCGCTCGTTCTCGGGCATCTTTTTCATGCCGTCGGCTACGACACGCTCGAGCTCGGAACGCTCGAGAATCCGCTCCGGAGTTTCCTGCCCGTCGTCGCCGATGAACTTCAAGAGGCTCATGTCCTCGCCGTCTTCGACCACCTCGAGGCTGCCGAGCGAAACGGCGCGCAGCTCCACCACCCATTGCTGGTATTCGGCGAGCGAGATTTTGAGTTCGGCGGCGATCTCCTCTTCTTCGGGCGTGCGCTGCAGGCGGCGCTCAGCGCTGAGCATGGCCTCCTGTACCATTTTGACGCGCTTGCGCTTATGCGTGGGGATGCCGTCCAAGCCGCGGATGCTGTCGAGGATGGCGCCGCGGATTTTATATTCGGCATAAGTTTTAAGACTGGCGTTCTTCGATGGGTCGAAGTTGTCCACCGCCGCCAACAGACCGACAATCCCGGCCGAAATGAGATCATCGAGCTCGACGCTGGATGGCAGCTTCTCGTGAATCCGTGCGGCAATCCAATGCACCTGCTTGAGATGCTCGAGGATTAGCTCCTCGCGTTCCTGTTCGGTGCGCGCCGGTGTCTCGTAAGCGTACATACGCGCCTAGGCGGCGGAAGCGATGCGCCTGCCGGCCGTGCCCCCTGTGGCAGCGAGCGGCGCAAACAGACGATCAAGCGATGCCTCTTCCAAATCTTCCGGTACCTGCTGTCCGGTGGCCAGGAAGGAAAGCGGTAACCCGGCACGGAGCGCTGTTTCGAGCACCGGACCCGATGTTTCAGCCTCATCTAAATGAGTAAACAGCAGCTTCGCGGGTGCAAAGGGCGCAAAGCGCTCTATCATTGACAGATTGATGCGCGGCTGCGCGGCGGCCGACAACACCAGGTGCACTTCGACGAACTGGCGGTGGGAAGACAACCAACCAGCGAGACTGCGACTCGGCGGTTCGGCAGCCGAAAAACCGGGTGTGTCGATCAGCAGCAATTTCTTTTGACGGTGCTCGGCGAAAGCCGCATCGAGCGCCGCCGGGGTATGAACAGGCTGGCACGGGATACCCGCAATGCGGGAGTAACAGGCGAGCTGTTCCCACCCGCCGATGCGCAAAGTATCGAGCGACAACATTTGCACAGGCAAGCGGTCGCGCAAACCGTAGCGGAAGGCCAGCTTAACCAAAGTTGTGGTTTTGCCCACGCCGGCCGGACCGACGAGCAGCACGGCGCGCGGCTCCGCGCCGGCGGGCCCGAGCGAGGGACTAAATCGCAGACGGCGTTCGCATTCGGCACGCAAGGCCGCCTCCATTCCCATTTCGGTGCGCCCTTGTTGGGTCCGCATATTCTCCGCAGCAGCGGCTAATTCGCCAGCCATGACGGAAGAAAATTCCGCAGTGGCAAGGCGATCAAGAAGATCGGCGCCATCGGTGCCGAGTTCTTTGGCTTGGGGCTCCGGACGCCGGTCCACCGAGCGCTTTACGGTCTCAATCTGTTTGCGCAATTCAGCGAGTTCTCGCGCTAAATCGTTGCCCGTTTCGCGAAACTCTGGCAGCGCGCTCACCGGGCCGTCAACCAGCCGCGCGGAGGGGGTCGCCGCAAGCGTCCGAGCCGGAACTGGCGCAGTCGCACGAACGGCAGGCGCTGGCGTAACCGATGGGACGCGGAAGGGCCGGATATCAGGCGGCCGCACTTCCTCGGGCGCGATGGCGAATACCACTTCATATGCCCCCAGCGAGCGGAGTTCAATCTCCGTCTTCTTTGAGTTCATCAGCATGGCGTCCGGCCCGAGCTCGCGCCGCGCCTTCTCCATTGCTTCTTCTACCGAGCCCGCAAAATATGACTTGATTCGCATTTATATTGTTCCTAATGACAGGATTTTTACCCCTGCCGGCACTTCGTTATGAGAAACCGGAAAAACATTCGGCATCGGCGCTTCGACTATCTGCCGAAGAAAATAGCGCACGGCCGAAGAAGTGACGATCAGCACGGGCGCTTCGCGCCGCTCGATCTTGCGCTCCAACCGTGCAACTACGTCGCGGACCACTTGTGGCGCGAGCGCCAGAATGCTGTTCTGTTCGCTATGTTGCACGGCGGATTCAATCGTCTGTTCGATGGAAGTGTCCAGGAAATAAGCGGGTAACTCGCCCTTGGGATTCAAATACGGTTTGACGACCTGGCGGCGGATTGCCTGGCGCGTATACTCCGTCAGGAGGACCGGATTGCGAGCGGTCACCGCCGCCTCGCTGAGCGCTTCGAGAATCGATACGCCATCCCGGATTGAAACACGTTCCCGCAACAAATTCTGTAGCACTTTCTGTATCGCACCTAGTGAGAGCAGTTTCGGGACCAAATCTTCAAGCAGCTTGGGGTTCTCCTGCCCGACGCGGTCGCAGAATGTTTTAGCATCCTGCCGTGAGAAAAGTTCGCCCGCGTAGAGCCGTACTAACTCCGATAATTGCGTCCCCATCACGTTCACCGGATCCACTACCGAATAGCCGGCCATGCGCGCCGCGTCTACCTGATCAGACGGTACCCAGAGCGCCGGCAGTCCGAAAGCCGGTTCGCGCGTCGCTTCGCCTGGAAACTTCTTATCGGCTTTGTTGGTCGGAATCGCTAGCTCGCATCCCGGCAATAGTTCATAGCGGCCGATTTCACTGCCTTTGAGGAGGATTAGATATTCGCGCGCCTTGAGTGATAAGTTGTCCGTTACCCGCACCGGCGGCAGCATATAACCCAAGGTGGTCACGAACTGGCGGCGAATGGCGGCGATGCGTTTCAACAGCGGCGAAGTCTTACCCCCAGCTACTAAGCCGGCCAAGCCAAGACCAACCTCGATGGCGAGTGGCTCGACGCGCATCAGCGTTTCCAAATCTTCTTTGGGAGCGGCGGCGGCCGTCGCGGCCGTTGCGGTATCCGTCTCATTCTTGACGGCTGCGTCAAGACTTTTACGCTTTGCCCATCCTGCCGCGCCGAGGCCACCGCCCATTAGCAAGAACGGAATGGTGGGCAATCCGGGGAACGCCGCCAGCACGACCAGCACGCCGGCTGATAAGAGCAGGGGTTCGGATTTGCCAAACAACTGGCGTTTGAATTCCTGGCCGACCCGCACGTCGGAATTAGCGCGCGTCACGATTAAGCCGCCGGAAACCGAAATCATGAGAGCGGGAATAACCGTCACGAGGCCGTCGCCAATGGTAAGCACCGTATAGGTTTGCAGTGCCTTGCTGAGTTCCATACCATGCTGCAAAACCCCGATGAGAAAGCCCGCGATAATATTGATCGCGGTGATCAAAATGCTCGCCACGGCGTCACGCTGGGTAAAGCGCGAGGCGCCATCCATGGAGCCGTAGAATTCAGCTTCGGCGGCGAGTTGTTTGCGGCGGCGGCGGGCTTCTGCTTCATCAATGAGGCCGGCATTCATCTCGGCATCGATCGACATCTGCTTGCCGGGCATAGCGTCCAAGGTGAAGCGCGCCGACACTTCGGAAATGCGCACCGCGCCATGGTTGATGACAACGTATTGAATAGCAATGAGAATGAGGAAAATCACCGCGCCGATTACATAATTGCCGCCCACTACAAAATTGCCGAACGCTTCGATGACGCTTCCGGCGGCGGCCGTGCCGCTATTGCCGTTCAGCAGAATCAAGCGTGCGGAGCTCACATTGAGCGCCAGGCGGAACAGTGTCAAGAGCAGCAAGGCGGTAGGGAAGACATTGAATTCAACCGGCTTCAGGATGTACATCGTCACCATCATCACAATCACCGACATCATGATGTCGACGACGATCAGCATGTCGAGGAGCCAGGATGGCATGGGCGTGATGAGCGCAATTACGATGCAGAGAACTGCGATCGGCACAACCAGTTCGCCCATGTCGGGCAGGGCTAGTTTCTTGGTAGGGGAGATTACTTGGGGTACGGTTGACATCGGCAGTGCTGCCAATACCTAGGGCAATTTACGGCCCATTAACCGGTACACATAGGCAAGAATTTCGGCGATCGCTTTATAGAACTCGGGCGAAATGGCGCTGCCCACTTCCACCGCACCGTATAACGCCCGCGCCAGCGGGGGATTCTCTACCACCGGCACTTCGTTTTCAACGGCAATTCTCCGGATGCGCAGTGCCAACAAGTTTTTTCCCTTAGCCACTACCACCGGCGAGGCCATGCTCTCCATGTCATAGCGGATCGCCACCGCATAGTGCGTCGGATTGACAACGACCGCGGTCGCGCGCGGCACGTCACGTATCATGCGGCGCCGGAGCAGTTCGCGGCGCAGCTGGCGGATGCGCTGCTTGACGTGCGGATCACCTTCGTTGCCGCGGTTTTCCTGCTTAATCTCCTGCTTGCTCATCTTCAGCGTTTTCATCTGCCTCTGATAAGCCTTGAACAAATCAAATGCGCCGAACAAAATAAAGAGCGCAGCCGCTTTCCACAGCAAGCCATGCACCGCGTCTATGATTTGCGCCGCCGAAGCGCGGACGTTTTCGAGTGGCAGTTGCAAAAGAGCTTCCGCGTGCGATGCCAGGAAAGAACGCAGAAAGAGCGCCAAGGCGACAATCAGCACCACCGCTTCACCGACACCTTTCAGATTCTGCGCCGGTAGGTCTTTCAATTTGTTTATGGGATTGAGGCGGTTGAAATCCGGCATTAGGCGGCCTAGGTTGAACCCCAATTGCGTCATGGCCATTTGGGCGGCCAAAGTAGCCCCAAACAAAGCCGCGCCTAAAGTGAGGAGCGGGGTCAGCGTTTCGGCAAACATGCCGCGCAGCAGGCTAGTCCATTCAACCGGGCTAATCTCTTTAGTCAGAGACGTCTGATAAAGGTGCGCCATGGCGCGCGCCAGATTGTCGCTCCAAGCCCGCAGGACACCGCCGGCCAGCCAGACAAAAACAATAAACTGGACCGCGCCCAGCGCTCCGCGCGAGGACAGAAATTGCCCTTCTTCGCGCGCCTTCTTCAGGCGCTGAGGTGTCGGTTTTTCGCTTTTTTCACCAGCCATATCTCGCTGTGGTCCGAATCAGTTCCGCAGCACTTGAAAAAGCCGTTCGGCAAATTCCAGATATAGGCCCGGAATAATCTTAAGTACCGTCGCCAGTGTGACTAAGGTCAGCAACATCTTTAGCGGTGCTGAACTGTGGCTTAGCTGCAAGGCACTATTGAGCCGGGCGATGGTAGCCAGCGCGATTTCACACAGTAACAAAAGTCCGAGCACCGGAAAGGCCAGCCGGAGACCGAGCGAAAAAACGTTCGCTGCCAACGAAAATACTGTATCGACCAGCGTATGGGTCAATACGAATCGTCCCGGCGGATGAAGTTGCAGGCTGAGCGCGAGGGCACGCAATACCTGGGCATCCAGGCCGCAGGTGAAAAATAGAAATCCGCCCGTCAAGCGCGCCACAACCTGTATGACATCGGAATCGGCCTGAGTGGTCGGATCAATCACCGAGGCGTAACCATAGCCCGCCTGCAAACCCAACAATTGGGCGCCAAGCGTTAGGCTTTCGGCGAGAAAGCTGACCAGTAAACCAGCCGCTAGTCCAAAGGCCGCCTCGCCGGCGAGCCAGACCGCAAAAGTGCCGGTGGCCGCTTGCCGGGCATCGACGGAGGGCCAGTACGGAAAGAGTGCTAAGGCCACGGCAAAAGAAAAAACCGCGCGCGCGACACCGGGCGTCGCATCGCGCACCGGCAGCGGAAGAAAGAAGAATACCCCGGCCACGCGCGCCAAAACGAGTCCGAACGAGAGCGGCAGCCCGGCGGGGATACTAAAGTGCGGCGCCGCCATGACCTACCTGTAAGTTCAACGCCAAGGGACCGCTAGTGGGCATACTTCGTCAAGTTGCCCATCACGGCGATGGCATATGCGGTCGCGTGGTGCAGCATCCACGGCATGAGGAACAGAAAGCCGCCCAGACACGCGATCAAGCGCGGCACCGTACTGAACACTTGATCTTGTAAAGATGTGGCGATCTGTATCAGATTGACGGCGATGCCGAGAATGAAAACCATCAGCAGCAGCGGAGCGCAAATCCAAAACGCCGCGATGAGCGCCTCACTTACAGTCTGAATAGCAAGTTGTGGTGTCAAATGAAATAACTCCTTTTTCTAGGACCGGCACGTCAGGGACCAAGAAACGTCTTCATGAGCGATCCAATGAGCAGGTTCCAGCCATCCACCAGGACGAACAACAGAATTTTGAAGGGCGCCGATACCATGGCAGGCGGGAGTTGCATCATGCCGATGGACAAGGTTACTGAGGCAACGGCGATGTCGATCACCAGAAACGGCAGAAAGAGTACCGCGCCGATTTGAAAGCCCGCCTTCAATTCCGAGAGGATGTAGGCCGGGATCAGGATCTTCAAATTCAAATCGGTGGCGTGCTGCGGCGCGGGCTCGCGGCCAATTTCGAGGAACAGCTGGATATCGCGCTCGCGAGCAAAGCGCAGCAGGAAGGTACGCAGCGGCGTTGAGCCTTGCTCGAACGCTTGCACGGCGGTGATTTGCCCTTTTTGGAGCGGTTCCCAGGCTTTCGTGTACATCTCGGAGAAAACCGGTTCAACGATGAGGAGCGAGAGAAAGAGCGCCAAACCTGCGAGGACTTGGTTGGACGGGGCGGTCTGCGTTCCTAAAGCTTGCCGGAGGAAGTGCAGGACGATTGAAATCCGCAAAAACGGAGTGATACACACCAGCACGGCGGGCAACAAGCTCAGGAGCGTGAGACCGAGCGCGATCTGCATGGGGGCCGACAGGGTAACACCGTGGCCTGCTGCGCCGCTGGTGGTTACGCCGAGAGCCGCGAGCGGGTCAGATGCTTGCGCCGCGTGCGCCTGGCCGGCGGCAAGCCATGCCCCGCCAAGGATAACGGGTAGCCTATGGCAAAAGTCGCGGCAGGCTGAATGCCTGCCCCACCTGCCTTTAGGTGGCACAAGCAGTTTCGCCTGCGTTTCGCGGTTTTTTATACTTTTGCCAAGGGGAACTAGCCCGCTGGGGATTGCATTTCGCAAAATGGCGACGAGCCTCATCGCATCCCGTTCGTTGCCGCAGCGGCCTCTGCCGCTCTCTCGCCCAGATCCACCACCGCATGGCAGCCTGCGGGAGATACGCCGACCAAAATCAAGCGGCCCGCGCAGTTAACCAGATGCAAAGAGTGTTGGCCGGTGAGTGGGATGCGCTCGACAACACACAGCTGGCGTGGGACCCGCCTATTATTTTTTCCAGGCATACGCAGCGCTAGCGTGGCGAGGCCTTTGCGGCGTGCCAGCCACAATAGTGCCGCCAGCAACGCGAGGACGAGGAAAACAGCTAGGGACTGTGACAACATTTAAACTTTCAACGAACCGTTCCAAATGATGGATCGGCGGAAAGCCCCCTTTGCAGGAGGCCATTTCCGCCGATAGAAACAGATCACAGAACACTAATGGATCAACTGAAGCTAGATCCTGGCTACTAATGGATCAGCTGAAGCAGATCCTGCGTCATCGTCTGCGCCGTCGAAATCACCCGTGAGCTGGCTTGATAAGCGCTTTGGAAGACAATCAGATTAGTGAATTGGGTCGCCATATCAACATTCGAGCTCTCGAGCGATCCGCCCAAAATCTGCCCGCGGCCGCCTGTCTGGGGTGCGCCGACGGCTGGCGTGGAGGTTTGGGTCGATACTGAGTAATTGTTGTTGCCGACGTTTTGCAGCGACGTCGGATTCTGAATCGCCGCGAGCGCCAACTGGGCTTCCACTTTCTGCTGACCATTCGAGTAGAGCGCCACCACTTGGCCGCCGCTCTGGATCGAGACGGAGTTCAATTGCGCCGGCGTGTTGCCGTCCTGCGTCGAGGAAGCCAGCGCGGAAGTTTGTGCGTACTCCGTGAGCATTCCGTTGCCGCTCGCGTCGAACAGATTCCAGTTAATATTCATATTCGCAGCCCCGTCCGCCAAATTATTGATAGTGACTCCAATCGGGGCGGTGCCGCCAGCCGTGCTGAGGGTACCGTTGTTGTTGAAAGTAACCGTGCCGGGGGCCCCCGCCAAGACCGATTGTTGGGTGTTCGCCGCACCGCCAGTCAAATCGGTAGCCGGAATCGTTACGTTGTAACTCCAGGTGTTCGGCGACGCAACGCTCTGTGTGAAAGTAATCGTCAGATCGTGCGTGTTGCCGAGCGAATCCACCACCTGCATGGGCGCGGAGAAAGTTCCGGTCGCCGAGCCGGCCGCAGCCTGGGCGTCCAGATTGGCATTGATCGAAAAATTCTGCGTGGCCGTGGGCGGCAGAGTGGTACCGGTCGGCAGAACAATATTGCCCGTGACGCCTGAGGTATTGATCGTGCCGTTCGCTGCGGCAGTCCATCCTTGTATGTCCTCACCGGTTTGAGTTTGCAGTACCCCTGCCGCATTTTGCGTGAAATTACCGTCGCGCGTGAACAGCTGCTGATTACTGGGGCTGTTCACCACGAAAAATCCGTCCCCTTGAATAGCGGCCGCTAATGGCGCCGCCGTTGATTGGATGGAACCTTGAGTAAAGAGCTGGTTGCTCACGGGCACGCCGACGCCCAAACCGGCTTCGAAGCCGCTCGACCCACCGATTGACTGGCTAAACAGGTCTTTGAAATCGACGGCGCTGCCTTTAAAGCCGTCGGTGTTCATGTTTGCCAGGTTGTTGCCGGTGGTGTTGATGGCCTCCGATTCGGCCTGCAGAGACGATAGGGCGATTGAAAAAACGCTAGACATAGATTGATTTAGTTTCCTTTCCTGGTTTTTCTTAAGCTTGTTGGCCCGGCGCGGCGCAAACCGCCCGGGCCAAGCACGGTTTAGCTGCCCGCCACCGTGCTGCTGGTGGGCGTCGTGCCATTGGTTGTTGCACCATCCGTCGCCTGCGTGCCGCTTGCCGCCGAAGGCGGTGTGGTCACCGTGCCTCCCGAAGGAACGCTGCCCAGAAATTTGTTGCTGATCGCATCGACGTCTTGCCGCACGGCGAGACTCTGCTCGACGTTGCTGAATGTTGCCAGCTGCGTGACGAACTCCGTGCCTTGTACGGGCTGCGTCGGATCTTGATTTTGCAGTTGCGCGACCAGCAATTGTAAGAAAGTCTGCTGGCTGGCCAGTGAGTTCGAGCCGCTTGCCGACGTGCTCTGGCTGGCCGTACTCTGGCTCAGTGTGCTTTGGGTTGTTGGAATTGTGCTGGTCGGAAGTGTGGTGCCGATAGATGACATATTTTTCTCCTTTTAGTAAATATGGTTTGGGAATTGAACTTTATTGGTTTGTTTCCGGACTCGCAATCGAGCTTTGGATAGAACCGGATAGGGAAGCGGATAAGTTGCCGGTGGCCAGTTGCCGCCACCAGGCTGGTGCTTGATCTTTTTGCTGACCCTGCCGCGGATTGCCCTCGCCGCCCGAAGAAGATGAGCCGCCTTGTGGCGATTGCCGGCCGCCTTGCTGTTGCTGTGCTTGCTGTTGCTGCGAGTGATCGGACGTGCCGGACGAAGAACCGTGCGAAGACCCGCCATTGGACGTTTCATTAGCCGGCAACACGTTTTGAGTCTGGTAATGCTCCGCCGCCAGCCGGTCGGTGAGTTCCGGCAAATGATCCTGAAGACCGCGTGTGAGAGAACTATCGGAGGTGCGCACGCTTACCGACAGACCGCCGGCATGCTCCACTAAGCGCAAATCCACGCGCTGGTCGCCCTCTCCCGCCAGTTGCACTTGAACCGTGCGAACGGGCTGCGCCGGTCCGCTATCGTCTTCGGCCACTTCAGCCGTGGCCAAGGTCGGAGTCACCGATTCCGCTTGTTTGGTGGAATCGTTAAAGAGTCTAGGGCTGGATTCGGACCAAAGCGCCCCCTCAGCGCCTGCGATAGTATCACTGCTCGCAGTGAGTGGCCGCGAGCGGGCTCCCGCCTGATTTGCTAATTGGTTCATTGCCGGGGAAGCGGTTGCCGCGAAAGCCGTTAAATCGGAGTTCGCACCACCCTGTCCCGAAGAATCGACGGGCAATGTCGCATCCGCCGAAGTAGCGGCTTCCGTTGCTGGCGTTTTCGGTGTTGCAGCCAAATCCGCCCCGTTTTGCCCGCTGTTGTTCTGTTTCGCCACCGTAGTCACGTGTAAAGCGAAAGCGGCGCCCGCCAAGGCCGAAGGACCTCCTAAAGCAGCTAAAGCCCCACTAACCTTTTGCGCCGCAGTCTGGCCGTTTTGGCCCGAATCGGCATTTTCGTCCGGCCCAGGCTGTGCCGCTGCGGCTTTGACTGCTGTGCCAGCCGCATGGCTCGCCGGCAAGCCTGCAGTCACTAACGCCAACGACTGCACGCCCTTTGTTTCCAAATGCTTCGCGTGACCGCGGGGCTCGGCTTTTTTCTCGGTCACTCTGCGTGCCGCATCTGTATTGGTGGGCGCGGCGGCCTGCGCGGCAGGCTGCGACTGCGCGCTGGCGGCACTAGCCGTCGCCACGGGAGTCGAGTTAGAATTCTGCCAGTTGTTCGACGTGAGGAAGTTCGCCTTGTCCGTTCCCGCCGCGCCGGCGCTGAAACCGCCACCGCCCCAATTGGCTGCCAAATTGCCCGGGTCGTTCAACGGCATGTTGCCGGTCATCTCGCCTGGCAGTTCAGAAGTCTGCAGGCTCGCGCTCTGCATAAAGAGGTTTTGAAAAGAAGCTGCGGCAGCCACTCCGTCGGTCTCTGCTGAAGAGATGGCCGCGGGCGAGGCGCTCGATGGCTCGGTGCTGGTCCAGCCGGAGTTAGCCCAGGTCGAATTGGAAAGTGAATAAGGCGAGGTCACGCGCTGACTTGTGCAAAACAGGGGCCAAACCGCGGAATGCTTGATTATCAAATAGATTGGCTCACACAGCCTTCATCTGGCCGGCGGCGGAAACCGTCAAAAATAATGCCGGTGAACAACCGAACGTCGATTGTTTGACGCAAGCCGACTTTCGCTCTCTCCCACCAAGGTCAAGCGCACGCTTACAGTTCAAGGTTTTCTTCGCTGCATCGGTCTTGGCCCTCCGCTTGCACTTGAGTCAGTCGAAGCTATGGACCCACTCACTACCGCCGCCGCCAGCGGACTGCAAGCCCGCATGGATTCGATGGATTTGCTGGCCAACAATATGGCAAACTCGTCCGCCAACGGCTACAAAGCCGATCGCGAATTTTATAGCACCTTCCTGGCCTCGGACGCTATGAACTCACCTGATCCGGCAGTAGGGGATTCGCCCGTGGTGGAACGCCACTGGACGGACTTCACCCAAGGGTCGGTGACCAACACTGGCAATCCAACCGATCTGGCTTTATCCGGACGCGGTTTTTTTGCCGTGAATGGCCCCAACGGACCTTTATATACGCGCAACGGCAGCTTTCAAGTTTCGCCGCAAGGCACACTGACGACAAGCGAAGGCTATCCGGTACGTCTCGCCGGCGGACAAACGCTCACGCTCGCGCCGGGTGCGCCCTTGATCGTCGGCGCTGACGGCACAGTTTCACAAAATGGCGCGCCGCTCGGCCAGTTGGAACTGGTCGATTTCGCCGATCCCAACCTGCTGGACAAAGCCTCGAACGCCAACTTCTCAAACCCCGATCCGCAAACCATCAAATCGCAAGCGGCCGCTAACGCCCAAGTAGCGCAGGGAAAGCTGGAGTCGTCCAATGCCTCTCCCACCGAGTCGGCGGCGCGTTTGGTGATGCTCATGCGCAACTTCGAAATGTTGCAGAAAGCCATCAAGATCGGCGGCGACATGAACTCCGAGGCCATTCAGGAAGTGGCCAAGGTCGGCTCGTAACACAAGAATTCAACCAGCGAAAAACAATCAAAACACGGAAAGAGTAACCAGGAACAAATTATGATTCGAGCACTTAACGCCGCCGCCAGCGGCATGACAGCCCAACAGTTGAACGTCGACACGATCGCCAACAATTTGGCGAACGCCAATACCTCCGGCTTCAAAATGCGACGCGCCCAATTTGAAGACTTGATGTACCAGAACATGATCCAACCGGGCGCCGCAGCCAGCCAGCAATCAACCGTTCCCTCCGGCTTGCAGCTGGGACTCGGCACGCGTGCGGCCTCGAATGAGATCATTTTCACTCAGGGCGCACTCACTGCCACCGGCAATCCATTGGACTTGGCGATTCAAGGCAGCGGGTTTTTACAGATCCAGCAAGCCTCCGGCACGCTCGCCTATACCCGCGCCGGTAATTTTCAACTGGACCGCAATGGCAATGTCGTCGACTTGAACGGCGAGACACTGATACCCCAAATCACCATCCCCGCCACGGCACAGAGCATCACCATTGCGCAAGACGGCACCGTAAGCTACACGATAGCCGGCCAAACTGCGGCACAGAAGGCCGGCCAAATTCAATTGGCCAATTTTCAAAATCCAGGCGGTCTGAGCAACATCGGCAACAATTTATTTCTGCCAACGGACGCCTCCGGCGACCCGCAGGTGGGCGTGGCGGGCGGAACTGAAGGTCTCGGAACGCTGGCGCAAGGCTATACCGAGCAATCCAACGTCGATGTCGTGGGAGCCTTCGTTGACCTGATTCAAAGCCAGCGTGCGTATGAAGCCAATTCACGAGTCGTCAAAGCGGCCGATGAAATGTACCAACAAGTCAATCAATTGACTCAATAAAGGATTCCATGCCCAGGCCGATTTCATTTTCGATCTCGTGCGGTGCGCTGCTGTTTTTCGCGCTCGGCGTGCAAAGCGGACGAGCCGCGGCTACCTGCTTTGCGCCCGCCGGTGATTGGATCACCGGTGCCGACCTGGCCTCCGCCGCACCAGCCTTGGCCGGGTTGCCGCCCGCCCTCAAAGTTGGCTACGCGCCGGTGCCAGGTTTGCAGCGCGTCTTCCACCCCGACGAACTACGCCGTTTGGCGATCTCTCAGGGATTGCCCGATCCTGGCCTGACTGCCAACTTATGCGCGGCGTGGCCGCTGGCACAGCTGGCGCCTGATCAACTTCGCAACGCCATGGAAAGAGCCTTGGCCGGGCGTGCCCCGCAAATTGAAGTATTGGCACGCAGCCTGGCGGCGGCTCCGCTGGGCGAGGTAGTTTTTCCACTCTGCGGTCTGAGCGCTTATTCAGAAAACCCGGCGGTATGGAAGGGCTATGTTCTCTATGCCGGAACGCGCCATTTCGATATCTGGGCCAGCGTGCGCGTACGCGTCACTGAAACTCATTTGAAAGCGCAGGGCATCATCCATGCCGGCGAACGAATGTCCGCGGGCCAGTGGCGCACAGAGAGTTACTCCGGACCACCGCTCCGCGAGCAGGTCCTCAGCGACCCTTCAGCGATCGAAGGTCTGGTCGCGCGCCGCGAATTCGCCGACGGCGCACCGCTGCTAACTGTCTATTTCGAGGCCCCTAAGTCCGTTGAGCGCGGCGACAGCGTCACAGTCATCTCGGGCGTGGGCGCTGCCCATATCGAAGCGCAGGCAGAAGCGCTCAGCGCCGGCCACTGCGGAGATGTGATCAGCGTCCGCAATCCGCGCTCGAATCGAACGTTCAAAGCGCGCATCACCGCGGCAGGGCAGGTTGAAGTCTTGCCCGGCACTTCCGCCGGACTAGTTGGCACTAACACACCAAATGGAAATCCTCTATGAAAAGACAATTCTTACGCCGTTCTTGCCGTTTCATCCTGACTGCGGCCTTGGCCGCAAGCGTGCCGGGCGTGTCTGGCCAAAACCCATTGGTGCCGCCCGCGCTCAAGAAAATTCTCAAGAAGTTCCAGGAGCCCTCAGCGCTCGATCAGTATGTCGAACAAGCGCACAAGCGCGCTGCGGCGGAAGAATCGATCAGCCCGGGCTCGCTCTTTTCCGGCGGAGCTATCTGGTCGAATCTGGCGATTGACGACCGCGCCCGCTCCATCGACGACATCGTGACGATCGTCGTCAACGAACAGGCCTCGGCGGTTTCCACCGGCGCAACCAAGACCTCGCGAGCATCGAGCGCCACCGCGGCCGTCACTTCACTTGCCGGTGTGCTCCCCGCGGCCGGCAAGCTGGCCAATCTAGCGAACGTCAACTCAAGCACCTCGCTGAACGGCCAGGGAACCACCTCCCGAACCACCACCTTAACAACCACCATCACCGCGCGCGTGACCGACGTATTACCGAACGGCTACTTGGTCATCGAGGGCCACCGCTCCGTATTAGTGAATTCCGAAAATCAAGTGGTCATTATCCGCGGCGTCGTGCGCCCTTCCGATTTGACCAACGCCAATACCGTGCAGTCGGGCAGCGTCGGCCAAATGGAACTGCGCATCGACGGCAAGGGTGTGGTGAACGATGCCATCCACCGCCCCAATTTTCTTTACCGGCTCTTCTTAGGGCTGTTGCCTTTCTAAATTTTTCTTCCGGAGATCAGACATATGCTTAAAAGTTCATACCGTTCCGCCGCGCTGCGGCCGACGTTGGCGCTGCTTATCGCGTCCTGTGCCGCGTTCGCCGAGACGGCCACTCCGCCGGAACACGGCATGCGCCTCAAAGACCTGATTTCGATAGAAGGAGTGCGCGGCAATCAGCTGATAGGCTACGGCCTGGTCGTTGGACTGAATGGCACCGGCGACAAACAGCAAACGCTGTTCCCGGCGCAGAGTCTAGTCAACTTACTGCTGCGCATGGGCGTCAGCATACCGCCAGGATCCATTACCGTAAAGAACACCGCCGCTGTGATCGTGACGGCCACCCTGCCGGCCTACGCGCAACCCGGTTCCATGGTCGATGCCACCGTAGCCGCCATTGGCGATGCCAGCAATCTGCAAGGCGGTCTGCTCGTGCTCTCTACCCTGCGCGGAGTGAATGGACAAGTCTACGCCACTGTGCAGGGACCTGTCGTCACCGCCGGCTTCGTCGCTGGCCGCAGTTCGAATTCGACCACCGTCAACCACCCCACCGCCGGGCGCATTCCAAACGGCGTCACCATCGAACGGGCGGCGCCTTCGGTGCCCATCGGCAGTGTTATCAAACTGCAATTGAATGAAGCGGACTTTGAGACGTCAGCCCGCATCAGCGCCGCCGTGAATCAACACTTTCAGGCGGACCAACCGGTGGCCCACGCCGAGAACTCAGGCCTGGTAACAGTCAAACTGCCCGATGGCTTCAAAGACAAGCCAACCGAATTTGTCGCCGAACTCGAACGCTTACTAGTGGAACCGGACCGCATCGCGCGCGTCGTGATCAACGAAAAGACAGGCACCGTTGTGCTCGGCGCCGATGTGCACATCGCGCCCGTTGCCATCATGCACGGCAACTTGACCGTTGCCATTAAAACCAAACCGCTGATCGTGCCTGCGGGACTTTTGTCAACAGCCTCACCTACCACTGTGCCTGAAACCACCGTCACCGCCAAGGACGATAAATCGCGCAACCTCGTCTTGAAGGAAGGCGCCACCGTCGAGGAATTAGTTCGGGCCTTAGCCGCCATCGGCTCCACCACCCGTGATGTCGTCGCCATCCTGGAAAGCCTCAAAGCAGCAGGCGCGCTCGAAGCAGAACTCGAAGTTATTTAAGACGGCTTAAGAGTCACGTCATGCAACTTTCGCAATTACCACTCCCGCTCCTTACCGCGACAAACCAAGGTTCCGGGGACGCCAAGGGCAAACCGTCTAAAACAGCGGTGGCAGCGCAACAGTTTGAGGCCCTGTTAATCGGCGAGATGCTCAAGTCCGTGCGCGAGGCAAGCGACGACGGCTGGCTGGGCGGCGGTAGCGATAGCAGTTCCGAAACGGCCTTTGGCATGGCGGAGAATCAGTTCGCACAGTCCATTGCCGCTAGCGGCGGCTTCGGCTTGGCAAAGACGATTCAGCGGGCGGTTGAAAAAGAAAGCTCCAACCAACAAATCCAGGCAGTATCCTCGCGTACCAACCCTACTCCCGCATTCTAACCGCTTGCCTCAGAACGAATAAGCCGTATTCGTGCGCGCGCTGGCGGAATCGTCCATGTATCCGCCGTAGAAGGAATCCGTCGAGTGTGCCCAGGGAGCCGACGTCGTTCTTGCACTCGCCGCGTTGGCCTGCGCCGGCATCTCCGACTCAACGGTCTCTTTCTTGGCGGCCTCGCGCCAGCCCTCAAGCAAGGTGGTCAGCAATTTCGTGACTTCAGCCAGCGGCTCGGCCTTCTGCCGCATGTGGGCCGTCAAGACTTGCTTTTGCATATAGCTGTAGAGCCGCTTCAAATTCTGCGCAATTTCTCCGCCGCGCTCGTAATCGAGCGAGCAGATCAGTTCTGAAAGAATCGAGGTTGCCTTATTAATCGCCTTGGTGCGCACCGGAATGTCGCGCGCTTGCAAGGCGCGTTCCGCCTGCTGTGTCGCATCAACCGCTCCCTGGTAAAGCGCGATCACCAGATTAACCGGGTTCCCGCTGAATAAGCTTCCCGTTGTATAGGCTTCGTAAGGATTGTTTTCGTATGCCACGTTTATCTCCGCAAAGGCTTTATCGCAACGAACCAAGGCAGTTCTAGCAGCTCTGCAATTTTTTTCGCAAAACCTCAACCCTATCCACAAAAATAGTAATTCTCAGGTGAATCCCCATACAGCCCTCCATTCTCTTTCCGATAAGTCATTAGAGGTTCGCGTCAAAAAGCATGTTTTCGATCATTGGAATTGTTCTAGTCATCGGCGCCATCGTAGGCGGCTATCTTATGGAAAAAGGAAAATTGGCGGTATTAATGCAACCCGCCGAGCTCGTCATCATCGGCGGCGCGGCACTGGGCACACTGCTGATCGCCAATCCCCTGCCGGTAGTCATAAAGATGGTCAAAATGCTGATCGGCGTTCTTGGGGGCGACAAATATACCAAAGCACGGTATACCGATACGCTCAAGATGCTCAATGATCTTTTTTCACGCGGCCGCAAGGGCGGAATCAGCAGCCTCGAACCGGACGTGGAAGCACCCGATAAAAGCGAAGTCTTTAAGAAATACGATTTTGTCATAAAAGACCATCACGTGCTGCATTTCATCTGCGACACACTGCGCATGGCCATGACAGGTACAGTATCGCATTTCGACCTCGATCAGATGATCGAGTTGGATCTGGAGGTGCATCACACCGAAGCAGCTGCCCCTATTGCGGCGCTCAACACTGTCGCCGATTCGCTGCCTGGCTTGGGCATCGTGGCGGCCGTTTTGGGTGTGGTTATTACCATGGGCGCCATTGGCGGCCCACCCGCCGAAATTGGCCACAAGGTCGCCGCGGCCTTGGTCGGGACCTTCTTAGGCATTCTGCTTTGTTATGGATTTTTGGGCCCCTTGGCTGGCATGATGACCAAGATAAACGATTCGGAGGCGCAGTATTACAACTGTCTCCGCACCGGCCTAATCGCCTTCGTTCGCGGCGCAGCGCCAATCCTGGCGGTCGAATTTGCGCGCCGCTCGATTCCCCACGCTGCCCGACCGAGCTTCAAGGAGATGGAGGCCGCCTGCAAAGGCTCTAAAGGCGGCGACGCCAAGGCCGCCTAGCACTCTGCCGAAAAGAAATCTATGTCTGCACCAGCGACTCCTCCTATCATCATCATCAAGAAAAAAGGCGGCCACGGCGGCCACCACGGCGGCGCGTGGAAAGTGGCCTATGCCGATTTCGTCACTGCCATGATGGCGTTTTTCATCGTCATGTGGCTGCTGAGCAGCACCGAAGAAGTGAGAAAAGCCATCGCCGGATATTTTCGCGACCCCAAGGGGCATGGCGCTCAAATGGGTAGTTCCATGGGCGGAAATGGCCCCAGTGTAACCCTTACCAAAAACAGCATGGATAAGCTCAAGGACAAATTGCAGGAAGCCATCAAGAAAAGTCCGCAGTTCGAAAAGATGAAGAACTATGTCGAGATGACCATCACCGGCGAGGGCCTGCGTATCGAATTGCTTGAAACCGAGAAAGGCATGTTCTTTGAATCAGGTCAGCCCGTGCCGACCGGGCTCGGTAAGGAATTGTTGGAGAAGCTGGCACACGAATTGGGAACCATGCAGAACACTATCTTGGTGGAAGGCCATACGGACGCCGCCCAATATCAGGGCGCCCAATATTCAAATTGGGAATTATCGGCGGACCGCGCCAACGCCGCGCGCAAAATTATGCAGGAAGCTGGCCTGCGAGCCGATCAAGTGACTCAGGTGCGCGGCTTTGCCGATCAGCAACTGCGCCAGCCCGATAAGCCCGACGATCCGTCCAACCGCCGCGTCACCATCATTGTGCAATTTCCGGATGCACCCGAGGCCCCACCCGCCAAGGGCGGTAAGGAGGGAGAAGAGGGCGCAGCCAAAGGCGAAGACGGCAAGGAAGGCGCCGCGAAAGAAGGCGCTTCAAAAGAAGGCGCCGCAAAAGAAGGCGAAGGCAAGAAAGCCGAGGGCCATGCCGACGCCGCGAAGCCACCCGACAAATCCTCCGCTCCTACTAAGGACGCCGCGAAGCCGCCGGTCAAGGCCGAGGGGAAAAAATAGCTCTGCCCGCTGAGAAATCCTCTACTTTTTCCCGATCACTGCGATATAGCCCTAGGTACATTGAGCCCGGAATGCACAAACCTTTAGCCAAGATTAGCGAGCACGCCCCTAAAGAGATCAAAATTGGTCCGAACGAATGCCGCATCGCCCGGCAAGGCGAGCGTTTAGTAGCGCGCGGCATATTGGCGGATGTCGTGGTGACCATGCAAGTCCCGGTCGCCGGTTTCGCCGCCATGCTGCGCTTCAGCGTGCCCGAAGAAGCTACCGTTTCCCGCCCGCGTTTGCAAGCCCTTTGGGATTTTGCCGAC
>Ga0302320_10011376_pt1 | contig 18838 bp, 10 predicted proteins | sample Bog_T0_3_FD_202130 | JGI IMG/M metagenome (GOLD analysis project Ga0302320, IMG submission 202130) | Peat permafrost microbial communities from Stordalen Mire near Abisko, Sweden - Bog_T0_3 | ecosystem: Environmental > Terrestrial > Soil > Wetlands > Peat | place: Sweden: Abisko, Stordalen Mire...
AGCTCACTCCCGCCCAAGTCTCCGTGGATAAAGGCCAGCACGTCGTGCTGGTGCGCAAGTCGGGCTTCATCGACGAAACCACCAGCTCGCAGTTTGTTCTCGGCCAGACCATCAGCTTCTCACCCGCATTGCGCTCGCTCGGCAATGTCGATGACATCAAGACCGTCGGCAAGATGAACAAATTTTTCGGGGGCAAGGCTGCGCAGGGTATGGGCGCGGTCAGCATAAAGACCCAGCCCAAGGGAGCCCAGGTGGCCGTCAACCAGCACATGCTGGATAAAAACTCACCCGTCGACTTCGTGCTCGATCCCGGCAACTACATCGTCGACATCACCATGAGCGGCTACGTGCCCATCCACAAAGTCATCACCGTGGATAAAGGCGGCAAAGCCGTCATCGATGAAGTCCTGCAGCACGAGTAGCGGTGGGCAATGCGAGCTACCGGCTTTCACCTGCCCTCATGATCGGGCGCAATCGGGCAAAGCTCTCAATGCGGCAATCCGACGCGCTGCAACAATTGCTGGAAGCGGGGGTCGGATCTGAGATTGTCTGCACCCGGCGCGACGTTCAGCAGGATAAGTCCGCCGTCGCGCCGATGATAGGCACTTTCCATTATTTTGAGAGGGCGATCAACTTCCCCTAATGCCACATAGACTGCCGCGGCCCCTAATGTGTAGGGCAAAAGACCGCCAGGATTTCGTTTAGCGGCTTTCCGCAAGCAGTCTTTCGCTTCCTTCTTTCTGCCAGCCTGAGCGTATGTGATCGCGAGTTCCAATAACATCCAAGTATCGTTACCTGAGAGCGCAGCTGCCCGCTCCCCTTCGGCAATTGCCTCGGGAAACATGTGCTTCTCGCAATAAATGCGCTCCAGCACGCGGTGCGCGTGGGCAAAGTTGGGATCCATTTCAATGGTGGCGCGGGCTTGTTGCTCCGCCTCGCCGTACCGGCGCGCCCAGTACAGCATCTCCGCCAGATCGGTATTGATGATGGCGGAAAGCGGATCCGTCTGCCGGGCGCGCTTGACCTCCGCCACCGCTTCGTCCATCCGTCCCAGCGCCGCCAGATCAATGGCATACCACTGATGAGCGATCGAGTAGTTGGGGTCGAGAGCGATGGCATGTTTGAACTCCCGCTCAGCCTCTCCGAATTTCCATTCGTAATGCATTTCCACAAAAGCCAGCGACGTGTGCGCATCCGCCAGAGAATCGTCGAGCTTCAATGCAGTCAGCGCCATCTCTTTTGCTTTGGGCATTGCCGTATCGCGGATCTTTGAATTGGGCAACGATCCAAGCAGCGCATATGTGTCCGCCAGTCCGGCGTAGGCCGGCGCATATTGTGGGTCCCCGCTTACCGCCGCATCGAAGTACTCGATTGCTTTCAAGTACCCAGACTCGCTACGCGTATTCCAGAAGTAGCGGCCCTTCAAGTAGTCCTCGTGAGCCTGGGAATTCACTGCCCCACCCGCCGCCAGCGGCCGCAACGCTCGCGGTGCGATTTCTTTCTGGATTTGTCCGGCGATGCTGCGGGAAACTTCATCCTCCAGTCCAACCAGGTCGGACAGGTTCCGCTCGTACGACTCAGCCCAGATGTGCTGATCGGTCGCGCCTCGCACTAGTTGCGCCGTGATGCGGACTCGATCCCCGGAGCGCAGCACCGATCCTTCCACAATGCCGTCGACTCCCAGTTCGTGCGCGATCTGCGGCAGCCGCTTATGCGAATCCTGGTACTGCATGATCGAAGTACGGGAAATAACCTTTACCCCAGGGATCTTCGCCAGGTCCGTGATCAACGCCTCGGTCATGCCGTCGGCAAAATATTGTTGTGCGGGATCGCCAGAAAGGTTTTGCAGCGGCAACACCGCCAGTGACTGAATGGGCGCGGGCCCGGAACTGCGCAATCTCCTCCATGCGGAGACCGTTCCAATCAAAACCGCCAGCACTGCCACCAGTCCGGCAATGGCGAAAATCAGACCCCGGAAGCGCCGGCGGGGAGCGGCACTTGCCGGAACTCCCGGAGCGGGCTGTTGGCCGGGCGGTGGATCTGGCAAAGCGCTAGTATTCAGGGCAATGCCGCCAAGTTCCCGAACTTCGGCGATGAATCGATAGCCATAGCGGGGGACGGTTTCGATGTACCGAAAGCCCTCTTCCCCATCCCGCAACGTTCTGCGCAAGATCGAGATATGCTGGGCCAGATTTGATTCCTCGACGAAAGCGTCTGGCCAGACCGTTCTCAGCAGTTCGTCTTTTCCCAGCAGGCGTCCGTGATTCTCCACCATGACCACCAATGCGTCGAATGCCTTCGGGGGCAGTTGCACCGGCACTTTCTCGCGCAGTAACAGGCGCTCAGCGGGGTTCAGACGAAACGCGCCGAACTCGAAGACCGCCTTTGTTTGCAGGGACATAACACATTCACAAAAGCTTTAGAAAAACGTTATCCAAGCCTGAAGACCGCAAGCCGGTTATTGGGCAATATCCCAAACTGCGGGGGGGATGGCGACTGGGGTGAATCGCGCCGCTACATTCTATACCGCTGGGAACCCACATCCAAGGCAGGAATTAGGCGGCGGATGGTACCACCGTGTGCCCTGCAGCGAAGAGACCTATTACCAAGTTTGCCGGAGGAATCAATGAGGAAGAACACACTGCAACATCGGAATTGGATTTCGAGAACGCGCCTGGCAGCGGCCAGTGCCGCGCTGGCGCTAGCGGCCGTCATGTTGTCAGCTGTCATCACCGCCCAACCGGCCCAGGCGCAGTACACCACTCTGGCCAGCTTTGACGGGACGAACGGCAGCTACTCCTTGGCGCCACTGGTCCAAGCCACCAATGGGAAATTGTACGGGACGACCGACCAGGCAGCAGATGGCTCCGGCTACGGCAACATCTTCGAGATCACTACCAGCGGCACGCTGACCTCGCTGTACAGCTTTTGCAAGGGAGGTCCTCCCTGCACCGATGGCGACGGCCCCGTACCGGGGCTGATCCAGGCCACCGACGGGAACCTATACGGGACAACGGAATTTGGCGGCTCCGGCGACGCCTTTGGCACCGTCTTTAAAGTCACCCCAAGCGGCGCGCTGACCACCCTCTACAGCTTTCCCGTGGAGGACGCTTGCGCTCCTGATCCCACAGCGGGGCTGGTGCAAGCCACCAACGGAGACTTCTACGGGACAACTCAATGTGGCGGGCTCAATGGTTCTGGCATGGTCTTCAAGATCACACCGGCCGGCACGCTGACCACGCTTTACAACTTCTGCGGGGCACCCAGTTGCGGTATGGGTCAACCTACCGACGCCGACGGCTTTGCACCCGTAGCAGGGCTGCTCCAGGCCACCAATGGAGACCTCTATGGGACAACCACAAGTGGCGGGGCCAACCGCGGTAACCAAGTCATCGGTGGCACCATTTTCAAAATTACCCCCAGCGGCAACTTGACCACTCTCTACAGCTTTTGTGCGCAAAACAATTGCACCGACGGCCTAAGTCCCGCGTCAGTGCTCGTGCAGGCCAGCAACGGCAACATCTACGGCACCACCAGTTCAGCCGGAGCCAACGGCTTTGGCACGATCTTCGAAATTGCCACGGCTGGCGCCCTCAGGTTCAAGACGCTTTACAACTTTTGCTCCCAAAGCAACTGCGCGGACGGCCAAAATGGGGGAAACGTCAGCCAACCGGCACTCATCCAGGCCACCGATGGGAACTTATACGGAACCACCCCCTATGGCGGCAACACCACCAGCGGGGTCAACTCCAACGGCTGGGGCACAATCTTCAAGATCACCCCGACTGGCGCACTGACCACGCTCTACACCTTTTGTCAGGTAAGCGGTTGTCCGGACGGCGGCGAACCCTACGGCGGCCTGGTCCAGGACACCAATGGGACCTTCTACGGGACAACCACCGTTGGTGGTGCCAACTCACCCGGCGACGGCACGGTCTACAGTTTCTCGGTAGGTCTCGGCCCGTTCGTCGAAACCCGGCCTACATCCGGCAAAGTGGGAGCGGCCATCAAGATTCTGGGGACTAGTCTAAAAGGCGCGACCAGCGTCACTTTCAACGGTACGGCGGCAGCGTTCTCCTTGGTATCGAGTTCCGAAATCACGACCACCGTGCCCACTGGCGCCACGACCGGCACCGTCCAGGTGACAACTTCCAACGGCACGCTTTCGAGTAATGTGAACTTTCGCGTGATTCCATAGCGTTCGCCCGTCTCGCTCAGGAGTCAGAGGTATTCTCCAGGTTGAACAGCCACAGAGATCCGGTCGTCACCCGGGAATGCCTCTTCTCCGCCTCCGCGCCGCGCCGATTCACCTGTTTTTAACAGTCCAGCAACCTCCCCGCAACATTTGGCCGCTATAGTCCTCTTCGCCCCGGTCCAAAAAGACAGCCCATGAAAAACGATCACGCGCTCCAGAGGAATGGGCTTGATTCACCCGGGCGGAGGAAAAAAGTATGTTCGACACGCGCAAGACTTCAGACACTCCCCGGAGGACGCTGGCTCTGCTGCTGGCCTTAACCACCGCCCTGGGACCGACCGCCATGCCAGCCTTCGCCGCCTCGAAACCAGCCGCGAAGCCGACCAAGAAGGCACCCGCTACCGCAACTCCCATTCAGCACCTGGTTGTGATTTTCAACGAGAACATTTCCTTCGACCACTATTTTGGAACCTATCCCGTCGCCACCAACCCTCCGGGTGAACCGAAATTCAAAGCCTCGCCCAACACCCCTACCGTCAACGGCTTCGGCAATGCCTTGTTGAATAACAACCCCAACCTGAACCCCGCCAACGGCACCGGCGCTTCGAACCCTTTCCGCCTGGATCGCTCCCAAGCCTTCACCAATGATCAGGACCACGACTACACGCCCGAACAGCAGGCATTCGACGCCGGCTTGATGGATTTGTTTCCGCTGTACACGGGCACTGCCGGTCCTCCACCATCGGGTTCGGGCGTGACCCAGACCAACGGCCTGGTCATGGGATACTTCGACGGCAATACCGTCACCGGTATCTGGAACTATGCCCAGAACTTTGCCTTGAATGACAACTCTTTCGGCAGCGACTTCGGTCCATCCACGGTGGGCGTGATCAATCTGGTCTCCGGCCAGACCAACGGCGCCATCGCCACTCTCAACGGTACTGGAGACGAAGTTAGCGGCGGCAGCGACGGCTCTCTGACCGTAATCGGCGATCCCGATCCCATTGGCGACGTTTGCTCCAGCCCCACTCGCAACCAAGTCACCATGGGCAGCAAGACCATCGGCGACCTCCTCACCGCGGCCGGCGTGACCTGGGGCGGATTCATGGGCGGCTTCAACCTGTCGATCGTAAACTCCAACGGTACTACCGGATGCGCCCGCAGCACCACATCGGCCGTCTCGGGCGTGACCGAAAGCGATTACATCCCGCATCACTCGCTGTTCGCCTATTGGCCCAGCGTCGCCAACCCGGCGCATACCCGGCCCGCTTCGCTCGCCGAAATCGGAAACCCCGGTCCCGCCAATCACCAATACGATATCGAAGATTTCTATGCCGCTGCGGCGGGTGGCAATCTGCCGGCCGTGAGTTTCCTCAAGGCACCCGGCTTTCAAGACGCTCACGCCGGCTACTCCGATCCCCTGGATGAACAGACCTTCGTGGTGAATACCATCAACCTTCTGGAATCGCTGCCCACTTGGAGCAGCACCGCGGTGGTCATCATGTATGACGACTCCGACGGCTGGTACGACCATCAGATGGGGCCCATCGTAAACACGTCGACCGGGCCCTCGGACGCTCTTACCGGTCCCGGCGCCTGCGGCACGGCAGCCACTTCGCTGCCTGGCCTCAATCCCGCGAATCTGCACGCTCTCGGCCGCTGCGGCTACGGTCCCAGACTGCCGTTGCTCGTTATCTCTCCGTGGGCTCGGCAGAATTTCGTCGACCACACCGTGACCGACCAGACCTCGGTCATCCACTTCATCGAAGACAACTGGCTCGGCGGCGAGCGCATTGGCCAGGGCTCTTACGATGGCATCGCCAACTCCATCAGCCAGATGTTTGATTTCACCACTATCCGGAGCAACGGAACTGTATTCCTGAATCCGAGCACCGGCGAGTACGTGAAATAACTCTGTGCTTCGTCATCCCGGGCAAGCATTTTTGCTGAGCCCGCTTCGGCTCAGGCGGGCATGCGAAACTGAACCTTCGCATGCCCGCTTGTTATTCTTGCGGTAGGCTCGTGGTGAACTGGCCACTGATCACTGACCACTCGCCACTGCTTTCGACGAAGGAGAAAATCCACAAGTGTCCCTGACGCGACGCGCCTTTCTTCACCGCGGCGGAATCCTGACCGCGGCCCTGGCCTTGCCCCAGACCGCACATCACCAACAGCCCGCACCCAGGTTCCGCACCAGCCTCCAAGCCAGTTCGCTGGCGCAGTTCGTTGACCCGCTTCCCATCCCTTCAATCGCCCAACCCATCGACCACCGCCCCAGCCCGGAAGATGCATCCGTCAAGCTTCCTTACTATCGCGTTGCCATGCGCCCGATCGAGAGCCAGGTGCATCGCGATATGAAGCCCACGCGCCTCTGGGCCTACGGTTCCAGCTCACCCGGTCCCACATTCGAAGCCCGCAGCGGCCAGGGCATCCTGGTCGAATGGGCCAACGAGCTCCCCACCCAGCATTTCCTGCCCATCGATCACAGCATCCACGGCGCGGAGCCCGACAAGCCCGAGGTCAGAACCGTCGTCCATCTCCACGGTGCCAAGGCTCCTCCCGATAGTGACGGCTACCCCGACAACTGGTACGTCCCCGGCAAGTCCGCCGTCTATCACTACCCCAACCACCAGGACGCGGCCATGCTCTGGTATCACGATCATGCGCTGGGAATTAACCGCCTGAATGTTTTCGCCGGACTGCTCGGTGCTTATATCCTGCGCGACGACATCGAGGATTCCCTGAACCTGCCCAGCGGAAAATACGAGATTCCGCTCACGTTCTATGATCGCATCTTCGATCTCGAAAGCCAGCTCAACTATCCCGTGTCGGGCAATCCGAAATCGCCGTGGACGCCCGAAGTTTTCGGCGATGCCTTCATTGTCAACGGCAAGCTCTTTCCCTATCTCGAAGTCGAGCCGCGTCAGTATCGCTTCCGCGTGTTAAATGGCGCCAACGGCCGCTTCTTTCATCTCTCACTGTCGAATGGCCAAACCTTCCACCAGATCGGTACCGACCAGGGCCTGCTCCCGGCGCCCGTCGAACTCAAGCGTCTAAGCCTTGCCCCCGGAGAGCGCGCCGATCTCATCGTCGATTTCTCCTCCTCCGCCGGAGAACCAATCATCCTCAAGAACGACATCAGCTTCAACGTCATGCAATTCCGCGTCGCCAAAACCGCTCAACACAATCACAGTCAGAACAAGAACAAGAACTCCGCCCGCGACGCCAGCGCCCTGCCCTCAACCCTGCGCCCCGTTCCCAAAATCCCCGAATCCGCCGCCGTCCAAACCCGCAACCTAACGCTTGTCGAAGTCGATGACGAAGTCATGCGCCCCGTCACCATGCTGCTCAACAACACTCACTGGAATATGCCGGTCACGGAAAACCCCGTGCTCGATTCCACCGAGATCTGGAACCTGATCAACCTCACCGACGATTCCCATCCCATTCATCTGCACCTGGTGCGTTTCCAGATCCTCGACCGCCGCAGCATCGATGTCTCCGCCTACTGGACCACGGGCAAACTGAAGTTTTTCGGCCCGCCCATCCCTCCCGACCCCAGCGAATCCGGATGGAAAGACACCGTCCGCGCCGACCCCGCCATGGTCACCCGCATCATCATCCGCTTCGAGGGCTACACCGGCCGCTACGTCTGGCACTGCCACATCCTCGAACACGAAGACAACGAAATGATGCGCCCCTACGACGTAATCGCCAAGCCGTAATCCACAAGCTCGGACGGGCGTTGTCATCCTGAGCGAAGCCGCGTGCCCCATCCTAGTCGCGCTCTTTGCGACTAGGGTGGGACTCCACGAAAGATATCGGGAGAGGGAGGGGGATACCCCAATGTTTGGCCGTCGAAGAGGAGAAATTCAACTGAAGCGCAGCCCTCCCCGCCCTTCGTTGAAAGTATTTTATCGGTTGAAATTCACAGGCAGGATTTCACCAGGCTCAAACGCCAGCAGCCTGCGGCCACGCTTAAATTTCTGAACGAAGGGACATTGCTCGAGACTAGCGCGGCAGTTTGAAGTTCACCGTAACCTGCGTCTGAATCTCAACTGGCTCGCCGTTCAGCAGATACGGTTTGTACTTCCACTGCTTCACCGCTTGCGCCGCAGCCCGCGCCAAACTCTCATCGCCCTTCAGAATCTTCACCGCCGTGATATCGCCGTTCTTCGAGATCGTTGCCATCAACTCCACTGGACCTTCGATGTGCAGACGCAAAGCGCTCCCCGGATACGAAGGCTGCACCGTTTTCACCAGCAATCCTCGCGACACGCCCTGCGAGATGCTCATCGTCTGCAGCACCGGAGTTGGCGCCTTGCTCGCGCTGCTCATGAGATTAGGAATCGGACCACCGTTTGCCGCCACGGGAATCCCGGTCAGGCTCGGAGCTGCCTCGTCGGTGGTTGGCGCCGGCGTCTTAGCCGCAGTTCGCGCATGGCCGTTCTTGATGACGATCGGCTGCGCCATGGCTGACGTTGCTGCAGCCTTGTTGGCTGCTACAACGGAAACCGGAGTCTTGGATGAATCTGTTCCAGCCGCCGCCTTCGGGTGAGGTTGCGGATTCTCCGCTCCCGTCGTCGCTTGCGTATCGGAAGCAGTTGTTGGCGATCCTGCTGGTTGTGTAGCCGCTGTAGAACTCGGCGCGGAAGAGGTTGATGGAACGGATGCAATCGATGTTGCATCGGAAGGTGGCGCGACTGGCGCCGTCTGCGGAACCGCAGCAGGAGTTACGGGTTGCACAGCAACGCGCGCAGGCGCAGTGGTCGTCTCGTGCATCCGTCCCCACTGCAACCATGCTTCGTATCCGCCCGCTGCAAGCAGCACGACTGCGGCTACTGCCAGCAGCGCTTTCTTGCTTCCACCGCCGGCGGATTTCGCGCCGCTGCTGAGATTACCGCCGAATGTGAACTCTGGCGCGGGTGCTGAGGTCTCTTCCATCGAAGAACTGCTCGCGCTGTTTGCGTCGGTTCGAACCGCCTCAACTGTGCTCTCTGGCTTCGGGATAACGGTCGAAGCTTGGTTCTCAGTGGAAACGATGGGCTTCGGTTCGCGGGCTGGTGCAGGCGCGCTGGCTGCGCTTCCCCGAAGTCCTAGCGAACTTGCCGGTTGGCTGGCTGCTATTTCGATCCTGGGTTCAGCTTTTGCAGGCGAGGAAATGGTGCTAGCAATCTTAGGTGCGGAAGTTTGTGCTGCCGGCTTGGCGATCGGCTGCGCCGTCACTTCCTCACTCGTCGCTTCGAAAGGCTCCGGGCTGGATCCAGTGATCTCGGTGGGAACCGAGGCCACAACACTCGGCTGCATCGCTGGCTTCTGAGTTGGGATACTTGCGGTCGCTGCCGTCACCTGAGGTGCAATCGGCGCTGGGCGCGCAGTGATTGGCTTTGGAACTACTAGTTGTGGCGCTGCCTTCGGAGGCAGCGGCGCGGGCGCTTCGGGCTTCACAACGGTGCTTGCCGCCGGTGTTGCGGGTTTTGCCGCTTCGCCCTTGCGCAACAATCCACGGGCTACTCGTAATGTCCCTTTTGCCTGCTCTACATTAATGGGCTTGGTGAGAACCAGATTTGCCCCGATGCGGAAAGCCTTGGCCACGCCCGCTTGTCCTTCCACGACCGCGACGGCCAGGGACGACTGGTTGTTGGTGGCGTTACGCGCGCTCTTGAACAGCAACGTGGCGTTCTGCTCGTTATCGCAGTCCACCACAACCGCGTCGAAGTGCTCGCCCATCAACTTCTTGACGGCGGCAAAAGGCTCGGTGCAGGGAATCACAGTGAAATCCAGCTCGCCTAGAACTTGGGTGACGGTGCGAGCCGTCTTTTCGTCGGGGCAGAAGAGGAGCGCTTGATAACCCATACTAAGGTCATCGTAGGTACACTCGTAAGGCTCATCAAGTTACGGTGGTAATTGCACTAAAGCCGGTTCGGGCTTGCCAGAAGCGGCTTTCGGCGCTTCTGTGTTTTCAGCTTGTCCCCGGCGAATACAATACCGGGTCATGCGAATTCCGCTCTGGATTAAGGTGCTTTGGACGCTGTGGGTGATCGTCTGGGTGCCAGTCTACTGGCGGCAGTACGGCCTGCAGAACTTTCTCTTTTTCTGCGATCTCGGCAATCTCTTGATTGCCGCGGGTCTCTGGCTCGAAAGCCCGTTGATATTCTCCTGGCAGGCGACCGGACTGCTGTTGTTCCAGAGTCTATTCACGATCGATCTGGCGGGTGCGCTTGTAAGTGGACGGCACTTGATCGGCGGAACGGAATATATGTTCGATCCCAATGTTCCGCTTGCGATTCGGCTGCTTAGCCTGTTTCACGTGGTGGTGCCGCCACTGCTCCTGTGGGCGATTTGGCATTTGGGCTACGACCGGCGGGGATGGAAGTGTCAGACGCTGACAGCGTGGATCGTGGTCCCGATCAATTACTTCTGGCGTCCGGAATACGATGTGAACTGGGCCCGCGGCCCGTTCTTTCGGGAACAGCACGCCATACCCGGACTGTTATATCTGCTGATCTATCTGGTCGTTGTTCCGGCTGCTGTGTATTATCCGACCCACCGTTTTCTTGTCTGGCTGACGGGACGTTGGCATGCAAAGTCCTAATCGTCTTTGCCTGTTTTGTCTCCCGGGAGGGACTTCTGGTTGGGCAAGGCCGATTGCGGCTGCGGACGGTCAGTCGAGTCCTGGCGGGAAGACGTATTGTCGGGAGCGTTCTTAGCCGCGGCATCGGTCTTCTCTTTTTCTTTTTCTTTTTCTTTTTCTTTTTCTTTTTTCAATCCCGAGTTGCGGCTCAGAATAAGGGTCTGCGATGAGGATGCGAGCGTGGTTCCGGAATCCTCGACGAAATTCATGATGCGCAGCAGCAGGTCTTCGCGAACGGCGGCGAATTCGTTGAAATCCCGGGTTAACACGTAACAGAAGAGCTCCACATTGAGGGAACTTGAGGTTACCTCTGTGAGGCGCACCCGAGTGGTGTCGGTCTCAATCTTGGGATGGCTGGATACGACGCGGTGGATTTCGGAGAGTACGTAACGAAGATGGTCGGGCGATGTGTCGGAGTGGAGCCCGAGGACGGTCTTGAACAGGATCTTATCGCGCCGGCTCAGGTTCTCGACGTTGATGGTTGCGACCGTGCCGTTGGGGATGGCCAGCAGCGTCCTTTCTTCGGTGCGCACACGAGTGGAGCGCAGGCCAATGTCTTCCACTGTGCCGGTGCGATCGCCAAACTTGCAGACATCGCCCACGCGAATCACTTCATCGCCCAACACCGAGACGCCGCCGAATAAATTCTCGATCGTTTTCTGCGCGCCGAAGCCGACGGCGAGCGTGCCAATGCCAAGGCCAGCCAGCGCGGTGCTCATGTTGAAGCCCAGCACGCCCAGGATGAGAAACAGCGCCATTATGACGACGACCGCCTTGATGATCCGCTCACCCAGCAACATCAGCGATCCGGTGCCGGAATGACCGCGGTCGAGAGCCCGGCCGCGCACGCGCTGCAGGAACCAGCGAATGAGTCGCCACAGAATCCAAAACGCCCCAGTAATTACAACGACCGCGACCACCTGGTTGTAGTAGTGCCGGGGAAGCAGCGGGAGTCCAAGATAGCTGGCCAGAATGCGGTGAACGAGCGTGCCCACGAGAAGCCACGCCGGCGCGGACACCGACCGCCATTGCGCCAGTTCGGCCTGGCCGTGCCTCCGCGCCCACCAGCGCAAAGGAATCTGCAAAAGCACCAACAGCAGCCAGACAGCCGCTGCAGCTACCGGGATGAGGAGCAACAGGGCGAGCCACTGCCACACTGGCATGCCGGCGACCTGATGGTTCACCATCCACTTTGGCAAGCGCGACTCGACCTGCCGGGCCTCCACCTGATCGTAGAGTTCGGGAACTTTGACCAGAGTGTCGGAAGCGATCAGCCAGATTTTCCCCGCGGTGGGATCGGTGACTCGTACTAAGTCGAGGTCGGCTTCCACGTCGCCTGCGGACATGGTTCCCAGCTGCTGCCGGTCAAGCGGAACGTCTTCCTGCGGCGTGCCTTCGGGCTGCCTGCTCGGCCTCAGGCTGCCGGCAAACGCCGCGTTCATCGCCGCGTACAGCTTCATGGCGAGTGCATCGCCTTCGGTCTGGCGGCGTGCCGGGCTCAGCTGCAGATACTGCGCGCCAATGCTGTAGTTGCCCGATTGCGCCGCTTGTAGAAATCCAAAGACGGTTCCGTAGGGCGTGTCGCGGCCCAGTTGGTCGGAGGCTTTCGAGGGGGCGCTCGTGGTCGACGGTCCCTGAAGTATCTGGGTGAGCGGACTTTGGGCGGGGAGCGGCAGGCAGGCCGCAAGAGTAAGGACAAGGAAGGCGCTGGCTTTGGAAAAAGTGGACATGGTGTTTTCCCGCAAATTATCCGCGCTTGGGCCGGAACACGTCGGTGCTGGTGCCAAAGAAAACTTCCGCGGATTCCATCACCGTTTCCGACAACGTGGGATGGGGATGGATGGTCATCGCTACATCGCGGGCCAGCGCGGCCATCTCGATGGCGAGAACTCCCTCGGCGATGAGTTCGCCGGCGCCGACGCCAACAATGCCCACACCGAGTACGCGCTCGGTCTGCGGATCGATGATCAGTTTGGTCATCCCTTCAGGACGGTCCAGCGTAATGGCGCGGCCGGATGCGCCCCAGGGAAACTTCGCAACTTTGATTTCGCGTTTTTCTTTTTCCGCCTGAATTTCGGTGAGACCGCACCAGGCAACTTCGGGATCGGTGAACACAACGGCTGGTATTGCGTTGGGTTCGAAAGCGACTTTGTGCCCGGCGATGGCTTCGGCGGCAACGCGCCCTTCATGCATGGCCTTGTGCGCCAGCATAGGCTCGCCAACGACATCGCCGATGGCGTAGATGGAAGGGTCGGCGGTCTGCAGTTGCTTGTTTACTTCGATGAATCCGCGTGGGTTGACCTGCACTTGCGTGGTTTCGAGTCCGGGGATTTCGGAATTCGGCTTGCGTCCCACGGAAACCAGCACGCGATCGAAAGTCTGTTCGCGGTCTTTTTCCGGTAAGGCAGAGCCTGCGAAGGTCGCGCGGATTCCCGCGCCTTCCACTTTGAGAGAGGCGACCGTGGTGTTCAACAGAATTGCGGCGAACATTTTCTCCAGACGTTTGTGCAGGGGAAGAACCAGATCGCGATCCGCGCCGGGCAGCAGGCCGGGCAGCATTTCGACAACTGTGACGCGCGTTCCCAGGGCCGCATAAACCGAACCGAGTTCGAGGCCGATGTATCCGCCTCCCACCACCAGAAGGCTCGCGGGAATGTCTTCGAGATTAAGGGCACCGGTGGAATCCATGAGGCGCGGCGAATCGAGCTTGAACGCGGGAACGATTGCGGGGCGAGATCCGGTGGCAAGAATGATTCGATCAAAGCTGAGAACAGTTTCCGTGGCGTCCGGCTTGCTGATGCGTAAGGTGGTTGAATTTTCGAACGCGGCGCGGCCCTGAACGTATTCCACGTGGCGCTGCTTGGAAAGCTGGCCCAGACCGCCGGTGAGCCTTTTGATTACACTCTCTTTCCAGGTGCGCAAGCGCTCCAGATCGATTTTCGGGGCGGCAAATTCGATTCCCCAGTTTTTCGCCTGCTGGGATTCTTCAATCAGCTTGGCGATATGCAGCAGCGCCTTCGACGGAATGCACCCGCGGTAAAGGCATACGCCGCCGGGATTCACCTCAGGATCGATCAACGTAACTTGGAGGCCAAGATCGGCGGCGAGGAATGCGGCGGCGTAACCGCCGGGTCCGCCGCCGACCACGGCGGTGCGGAGCTTCTTGGTGTCTTCGGGAGATCCGGGCAACGCTGGGGTGAGAGGTTCGTTCATGAAGTGACTTTCTTTAACTCGTCGATCGGGTTCGCCGATCAGATTCGTTGATCGTTGATATTAGACCTTGGATCCTGGATCCGGCGCGGCGCAGCTATCCTTGCACGGAAAGCAGGAACGGCTGCTCGAAGGCCTCCGCCACCCAGCGCAGAAAACGCGCGGCATCGGCGCCATCAATCAGGCGATGATCGTAGGAGAGCGAGAGCGGCAGAATCAGCCGCGGCTCGAACTTTCCGCCGATCCATTCCGGCTCCATGCGCGAACGAGAAAGTCCGAGAATCGCAACCTCGGGATGATTCACAATCGGCGTAAACCCCGTGCCCCCGATGCCGCCGAGGTTGGTGATGGTGAAGGTGCCGCCTTCCATGTCGGCAAGGGTAATTTTCTTGTCTCGCGCTTTCTGCGACAGCTGCGACAACTCGACCGCAAGCTCGACGATATTTTTTTTGTCCACGTCGCGGATTACCGGAACCAGCAGGCCGCGATCCGTATCCGCCGCGACGCCGATGCTGATGTACTGCTTGTAAATGATCTCTTCCTTCTCCATGTCGATGGTGGCGTTGAATTGCGGGAACACCTTGAGCGCAGCGGCGCAGACCTTGAGCGCAATCGCGGTCACCGTCATCTTGCCGCCGGCTTGTTCGGCCTTGGGAGCGAAACGGGCGCGCAACTGCTCGAGTTCGGTGATGTCGGCGCGATCGTGCTGAGTGACGTGAGGGATGAGGTTCCAGGATTCCGCCAGATGTTCCGCCGTCTTGCGGCGAACCCCGCGCATGGAAACGCGCTCGATCTTTCCCCACTTGGCGAAATCCGGCAGCTTGGGCTCGATGAACCGCCCGGCGCGCGGCGGGGCCTGCGCGGCCGTGGCCGCGGAGACCAGCGCAGCCTTGGCGTGGGCCTTCACATCGTCTTCGCTGATGCGGCCGCCGGGACCGGTGCCTTTGACTTCGTAGATATCGACGCCAATTTCGCGAGCCAGGCGGCGGGTGGACGGAGCCGCGGGAACCGCTTCGCGGTATTCGGTTCCGGCAACCTTACCCAATTGCACCGGCATGGAAAACGCGGCTGGGCGCGGCATTGGCTGATCCGGAGGCAACGCTTGTTCCTCGGTCTTGCCCTCGGCGCGAATCGCGGCCTGGAATGCAAGGCGCGCGCCAGTTTGACCGGAGACGTGCTCGACCGGTCCTCGCGGAGGACGAACCGCCGCGGCCGGCGATGACGCCGAACCTTGCAGGGTGAAAATCACCTGACCAACTTTGATCTTCTCGCCTTCCTTGACCTTGACTTCGTTCACGACGCCGCTCACGGACGAAGGAACCTCGACCACCGCCTTTTCGGTTTCCAGTTCCATGACCGGCTGGCCTTCGGAAACTTTCGCGCCTGGGGCGATCATCAAGCGAACCAAATCGCCCTCCGAGATGTTTTCTCCGAGTTCCTGCAGGCGGAATTCGGTAGGGCCGGCGGTTTGCGAAGCGGATTGTGATGGAGGTGGTACGGGCTCTGAAGAGGTCGGCTGCACTTTTGCGACGGCTGACGGCGGTTCAGGGGATGGAGGTTGCGCCGCCGGCTTGGCCGCGTTTTTCGGCACGGCCGAGACGCCATTGTTGTCCGCGGTGAAGATCACCTGGCCAACCTTGATCTTGTCGCCTTCTTTGACCAGAATTTCTTTGATAGTTCCACTGACCGACGAAGGTACTTCGACGACCGCCTTATCGGTTTCCAGTTCCATGACGGCCTGGCCTTCGCTAACCGTCGCACCGGGCGCGATCATCAGGCGCACCAGGTCGCCTTGTTCAATGTTTTCGCCGAGTGCAGGGAGTTTGAATTCGATCACTGATTCCATTCCTTATGCTTTTTAAGAGCGACTCCGCGCCTAACTCGTCGCCGGGTTCTGTTTTTCCGCGTTGATCCCGAGATCATGGATCGCCTGCTTCACCAGATCCAGGCTAATTTTGTTTTCCCGAGCTAACGCTCCCAGGGTGGCCAGCACGATGTGCTTGGCATCCACTTCGAAGAAGTCGCGCAACGCCGCTCGATTTTCGCTGCGGCCGAAGCCGTCGGTTCCGAGCGAGACGAGTTGGCCGGGCACCCATTTCGCCAGCGCTTCCGGCAGAACTTTCATGTAGTCGGATGCGGCAATAAACGGTCCAGGCGCGTCTTTCAGAGTCTGCGTCACAAACGGGGTCTGCTGCGGTTCGCCGGGATGCAGCATGTTCCAGCGTTCGCAGTCGTTGGCGTTGCGATAGAGTTCTTTGTAGCTGGTCACGCTCCACACATCCGCGGCGACGCCGTATTTCTCTTTGAGGATGGTCTGCGCCTTCAGCACTTCGTACATGATGGTTCCGCTGCCCAGCAGTTGTGCGCGCAGCTTGGCATCCGGCGCGTCCGAAGCCTTGAAGCGGTAAAGTCCGCGCAATACGCCTTCGCGAACGTGCTCCCCTTTCGGCATCTCCGGCATGGGAAGCGGTTCGTTGGTCACGGTGAGGTAGTAGAAAATCGATTCCTGATCCACGTACATGCGCTTGATGCCCTCTTGAATGATGATGGCGATTTCGTACGCGAATGCCGGATCGTAGGCCAGCAAGTTGGGAACCGGCAGGGCCAGAACGTGACTGTGGCCATCCTGATGCTGCAGACCTTCACCGGCGAGCGTGGTTCGTCCGGCAGTTCCGCCGACGAGGAAGCCACGGCAGCGCATATCCGCCGCAGCCCAGATCAAGTCTCCGATGCGTTGGAACCCGAACATGGAGTAGTAAATAAAGAAGGGGATGGTGTTGATGCCGTGGTTGGCATAGGCCGTCCCTGCCGCGATGAAAGAGCACATCGAACCGGCTTCGGTAATGCCTTCCTCCAGAATCTGCCCGTCTTTTGCCTCTTTGTAGTAAAGGAGCGTGTCCATATCGACGGGCTCGTAAAGTTGTCCGGCGCTGGAGTAAATGCCGATCTGGCGAAACAAGGCCTCCATGCCAAAGGTGCGGGCTTCGTCGGGAATAATCGGGACGATGAGCTTGCCCACTTCCGGGTCGCGCAGCAGTTTCGACAGCAGGCGCACGAAAACCATGGTGGTCGAGGCTTCGCGGCCATCAGTGCCTTTGTAAAACTCCTCGAAGTAGGCGTCGGGCACCGGTTTCAGCGGCGTGGCGCGCACTTTGCGTTGCGGCATGTATCCGCCGAGCTGTTGCCGCCGCGCCTGCATGTACTTGATTTCGGCGCTGTCGTCGGAAGGCCGGTAGAAGGGCGCGTTGTGCAGTTCGTCGTCTGGAATCGGAATTCCGAAACGCGAGCGGAACATTTCCAGCTCGTCTTCATTCAGCTTCTTCTGCTGGTGGGTAATGTTCTTGCCTTCGCCCGCTTCACCCAAGCCGTAGCCCTTGATGGTCTTGGCCAGGATGATCGTGGGAGAGCCTTTATGATCGACCGCGGCCCGGTAGGCGGCATGAACCTTGATGGGGTCGTGCCCGCCCAGGCGCATGCGCGAGAGTTGTTCGTCTGAAAGGTGCTCGACCATTTTCAGAAGGCGCGGGTCGGTGCCAAACAGGTTCTGGCGGAAGTAGGCTCCGCTCTCGACAAAATATTTCTGATACTGGCCGTCGCTGATTTCTCCCAAACGCCTTACCAGGAGTCCGTCACGGTCACTGCGAATCAGGCTGTCCCAATCCGAGCCCCAGACGACTTTGATGACGTTCCATCCCGCGCCGCGGAAGATGGCTTCCAGTTCCTGAATGATCTTTCCGTTGCCGCGTACCGGACCATCGAGGCGCTGCAAGTTGCAGTTCACGACGAAGATCAGGTTATCCAGATTCTCCCGCGAAGCCAGCGTGATCGAGCCCAGGGACTCCGGTTCGTCCATCTCGCCGTCGCCCATGAACGCCCAGACTTTGCCGCCTGTGGACTGCTTGAGTCCGCGATTCTCCAGATAGCGGATGAAGCGGGCGTGATAGATCGCCTGAATTGGGCCTAAGCCCATCGAAACCGTGGGGAACTCCCAGAAGTTCGGCATCAGCCACGGGTGGGGATACGAACTCAGCCCGCCGCCCGGCTTCAACTCGCGGCGGAAGTTTTGCAGTTTCTCTTTCGGGATGCGGCCTTCAAGATAGGCGCGAGCATAAATACCGGGTGCGGCGTGGCCCTGAAAGTAAACAAAATCGCGGTCGCCGCTCTCCGTTTGCGCCTGAAAGAAATGGTTGAAAGCAACTTCGTACAAAGTCGCAGCTGAAGCAAACGTGGAGATGTGCCCGCCGATGCCTTCCTGGATCTTGTTGGCCCGTACCACCATGGCCAGCGCGTTCCAGCGCACCAGGCTCTTGATGCGGCGTTCCATCTCCTGGCTTCCGGGAAAGGGCGCTTGTTGCGGAGAGGGGATGGTGTTTTGGTAAGGGGTGGTCGCTGAAAAAGGAAGATTCACTCCCGCGGCGCGCTTGGCATGAAGCGCCAACTGCTGCAGCAGCCGTCCCGCGCGAACGGGGCCACCCTTGGACAACACATAGTCCAGCGAATCGACCCATTCCCGGGTTTCCAATACCTCTTGACCGTCAGTTTCCGTCTGCGCCACGTCTGATCTCTCCATCGGATAAGGTCGAATGTTCCATGATATTCAATTATGCGAAACTTTGCTGGACGTTTGGGGCATGCCCAAACGTTTTACAATGCGAAGTGCCGGAGATGCGCTTCGCCGGCGCGGATGGTATGCGGCCGTTTTCCCGGAGGTCTTTCCTTATGTTGCGAATCACGCTGGTGGTCGTTGCGATTGCGATCATCATATTTCTTGTCCCGCGCCTTCTGTCGGGTTCGCGGGC
>Ga0302320_10011378_pt1 | contig 18836 bp, 19 predicted proteins | sample Bog_T0_3_FD_202130 | JGI IMG/M metagenome (GOLD analysis project Ga0302320, IMG submission 202130) | Peat permafrost microbial communities from Stordalen Mire near Abisko, Sweden - Bog_T0_3 | ecosystem: Environmental > Terrestrial > Soil > Wetlands > Peat | place: Sweden: Abisko, Stordalen Mire...
TATCTTTAAAACAACATGTTCTTTCAAAGCCAATAAAATTTCCTTGGTATCCTAAAATTAAGTTAAAAACATATATGAATTTAATCAAATACATTCAAAGTCTCATGTAGAATAGTTTCCTCTCTTTCGCAAATCTTGCAAAGATGTTCAGCGGTTTTGCTCAAACGCCCACTTTTATCAAAATTATTAAAACGAAAAGATAATTGGAGTAATTTTTATTCCAAATCATACCAGGAAGCACATCAGGTTGCCTTTTCTTCTTCTATATCCATCATCATTCCAATGAAAATGTTTTGAAAGAATCCTAATAATTAATTTTTTTCAAAATTTTTTTATAATTTTTTTGGTTATCTTAGCTTTTGAAATAAATACGAAAACCCAATTTTAAAAATTAGAGAAAAAATAGAAAGAGTTTTTAAATTCGTTTGTTCTATCTCTTTGAATGTTGAGTTTTCAAGAAAATTCATCCTCTTCCTCATTCTCAATGAAAATTATTATTTTTTTGTTTCATATTCATAATTTAATTACAAATAAACAAAAAATGAGAAACTCTCTTCAAAGATTTTTTCAAAGTGGTATCCTCCGAAAAAACTCCATTTATGTCAAATTCACAACCAGAGTGAAGCCTTTCTCTTTAAGTTATTACTCAAAATATAATTTCGCCAAAATCGGGAAAAAAAAAGCTGAAAAACTTGAAAAAGAAAAGGAAAAAGCCACAACAGAAATCCCTTCTGAAATAGATTTTACTTCATATGAGGATTCTCTGAAGCAGGAGATTGAAAATTATAAGGTAAAAAAAAAAGAGGATTTTCTAACAGTTTTCTAAATAAAAAATAGAAGGAAATTGCTAAACTTCGATCTGGGAGATTAACACCAGATTTGTTTGATACATTTTTGGTAAAAGCTTATGGAGAAATGGCACCTATCAGCCAATTGGCACAAGTAGTTCCCAGAAATGCAACAAATATTGTTCTAAATGTCTATGATGAGAATTTGATTTCGGATATAATGAAAGTAAATATTATAATGAAAGAAAAATGGTTTAATCGTCATAAGTTTTTAGAAAATTCGGACATGAATTTCCAAATAAAAAAAAATGAAAAGACAATAACTTGCTCAATAACAAGTGGAAATACCAAGGAAATTAAAGAAGCTACTATTAGAACGGCTAAATCCTTGCTGGAAAATTATAAAGGGAAATTTAGGAAAATTAGATCAACAGGAATGGATTATGTAAATTTTGCAACAACAACAAAAAATTATTAATAAATATTATTTTTTGTTTAGCTCAAGCCTTTTAAAAAACATACCAGTGAGGATGTCATAAAGGAAGCTGAAAATGAGGTTCAAAAAATTTTCACAAAACAAACTTCGGAATTAGAGAAAGTTTTAAAAGAAAAAGAAAAAGAATTATTAAAATAAAATGAAAAATTGATTTTTGAATAGCAATTTTTTTAATCTTATTTTTTTTATATTTGTTGACATTATATTAACTGAATTTGCATTTTTAATCTTTTTTAATTTTCTTCTCTTTATCATTGATAGTCTTTACGCAGCTTCCTGTTATTGATTTGAAAACTTCCGGTGATCTCATTAAGTCAATTAATTCATAATAAAGAATTTCTTCCCTTTAGAAATTAAACAAATGTATTATTAAAAATTTGTTTCATTTAAAATAATAAATTTTACTTCACGTGATCTTTTTCTGATCGTGCTACAACAATAGCCTCACATATTTTCAATATGTGGTCAGGATGGGGTAAATCACTTGTCAAAAAGTTTTCAGCAGTGCCTAGAAAAGTTTTAAATATTTTAAAAGATTTTATTTCTTTATTGACCAGAAACTGACATTCTCAACAATCTACCAATCAAATAAACGATTGAAATATAAAAGCCTATCACAGAGTACCCACTTAAAGCTGAAGTGTATTTATCAGCGACTGTATAAAACACCAATCCGTTGTCTTTATCTTGACTTAACGATAAGGACCAATATTTCTCCAAAGGATTAGATTCGCTAGAGCTTATTTTGATAGAAATATTTTTCCAAAATGAGTCCGACACAAAAATTGGAGATGGTTTAGATTCTGAAACCAATTTAATTGTCTAAGTGTGATATAAAAACTTAATAAAATCATTTTTTAATTTTTAATCATACGCAAACGTAGAATTTTGGAAGAGAAAGATAGTCTGTATATGAAGTATTTGATAATAGTTGATACAGATCTTGTAAAATGGTGCTATTGGTAACCGGCACATTTAAAGTTTCATCAAGTGGAGTATTCTCATGCTATAAAAAAAAAAATTAAATTTCTTAATTTTGAACTCAGACTTCTCGAGTCATTGAATAGGATAAAGTAAATGAAAATTGCGAGTTGTTTGAGTTGAAACTGTTCATCAGTAAATCGTAACTCGGCTGAGAAATATCCCAGTTGTTGCTTGAATAAGGTGGAATCGACACACTCTAAAAATTATTATAATTCAAGAAATCTCATCATTTAACTTGAAAGGATGATCTATCTATTGTTTGGAAATAATTAATCCGTGCAAATGTGTTATCGAATTGAGTATCATTTACTGTTTGAATGTCGATGACATAAGAATTTTGATAAAGTGTGAAATAATTCGTTTGATTTACAATTATTCCAAACGACACAGAAGCTCCTGTTACAAGATTAGTCGTCGCCATAGGATTTAAAGTTGAGAATAATAACATAGGTCCAAATAATAAAACTAACAAAAATAGAATTCCACAACATCCTAAGAAGAATTTCGTGACTTTAGGAACTATCTCTCCTGTTTTCTTCTCTGCAAATTCAATGGAGTCACATTTGGCTATATAAAGTTTTGCATGGATATCTTCAAACTTTATCCATTCTAAAAGACTTAAAGCTGTTGAAGTGACTGTCCAATCAATGAAAGTTGAAAGTTCAAATATAAAGGGAATGGCTCTATAAATCTGGAAAGATATTTTATGGAATGTGTTATATTTTTTCATGAGGGTATTTCGGCGTTTGAAAGGTGGCATTCCATACCTATTAAAGAAATAATAAAAATATGTTTATTTGTTAGAAAATTCAAATTCATACTTGATTTGATATGATGAAGCTAGGAAATATAAGCAATAAAGGAAATAAAATGCCATTAAATAACCATTGCCCTTTATTAAAAATAGAGAACCATCCAGATTGTGTTTCACAGGATAAAATTTATTTGTTCCATTTGTCGGCATAAAAATAAAAACAAAATACCCAACCGCGATCAACAAAAATACTTGGAAAACAAATTTGAAAAAAATTGGATATTTGAAAATGTTCTCCTTAACTACTTTTTTAGCTAGGGAGTGTTCATGATCCTCAAGTTTTTGTTCATTCTTTAAAGGATTTAATGTTTGGGATTTCAAAAGATTATTATTCTCTTCGGCTTTTTTATGTTCTTCCTCTTCGTTTTTCGTTTCTTCTATCGAGTTCAATTTTTTTAAATCAAGAATTGGCTCAAATGATTCTTCCTTTTGAGCGTCATCAATTTCTTTTTGAGCCTTCAATTCTTTTTCCCTATCGAATGGATTGTAAAGAAAGATTATTCTTTCGATCAGCATCACAACTAAAATTCTTAAACTTTATTTTTAAGTAAAAAAATGGAACGGATATGAGCAAAAAGAGTTAACACCATGTCTCCGGAAAATTGACTTAAGCTTGAAAATGAAAAAATGTTTATTTGGAATATTTAAAAATAATTTCACTTTATCGATTGGACAACAGAATTAGTGCTTGAAGCTGTTTTCATCTGTGTGTAGAAAAAGAAGATATATATTCCTATGATGACCTGAATTAATGCTATCCATGTATACATGTCTTTCCCTGGTTTTTTAGCCTGTTTTAATAATTTTTTTTTTTTTAAAGGGAAAAAAATGAACATGTTTTGAGAAAAATCTATAGAAAGGCTTAGAGAAATGACTCAGCTGAAAACTCGGAATTCGTCTCATGATATCCTTTTTCAATTCCATTAAAGCCCCCTTTCTTATGGGATTTTGGGTTTGGTCCTTTTCTTTGATTTTCGACAAGATCGATTTCAATCTGACCAATTGGATTTTGCGTTCTTTTTTGGGTTGTTTTAGGTCTCTTTGGCTGGAATCCATTTTATCATCATTTTCTTTATCTTCATCGCTGGATTCAGAATCTTCCTCAATGTCCTTTTGAAATTGCGTCATTTTTGAATGAGTTTCTTTTTTGAAGTCATTGTTTAGTTTTTTCTAAAATCCAAAAAAATGATTAAAATTTTTCAATATAATAAAAAAAGATAATAATATACAATTCAAAAAAAATAGGAACATCTTTTGGTAATAATAAAATTATAAATCTTTCATAATATAAAAGAAAGATTTTTCAATAGTAGAAAACGATTAAAATGTGAAAATTCAGAAATATTAAAAAAATATGTTAAGACAAATTTTACTCTCAAAAAAGTTTGATAAATATTTTCTTGTTCTGTGACAGATTTTTCAGCGATTCCTAACTGTTTCAGGATGCTGATTTCAATAATTATGAAAACGATGATCCAGAACTCAAACATAATGGATTTGTTCTCTCCGAAAAATAACTAAAAAATATCCAATGAAATTTATTTTTCTTATATTCATATACTTTAATCAAAGGTATATAATCATTATTTTCATCTGCAGGGTTTGGATCAATAGGAACCACCAAGTGGAGATATAAAAACATTTTCAAAGCAGAGACGACGACAAAATAAATGAAACAAATTTTCCAAGCGAATATTTTGGCTTTTTTTTCCTCAAAAATCAAATAGATAAACATATAAACGAAAAGTAACAAGCAACTGATTCCATTGTTGAAAAAATTGTAGGTGATTAGCAAAATGAAACAAATAGTTTCCCATGTGGACATAAATACCTCAAATAACAAATAAATAAAATCGCTAATTTTTAACACTTTTATTTCATCAATTGTCAAATTTTCATCTTCTTTTACATTAAAAAGACAAATTTGATCATCAATCACTAAATGTAATCTGTCATAAGCGTTCAAATTAACAGGCTCCTCTTCACTGAGTTTCGGTTTTATTTGACGAAATTCTGGAGAAAAATCTAGGAAAGAGATCGAATGAGGGATGATATTGCTTTGAAAATTGGCAAAAATCTCGTTGAATTTTTTATCAAAGTTTTTCAAGGAAATTTGGTGAGTTACGACCTTGTCTTTAAAGACTTTCAAAGCTTCGAAATTGAATTTTTCGATATATCCCATAATTTTTAGCACCCCATCAAAATTGGAGAACAAATACTCTCTAAGATCGATTGTATATTCACCAAGCATGGAATTGTTTTTTTCGATGATGTAGTTTATAAGTGCAAGAGTTGGATGAAAAAGAAATTTAATTTTCATTTGGATCAAGAAGGTGTACAATTTTTGTTTAAATTTTTGCTTTTTTGTCAATTTTTCTTTGTCTGAATCAAGAAGGACTAATTCCTCTGGTTTATCAAAAGATGTCACACTTTCATGAAGGATGTTGGATTGATTAAAACTCATTTTTTGGGTCCCTAACAAATTTATTTCAAAAAATGAAAAAACATGAAAGAACCTGAAAAAGCACTCACTTTTCTTTTTTTAAAAGGGTCATTTGATTTATTATCTCCGAAAAATTTTTCATGCCATCTTTTCAAAAAATCGATAGTATCAAGTAAAAAATATTTTAATAGACCTCTCAAGTTTTATTCTCACATAATTTTGTCAATTTTTTTGTCATTATATTCATATGTCGTGCTCAAACCTATTAGCCGAGACTAAAAAAATAATTATTTGCAAAAGAAAAAATATATAAAATGTAAAAAAATAAATGTACTCTAAGCATTTTTTTACTGCATTGATAATAACACACTTCCGCATATCTGTTATAACTAATCAAATCAATTCCTAATTGTAACACCAAAAGTGAGATCAATTTATCATATTTGCTCATATAGGTGTTGATTTCCATACACCATGAAAAGGTGCACACATTAGATACTTCTGGAATATAAAATATGTGTATTAAAAACAAAAAGATGATTTCTGCTAGTTGAATTACTCGAAAATATTCTTTGATGAAAAACAATTTTTCAAAAGTGTATGGCCATTTGAACCCTAATTCACAAATTACAACATATATCATAAATAGCAAAAAAAGAAGGAAATTTGGTAAAGAAAATCTAATGATTGTGAAAAAGCAAAGAAAGAAGATTATGATGAGATGAACTCCGTAATGAAGGAAGTTATAAAATTGATTCACAAAGCGATATTCTGGTCTTTTCCATTTTCTATAATTGATCAACCCACATTCCTTTTCCTCCAAAGCCTTTTCATATTTTTCATATCTTTTGTCAATGCTTCGAATAATGTATTGTACCAACCCAAAATAATACATGAAATAAATTTGCATAAAGCAAATAATCATTGAAACCAAAATGAAGGTAGTGAAATCTGAGGGATCTAATCCAATGCCTATAAATTTCAACCAATTCTGATTTTCTGAATATGTATTTCCATCACCGAATAAATATTTAACCAAACTTACATCCAGAACAGAACTGACAGAATTTGGAATAAATCTTGGTGAGGTTGTTGCATTTATATTAATGAGGAAACATAAATAATGAATTGGGATTATGATCAAGGTGAAATCTTTAATGAAGTCTATGATAAATCTATTTTTGCGAAAGCAAATGACTAAGACTATGATCAAGTACATAAGAGCAAAAAGCGAATTTGTAATATCACTGTTTATTAAAAAGATGATCAAAAATATCCTGATCAAAAAATATTGCGAACCTAAAATAATTTCATATTTCAAATATGCTTTTTTGTTTTTGTAGAAATTTTGTAATTTATAAGAGGTTCTATTCATTAAATCAGTTGAGGTCTTTGGGATCAAGTTTTCCTTTGGAATGAAATGAAGGTCTATCTTCAATTTGGCCAAGCTCGAGCCTTGAAGAGAAATATCAAAATCATCATTTTTATGCGAGATATGCGGACTTTTAATTTTTTCATCGAAATAGCTTGCTTTTTCATCTTTTTCTTCTTCATCCTCTAAATTTTTTATGAGCTTTTGAGGCATTTTTTCAGGGAAAACACCTTCAAGTTCAAACGTTAAAGGATGAATCTGTTTTTTAATACTTTTCATCTGGGATACATCCATGCTTTTGGAGGGAAATACTTTAGGTTGAGTGTTTTCACCAAAACGCAAGGGCTCTAAAGGAAGAGACCCTTTCTGCATTAGTTTGGTATTTGCCTTTGGAGTTGCACTGATTTTACAAACTTTATCCAAAGATTTCAGCACATCCTCCTTTTCAAAATCGTTAGATAACTTGAGAGTGTGCATTTTGCCTGAAGGACGTTTGATAGATATGATTTGGAAATCTTTTTCTATTTGAGTCTTTTGCTTTTCTTGCAAAAAGTGCATGGCTTTTTTTTCCAAGATATTTAACCAAAGAAAAATAATATATGGGTAAATGTCTCTTATTAAAGGAGTATCATCACAGTTATATGTCCCAAAAATGAATAGACTCCACATAAAATATGAATTAATTTTTGTGTTTCTATAATGTTAAATTTATTGAAAAGACAAAGAATTACTAATTATGAAAAAAATATACGTGGCGATGCTATCTTTGCAGAACTGGGATAAATAAGTGACAAATAAACAGACAACAGTGAAAATCAACAAGGCAACCCAGATTTTTTTCTTGTTAAGTATTTGAATCTCAAAATTTCGCATTTTTATTTCTTGTAAAGTCTTTGATAGGTCTTTTTCTGAATCCATGACGTCTTCAAATTTAGTTTTGCAAATGGCATCACAACTCAAGAAATTTTTTTCAAAGATTTCTTTTTCTTAAAAAAAAATAATTTATTATTTTAAAAAAAATTGTACTATTGACTATTTTTTCATCCAATGATTTCTCCTCTATCAAATCCAACAGTTTTTGCGAAATTGATTGGTAATAATATATATAAAATATCAGGTAAATGAACATAGCAATTGAAATTTTGAAGACAACTGCAAAAACCACGACCAAAATAAAAACAATATAAATCAAAAAATGGCAAATAATTTGTGTAAGTTTATCAATCCAGCTTCTAAAAATTAAAAATTATTGCTTAGAGAGAAAAAATATGTTAACATTTCATCAACGATTGACACATTTAAAAAATTGAGCACAATGAACTTAATAGTTTCCAAAAAATCTTTTTCCATTTCAGTATCATCCACTTCTTGGGGGTCATTTAAAATTGACGACATATTTAATTGGAATTCATCTGGTTCTATTTTGTTCTCAAAAGATTTTTCAAGATCACTCGGGGGAATATTTTCATTTGTTCTATTTATAATTTTCATCAAATAGTTTTGAGTTTTTTTAGCAACAATTGATTGAAAGGTTGATATCATTTTTAGATAACGGTAACCCAAAACGGAGAAAAAAAGCAATAAAATATTTTGCAGAAATCCTGATCTGAGATTGCTGGGCTCTTCGTCACAAACTTCAAGTTTATTTTGATTATAACAAACACTCTCGTATAAATATAAGCCGATGAATTCTGAATGCTGATTCAAAAATTTATAACATTCATTATCAATGATGGCATCTTGAATGAAACTGAATCTATAAAATTTATTAAAAGAATTTATTTAATTTTCTATGAATTATTGCTATATTTTTTCAAAAAAATGGACCTTGAAAATTGGTAAACATATCTCAATGTGGTAACAAGGATTACACAAATTAAAAAAAAAGTCCAATAATTCAACAATTGTGTAAAATGTTTTTCTCGGTTGGACATTTGCAGATTGAAGGAATGGATGATGATGATTATGAGAATGAAAAGCAACAATATAGAGTTGATGATATTAATCGAGTAGAAAATCAACAACATTGATATTGTAAGGTAGGCAATCCAAATAATTGATTTGTAATAAAAAACATTCGCCCACTTATAAACATGTTTCAGAAATTGAAAGCAGCTATATTTCCCAGCATATTTTTCAAGCGTCATTTCAATATTCTATTTTATTCAATAATTTTTTTATCTTTTATTTAAATTTACTTTGGATTTTGAATATAATTTGCTTCTATATGTGTCATATTGCAAAACAATAAAAATGAATAGAATCCATATAATTGTCATTCCTCCATAATCTAATTAAAAACATTATTTTCTTAATTTTAATAAATAAATAACCTTCATCAACTAATCCTATGCTGGGACTGATATTATAATCATATGTTATGCCAATAAATATAACCTCTGGATAGCTTAGAAAATCATCTCCCAAATATGGCACGATGAACACAACCCAAAAGTATCTCAGGAAAATCATAAAATTCACATAAATGATCAAATACACCCAAAATCTCCTCACGAAGTTATAACTTTTTTTTGTTTTTGGTCCAGATTTATTGTTTTTAGTCGGATTGTTTGAAATCGAAGTGCCCAATTGTATGAAGAAAAGAAGGAAAAAGAAGGCTAGTATCAAATGAAGCACATTTACTGTATATAAACTAATCCAAAATAAAATAAACAAAGAGAACACATCTGAGTATTTGGCTATCACAGCAATGAAAACATTATAAAATGTCACTTCTTTTTCATCTTTTTCCTGAGAAAGACGATTGTTTTCATATTCCGATTTCAAACCAGATTTAAAAACATTTTCTTTTTTCTCATTAATTGAAAACTCCTGTTTTAGTTGGCTACCATTATCTTTGGATTCTTTACTTATTTGACTTTGGAAGGTTTTAATGATATAATTCTTGGATTTCACTTGTTTTTGATAATAAATATGTAGGCATAAATATATAATCATTATCAGGTATTCTAATTCGTTGTATTGATAATCAGTCATAAATCCATAAATTTCCTTATTATGAAAGTCCACAAGTAAGATATTTTGCTTTAAATTCATTAAATAAAAGCACAGTCCTTGGCATAAGACAAATGGAATGGCAAGGAATAGGGAGGCTTTGATTATTATTCTGTGTTTTTGGGTGAAACTTGTTACAAAAACCCAAAATATTAAAGCTAATGAATAAACCGTCTTGTATCTCATTATCATAAAAATGGAGTATAGTTGAAGAACTCTGAGAGTGACAGTGCATGAATGAAAGGATTCGAGTGCATCCCAGAAATAATTCTTGCAAGACTAAATTTTTTGATTTTAAAAATATTTTAAAACAAAAAAAAAATACATTTAAAAATGTTTTTTTTTTTTTTTTGTCATGATTTTTGACGGTGTCGGTTTTTTGGAACCCCAAGTAACTTTTGGTGCATAAAATGTTATCTCTGAGGAATTCTGAATATTTTGGATCCTCACTGCATTTTTTGAACCTTTCACAATAAACAGAGAACAGAAGGAAAAAAGCAGAAATCGTGATTGTGAATCCCAAATTCTAAAAAAATAAAATATTTTTTTTAAAAAAATTAAAGTTTATTTAAAATAATCAAGAAAATTACATCAACTGAAATTATTTGATAAAACGAATCGATTCCAAGAAATTGAAAGTTGAAAAACCCTCTTTCCTCTAAAGGTAAATTATTATTGTTGAGTTCAATGCTCCCGAAATAATTCAAAAAGAACACAAAGATCAAAAAGAATTTAATGATTTGATAAAACCAATATAAAACCCTCATGATTTTTTCATAGAATCTTTTCATAGAGTTCAAGAGCACTGCTATCAAAAGTGCCAAATAAAAAATCATCCCGAAAAAATTAAAGTCAAATGCTGGCAATATTATAAAGCAAACGATTATTAAACCGTTCACGATGATCAAGATGTTAAATTCTTTATTGAGATTAAGATCCCAGGCTTCCATTTTTTTGGGTTCCTTTTTTTTCATTAAAACCAAAATTAGTGGAACCAAAATCATGAAAAAATTTGGTAGCAAAGTCAAAAGAATTTCTTTTGTTTTGAATGAGGAATCGAAGTAAATATCGAAATTTTGCAAAAATCGGGGATCGATATCAGAAATAGATAAAGGATTAAACATCATCAAGAAACAATATATTATCTTAAAAATAAAGATAATTAGTGCAGAAACGATCAAAACGATATAAAGGTATGAGGTAAAGTCAATTTTTCGATAGAGTATTGCAATGTTCTTTAATGGCGTGTTTAGAGGGCTTTGCTTTGTAATTTTAATGTAATAGTTTTCTAATTCCAAATTTATTATGAAGAGACCAATCATAAAATATATCAAGGTAACATAATTCACCACCAGGATAATATAAACTATCAGAAAAATCAAAGGGAATTTGTAAATAACCAGATTCTTTAGGATATCAAGAATTTTGATCTGGGGTTCATCAGAAGAGGAATTATTAGACAAAGAACCTTCGGGAGCCGCCTCTTTTGGATATTGAGGATTGAATTGGCCTGTGAATCGGGTGTGATCTTCTTCCTTCATTTCCTTTATGAAATCATGAAAGGACCCTAAAGTCAAGGGTTTGTCGAGGGGGAGAGGTTGATTGTTATTTTGTTCATTTTCATTATCATTTTCATTCATTTATTTTATTTCAAATTTGTTTTCGAAAAGCTATTTTTTTGCAATTAAAAAAAAATAAAATAGAAAATAAAGACAATCTTTTTATTTAAGAATAAAGCAAAAATTCATTGAGGAATTTTCAAAATTAAATTAAAATATTTTTGTTTTTTAATGAGCCGATTCAATCATTAAAATAGATAAATAATATTAAATAAAATATCTCTTCTTTCTAATATGTCACAGCTTCTTTTTTGTTCCTTGGAAGTCAACAATGGTTCCTTTTTTTGCTGCTTTATCATTATCTGTCAAAATGGATTCTCGACGGCCTCCTCTTTCGCCTCCTCGACCTCCTCTTCCTAAAATAATTCACTTAAAAAAAAAACAAAAAAATATTAAAATCTAACCTCCTCTTCCACCGAATCCACCTCCTCTTCCACCAAATCCACCTCCTCTTCCTCCGAAATCACCTCCTCTGCCACCACCATAATCACCTCCTCTTCCACCTCCATAACCACCTCCGAAACCACCACCTCTGCCTCCTCCACTTCCGAAATCTTTCTTAGGAGCAGAAATATCAACTTTGACTGGTCTTCCATCGATTTTCTCTCCTGACTTTAAAAGAGCCTTCTGTGCAGCAGCACTGTCTTCGAAGTCAATGTGACCGAATCCTCGAGGCTAAAAGAGCACGCAAAATTTTTTAAGTAATTAAGTTAGTTTTTTTACTTCTCCTGTGTTTTTATCCATCGCCACTCGCACATCGATGATTGACCCACAACTCTCGAATGCCTTTCTTAAGGTATCAGATGTGGTTCCATAGCTCAAGTTGCCAATGAAACATGTGGAGGAATCACCAGCTGGAGCGGAATTACCATTACCATTATAACTGCCTCTTTGACCAAAGTCTTTATTGCCACTTCCATCGAAGGTTCTTGGCTCTGGCTTAGATATCTCAAGATATCTACCCATATGCTCACAGTTGTTAAGCTCTAAGGCTGAGTTCAAATCATTTTCATTGCCGAACTTCACAAAGGCAATGCCTCGGGATCTGCCAGTGCTTCTGTCTTTGAGCAGGTTCACATTGGTTATGTCGCCACAATCTTTCAAAAGTTCTCTGATATCATTTTCAGTCGCTTGGAAAGATAGACCGAAAATTTTGGCCTCAAAGTTGCCATCTCCACCTTGGTTAGCTGCTGCAACAGGCTTCTTTTCCTCCTCTTCTTCTTCATCTTCATCTTCGTCCTCATCATCGTCTTTCTTTGCTATTGGCTTCTTAACGTGTGAAGTTGTGGTTTTTGTCTTAACGGCTGGTGTTTCTTCTTCCTCATCCTCATCACTCTCTTCCTCTTCGATTTTTTCTGGCTTCTTTGCAGGAGCAGCACCTTTCTTTGGAGCTGCTTTAACAGGAGCCTTCTCTTCGCTCTCATCGCTATCACTGTCATCTGAAGAATCTTTTTTGGCTGCAGCTTTAGCAGGAGCTTTGGTAGTGGCCTTTTTGGGTACAACCTTAACTTCTTCTTCCTCGCTTTCTTCACTGTCGTCTGAAGATCCTTTCTTGGCTTGGGCTTTGGGAAGGGCTTTGCCTGCTGGTTTTTGAACGGTTTTGGCTGGACCAGTCTTCGGTGTGGTTTTGGGGGTTGTCTTTTTAGGGGCAGGCTTGGCTTCCTCCTCCTCTTCACTGTCGGAGTCATCACTGCTTTCTACTTTTTTGGGGGCTGTCTTGGTTGCTGCCACGGGCTTTGTGGCTGCTTTTTTGACAGCTTGTTTTTTGGCTTCTGGTTTGATGATTTCAGATTCACTGGAGTCATCGCTGCTTTCTTCGACTTTGGCGACTGGTGCCTTGGTTACAGGCTTGGTTTGAGCTACACCCTTGGTGGTCTTCTTTTGGACTGGTTGCTCTTCTTCTTCAGAACTGCTATCTGAATCAGACTCTTGCTAAAATTATAATTAATAATGAGGAGATAAAAAATATCTACCTGGACTTTTTTTAGCTTGGCTTGGTCGACTTTTTGCTTTTTAGTGGCTTTGTCTTCTTGGAGATTTAACTAAAGAAAATGCAAAATAAAGAAGGGGATGAAAGAAGAACTTTTACTTCTTTCTCAGCCAATTTTTTTTTCACAGGACCGGATTTTGGTGTTCCTTTGGGAGTGACCTCCTTGGGTTGGGCTGGAGCCTTGGCTTTCTTTTATTTTACGATAAATGAAAGGATTTATGATGTTAATACTTGTTTTGTTGACATATTTCCACCTGGATTTTATAAAGATATTTTTTTTTGTCTTATTTTATTATTAACAGAAAAATAATTTGGCTATATAAAGGCAGAAAACACAAAGATATTAATTAATAGTCCAAATCTTTAATTTTTTTATTTATTTAAGTCTCAAATTTTATGTATTTTTTATTTTAACATTTTTCGTTCTAGTAAAATGAAATTAATTTAAGTCAAAAATATTTTTTTATTTTTTCGATGTTTAAAATTTGGAATTTAATCTCGTTATAATTATCAAAAAACAAGAAAAGTTTCATCCATCCTGTCATAAAATTTTGAATACATAAAATAAATAAAGTTCTTCTAAAAGAAAAAAAAAATCGTTTTATTTTTATATATGTTCAATATTGATATTTACAACTAAAAACTAGACATTTAAATTCTTCAAAGAGTTTTCAAACTTTATCCCCAGCGATTTTTTAATCTCACTCAACGACAACCCCTCACCAATCTGATAATATTTCTTAAAATCAAAAATAATTTCATTTCCCTTATAATCGGTCAGAACAAACGGGAAAATCTCATTAATAACAAGAGCATCAAGGATTTCATAGCAATGCTTATATAATTTCCAAGTATTTTTCTCATCATTTCCTTTCTTTTCAAATCCATTGGCTTTATTTTCCAATGCTAAATAATAATCGAACAATATTTGTTGATACAAATTGTCAAAATCATGCAACGGAGGGTCATTGTTTAAATGTTTCACGAATTGATTATTCAATACATTTTTCTCCATAAGCACGCGCTTAGTGTCCTCCAGAATCGAAGTGAAATAAATCGAAACATATTCATTTTCTTCTGTGATAAACTTCAATATTTGTTTCCCTTCATTCGACTCAATAAACTCTTCAAACATCTCCAAATCAAACATATTGTCCTTTTCTTCAAGACTTCTCTTCAGGTTTTGGTTCATAATTAATAGTTTCTTTGCAAGAATGAAGTTTGCATAATGCGCGTCAACATTATTTGCTTGCAAAATCAAAGAATTAAATATGGTTTTGCCAATATATGAATAAATATTTCTTTGATGCATGTAAAATTTAGCCGTCCGCTTCACTTTAACGTCGATTACCTCTGCCATTTCCTGTTTTTTCACATATTTGGCTATTTCTGAATAGTTCGGATGTTGAGAGTCCAGACTTTCCTCTTTTAAGATCTCCTCTTTCTTTTTATCAAGAGCCAAATATGCATTTCTTTTTGTATAAAGGGTCACCTTCGATCTTATCTCAAGATTCTCGTTTTCTTCATCGTCATCATAGTCTGTTTTTGCATGAGCTAAGTTATGGCTTAGGACCTCAACAGGTTTTAGAACACTTCCATTTTCCTCTTTTAATTTCTTGTAAAATTTCTTATTCATCTTCATCTTAGAATGTTCCTCCGCATCATTTCTCTTTAAATCATGGATGTCATATGCTTTAATTATGCTTCCAAGATCCATGATTCCCAGCAGTTCTTCTGCCTTTTCATCATTGGAAAACAACTTATGAGTATAAAGCTCCACCCATTCTATCCTTTTATCCTGGTCAATAACAAAGATCCTCCTCAAAAGATCCTTACAATTTTCAGAGATTTTTATATTCAATTTGGCCAAGTCTAACTGACTTGTTTCTATATTCAACAAAATCTCCTGATCATTCTTTCCAACATATGGAAATGTTCCAAACAACATCTCATAAAAAACAACCCCCAACGACCATATATCAGCCTTATTAGTATAATTCAGACTCATCAATACCTCAGGGGCCATATATATAGAAGTCCCAAGGCAAGTATTTGCCATGTCAGTTTGTTTCCCGAATCCCAAATCACCAATTTTGAGCTTTCCATCCTTTTTCAACACATTTGCACTCTTAAAATCGCGATGGATAGCATTGACTTCATGTAAACCTTTGAAACCATTTAGCAGTTGTTTCAAGAAAACAGTCGCCTCGGCTTCAGATAAATGATCTCTTGATCTGATGTAATTTCGCAGATCGCCCTCATTGCAATATTCCATAACTAAATAACAAGCAACATTTGTTTCGATGTAATCGATGAGCTGCACAACGTTTTCATTTGAACATTGATGCAAAATATTGACTTCTGATTGGATAAGTTGACGCAATTGAGGCTGTTTGTTCATTGCTTCCTTTTTAGTTACTTTGATAGCGACAAAATCGTTGGTCAGTTCGGAAATACCTCGGTAGACTACTGCAAAGCTTCCCTTGCCGATGATGGTTTCCAGGATGTAGTGACTGATTTTTTTATAATTCAATTTTCCGGGAGTAAAGTCCATCTCGAGATTAGGGATAAGAATGGAGTGTCATTATTTAAGAAATATTTTTTGTTTAATTTATTTGATATGTAATTAATGAAACCTTTTTATTAATTAAAGAAGCTTTCAGAAATTAAATGAGTTTTTCTTGAAAATAAAAAAAGAAGTCTCTTTATTTTATTTTTTTTTTGAATTATTTTATTTCAAATTTTGAATTTGATTTTAAGAATTTTTTTAGATAAAAAAAAAATGTTTTATAATAAATCAATTTTTTTTTCTTAATATAAGTACAAGTAATTTTTATAAACATCATTATTTAAATTATCGTTTTCCCTCAATAAATGTAAACTTCTTCGATAGTCATGAATGGAGTGATGTCCCTTATCACATCCCATATCTCTTTCTGCGCTATGATTTCTGATTCTATTTAATGAAATTCCTCTTTTTAGGAAATCATTTTCATTTGCTTTTTCTTCTATCATTTTTTTCAGAGATTTTGCTTCTACTTCATGAGTGCATTTTTTATTCAGTTCTTCTGTTGTTTTTCTTAAAATAATCAACAATTCTTGTTTTTCCTTTGAAACATGGTTAATTTGTTTTTCTTTTTCTAGCAACATATTGTTGATATCTGACAGTTGGTATTGGAAATCTTTGGATTTGATGCTTTTTTCTTGCTCATAAGACTTTTTTAATTCCTGCATCGCTTTGCTATAATTGAAATCCATTTTAGCAAGTTTTTGTTTATAATCTTCCTTTTGAAGTTTCAAAGTTTGGATTTCTTTTGTCAAAGCTTGGTTTTTTGTCATTACCTCATTATTGAATTTGGTTTTCTCAAGCATTTGCTTTTTAAAATTATTAGCCAACTCTTTCAGTTCAGACATTTTTTGGTTTTGTGTATTTTTATTATGGTTTGCAAATTGCATTTGATAATCATTATTGACTTGTTCCAAGGTTTTTTTCAAATTCTCATTAACTCTTAATAATTTTTGAATTTGTTCTTTCAAATGAGATATCTCACCTAACATTGCATCCTTTTCTTTCATAAAATCCTCAATTTCTCTCATTTTATTCTTTAATTCTTTGTTTAATTTCTCAAGGTCTTCTTTAAGGTAATTGGAAACATTTTCTGAGCTTTTATCCTTTTCTTTCAACTCTATCTCCATTCGCTTGAGTGAAGATTCCAAATTTTTGTTGATTTCCTCAATTCTTTTCAAATTTTTTTCACTCGCAACAGTTTTCTCCTGCGATAAGATGAATTCTTCTTTGATTTGCTTTAATTCTTGTAGTTTTTCCTCTTTTAATTCGTCAAATCTAGTTTGGAGTTGTTCTTTTTGGAAATTCACTTTTTCGTTTTCTTGCTTCACAATTTCCAACTCTTTTTTAGTTGTATTAAGTTCCCCGATTCTTTGATTGAGGTCTTTATTTAATATTTGGTTTTTTTTAAGAATTTCTTTCAGGTTTTTCTCCAATGTCTCCCTCTTTGATTTTAAATCATTTAATTCCGATTGCAAATATTCCATTTTGGAAGTTAAGCTCTGATTGCTGTTTTTGGTTTTTTCTTCATTTTGCTCAAATTCCAAAAGCTTCAAATTAGTTTTCTTGCTTTCCTCAATCATTTTTCGTCTATCACGTTCAGTTAAAGTATTAAAATCCTTCAATTTTTCAATCTCTGCTTTATATGAGTCCAAACAGAGAATGGCTTCATAGTATCTGTCTTCTTTAAATTTGATGTCTTTTTCAAGGGATGAGACTTTTTCTTGGTAATTTCTTATCATTTCCTCTGAAGTCACTTTAAATTTCACTAGCTCGTCCCTCTCAATTTCTACCACACCCACTAATCTCTGATTATCATCTATGAGCAGGTTGATTTTTTCTTCAAAATGATTGATTAACTTCCTGTATTCATTGATCTCATTTTGTTGATTTTTTTGTTTTTCAAAGTTTTTTTCTAGCAAGTCAATCTGTCTTCTATAATCTTCCACCAGCTTCACATCAACCTTTCTACAAATTTCAATATCTTTAATTTTTGGCTGATAATCGGTTAAATTATTATTTTCTTCAAAATTTTCATATAGCTCGAAATTATCATTTCTGAACGAATTTTCATTTTCTTGATAATGGGTGGGTTTTTTCAAAGTTGATGAATTTTTAACAATTTTTTGATTGGAGAATCTTTCAGAAAAAAGCTTGTTTTCTTCCTCTTTCACCATTAATGTGTTTCTCGGAGCTAATTTCAGTTTTTTCAAAATAATATTTTTATTTTCCATCATTTGGTCTAATTCATTTCTTTCCAAATGTGCATTTGTTGCATTCGAAATTACTGCATTTTGAAATTTTTCATTCAAATTTAAAGGTTTTTGCTCATTTTTTGTTGAATCGAGAAGAAATTCATAATCTTTCCTCAAGGAATTATCAAGATTTTCTTTATTGTCTTGATTGGAATTATTTAATTGAGTTTGAAAGGAAAAAGTTTTTGGATTTTGGGTGAAGGTCGAACTGACAGATGAAAAATTAGTTGGTGGGAGAACTTCTTTGTTTTGGAATTGCATTCAAAAATTTTTTTAACGATTTAAAAATTTAAAAAATCCTTTTTCATTAAATAAAAAATTTTGAAATGAACTCTTTTTCCAATTTTTCAAAGAAATGATTTGAATTTTTTATTATTACTAAACACAATATGGAAAACAATTTAAAATTTGAAAAAAAACTTTTTACTAAAATAAAATAAGTTTTTATAATAAAAACTGGCATTCAAAAAACAACTAAAAAAACAACAACGTCA
>Ga0302320_10011379_pt1 | contig 18835 bp, 18 predicted proteins | sample Bog_T0_3_FD_202130 | JGI IMG/M metagenome (GOLD analysis project Ga0302320, IMG submission 202130) | Peat permafrost microbial communities from Stordalen Mire near Abisko, Sweden - Bog_T0_3 | ecosystem: Environmental > Terrestrial > Soil > Wetlands > Peat | place: Sweden: Abisko, Stordalen Mire...
TCATGCTTTATGGTAACAAAAGTTACAGAAATGGCGCTTGCACCGCTCTATATTTGCGGTTAAAACCGGGTATATGAAAAAGAACAGGAGCAAATAATGCCCAGCAACTGGAATTTTATGAGGATCTTTGAGCTGGCAATTGGTATAGTCGTTGTAGCGCGATCTGTGTGTTCCGGATATTGGCTTTTAGCCCAGCAGACCTGATGTTAACGAGCAGGGCTATCGTGAATGTGGGATGCTGCATATCACGAATCTGATATACCAACCCGAAAATAAATTCATCAACAACGTGGGAGACAACGTATGAAGAAATGGTTTAACAACAATAAGCTTTACGTGATCGGAGCAGCAGTGGGCGCATCCGCAGGTTTTTTGTATTGGCATCAGGTTGGTTGCACCAGTGGCACTTGCCTCATTACATCAAAACCTTTGAACAGTTCTCTTTATGGAGCGGTAATGGGTGCATTATTGCTCGGGCTTTTTAAAAAAGAAAATAAAAAGCCAATTGTCAATAAAGAAGAAAACAGCAATCATGACATTCAGTGAAATCATACAATCGGATAAGCCTGTGCTGGTAGACTTTTTTGCAGAGTGGTGCGGCCCGTGCAAAATGATGGCGCCGATACTTAAAGATGTGAAACATGAAATGGGGGAGACGGTTACTATTATAAAAGTGGATGTAGATAAGAATCCTCAGACGGCATCTGAATTTCAGGTGCAGGGAGTCCCCACGCTAATACTCTTTAAAAAAGGAAAGGCACTCTGGCGACAGAGCGGAGTGGTTCAAAAGGCCGCATTGATCAGCCTCTTCAAAAAATTCTCTGCATCCATTTAAGAGTGGATGTATATTTTCTGCCATTGTTCGTCGACCGCTCTGCGCAACTCCGTGCAAAGCCCTGAGTAACTCCGTAGATAATCTTCCATCCTCTTTGTTCGCTGACTAACTGCAAAGCTTGAGCATACTACTCCCATTTTCGCTTATTCATTTCTCTTTTCTTTATTTACTACATCCGCACAAATAAAAAGCCCTTGTTTATTTTGTGTATCCGCGTTCATGAATTTTCCTTCTAAAATGCTTTGCCCTGCATTCGCCGGATTATTGCCACTGCCAAAAGGCCAGGAACTGTATGTGTTTTTTATGGCAATGCCGGCAACTGCTGCCGCGTACAATCCGAAATCTGTGCAATTGTTTTTATTCAGGTGATAGCTCCTGTATTCATAATGCGTGATCAGGCGGATAATCTTTTCAAATCTTTTGCGCGAGATAAATTTCCCGATAGCTTCATCCCAGTCGTGCAATGCATCATCCTTAAAAACCGGGCTTGAGGAAGGGGAGATGGGGGTAGCTGACACCAGATTGTCTTTATGAGGATAGAAACCAAAAGAACGCGATACGCAACTTGAATCTGTATTGTATTTTATAAGCGTGATGAACATATGGCCCACATTATTGAAGCCGGTGAAAGGTTTCCGTTTACCTGACACGGGTTGCTTCACGTGGATGATCACGGCATATGCAATGGGGCTTTTCCCGTCATTAAAAGCGTCCGTGATATAGGTGTTGCTTACCGGTTCGGAATTATTGTTTGAATTGTGGGCAAGAAAAAAATCAATATCCTTTTCAGAAAGTGTGTCATACTTGTATTTTACAGGAAGGATATTCCCGGGAGTGCCGTCTTCTTCTTCACCCGCCGTCCGTATCAGCGCATTGCTGCTTTTGGAAAATGATGAAAAAAAAACATGGTTCATCGGAACGCTATCGGAGCTATCAGTTAAAGATGAATCTTCATCAGCTACAGCCAATGTGTTCGCATAGCATTGCATCGCAAGCGGATAAATTTTCATCTTTACAAATACTCTAGCTAACCTGTTGTACAATTTATGAGCAAGTCTTTTATCGCGGCTTGCCTTTCTCAGTCTGAATGATTTGAGAAAATGAAATAACGCTTTCCGGCTAAGGCTGTTTTTTAAATCAGCACTGCCATCATTCAGCAGCGCATATTCCACGGAGTCATCTGCTTTGCTTTCCGGCTCTGAGATATTGTTTCTGTTGGTTATTGAATGAAAGATGATCCTGTTGTGTACAGTGTCATTTAATATGGCTGTTGTGTCCTTGATGGTGTTGCCATAAACCGATGTGCCGGCTGTAGACAGTGCAAGTGCCAGTGGAATAATCAGGCCTGATATTGTCATGATAAGCTCATTTAGGAATAATGATTTATTTCAGTGGTTCATTTGCCACTTCAATATCCCAATGCGCCAGCAGAATCTCGAAGCGGTGCTGCTCTGCCTTTGTCAATGCTTCCTGATCAGGGTACAATTGCGCTTTGTAGGGCGTGGTAAGGTTTGGGTCAAATGCAAGCGCTGCGTTTTTGAACACAATGGTCACCCTGAAATCCCAGCGTGTGTCTTCTCCGCTGTGGAGCCTGGGCTTTGATGCAGTGACACTGATGATATCGCCTTTCTCGATGGCTTTCTTCAGCAGGGGGTAGTGGTTCTTTTGCCATAAATCAATGAACTCATCTGAGTATCCCCATTTTGCTTTGTAATAATTTTCAACAGTGAAATAATCTTTGGAGGGCGTTGACTGCGCAAGGGAATTGAAAGAGATTAATAAAAATGCCAGCAGCAATGCGGGTACGTATCTCATTTTTATTTTGCCCGAACCGGGTTGAAACAAATTCATGATGGGTTTTTTAAGTTGATGTAATAGGTTTTTATGACGAAGCTGCTTTCTATGATGTTTAATTTGCTGATCTTCTTGTAAAAATAATCATAAATATTTATAGTCTATTAATTTAGTAGGATATATTATCAAACCCTTATCTTTGACGCTTTAAATTGTCTGTGGTTCGATGCTGCAGACAATCCGGGTTAATAAATTTTTTTTATTGGATATTATATAACCTTAATTTTTATAGCGTAATTAAAACCAAAAACTATGGCTGAAGAAGTAAAAAAACAGACTGCCCTCGGTGATGTGGCAGCGAGACAGTTAGCGATTGCCACCCGCACAGTGCCACAGATGATCACCATAACCCCAAGATGGCTCACACATTTATTGAACTGGATACCGGTAGAATCCGGTGTTTACAGGTTGAACAAAGTGAAAGACGCGAACAGCGTGGAAGTGGATTGCTCGGCCCGTGATGAGCGCGAGCTTCCTCAGACTTATGTGGATTATTTAGAAAACCCGCGTGAATATAACCTGAGCGCTGTCAATACGGTACTTGATGTGCACACACGTGTATCGGATTTGTATAGCAAGCCTTATAACCAGATCAGTGAGCAGTTGCGGCTGATCATCGAAACCATCAAAGAGCGTCAGGAAAGCGAACTGATTAATAATAAGGAATACGGATTGCTGAATAGTGTTGTAGCGTCACAGCGGATAAAGACAAGAACGGGTGCCCCGACACCCGATGATCTGGATGACCTTATCACCAAAGTGTGGAAAGAGCCTGGGTTCTTTTTAGCACACCCGCTTGCTATCGCCGCATTTGGCCGCGAGTGCACAAGGAGGGGTGTTCCCCCACCAACGGTTTCTTTATTCGGCTCGCAATTCCTTACGTGGCGTGGCATTCCGCTGGTGCCTTCAGATAAGGTTCCTGTAGAAAATGGCAAAACTAAAATTATTTTATTGCGCACAGGCGAAAGCCGTCAAGGTGTTGTTGGACTCTACCAACCAGGCCTTCCGGGTGAACAGTCGCCAGGTTTATCTGTTCGCTTCATGGGCATCAATCATCATGCAATCGCGTCCTATCTTGTTTCATTGTATTGTTCTTTAGCCGTTCTAGTTGATGATGCAATTGCTGTGCTGGATGATGTGGAGACTGGCAAATATCATCAGTATAATTAGCAGGCTATGGGCTACGGGCATTACTCGCATCTATAGGTTAAATATCAAAGAATTCAAAATGGACCTGAACATATTCAATATTGACGGCATTCCCGATTCAGCAGCATTGGAAAAACTGGCGAATCAATATTTCAATGCATTGCCTGGTGAAGCGCCTGCCGATATTTTTCCACAGCAACACTTTATGCAGTCATCGGGATTGCAACATGATTTTTTCCAACAGTCACGCACAACCGAAATCGGAAAAGCAGAAGAAAAAGCGCCTGCCGAAGCGTTGGCTGGCTTGGGTCATGTGCCGATGTCTGTTGCAGGAAGCGGCGTTTCGCCGTCTGCCATCAATCACAGCAAGGCCTTTAATATCACCGACCCGCAAACGAGTTTACCTGACCCCCATTTTGCAGGTGAAGGAAAAATCCCTTCGTCTGTTGCTGGAAGTGGGGTTTCGCCTTTGGCTGCAAGCCATCCCCATAAATTCGATATCAATGAGCCGCAGACAAGTTTGCCTGACCCGCATTTTGCGGGTGAGGGAAAAATCCCTTCATCTGTAGCTGGCAGTGGCATTTCACCTTCTGCCACAAAACATGCAGGTGTCAACTCAGGTTATAGCTCTTATCTGGAGCAGGCATCAAACCCGCGGCAGTCACCGGTTTCTTCGCCTTACCCCTTTGGCAATGCCTCGGCTGTCCCTTTTTCAACAAGCTATATTCCATATTCATCAGAATTGCCTTATGAAGCTGAACTGAGCAAGATCTTGCATTTTTCTCAGCCTTCAGTTCCATCTCCGCAAATTCCCGGAAGTAATAGTGGTTTGAGTGAATCCTCATTTTATTTTTTATCAGGCGCTGGTTATTTTCCTTTTACAAAAGATGCTAAGGTGTTATCAAAAAATAATGGAGCGAACGATAAACAATTGCATGGAGTTCCGAAAATGCCATTTGATGTAAATCTCATCAAACGCGATTTTCCCATTTTGCAGGAACATGTAAATGGCCGTCCGTTGATTTGGCTCGACAATGCAGCCACTACTCAAAAGCCCAAACATGTAATTGACCGTTTGAGCTATTTCTATGAACACGAAAATTCAAACATACATCGTGCTGCGCATGAGCTTGCTGCACGTGCAACCGATGCATATGAAGCTGCTCGTAAAAAAGTACAGGCTTTCCTGAACGCAAAATCCATAAATGAAATAATTTTCGTTCGCGGTGCAACAGAAGCCATTAACCTTGTTGCAAAGAGCTGGGGCGAACAAAATCTCAAAGAAGGCGATGAGATTATCATCAGCCATCTGGAGCATCATGCCAATATTGTTCCCTGGCAGCAATTGTCCCAGCTAAAAGGCTTGCGCATAAAAGTGATTCCTGTTGATGACGACGGACAAATATTATTGGATGAATATGCAAAACTGTTAAGCACAAAAACAAAACTCGTTTCGTTCACGCAGGTATCCAATGCGCTTGGCACCGTGACGCCTGCAAAGCAAATGGTGGAGATGGCACACCAGATTGACGCAAGAGTGTTGGTGGATGGCGCTCAAACAGTCTCGCACATGCGTGCAGATGTGAGCTATCTCGATTGCGACTGGTATGTTTTTTCAGGCCACAAAGTTTTTGGTCCAACCGGCATCGGCGTGCTCTACGGAAAAGAAGATCTGCTGAATGAAACGCAGCCATGGCAGGGCGGCGGCAACATGATTGTGGACGTGACATTCGAAAAAACCATTTACCATAATGCGCCCGGCCGTTTTGAAGCGGGCACGGGAAACATTGCGGATGCTGTAGGCCTCGGTGCTGCTATTGATTATGTGAACAGGATCGGTATTGACCTCATCAGCCAATACGAACATTATTTATTATTGTATGCAACCCGGCTGTTGAAAAATGTTGCAGGCCTTCGCCTCATCGGCACTGCGACTGATAAAGCAGGCGTGCTTTCTTTTGTGCTCGATGGTTACAAAACGGAAGAGGTTGGCGCTGCGCTCAACCAACATGGCATTGCGGTTCGCTCCGGCCATCACTGCGCCCAGCCTATATTGCGCCGCTTTGGCGTGGAAGCCACAGTGCGGCCATCTCTTGCATTGTACAACACCTGCTCCGATATAGATGCGCTGATCACGGTGCTGCAAAGATTAAGCGGTAATCGCTCAGCGAAAAAATAATTTCGTAATTATCGGTTATTTGTAGACGTTATTAAATTAAAAACTAACTTCTGCCGGTGTTGGTCACCTCGCCAACACCATCATCCTTCGCGAAAATCCCCTGGTAGTAAAATTATTTTCAAAGCTGATTCAATAATTAATACACCATCTGGCGTTAATTGTTGGTCAGCGATCAGGAACGGTAATAGAATCACATTAGATGACATAATCACCATTCTAAAAGTGACCATTTAAACTTTTTTATTCGTTTTATACGATTTAATAAATTCTCTTTAGCGAATTCCCGACAAATACTTGCGACTTTTGGACATGCTTACGGCTGCTCTTTGGTTCTACATTTGACTATTGAAATCAGAAAGAGAAAGTCAATAAAAAAATAACAGCTAAAACCTTCCGGGGTACAGGTAAACGGATAAAGTTATGAAACAAGTAAAAATTATCTCAAATGCTAATCACGAAGCATTAGAGATTGAAGCCACAAAGGCAGTAAATGATCCCAATTTTTCTGAGATCCATTATAATGGGCACAGCGTGTTAGTCATTTATGAAATATCTGATGAAAAAGAAAATGCAATCTCGCCCGGCCGCGATCAAAAAATATCATTGGTCAACAGTGCTGCACAGATTAACTAGTTGTGCTGTAAGAAATAAACAAAGCAAAGCTTTGCATTTAAATTAAAAGTGGCTCCATCATATTCGCAAATGTCTCGATGGCATTGTTGATCAGGCGGCCAATGGTAGTTGCAGATGGAAGCAACTTTTCCATAGTTCTGGACTCTGGAAAGGTTGCTTTCTTATTATTTGTTAATCTATTATCTTAGTATAATAATAAAAGAGGTTAATACAGATCATGGCAGTTAGATGGAAATCTTATTCAATGACCCTCCCTGGCCGTCATTAACCCATATTTCAAACTTATCAAATAATTTGTAAATGGGCATTTCAAAAAGCGACAGACCCGCTTTGATACTAGTTGACATTCAAAAAGGGTTTGATGATATTGAATACTGGGGAGGGCAAAGAAATAACCCGGATGCCGAAACAAATGCAGGCAAGCTTCTAAAGCTCTGGAGGGACAATGGACTTCCATTGTTCCATATCCAACATTGTTCATCAAATCACGAATCTTTACTTCATGAGTCCAAACAAGGGAACGGATTTAAAGAAATTGTGTCTCCGATTGAAGGTGAACCCATCATCAAAAAAAATGTGAACAGCGCCTTTATTGGGACAAATTTGAAAGAACAGCTTGACAATGCCAAGATTTCTGCACTTGTTATTGTCGGGTTGACAACAGACCATTGTGTTTCTACGACTACCCGAATGGCAGGAAATTTTGGATATAATACCTTTCTTGTCTCAGATGCTACGGCAACATTCAATAAAAAAGGCCTTGATGGTCTGTATTTTTCTGCAGAGCTGATTCACGAAACTGCAATTGCAAGTTTAAATCATGAATTTGCCACAATTGTGACTGCGGACTTTTTGTTACAGAATATTTAGCGTACAAAATAAAACTTTGTGTCTTGCCTCTTGGTTGATCGTAAAGATGACAAAATCGCCATAACTAAAATCCAATGGTATTGGGAAATACAAAGCTGCGGTGACTCCCAAATTCAAAATTTACCACAGACTTACACATAGTCAGGGCGTAAAGCATACAGGTGGCTCTATGTGAAACAACGCGCAAAACGCTGAGCCACTCGGTGGTTAATCTTTCGTTTCCCGTGGCGCTAATCAACATCGGCTCTGCGGTTTTTCCACACAAATCCCATGTTTTTGTCTGTATTATTCATTAATCTATTAACTTAGTAGGATAAAAGAGAGTGCTTATAATCTATGGCAGATAATACAACATACCCTGTTGATAATATATCCATTAATGAGAACAGGTCTCGTATCACAGCGGCTCAGGTCTGCCTGTTGGGATTGATTTTTCCGCTCAAATCTCACTGGCTGATACCAGCTTTTTTGCTGATCGACTTTTTCATCCGCGGTTTTGGGTCTGCGAGGTTTAGCCCGACGGACAGGTTCAGTGGTTGGCTCGTGATCAGGTTAGCCATAAACGAAAAGCCTGTTGATCAGGCGCCAAAAACCTTTGCAGCGCAGCTTGGCTTTTTGATTGCTGATATCTGGTTCATCTTATGCGTGCTTGGGCTGAAAGAGATTTCTTACGCAATGGATGCCTCCGTTATTTTATTTTATTTTTTTGAATCAGCATTTGGTTTTTGTACGGGCTGCCTTATTTATTCTTTATTAAAAAAATGGCATCCCAAAATTTAGTGCCACCTATCATTTAATATATCGAATATGGCAAGAATTCATCCGCTTAAAATTGACGCTGTGGAAGCTCCCATAAAGGCTGCATTCCAAAAACATGTGGAAGAATACAAGGGGCGCATCACGAATATGAAAGCCACTCTTGGCCATTCGCTCATGTCATTTGAAGCTTATATGCAATGGTATCCCTTGTATATCCAGACAGAAAAGATCTTAGGCAAGCGGGTGGCTTACCTCTATGCATATGCTATTTCAAAAGCTTCGCATTGCCCGCTTTGCTCCACCTTTTTCAGGAAAATTATTATTGATTCAGGGGAAAAACCTGAGAGCCTGGTGCTTACAGAGGCCGAACAGGATGTGCTGAATTTCGGGAGCAGCATAGCAAAGTATAACGGCAATATCAGCGACCACATGTATGATGGAATTGCAGGCAATTTCAGCGAGGAAGATATGGTGACACTGATTGCATTTGCAGGCCAGATGATTGCTACCAATATTTTCAATAATGTCATTGAGACCGATATTGACGAGTACCTCAAAGATTATTTGCCTTTCGTAAAACATTTCTGATATCATGAGCAAGGATTTAAAAGATAAGGTGGCGTTCATTACAGGTGCCGCGCATGGACAGGGGCGGGCCACTGCATTAGCACTTGCGAAGGAAGGTGTGCATATCGCGGCATTTGACATTGCAAAAAAATTATCATATCCCGGCTATGGTCTTGGCACAGAAGATGAGTTGAATTCATTGTCAGAGGAATGTGCATCGCTTGGAGTCAAATGCATCACGTTCATTGGAGATGTACGGGTTGATGATGAAGTAACGAAAGCAGTTACAAAAGCAAAAGATGCGTTCCGTCATATTGATATCTTATTCAACAATGCCGGTATCTGTGCTTACGGCCTCGCCCATGAGCTCGGAGAAGATGAATGGGATGCTATGATTGACATCAACCTGAAAGGTGCATGGCTTGTCGCACGAAGAATTATTCCGGTCATGATCGGGCAAAGCTCCGGAGTGATTATCAATAATTCATCCGTAGCTGGTTTGCGTGGAATGAACAGGTTGAGCCATTATGCCGCTTCTAAATGGGGTCTGACCGGACTGACAAAGTCATGGGCAATTGAATTAGCGCCACACAATATCAGAGTGATTTCCATTCACCCCACGGGAGTGAACACACCCATGAACGATGGGCTCGCCGCTTTGGAAGGTGCCACTCCGAAAGAAATTGCAGAGCGGAGCGCTGGGAATCTGATCAACGTGCCATGGGTAGAAGCAGAAGATGTTGCCAATGCTGTTGTATTTCTTGCATCCGATAAATCCCGGTTTGTAACCGGCTCTCAGTTTGTGCTGGATGCAGGGCTGCTTACAAGATGAAGTGATTTTTTTTCGTATTTATTTTTTGCCTGTGCAAATTTTTCCTGCTGACATAATTTGTGTTTCCCCCGTTTAATGCATTCCGGAACTCATTATACAGAAACCTTTCGCTTTGAATTTAAGGTAGTAATCATATTTTTCATCATGATATTTATTTTGCCACAGAAGTTTATTTTAGTGGCCAACAAAATTATTTTTTGTTTGTAACGATCTTCTCATTGATTTTGTCTATCAATTAAGTAGACTAATAAACTATAACACTTTATGATGCATGAGAGGGTCGAATATCACAACTTTTCCAAAGTAGTAACAGCTTTCTGCTTTATTCATATTTCTGCGATTTCTTGCCTTTCTTCCTTTTGTTGCATTTGTTGATGCGCAACATTCTCTGAATAAATTGTTTCGATAAAAACACTTCACTATTGCTGTGGTTCCTTTACCGGGGACACAGAAGCTATTTATTTTAATAACCAAAAAATATAACACATGAGAAAAATCAGGTTGATGCCTGCAATCATCGCATTTTTATTTGTTGCCGGTCAGGTCAATGCACAGACTGCTGAAATTGTCGGTAAGATAACAGACAGTATCGGTAATGGAGTTCAATTCGCAACTGTCACAATCAAAGGATCTGGAAAAGGGCTTGCAGCAGACCAGAGCGGAAATTTTAAAACGCAGGTCAGCAAAGGTGCTACGCTTGCCATCAGTGCTGCTGGTTTTGAGCCGATAGAGTTTGTTGTTGAAAACTTTTCGCCTATTACGGTTTCCCTGAAAAGCAATAATCTTCAGGAAGTAGTGGTAACAGCATTGGGGCTTAAAAGGACGAGAAATTCTGTGCCCTATGCTACGCAGCAGGTTTCCGGCGATGATATTACAAAAACGCTCAACACAAATTTTGTTGAGAATTTATCAGGCAAAGTTTCGGGTTTGCAGATTACATCAAGCAACACGCTTGGCGGATCTACCAACACGATTTTGCGTGGCTTCAAATCATTGACTCAATCCAATCAGGCATTGTTTGTTGTTGACGGAGTCCCCTATGATAATACGAACCAGAGCCAGAACGGTTTCGACCTGGGAAATGCTGCCGCCGATATCAATCCGGAAGATATTGCCTCCGTGAATGTGCTGAAAGGCGCTGCGGCTTCTGCTTTATATGGTTCCCGCGCTTCGAACGGCGTCATTCTCATTACCACAAAGAAGGGTACAAAGAAACGTGGGGTAGGTGTCACCGTTACAAGCGGAGTGACAGTTGGTTCGCCTGACAAGAGCACGCTGCCCACGTATCAAACGCAATACGGAGAAGGTTACGGTTCACAGGGATATGACCCTGCTTATCCAAACCAAAGTGGATTTTTTTATTATACGCCTGTGTTTAACAGTAATGGACAACCGGTCCAGGTGGTTCAGACGGATGTAGATGCTGCCACGGGCCCCGCATATAATCCCGGCCAGCTTGTATATAACTGGGATGCTTTTGTGCCGGGAGACCCAAACTATGGCAAAGCTACTCCATGGCAACCCGCCGCACATCACAATGCAGCCGATTTTTTTGAAACTCCTGTTACCACAAGTACCAGTGTGTACGTAGACGGAGGGGGCGAACAGACTGCTTTCAAAACCGGCTTCACACGAAGTGAAGACAAAGGTATTCTGCCAAACAGCAATTTAGTGAAAACGCTTTTGAATTTTGGCGGCACACATGCAATCACAGACAATCTCACCATTGGCGCACAGGTCAATTATTCGGATATCGAAGGCATTGGCAGAGATGGATATACTTATAGCTCACAACAAAACCCGTTGATGGATTTTCGTGAGTGGTGGCCAACCAACGCAGATATCAAACAACAAAAAGCCGATTATTTCAATACGCATACCAATGCTACCTGGAACAGGTTAGGGGGCTACACGGATCCTTCCTCTTTGATTGTTGCCTATCATAATAATCCTTATTGGAATCGCTATCAGAATTCCGAAGATGACAGCCGTAAAAGATATTTCGGCAATGTGAACCTGAACTACAAAATAAATTCCTGGATTAATCTGTTCGGACGGGTTTCTACCGATGACTACAACCAGTTTGTAGAATACCATACTGCCGTTGGGAGTGTACATCAATCCAGCTATTCCAGGTATAACATCACTTACGGAGAAGTGAATTATGACCTGTTGCTGAATATTAATAAAAATCTCACTAAGGATATCAATCTGAAAGCGTTGCTTGGGAGCAACGTGCGGCAGGTAAATAACTCTTCCATTTTTGCTACAACCAACGGAGGGCTTGTGGTTCCTGGAGTTTATGCCCTGGCAAATTCTGTGAACACCCCTGCAGCTCCTGTTGAAACACAGTCAAAAAAAGAGGTGGATGGAATATTTGCCGGCGCCACATTGAGCTTCCGCGAATTCATAACACTGGATGCTACACTGCGAAGGGATAAATCATCTACGTTGCCTGCGGCTAATAATACGTATTATTATCCTTCTATCTCGGGGAATTTTGTCTTCTCAAAATTGCTCAACGCATCCTGGCTGTCTTATGGTAAACTGAGGGCCAACTATGCAGAGGTTGGTGGGGACGCACCGGTATACAGTGTAAAAAATACATTTCAATATGTAGCGCCATTTAATGGAGAGCCAACTTCTGCGGCTCCTGTAACAAATAATAATGCCAACCTGCTGCCTGAAAAAAATCAAACCTATGAATTTGGCCTCGAAGCTGCCTTTCTTAAAAACAGGATAGGCTTTGACGTGACTTATTACAATGCAAAACAGATTGATCAGATTATGCCCATTTCTGTTTCAACATCCTCAGGTTATTCTCAGTATTATGTAAATGGCGGAACAGTTCAAAACCAGGGTGTGGAACTGAGCATTAATTTAAATCCCATCCGCACAAAGGATTTTTCATGGAATGTTACTGTGAACTGGAGCAAAAATGTAAATAAGGTATTGTCTCTTTATAACGGGCAACCTTCTTACCTCATCGCTAACTATGGTTTCAATACACAATTGGTAGCAGAAGTTGGTAAAACTTATGGAGTGATCAGAGGCAGCGATTATACCTATAAGACCGGGCAATGAATTGTCAATGCCAATGGTTACTATGTTTTGAATCCAAATTCATTGTCTGATATCGGCAACATAAATCCGGACTGGATTGGCGGCATAAACAACAGTTTCAAATACAAAGATTTTACATTTAGCTTTTTGATTGATGTGCATCAGGGCGGCCAGTTGTATTCACTTGACATGGACTTTGGTGATTACTCGGGACTCTATCCGGAAACAGCAGGAAAAAACAGTTTGGGAAATCCTGTCAGAAGCCCATTGGGTCAGGGTGGCGGTATTATATTGCCGGGGGTCACTGCTGACGGTAAAGCGAACACAGTAAGGGTCGATGCTTCTGATATCAATAACGGCGCATTCCCGTTTAGCTCCTACAATAGTTTTGCAGATAAGTCTTATGTATATGATGCGGGCTATGTAAAGCTGAGAGAAGTTGCGATCACTTATTCATTGCCTAAAAGCATTATTGGCGGTATCGGTTTTGTCAAAGGCTTTGATGTTTCATTGACCGGAAGGAATTTATGGATCATTCATAAAAACCTGCCTTATTCAGATCCTGAGCAGGGCTTCGCAAGTGGCAATGCTTCTATTGGTTTCCAGGTAGGCACTTATCCTTCCCTAAGAACACTTGGTTTTAATGCAATAATTGAATTTTAATCCATTAGTTACGAATCGTTCAATCAATTATCTCATTCCTTTTTTTGAGGAGCAAGATTAAAATTATAACAACATGAAAAAAATATCAATCTTATTATTATATGCAGCGCTATTTATACTGGCGGCCTCCTGCACAAAAAATATATCTGATCTGAATAATGATCCCAAGAACCCTCTTTCTGTGCCATCAGGTAGTTTGCTGGTGAATGCAGAGAAAAATCTTTCTGATGCGCTCAACTCAACGAGCAATGGAGTAAACCCATTCCGGGTTCTGGCGCAGTCGTGGACAGAAAACACTTATGTAAGCGAAGCGCGATATATACTTTCAGCGAGTGATGCGCCGTCAGGCTGGTGGAATACGCTCTATGCCAGCGGCACTTCCAGTGTGTTAAATAGCCTTGTTGCCGCTAAAGTAGCTGCAACCAAAGATGTGACAGACCCGGCTGTGTTGAGAAATGATCTTATTATTACGGATATACTTGAGGTATATGCGTATTCACTTTTGGTAAACACTTATGGCAATGTCCCTTACAGCCAGGCATTCAAAGACAGCATTCCCTTTCCTGCGTATGACGACGCAAAAACAGTATATTATGATTTGCTCACCCGGCTTGACACAGCTATTGCAGGATTGAATACAAGCGCTGCAGGGTGGGGCAAATACGACCAGTTATATTCCGGCAATATAGGACAATGGAAAAAATTTGCGGCTACACTAAAATTGAAATTGTCTTTGGTAGTTGCAGATGTTGATCCATCCACTGCTGCCCAGAAAGTACAGGAAGCAGTTGCAACGGGTGTTTTCCAGAGCAATAATGACAATGCCTTGATTAACTATCAGGCAAGCCCAACCGGGAATACCAATCCGGCATATCAGGCATTTATAACGAGGCATGATTACAGCCCCGCTGATATCATTGTGGATTCGCTGCTGGCATGGAATGACCCACGGCTGCCATTGTACCTTACGCAGTACAATGGAGGCTATTCAGGTGGTGTGCCGGGTGCAGGGAATGGATATGTAAAGTTCTCACAGTTTTCATCGCAATGGTTGAACCCAACATTTCCTGGTGATATTTTAGATTATGCCGAAACAGAATTCCTACTTGCGGAAGCTGCTGAAAGAGGCATCAATGTAGGAGGTACGGCAGAAAGCCATTATGATAACGGCATTACCGCATCAATACTCTATTGGGGTGGGTCAGCAACAGATGCAGCAAATTATCTCTTGCAGCCTGCAGTTGGCTATAGCACGGCTACAGGTAACTGGAAACAAAAAATCGGATACCAGAAATGGATTGCTTTTGCAAACCGTGGATGGGATGCGTGGACAGAAATCAGAAGATTAGGATACCCTGATCTGGATAACGTGAATCCCCCGGTAGGTGCAAACGGAAATTTGCCAAGGCGCTTTTATTACCCTAATAACGAACAGACATCGAATCCTGTCAATTGGGCGGCTGCAGTGAAAGCTGTTACAGGCGGGACTACTGATGCGGTTTCTTATAATTTATGGTGGAATAAATAAATCTTAAATAAAGATCAATGAAGTATTTAATCCATGCGCTTGTTGTGACAATTGGCATTGCCTCAGCAAATATTGCTTTTTCTCAAAACGGTTCAGGCTATCAAAAGCAAATTGATGAATGGCATGCAAAGCGCATCAGTAGCCTTAAAGCAGATAATGGCTGGTTGAACCTGGTCGGCTTGTACTGGCTTGATGATGGCAGGAATAGTTTCGGAAGCAATAAACAAAATAAGATTGTTTTCCCTCAAGGGACAATTACAGAATTGGCAGGCTATTTTGTGCGTTCGGGTAATACGGTAAAGCTTATTGCAAATGAAAATGCTCACATCAAAGTCAATAATGAACAGGTGAAGGAAGCTTTGATTTTTACAGATTCTGCACAAGCACCTGTTGTATCATCAGGCGATTTGAGATGGACAATCATAAAAAGAGGTGATAAGATAGGCGTTCGCCTGCGCAATTTAAAAAGTTCGGCCGCAATTGATTTTAAGGGAGTGCCGCGATTTGCTGTTGACTCTTTCTGGAGAATCGCAGCAACTTTGCAGCCTGCAGGCAATGGGGCGAATATTCTTATCACAAATGTGCTTGGCCAAACGAGTGTACAAAAATCTCCCGGTAAGCTTGTGTTCAAATTCAATGGAGCCCAATATTCGCTCGATGCTCTGGAAGAAGGAAATGAGCTGTTCATCATTTTTGCTGATGCTACAAGTGGTAGCACCACTTATCCATCCGGAAGATTTTTATCTGCTAAAAAGCCAGATGCTGATGGGCATACAGTAATTGATTTCAACAAAGCTTACAATCCGCCATGCGCGTTCACTGATTATGCTACTTGTCCTTTGCCGCCTAAGCAAAACGATTTGCCATTTCCAGTAACCGCAGGGGAAAAATATGACGGCCATCATTGATGTTGGATGTAATTTCCATTCACTGATGATGCCTGTTGATGATATGTAAATAAATAATTAAAGATGATGAAGCTGTCAAAAGCGGTTTATATCAGTCTTTGGTTTAAAACCCGCGGTGTCTACTGCGGGTTCTTTTGAAAAATGAATTGCGCTGATCGCAAATTAAAATTTAAGAAGCTGTTTGGAAATAGAATTTCAAATGACCATTGATACAACTTTGTGTAGTTAGCGTTCTCGTTTCTTTACTAACCTTTGCAGTTTAATGCTTTTTTATACTGCAGAGAAGTATAAAGATTTTATGGGAAAGCCCCATATAGATATGCCATTTTTTAGCTGCTTTTAAAAAAGAGGTTGAAATTGATTCAACTTACAAGAAATAAATATTGGTACTAAATGAATTAGTGAACACTTGTTGCGCTGATAAAATATTAAAACCGAAACAAAGAAATTATTTTTTTACTAGCGCATCTACTTCATCATTAAATTCCTTTACGAATTCATCATAATATTTACCAGTGGCCGGCCCGCTGAAGCCTGTATGTATCTTGCTCACTTTCCCATTCTTGTCAATGAAAATAGTTGTAGGGAATGAAAGAAAGGTATTCAATGCCGGAAGGGATTCTGACACATGTTGTTTGTCTGCCAGGCCGGCAAATACTTCGTCATACTCTATGCCATATCTTTCCTTGAAACGCGAAATCACTTTGCGCGCATAAGCAGTATCCGTTTTTCTTTCATAATGGATGGATACGATTTCAACACCTCTGTTTTTATTCTGCTTATACCAGGGCGCAAGGAATGCGGCTTCGTCAATGCAGTTGGGGCACCAGCTTCCTGTTATGGTTACCAGTACCACTTTGTTTTTAAATTTCTCATCTTTTAGTGAAACAGGCTTTCCATTTACATCCGGAAATGTAAAATCCAGTGAAGGATAACCCTCTTTGATATAAGTTAGCTTATATGCATCCGGCAAGGCCGCATCTTCATTATGAATTCCTGAAAATGCCTGGGCACCTCTGGGATACAAAATATTACCTGTGATATTTCCGTCCTTGCTGAAAGTTCCGGTATAATAACCCGGCCCAGAGCCGATAAATGTGGAAAGATAGAAACGGTTGCCAGTTACAATTCCATCCAGGTATCTTGAATCTCCGGTGATCCGCAGAAAAGTAGCCCGGAGTTTATTGCCCTCTTGTTTGAACAAACCGACTGCCTTTTCATCATTGCCTTTTTCATTTTTAAAAATGATATCGTAAGTACCACTTATATCTGATTCAGGTTTCTGCAGCACTTCATTGAACCGTGCCAAATCTCCTTTCTCCGCTCTTACCGGTAAAGGATTGCCTGTTTTGTCCTGCCTTTTTAAAAATCCATTGAGTTTATTGCCATCCTTTTTAAACACAAGTATGTTGTCAAACTGATCGATCGGGATAAATATAGAATCGCTTTCGAAAGACAGTTTGCCTCCGTAAAAATGTTCTTCTGCATTGACAAAATAGACTTTTGCGTTTTGCGCATCGCTCCCGGTTATCTCAAAAATAAATGGAACTTCTAGGCTGTCTTTCACATGAAAAAAACCGCGCCATTTTCCAAAAATAGAATTTGCTTCTTTGGAAGTTTGAGCGAAACCTGAGAAAGAGACTATTGCGAAAAGGGTTACTAACTTAAGCTTGAAGTATTGTTTCATGGTTTATATTTTAATTTTTTAAAATCGCCAGGCTTGCGGCAATAGAGACTGTGCTTATGAAATGCCAACTGCTGGTTATTCTTCTCATGCCACTTAATTTATTATTTTAATAAAGATAAAGAATATATCAAAAAGTCTATTTAAATAGTAGACTTATTAATAAAATATAATCGTCAGTAGGCGCTGCTCCAATATGATTTCTATGCCCCGGGAATTAAACCATTTAAAAATGGAAATTAAATCGAAGATGATGATTTGTTATGCAGTGATGCTTTCACAGATAAGACATTTACCCGAATATTGAATCATGCCAATTTTTTATATCTGAGCCATCATTTGTTCATATCAAAATTTATTATTGAAAAACGGCCGTTCCTTCAATCTTTCTGTAAGGATTGCGAAAGAATTCATTCACTGTCGTATTGAAAATATCTGTCTTGAATTTCGGAGTAGCATGCCCTGAATTAGGTATGATCCATAAGTAAGATAAAGGTATATATTGTGCTATCTGCAACAGGTGCAGTTGGGGGATAGCATCATGATCGCCACCGAAGATTAGCGCGGGGCATTTGATGATACGCAACCGTTCAAGTGTTATGTGTGGCTCATACAAATCCAGATCGTATATCTTGATATGATTCTTGATCTCGGGAGTTTGTGATTGCTTTCGAAGCTCTGCGCTCTCGTTCTCGATGTAATGATAAACGAAAGGTATAAGGCCGGTTGTGTCTGGCCATAGATTGGGACCAGACAGAGCCATCTTCTTTACTTTTTCAGGATGGCGCATTGCGAGCAGCAAACTAACAACGCCACCATCACTCCAACCGATTACATACGTGCTGTCAATATGCAGGCTGTCTGACAAAGCGTTGAAATCGTCTGCAATTTGTTTGAATGTTAAGGAATCGCTGTGATCAACCGACTTTCCATGCGCTCTCGTATCAACAGCAATTACCTTGTATTCGTTTGAAAAATAAGGTATCTGCCCTGCAAAGCTTTTGATCGATCCTCCATTGTTGTGAATCAAAATGAGCGGCGCTCCTTTCCCATAAATTTCATAATAAACTTTGAACCTACGTGTGTTGATATAATGGCCCGCAGATTTGTTATCGCCATAGCTGACCTGGCCTTGCACATGCTGATAAACAGTTATCCCAATAAAAAATTGCAGTTAAAAATAATCGCATGAGCAGTGGGTTTTTATAAAAGATATACAAAATACGGTTTTTCCTTATCGAACCTATTCCATACCGTTGTTTCCTGACCAATAACACTATTCTTGTGAAAATGCAGTAATAACCTAAAGTT
>Ga0302320_10011382_pt1 | contig 18834 bp, 10 predicted proteins | sample Bog_T0_3_FD_202130 | JGI IMG/M metagenome (GOLD analysis project Ga0302320, IMG submission 202130) | Peat permafrost microbial communities from Stordalen Mire near Abisko, Sweden - Bog_T0_3 | ecosystem: Environmental > Terrestrial > Soil > Wetlands > Peat | place: Sweden: Abisko, Stordalen Mire...
GGGCACTCGGCGCAGCTCAACGATTCGAGCCGGGCATGGATATACCCGGAGAATGGTGGCAGATTTTTCACTCGGAAGCGCTGACACAGCTGATCGAGGATTCGCTGACAGCGAACCCGAACCTGATGGCAGCCCAGGCGGCCCTGCGTCAGGCGCATGAGAACACACTGGCACAGAAGGGTTTCTACTTTCCCACAATCAATGCGGGACTGGATGCCAGCCGCAACCTCACCCCGATCGAAGCGGTCTCCCCAGCGGGACCGACCTCCAATCCCTACTACAGTCTGATCACACCTCAATTAAACATATCCTTCGTGCCGGATGTCTGGGGCGCCAACAGGCGGGCGGTCGAATCACTGGCCGCGCAGGAGGAAAGCCAACGATTCCAGCTCGAGGCGACCTATTTGACATTGACCTCGAACGTGGTCGCCGGTGCTGTTCAGGAAGCCTCGCTGCGCGGCCAGATCGCCGCGACGCAGGAGACCATCAAGGTTGAAACTGCGCTGCTGGACATCCTCAATCGGCAGTTGAACCTGGGTCAGGCGGCTGGCGCGGACGTCGCTGCGCAGGAGGCGGCGTTGGCGCAGGCGCAAATTATGCTTCCCCCACTGCAGAAGCAGTTGGCGCAGCAGCGCGATGCGCTCACAGCCCTTGCCGGCCGCTATCCAAGCGAAGAGGTTGAAGCAACATTCAATCTTCAGGGGCTGATACTGCCGGTCGAGTTGCCGCTCAGCATACCGTCGAAACTGATCGAGCAACGGCCGGACATACGTCAGGCCGAGGCGAATCTGCATGCTGCCAGTGCGCAGATAGGCCAAGCGGTCGCCGCTCGAATTCCGCAGATCACGTTGACAGCCGATATTGGCAACAGCGCCAGCGCGGCCGATCGTCTGTTCACCCCCGGCACGAATTTCTGGACGATTGCCGGTGGTATCACGGGTCCGATCTTTGACGGCTTTACCCTGCTGCATAAGCAGCTTGCGGCTCAGGCGGCGTTTGATCAGGCCGCGGCGCAGTATAAGGCGACGGTCATATCGGCCTTTCAGAACGTGGCGGACGCGTTGCGTGCGTTACAGGCCGACGCGGCTGGGCTCAAGGCTGCCAGCGCGTCGGAGGCGGCCGCCAGACGCAGTTTGGATATCGTGCACAGGCAACTCGACCTTGGCCAGATTGCCTACCTGAACGTTCTGAATGCCGAGAACACATATCAACAGGCGCGTCTGGCTTTGGTGCAGGCCGAGGCCAATCGCCTTGCCGACACCGCAGCGCTGTTCCAGGCGCTGGGGGGCGGCTGGTGGCATCGCAACGACGAGAACTGGGTGGCGAGCCGGTAGCATTGGCTTCTCCCAGCAGTGTCCGCTCGGCCCGTTATCCTGGTCGCCAGTCCCGATCGCGGGATTCAGAGGCTGTTGCGTCGGACGTTCGAGGCGGCTGGCTATGCTGTGACAATGGCAAACACCGGGGTTGCGACCATTGCGGCGATCAAGCACAGCGGACCCGACCTGGTTATCTTATCGGCGGAGTTCCCCGATCTCGGCGGGGTGGACCTGATCGGCCAGGCGCGCAGGGCGAGCAGTGCCCCGATCATCGCATTATTCTATCAGAGCGGCCTGTGGTCCGCTCGCAAGCTTCTCGATAGCGGGGCTGACGACTGCGTTGAGGAACCATTCCTGGTGCAGGAACTGGCGGCGCGTGTCAGACGTTTGTTGTTGCGAGCCGGGGTTTGGCTGCATCCGCACAGCGTCCCCACGGCCGCCGGCGTCATCGAAATCGATCCGCTCGCGCGCACTGTCCGCCTTGGCGGTGAGCCGCTGGAGCTTACCGGTAGGGAGTTTGATTTGCTGCTGGTGTTGCTCGCGGCCGGTGGTTCTCCAGTGGCGCACGACGAGGTATTGCAGCGCATATGGGGCAAAGGGTATCCAAATGCGCGCCAAAATCTCCGGCGTGTGGTCAGTTCGCTGCGGTCTCGGATCGAAGGCCACCCCGACCGGCCTGCGTTATTGCTGAATGTTCGTGGTCTCGGCTACAGGCTGGTGGTCACCGAGGGGACTCCGCCTACTCCATCAAGGGGCTCTGCCGGATAGGCTTCGGCCACCTGATCAGTCAGGCAAAGTCGGTAGCCAACGCCCTGTTCAGTCAGCAAAATCCTGGGTTGTTCCGGAACAAGCTCGATCTTGCGCCGGATCGAACTGATATAGATCCTCAGATACTGGATGTCGCTGCCGCTGCCCCAGACATTACGAAGAATGTAGCCGTGCGTCAGCACCTTGCCAGCGTGTGTAATCAGCAAGCGCAGCAGGTCGTATTCGCGCGGAGAAAGCTTCACTTCGATTCCGCGGACCGTGACGCTGCGGCGGTTCAGGTTGATCTGGAGTTCGCCAGCCTCGACCACCGTCGGTTGAGCCTGCGGTTGCAGACGGTAGCGCTGCAACGCTCTGATGCGTGCCATCAATTCCTCGATACCGAACGGTTTGGTAAGGTAGTCGTCGGCCCCGAGGTCGAACGCCTCGACCTTGCCGCCTTCATCCGCCCGGCTCGACAAAACAATGATCGGGATTGCCGAACCCGCCATGCGAACCCGTCGGATGACGTCGAGTCCGTTCAAATCGGGAAGCCCCAGATCCAGTAACAGCATATCAGCTTCGTTCCGACGTACCGCATCGAGCGTCATCGTGCCGCTATCGGTTTGCGAAATGATGCAGCCGCTGGGCTCGAGTGCGACCATGAGCATGCGCCGAATCGTCGGGTCGTCATCGATCACAAGAATTCGCGGTTTGGTTTGAGAAGCGCTCATTCGTTACTCACTTGCGACAATTGATGCTCATGCGCTACCGGCAGAGTGATTTTTATGCACATTCCGGGCCGTTCTGGTCGGTTTTGCGCTTCGATGGTTCCGTGCATTGCCTCGACCAGACCTCGGCAGATTGTCAGACCCAGACCTGTACCGGGCTGTTGACCTTTCGTGCTTGGAGAGCGGAAAAACTTTTCGAAGATGCGCGTCAGTTCGTTGCTGGGGAGTCCGGATCCTTCGTCGAGGATCCGAAGCATGACAGAATCCGCGGTGTGACAGGCCGAAATCGTGATCAGTGATCCGCGCGGTGAGTATTTGGCGGCGTTATCGAGCAGATTGACAATCGTTTGTTGCAGCAACGTGACATCTGCCGCGACGAGCGGTAGTTCCTCCGAGACCTCAATGGCAAGGCGATGTGCGGATAGCGTCGTCCGGGTCTTGTACGCGGCAGAACCAACCACATCGGCCAACTCGACAGGCACCAGCTTTGGACCAATGGCGCCAAATTCCTGGCGCGTTATGTCCAGAAGGTTGCCGATATACGCATCCAGATGTTCCGCTTCCTCACGGGCGGTCCTGATCAACTCCATTTTTGCTTCGTCGCGAAGGGACGGCCATTGGAAGTCAAGAGCGCTTGTCGCGCCCAGGATTGTCGTGAGCGGCGCGCGCAGATCGTGTGATAGGGAATTGAGCAGGGCCGCGCCGAACTCCTCGGCTTCGATCTGAACGCGGGCATCGTTCAGTCGCTGGCGAAGCCGGGTTTGTTCGACGGCCGAGATGGTCTGGTGTGCAAATGCCTGCAAAAGATGTTGCTCTTCAGGTCGCAGGATCGTGACGTTCCAGGCAAGACGGACCCCCATCAGGCAGGCGGTGTCTTCGTCGCACGGCAGGCCAAGGATGTGCCAGGATTCCAGATCGAATGCCTCGAGACGGTTCATCCGGCTGGCCCAGCGTTGCTGGAGGCGTTCCAGCAGGTCCGCTTTGAGGCTCGTTCCGGTGCATCGCACGGAGTCGAGAAGCAGTCGGTCACCGTCGGCCAGCAAGGCCACGGCAGGCAGGCCCATCGCCGCGGCGATACCTTCACTCGAATGGACGAGAATCTCGTCGAGAGTCAGAGCACTGCCAATTCGTCGTGTGAACGCGGAGAGCTTTTCCGCGGTCAATGCCCGTTTGTCGGCAAGCACCGCGTAACGCCGGACTCGCGCCGCGAGGCCACTGACTACGACCGCGGTCACAATGAAGAACACCAGATTGACAGCATCTGCGGCCGAGTGGATCGCCAGTGAGTAGACCGGCGGGATGAAGAAGAAGTCGTAAATGACAACACTGATAAACGCCGCAAACATCGACGGCCAGAGCCCATAGGAGATGGCGCTGATCAATACGGCGATGAGGAAGACACGCGACATGGAGGTCGTCACGTCGAGCACGAAATTGACCGGAATCGCTATGGCAAGCGCTGCCAGTGCTATTGCCAGGCTGCCCAAATAGGGTCGCAGAATGTGCAGACCAACGCGCGCTATGTCACGCAACCGATGGGTCACCATCCCGGATCGTTTGATGCGTGACATTGGATTACTGGCATTCGAATCCGGCACCTTTGGTGTAAGGAACGAACCCCCTGGGCAGGGCGTGACATTACGGAACCAGCTTTCCTCGATGACCAAACGATAAATTTCGTTGAAATCCATAGATAAATAAACATAGGAAATCTAGACCAAATTCCCCAAACTCCTATAGTTATTATGCTATATAAAAGGTATATAAACGCTGTTTATAACGAAATCAAATAGACCTGCGCCCGCTGAGCGCTTTGGCTGCTGGAGCAAGACCCGATTGATCTCTGCCGGCGAATACCGTCTAGAGCAATATCAGCCTGGCTCGAATCCCGGAGCGATCCTCAGGCTGATGAAATTGCTCGCGAAAATAAGCTAAAGCGTTTCCACTCAGGGTGGAAACGCCCTAGCCGGTTGCGAACCGAGCAAACGACTCGGTCAATGTCTGGTAGATCGCCCGCTTGAACGGCACGGCCAGGGATGGCAGTTCTGCCAACTGTACCCAACGCCATGCGTCGAACTCCGGATGCGGGTCGAGGTCCAGGCGGATATCAGTGTCCGTTCCCATGAACCGCATGGCAAACCAACGCTGCCGCTGGCCCCGGTATCGGCCACGCCAGGCAATGCCTAACAGGTCAGGCGGTAGATCATATGTCAACCAGTCCGGGTGCTCCCCGATCACCTCAGCATTGCGCGTGCCGATTTCTTCCTCCAGCTCGCGCAAGACGGCCACCTTCGGGTCTTCACCTTCATCGATTCCGCCCTGAGGCAATTGCCAGCCTCCGGCGGGTCCCTCGGCGTTCGGCATGTCAGCTCGGCGAGCCACGAAGACAAGGCCGTCCGCGTTGAACAGCGCGGCGCCCACGTTCGGGCGATAGGGCAGATCGCTCATTTCGTAGCCTCCTGTTTTGCCGGCGGCAGCACAAGCGCACTGACCGGCGCGAGGGCCAGCCCCTTCGCCGCCAAGCTGTTCGTCCACGCGGCGACACGCGACAGCGTCATTGGGCGCGGGATCCAGACGATGCCCAGCGCCGTCCCCTTGTCCAGTGCAGTATGGGTCAGCAGATCCAGCTTTTGGTCGAGGGCGGATGCGTCCACCGGATCGTCGTCGATCGCCACGTCCACTGAACGATTCCAGGCACGCGGAAGCGTAGGTTGGGCGATGCGGGCATCGACGAAAAGCAGACCGCGTTGCGCTGCTTCGTTCAGCACCGGTGCGAATTGGTCGGATACCGCGGCCAGTCGCTCGCCTCGCATCGGGCCGAGCGCGTTTGTAATACCGACGTAGCCGGTGAGCTGTGCCAGGACCCAGCGCAGCCGGTTTAGATTCTCCGCTGGCGGCAGCGATGTCATCAGCGCGTGTCGGTCGTCGGGGTCGTTCACCGGATATCCCTGAGGCTCCATAGGGATGGCTAACAAGTATTCGTGTTCAGTCATCCGCGCGGTCTCAAGCAAGTGGCGGATGTCTGGGGCGTAGGGGGAGAATGCCAAGGTGACGCCTCCCGGCAGGTCCTTGATCGCGGCCAGACTGTCCGCCTCGCTCATGCCAAGTCCGGCAATCAGCATCCCCACCTTGGGACGCATGCTGGTCGGATCGAAACCTGCGGCATAGGCAGCCATCGGGACTCTGCCGTCCGCAGCGATCCTGGGGAGCTTGCGGTCGGGATCGTTGGGATAGGTGTCCAGCAGCGATGGATCCGGATCGGCGATAGGCCCGGGCGTGTCGCGGCCCGGCCGACCGGGATGCAGGGGAGGATGCAAGGCAACATGGCCGTTCAGGTCCGGCCCGCTGGCCACCGTGGGTGGCGGCACGGCCTGGGCGATGGGTTCTTTCGATGCGAGTGTGATGCGAGAGGGTGGCCCAAGCGCCTGAAGCAGGCCAGCAGCGATGCTCAAGAAAATAAGTAGGCCGATCCAGAACCGTCCCAGTCCTTTCCAACCTGCCAGGAAGCTGCCGACGTGCCGCATTCCTGGGATTTGGACAGCCACCGAAGCCGGTTTCAGTTCGCCGAGGCGCTTTTCTGCGCCGCCATGGCCTGCACGAGAACGACCGCCTGCTGCAACTGGAAGTCGGTGTCGTCGGGTTTCGCCGGATCAAATTTCGGAAAATCCTCCGGCGGTTTCTCCGGAATCTGCTTGGCAATCGGCGGCAGGTCAGTCCGCGGCGGCAATGCCTGAGTACCCGTCCCGCCCTGATTGGTCAGTATCTTATTGTAGTCGGCCTCATGCTCTCCGCCAAAGCTCGGCCGCTCGGTCGCGGTCTCTTGTACCGGCACGTCCGGGGTGATCCCCAAGCCCTGGATGGACCGTCCGGAGGGCGTGTAGTAGCGGGCCGTGGTGAGCCGCATCGCCCCGTTACCAGGCAGCGGGATCACGGTCTGAACCGATCCCTTACCGAAGCTCGGGGTGCCGATCAGAATCGCACGGCGATGATCCTGAAGCGCGCCAGAGACGATTTCGGACGCCGAGGCCGACCCGCCATTGATCAGCACAACCATCGGCGCGCCGTTCAGAATATCATCACCCTTGGCATCCCAGCGCTGGCTGTCGTCCGGGTGGCGCGCACGGGTCGATACAATCTCGCCCTGGTCGATGAAATCGGACGATACCGACACGGCCTGATCGAGGAGGCCGCCCGGGTTGTTGCGTAAATCGAGGACGAGGCCGCGCAGCTTGCCGCCATTTTGTTGCTTCAGCGCCTTGACCGCCTGCTTGATTCCCGTGTCGGCCTGTTCGGTGAATTGCGACAGGCGAACATAGCCGATGTCGTTCGGCTCCATCCGAGACTTCACAACCTGGATGTGGATGGTCTCGCGGATCAGCGATACCTCGATCGGTTTATCGATATTCTGCCGTTTGATGGTCAGCACGATCTTGGAATTCGGCGGACCGCGCATTTTGTCCACCGCATCGTTCAGCGTCATGCCGATCAGCGTCTTGCCATCCAGTGCGGTAATGATATCACCCGGTTTGATACCGGCACGGGCGGCTGGCGTGTCATCGATCGGCGAGACCACCTTGATGACGCCCTTGTCTTCGTTAACCTCGATTCCCAGACCGCCAAACTCGCCCTTGGTCTGGATCTGCATATCCTTGAACGCTTTTGCGTTCATGTAGGAGCTGTGCGGGTCAAGCCCGGTGAGCATGCCGTTGATCGCATTCTCGATTAGGTCTTTATCGTCAACAGGATCGACATAATCCGCGCGAACCTTTTGCATCACGTCGCCGAAGACCTTTAGCATCTGATACATATCGGTGTGACTGCTGTCCTGCGCGAACGCACGGCCCAGCGATCCAAGGCTGGGGCCGACGGCGGCGCCAGCAATAAACGCTGTGCCGACCAATAAGCCATAGCGCCAATGCCGAGCGCGAAAATCCATGCTGTCTTTCCCTCCGGCGCCCCAGGTCCACTCCGGGGCACATGATCCAGCCATCATACGACCAAAAGGCCGATCGAATGCGAGCAAACTGTGTCAACCCGTTTTCGCGCAGCGGAGCGGCCGGCGTCCAGTGTTGATTTGTTAAGCTCTCGACGGAACAGGCAAAACCCGGGGCGGAGCAAGGCCGTGCATCCCGGGCCCGACTTGACGAAGCCCCCGACCAAGGTCGCACACTGGGTCTGGCAAAAACGGGAGGACGTCGCATGGCAAACCGGATCAACCGCGCCATCGAACTGCTGGAGCAGGATCAGGCGATCTACTACGACGGACCGCATAGCGGCCACATTCTGACCTATGAACAAGGCCGGGAGGATGCCGGCACCTGGGCTGATTACATGAATGTCGGCATGGAACACGGGGCGTTCGATCTCACCGGGCTCGCGAACTATATGCGGGGGATGATCGACGGCGGTCCGACGCGATCGGGCCACCGGACGCCTGCGGTGATCGTTGAGGCTCCGGTGAACGGCACAGACGAGGCGAACGTCCGGTTCAACGCCTGGCAATTCCGACAGATCCTCGGGCGTGGGGTGCATGGCATCCTGCTGTGCCAGGCCGAGACCGTCGATGCGGTCCGTGCCTTCGTGGAGGCCTGCCGGTATCCGCATCACCTTGCGCTGGTCGATCCGGCGTTGCCTTCACCCGAGGCTCGGCTGGCGGGTGCGACCCGTCCGCGGGCGAAGGACGGGCTGTTGGGAATCGGGACTCGCGGGCGAGGGTCGGAGACCACAGCCGCGCCGGTCTGGGGCGTGTCTGGCGATGAGTACATGGACCGCTGCGATCCCTGGCCGCTCAATCCGCGTGGAGAGCTGCTGCTGGGTGTGAAGCTGGAAAGCCCGGAGGGCATCGCCAATGCCGACGCAATCTGTGCGGTTCCCGGTCTCGGGTTCGCCGAGATGGGACCAGGCGATCTGAGTCTGTCCCTCGGATCCGTGAAATTGCTGCGCGATCCGTATCCGCCGGTGATGCAGGCGGCCCGCGACAAGGTCTTCGCAGCCTGTCGACGGAACCGGATTGCATTCCTGGAGGGGTGTCATGAAGCGAACATCATCCAACGGCTCGACGAAGGCGTGCGGGTGATTGCCGGACACAGCGAGCTGGTGGCACGCACTGGCCGCGCGCATCAAGGGCGGCGGATTCCGGTCTAGCTTCTCACGCGGTCCCGTAAACGGGTCGTCGACGCATTGATGCGGCGGACTTCAGATTCGAGAACGCTAGACCCGCTGCTTGGAAGAACGACGCAAGCCGCGACCGCGTCCGGCGGCAATACCGGCGAAGCCCAAGGCCAGCAGCGTCAGGCTGGCCGGCTCCGGCACCGCGCTGGTCGTGCTGTTGGTCGTGCTGATCGTCGTGATGGTGAACGCGCCCCCGGCCGCGACGTTCGGCGCGAGATCATCGATAAAGAACGTGCCCGTGCTGTTCAGAAAAGCATCGCTCGTGCTGAAGGGCTGGGTCAGGTCGGTAGTGTTGATGAACGGCGTGAGCAAGTCGCTGGCGTCCAGATAAAAGTTCTCGTTCGCGCTGCCGCTGACGTTCGAGTTCTGCAGCGTCACTTCGTCGGCACTGTCATCAAGGAAGATGCTCGATGACGAATTATCGGTGAAAGTATGGCTGAACCCGTTGATCGTGATCGTCACAGTCAAGGCGCCGAGCGCCGTCCCTGTCGCGGTGTTCTGCGATCCGCTGATGGACTGACTGAACAGGCTGGTGTCATAGACGAAGGTGCCGGTGATCGCGTCGTTGGTCAGATCGCTGGCAGGAGGCCCGAACACGCCGGTTGTGTCGTTGCCGCTGTACAGCGTCCCGGAAAAACTCCCGTCGATGATATCCGCTCGGGCCGACGCCGACCCCAACAGCATGGCGCAAACCGTGGCGGCGATGATGTGTTTCGACATGACGTTCTTCCGTAAAGGATCAGGTTAACAGGGCGTGGGCGAGGAAGCTGCTAAGGCTGACCGAACCGGCGCCATTCAGCACCGCCACGGTGGCCGGCGTGCCGCCGGACGTGTCGCTGATTTGCACGAGGGAGTTCGATCCCGAGGTGCCGAGCGTCAGGTAGGCGCCAATATCGGCGAGCTGTTGATCCCATGTGGTGGCGGCCAGCGCGGCGCGCAGATCGAACATGTCGCCATTGGTCAGCACGCTGCCGTTGATGGTGTCAAGCCCGTTGCCGGCCGACGGCAGGACGATTGTGTTGTTGGTGCCGGTGTCGGTCAGGGTGTCGGTGCCGCCCTGGTTGATGATGTCGTTGTTCGATCCGGCGAACTTTATCATGTTGAGACCGAGGCCGGCCTTGATCGTCGCCGTCCCGGCGGTGGTCACGATGGTATCGTTGCCGCTGCCGGTGGTGATCTGGTTGCCGGCTCCGGTCGTCCCGATCGAGTTGCCGCCATTGCCGGTGGTGATAATGGCGTTCGCACCGGCGGATGTAACCTTGTTGGCGCCGTTGCCCAGAGTGACTGTATCGCCCGCGCCGCCGACGGTGACCGTGTTGGCTCCGTCGCCGGCGATCACCGTTTCGTTGCCGCCGGTTCCGGCGGTGATGTGATCGGTGCCGGTGCCAACGGTCACGCTGTTGTTGGCGCCCGATATGGTGACCGTATCGGTGCCGTTACCCAAGGTAATCGTTGCGCTGCCGGTCATGCCGCTGACGGTGTCGTTGCCGTTGCCGCCGGTGACCGTATTACCGGTGCCCGTTGCATTGACGGTATTGTTGCCGGTGTTCAGCGTCGCCGCGTTGTTGTTGATGCCCATGTTGATCACATGGTTGCCGGGCTCGACATAGATCGTGTTGCCGCTGCCGGCTGCCGAGATCGTCGTGTCGCTGCCGCCGAACAACTGGTCGCCGCCCGCGGCGCTGCCGACCAGGGTTTGTCCTGATCCCTCGCTGATCAGCCGCTGGCCGCTGCCGGTCGCGCTGGTGGTCGAACCCGGCGTCGTCGCCACCGTGGTCGGCAGGTTCGGGCCGGTTATGGTGACGTCGACGGTGCCGGTGACGCTGTGGTTTTGGCCGTCGGTCAGCGTGTAGGTGAAGCTATCCACCGGCGCCGAGGGATTGAGCCCGGTGGCCAGGTAGGTCAGCGTCTGAGTCGCGGCGTTCAGGGTGACGACACCCTGCGTGCCGCTGGTGCCCACCGCCGTGACCGACAGGCTGGACGGGTTCGGATCGACGCCGTTGCCGACCAGTTCGCCCCAGATGTTGCCTAGCGACAGACCTTGCGCGACGGTCAGGTCCAGCGTCGGCTGCGACAGCGCCGGCGGCGCGTAAACGCCCTCGGTCGCGCTGGCTGACCCGCCAGACGCCAGAGTGTTGACCGTGGCGATGTTGGTTGTCTGGGTGACGGCGTCGCCAGAAGGGGTGGTGACCGAGACCTCATAGTTGCCCGGGGCCAGGCCGGTGAAGCTGGCGTTGCCGTTGCTGTCGGTGGTCGTTGACCGACCGGTGGGACTGCCCGATCCGTTCAGCAGATTGACTGTCACGCCAGCGAGGTTGGTGTCGCCGGTATCCTGCACACCATTGGCGTTGACGTCGTCATAGACGTGCACGCTAAAGGTCGCCGGGACATAGATGCCCTCGATCGCGGTTACGCTGGCGCCGCCGGCCAACGCCTCCGGGGTCTGGATGTTGGTTGTCTGCGACACAGCGTCGCCGGTCGGCGTCGCGACCGAAATTTCGTAGCTGCCCGGAGCCAGACCGGTAAAGCTGACATTGCCGTTGCTGTCGGTGATCAGCGAGGTACCGGTCGGGTTGCCGGACCCGTTCAGCAGGTTCACCATGACCCCGGCCAACCCCGTTTCGCCATTGTCCTGCGAACCGTCGCCGTTGGCGTCGAGATAGACATGCGCGTCGAAGGTCGCCGTCCCTGGCGTGATGGTGAAAGTCTGACCGCTGCTGAAACCCCCGGCGATCGCATTCCCCGCCGCGTCGGTGATGCCGGTGCCGGAGCTGTTCAGGTCCAGTCCCATCGTGCCGCTGCCCGTGACGCCGGTGACGGTCACGGTGTAGGACGCGCCGCTGCCGCTGATCGAGGCGATCGTGCCGGCGACGGTGCCGGTGTCGGCGAGTGTGAAGTCCGACGTGGTCACGCCGGTGACCGATTCCGAGAAGGCGACGGTGAACTGCTCGGTGCCGCCGCTGTTGGACGGACTCCCCACCGTGTCGATCGCGGTCACCGAGGGCGGGGTATGCTCGATCGTGTAGGCGTGGCCGGTGAAGCCGCCGGCGATCGCGTTGCCCGCGGCGTCGGAGATGCCGGTGCCGGAACTGTTCAGATCCAGGCCCAGCGTGCCGTCGCCGGTAACGTTGTTGACGGTCACCGTGTAGGCCGAACCGCTTCCGCTGATCGAAGCGATCGTGCCGGCCGCGGTGCCGGTGTCGGCCAGCGTGAAGGCGGATGCCGTCACGCCAGTGACGGGTTCGGAGAAGGTGAGGCTGAACTGATCGCTGCTGGCGTTGTTCGGGCTGCTACCGACTGTGTCGATCGCCGTCACCGAAGGCGGCGTATGCTCGATCGTGTACGTCTCGCCGGTGAATCCGCCGGCGATCGCGTTGCCCGCGGCGTCGGACACGCCGCTGCCCGAAACCAGGTCCAGCCCCAGCGTGCCGTCCCCGGTGACGCCATTGACCGTCACCGTATAGCTCAGGCCACTGCCGCTGACCGAAGCGATCGTGCCCCCGACCGTGCCGGTCTCGGCCAGCGAGAACGACGACGTCGACACGCCGCTGACACTGCCCAGCCCGTCCGAAAACACCACGCTGAATTGCTCGCTGCTGGCGTTGTTCGGACTGCTGCCGACTGTGTCGATCGAGGTGACCGACGGCGGCGTATGCTCGATCGTGTATGTCTGTCCGGTGAAGCCGCCGGCGATGGCGTTGCCCGCGGCGTCCGAGATGCCGGTGCCGGAGCTTTTCAGGTCCAGGCCCAGCGTGCCGTCGCCGGTCACGTTATTGACGGTCACCGTGTAGGACAGGCCGCTGCCGCTGACCGACGCGATCGTGCCGTTTACGGTGCCGGTGTCGGCCAGCGAGAACGACGATGTTGAGACGCCGCTGACGCTGTCCAGGCCGTCCGAGAACACGACGATGAACTGGTCGCTGCTGGCGTTGTTCGGGCTGCTCGCAACCGTGTCGATCGACGTCACCGACGGCGGCGTATGCTCGATCGTATACGTCTCGCCGGTAAAGCCGCCGTTGATCGCATTCCCCGCCGCATCGGACACGCCACTGCCGGAACTCTTCAGATCCAGCCCCAGCGTCCCGTCGCCCGTCACGTTGTTGACGGTCACCGTGTAGGACAGGCCGCTGCCGCTGACTGACGCGATCGTGCCGTTTACCGTGCCGGTGTCGGCCAGGGAGAATGACGACGTGGACACGCCGCTGACGCTGCCGAGGCCATCCGAGAAGCTGACCGTGAACTGATCACTGCTGGCATTGTTCGGGCTGCTGCCCACTGTGTCGATGGCGGTGACGGCGGGCGGGGTGTGCTCGATCGTGTACGCCTCGCCGCCGCCGTACGCCACCGGCACATTGCCCGCCGTGTCTTCGATCCCGTTGCTCCCGGCCGCTTTCAGATTAAGCGTCATGGTACCGTCGCCGGTCACGTTGTTGACCGTGACCATGTATGACGAACCGCTGCCAGTGACCGAGGCAATCGTGCCGGCGACGGTGCCGGTGTCGGCCAGCGAGAAGGAGGAGGTCGAGACGCCGAAGACAGCTTCCGAGAAAGCGACGGTAAACTGGTCGCTGCTGGCATTGTTGGGGCTGCTGCCGACGCGGTTATCGGATGTAACCGTCGGCGCCGTCTCGTTCACGTCCACCGCAAACCCCGAGGAGGCCGACGATGTGGTGCCGGACAGCGTTGCCGTCGCGGTCAGCGTGTAATTGCCCGGCGACAGCGCCGTGCCGAGCGTGATGCCCCAGGTGCCGCCGGAGCCGGTGGTGGTCGTGCCGATCTGGTTCGTGCCGGCGTCGTACAAGGTGATCGTGGTGCCGGACGCCGCCGTGCCGCTGACGGTCAGCGCGCCGGTGTCGGTGATGCCGTCGGTCGAGGAGGTGCCGGTATCGGGCGAAATCCCGCTGATCACCGGCGGGTTGACGGTGACGACCTGGCTGATGCCCTCGCCGACCAGTTGGTTGGAGCTGTTGATACCGACGCCCACGACATTGTTTTCGCTGCCGTACGCCGGGCCGGCCGGGTCATTATTTCCGTAGGCCGGAAAAACCTGATACGCCAGCGTTCCGGGTGTGGTCACCGCTTCGCGGTTGATCGTCGAGGTGCCCGGCACCCAGGTATCCGCCGAGAATGTGCTGAAGTCGCGCGATTCCTGAAACTCGACGGTGCCGTTGGGCAGCACCGCGGTCCAGTTGACGTTGTCGGCGTTGTACGAGCTTCCGGCGGCGATCGCGTTGGCGACCGAGGCGCGGGTGGTAATTGCGCCGGTGGTGGAAACCGTCTGCACGTTCAGGGTGAAATTCGGATAGCCGCCGGTGCTGTTATTGTATGAGCCCGACGGGTTGTAGTTTACGGTGGCGAAGCCGCCGCCGGACAACGGGACAAAGGTCGGCGCTTGATCCACATTTGCCACCGACGTGGACCCCAGTGTGCCCTCGGGGCCCGTGTTGCCGGGGGTACTCAACTGCACGTTGCTGGCATTGAACATTTTGTAGCTGCCGGGCAGGAAAACGCTTTCCGACCCGAACCCGAAGATGACGTCGCCCAACGAATCGACCGCCATCGACCCGGTCCAGTCATCGACGCCTCCCGGATTGGATACGACCGTCATCGCGCCGCCGACCGCGACACCCGCCAGGGTGTAGCGCTGCATGAACACTCTCGATGCGTCGTCGGTCGAATACGCGACCACAAGCCCGCCGGACCAGGCACCCACGTTCCCTGTGGGATTGCCGGCCTCCAGATTGTTGTTGCCCGAGGTGGTGACTTGGCTGTGCACGACGAACGGCGCCGTCGTCACCGTACCCGCATTGTTCAGGATCTGCAGGTCGTAGTTCAGATTGGGGTCGCCCCAAGTCAGAACCGCCATGCCGCCGCCGGGAAGCGCCGCGATCGCGCCGCCGCCCTGGGTCGCGTTGCCGAGACCGCTGGTTTGAACGCCGTTGTTCGGCGAATCCCCGCCCGAGGCGAAGCTCAGGTTCCCGGTGGTCTGGTTCAGGCTGTCTGGGGTGCTGTTTGCCAGGATGGCAATCTGAAGGTCGTCGAAACCAAACGAGTTTGAGGCGGGCTGGTAGAGATTGCCCGCCAGCACGGCGAGATCGCCGTTCGACAGCACGGCCGTTCCCACGACCACGGGCTTTTGGTTGGCGCTCACTGACATAGGAAATTCCCCACCCACTTTTTTGGGATCGACAGCAGTCTTCGTTTGAACTTTGTATAAAGGAGATTAGCTTATCGAGGCAAGATGTTCTTATTAAGAATTTTGTACGAAAATAGAAAACATCGAAAAATCATGAGTGTTTGATACACTCCTCGCCGAATTGGTATATCCGAATTCCCAACGAATCAGCATATACCGGGCTGGCCGGCCCGCGGCGAACAAGGTCTGAAGCAGACCTGGATTCGAAGACAAGGTGGTGTTCCATGGCGTTGCCCGACCTGAAACTTGACCAAGCCGACGTCCCACGCCTGCTGCGTGACACTACGGCAGACCCGGGCTTTGTCAGGCTGCTACGGGAAATGGGCATTTCCCTGATCGCCGGAATACGCCCCGGTGCCATTGGCTGCTTTGGCGCTGCGGACCGCGCGCTCACCGTGTCCTGCACGCCAGTGACCATTCCGCTCGGCATGGCCACCGACGGGACCCGTATCGCGGTCGGCTCGCGGCGGGATATCACGATCTTCGCCCCATCCACCCGGCTGGCGGAGCATCTGCCCGGCAACCCTGGCTATTACGACGTCGTCTATGTGCCGGTGAGCCTTTACCGCACCGGTGAGTGCATGGTGCATGACATGGCGCTCGACGGCCCGAGCGTGCTGTTCACCAATACGCAGTTCTCCTGCCTTTGCCGGGCGGATGGCTTCAGCAGCTTCGTGCCACTCTGGCAGCCACCTTTCATTTCGGCGCTGTTACCGCAAGACCGCTGCCACCTGAACAGTTTCGCAACAGACGCAGGCCGCGTCCGTTACGCCACCGCGTTTGCCACATCCGATACACGACAGGGGTACCGGGACCGGCCGATCGATAGTGGGGTCCTCATCGACGTGGAGGCGAACGCCGTCGTGGTCACCGGACTGATCAAACCGCACTCAGTTCGGATATTCGATCAGAAGGTTTATGTCCTGAATTCGGCCGCCGGCGAGGTCCTGCTGGTTGATGTTGCGGCCCGCGGCGCGCAAACGCTGGCTCGGCTGCCGGGCTTTACCCGCGGCCTGCGGATGTGGGGTGACGTGCTGTTTGTCGGGCTGTCCACACTGCGGGCGAGCGCACAGTCCCTTGATCTGCCGCTGCGGCGGCATGCCGATCCGCTGATTGCGGGGATTGCCGCGCTGGATCGCGGCAGTGGGCGGTTGCTGGGGCTGCTGCGTCTCCCGGCGGGCGTGGAGGAGCTGTTCGATTTCGTCGTCATCCCCGGCCCGCAACGGCCACTGGTCTTGGATCCGGCGCCGGATGCGCCCGCGATCGGGATCGAAACCCCCACCGGCAGCTATTGGATGAAAACACGACCCGATCTTGTGCCGGGTGCAAAAGACTAAGCCGCAACGCAGCGGCTGCGAACCTGGAGTGAACGGTGGCCCGTTGTTCGGTCGCCCCGGACTCCGCATCTCTGTCTCGTCCGGAGTGTCTTCGTCTCCTGCGCCTTTGCACCGCGGTGCGCCGCTCGGGGTCGACGGGCGTGCCGGGCTGAAGGCGAGCCTCCGATAGGGTCGGTCCTTAGCGATAAATGATTGCCCGTCGGCCCCGGCCTGGCAAGGGCTTGTCGGACGGCAAAGTTCACCTGGTTCGGCCGCAGAACGGCAGGGGTGGTGTCGCGATCCCTGACTGGTTTTGACTGTTTGTTGTGCCCAACATCGGCGCAGGTCGAGGAGCGGATTGACCGATCTATCCTTGACGCACGCTGATTTCGGGTTCGCAGCAAGATGCGATGCTTCGACGCGGCGCTTCTCTGCCTGTTGCCGTATCGTCGTGCTGTGGGTGACGGTTCGTTCGGCCTTGGCTTCAAGCGGCGTTTGCACCCGGCCGCTGATCCTAACCAGTCAATCGCTATCGCCCGGCATCCATCAGCGTGCCGGTGAACCGTCGAGGAAATAACTATGACAATTTATTTGGGACAAAAATTGTCCTTGCCGTTTCGTTTAGGAGTATGCCACGATTGGCTTGGTCAACTCTCACCAAGGGAGGCGTGCATGACGATTAAACGAATTTGTCCGTCCCCGGTGGCGACCCCGGGCTTCCTTATGTTCAGGCCGCTCTCGCGACTTTAGAACGAAGCCTCCAGCGCTAACAGCGCCCTTTCCAGACTTCTCCATCGCGCCGCTTATAAACGGCTGCCAAGAGGATCGGCTCGCCGGCAACGGCGGCTGTCACGATCGTGTCTCATTCATCGCAAAGGCCGTTCCAGGCCGTCCTTGGCTACACTGCCAGGTTGTGGTGCCGGCAACCCGGCATGGTCACAGCCACCATCGCGGCGATCCTGTTTGCAACGGCAGCAGACCTGACCATTCCCGTCTTCGCCGGCCGACTGATCGATGCCGTTGCCGACCCGGATCGTGTGGCTGGCCGGGCGGCCGGAGTGGCGGCGATCCTCACAATGGCTGGGCTGGGTGCCGCGCAGATACTGGGTCGTCATCTGTCGTTCCTGGGGATCATTCGGGTTACCACCCGCATGATGCATGAGGCGGCGCAGGAGGCATTCTGGCGGGTGCAGCGCTTCGCGACCGACTGGCACGCCAACAGTTTCGCCGGATCCATCGTGCGCCGGATCACCCGTGGCATGTGGGCGATAGATCTGCTGAACGACACGGTTGTGCTGGCATTCATCCCGGCTCTGCTGGTCCTGTTCGGGTCCGCTCTCATGCTGGGCTGTCGCTGGCCGGCGATGGGCGTGCTGGTGCTGGCCGGGGCGCTCGTTTACCTGGCTTTCTCGGCGGGCATGACCCTGCGCTATGTCGCTCCGGCGGCGCGGCTGTCCAACCGATGGGACACGCGCATCGGCGGCGCACTGGCTGACGCGATCGGCTGCAATGCGGTTGTCAAAGGCTTCGCAGCCGAAAGCCGCGAGGACGCGATCCTCGACGGCATCCTGGGCAAGTGGCAGCGTCGCACCCGTCGCACCTGGGTCCGCGGCACCAACAGCGGGACCGGGCAGATGGCGGCGCTACTGACCTTGCGGACGACCGTCGTCGGCAGCGCGCTGCTGTTCTGGTGGCAAGGACGGGCGACGCCGGGCGACGTGACGTATGTCCTGACCGCTTATTTCGTTGTGCACGGCTATCTGCGTGACCTTGGCCACCATATCGCCAACCTGCAGCGCTGCGTGAACGATATGGAAGAGATGGTGACTCTGCTTGCCGAACCGCTGGGCATTGCGGATCGCCAACCCGGTCGGGCGTTGCATGTCACCGCCGGACGAATCGGCTTCGAGAACGTCACGTTCCGCTATGGCGGTCATTCGGTACCGCTGTACGACCGGCTGACGCTGACGATCGGCGCCGGTGAACGGGTCGGTCTGGTTGGGCACTCCGGATCGGGCAAGTCCACGTTCGTGAAGCTGATCCAGCGACTGTATGATGTCACCGAGGGACGCATCACCGTTGACGGCCAGGACATCGCGGCAGCGACACAGGCCAGTCTGCGACAACAGATTGCGGTTGTCGCGCAGGATCCCGTCCTGTTCCACCGCAGCCTGGCGGAGAACATCAGCTATGCCAATCCAAGGGCCTCGCAGGCCGAGATCGAACAGGCCGCTCGTCATGCCAACGCCTATGACTTCATCGTTCGGCTGCCGCGCGGCTTTGCCACCTTGGTCGGGGAACGCGGGGTGAAGCTGTCCGGCGGCGAAAGGCAGCGCGTGGCACTCGCGCGGGCGTTTCTC
>Ga0302320_10011383_pt1 | contig 18833 bp, 15 predicted proteins | sample Bog_T0_3_FD_202130 | JGI IMG/M metagenome (GOLD analysis project Ga0302320, IMG submission 202130) | Peat permafrost microbial communities from Stordalen Mire near Abisko, Sweden - Bog_T0_3 | ecosystem: Environmental > Terrestrial > Soil > Wetlands > Peat | place: Sweden: Abisko, Stordalen Mire...
GCCCGAGACGCTCATGTGTTTAATGCCGAGCGCGGCGGTCTTGTCGATAGCATCGAAGATGGTGAAGACGCGAAAGCTGTAGGAGTGCATGGCCAGGGTCCAATCCGGCATCGCGTCGGCGGCGGGGGCGGCAGACGCTGTACCGAGCAGAGCGAGGTAAAGGAGAGCACGGAGTTTTCTCATAAGTAATGCGAGGGGCTTGCGGCTAAGATTACTGGATTTACACTTTGGGTTCCCAGCCGGGTTCGTAGTTGCGGGACCACAGCTTGGCGGCTTCGGCGTCATCCTTGATGTGGCCATTGCCGGGGTCCAGGTACAACATGCGGCCGGTGCGCCAGGCGATGTTGCCGATTTGCAGCATGGCCACGCTCTTGTGGCCTTCGCTGACGGGCGCGCTCAAGGGCGTGCCAATGCGGATGGCGTCAATAAAATTTTTAAAATGAAGGGCGTCCATGTCCGCGCCGGAGGCGCTGACGGTGTTGGTGGGGTCGGCCTTGGAGCCGCTCTTGCGGTCGAACAAGATCTTGCCGCCGTTGTCAACAATTTTACAGTTGTCACCTTCCAGCACAGCGGAGCCGCCGGTGCCATAGATGACGACGCCACGGGAAAGGCCTTCAATGGGCTGTTTGTTGCAACTGTGGCCCTCCCACGTCATGGTCTTGCCCTCGGCGAAGTCCCAGCTAATGACCTGGGTGTCGGGCGTTTCCCAGTCGTCCTGAAAGGCGTAACGGCCCCCATTGGAGGAGACGCGCGACGGGAAATCGAGTCCCAGCGCCCAGCGGCAGACGTCCACTTCGTGGGTGCCGTTGTTGAGGGCTTCGCCGGTGCCGTAGTGCCAGAACCAGTGCCAGTTGTAGTGAATGAGATTGCTCAGGTAAGGACGGCGGGGGGCCGGTCCCTGCCACAAGTCATAATCCAGCCAGTCCGGAACGGCGGCGGGCGTGCCGTGTCCGATGGAAACGCGATTGTTGACATACCAGCAGCGGCCCATGTAGGCCTTGCCCATGATTCCGTCGCGGATGGCCTTGACGGCAGCCTGGGTGTTGGGAAAGGAGCGGCGCTGGCTGCCCATTTGGCACAAGCGTCCGGTCTTGGCGGCGGCTTCGACCAGCAGTTCGCCTTCGCGCGGATTGTGACTGCAGGGCTTCTCCACATAGACATGCTTGCCCGCTTGCAAACCGAGAATGGCCATCGGCGCGTGCCAGTGGTCGGGCGTGGCGATGGTGATGGCATCAATGCTTTTGTCTTCCAGAACCTTGCGGAAATCCTTGATTCCTTTTGGTTCGGTATTCTGCTTCCTCTGGGCGGCCTTGACGGCCTTGGCGATGGCGCGGTCGTCCACGTCGCAAATGCAGGCAATTTCGACGCCCGGCACCGTGAGCAGGCAATCCACGTGGGCCATCCCGCGGCCGTTGGTGCCGATGACGGCGGTGGTGATTTTGTCATTTGGCCCGACAGCGCGCGCGCGGCTTTTTTCGGCGGCTCCGAAATAACCGGCCAAGCCCAAACCGATACCGGCGGTGCCGGCCTGCTTGAGGAATTTGCGGCGAGGGATGGGGTCATTCATAAGATTTGCTTCGGTTGGCGGCTTTTGGCTTGGTTGAATCTCGTTCTTTGGCGGTGGTTTTGCAATCCTGAATTGCGTCGGGCGCGGAGGGGCCACAATCATTACCGATAGGCAACAAACGCCACGGGTGATATTGCCCCCCGCGCAAGGTTCCGCCGGCGAGACGGTCGCGGCACCCGGGAAAGTTTTGCTAATGATTCGGGAGAAATAGCACGGGCAGGCACGGGCAGCCTTGACCAGGCACGAGCGATCCCGGTTTTGGGCGAGACAATCGTGGTATCCACCACGCCGCCAGTGGGAGAGGTTTTGCTGGTGGATGGGGCGGGCGCCGCAGGACCGGGCGAGGGTTTCGGAGACGGTGGCATGGAGTTCAGCCAATGGAGGACAGGCTGGCCGTCGGCACCGTCGGCGAGACAGGGGTGGAGTGGAGTGCGAACAGCCGGGTTCAGCCGGGCGATTTTACCGATGTGCGCCATGATGGGGTGGCCTTTCCGTTCATGCCTGGTTATAGTGGTAAAAGGTGATAGAACATACCTTTTCCACTAATGTTGCATAGCTAATATGGATTGTCAAGTTCCAGATTGATCGTAACCGGCCCGGTTGCCCGCAACACGTCAGTGAAGGCGGGAAGTTCGAAACTGCTGAAACAGTTTCAAACCGTCCGCGTCGCCGCCTCACCTGGCGGGAGCCAGGTGTTAATGGGATCAGGCAGGGACGATCCGATTTCGATGTCATTGATATTACCATTGCGGGATAACTGCCGGCACGTTAATCATGGGAAAAATTAACGACGCCTATTTATGAAATCCATTGCCCTTCCCCCTGCGCTTCTGGCCGCACTGGTCGCTTCGATGGCCGCACCGGCCATCTTTTCCCGCGCGAGCGCGCAGAATGCGGCTGCGCCCCACAACACGCTGACCGCGCAGGAGAAGGCGGAGGGATGGCGGTTGCTCTGGGATGTCCGGACCACGGACGGCTGGCGCAGCCCCAAGGGCGATTACTTTCCGACGACCAACTGGTTGATCAAGGATGGGGAGTTTTCCATTGTGAGCGATGGCAAGGGGCAGTCCCAATCGGGCGGTGACATCATTACCCGCGAGGTCTTTTCCAATTTCGACTTTACTCTGGATTTCAAGATCACGCCGATCTGCAACAGCGGGGTCAAAATTTTCGTCCAGCCGAACCTCGATATTCACACCGGAATAAACGGACCGCCCGGGACCGGTTCGTGCTACGGCCTGGAATACCAAATCCTCGATGATGACCGGCATCCGGATGCCAAGCTCGGCCATGACGGGAATCGCCGGGAGGGGGCGCTCTACGATCTGCTTCCCGCCGGGCCGAACAAACATCCCAATCCAATCGGAGAATGGAACCACCTGCGAATCGTCTCGCATGGGCGGCACGTGGAGCATTGGCTCAACGGTGAGAAAATCCTGGAGTACGAGCGTGGTTCGGCGGAATTCCGCGCGGCGGTGGCGCAAAGCAAGTTCTCTCAAATCCCGCATTTCGGAGAATGGGCGGACGGGCACATCCTGCTGCAGGAGCATGGGAGCGCGGTGTCGTTTCGGGACATCAAGCTGCGGGTTTTGCCTGCGGATTAGGCATTCATTTCGGAACGCTAGTTTCGGTGGCTGGTAAGGGATTGGGCGGAAGACTTGCTTTGAGCACTGCGTCCGTATGGACCGGCTGGCCGGCGGCATCAACGATTCGCGGGGTAATGAAAATCAAAATGTCCGGCTGGGGCTTGGCGCCGGCAGATGGCCGGGTTTCGCGCATGACAATCGTTTCTCCATCAAAGATGTTCGTCGTCGTTGCCGACTGCCTGACGCGGTAGTGGGGCAACGGCTGGTTAGTACTGCCGGGAGGATCGGCAAGCCCGAACGAACCCGGGCTATCGTAGCCGATGAATTCCGTGTAGCTCGGGATCAAGGTCGTTTGGATGAAATAACCGTCCCCGGCAACGTATGGGACCAGGTCCAGCGCCGGGCTGGGGGCGGCAGAATCGCGGTTTGTAATGGCGGCGGGGGAACTGGAAGCACCCTGGTCAATAGAGTGGGAGAGATTGGATACCGTCGCGTCCCGCCGGGCGGTCGTGGCTATTCCGTTGACACCCGTTTCTACGTGCGCTTGCCGGCCGTTCTCCACTGTCACCCGCCGCATGCTGAGCATTTCCACGCCGTCCCGCTGTTCCAGCGCCTGAACAGTCGCCCGAAATTCCGCCTCATGCAGGAGTCCGACTACCGCAGGAACTGTGGCAATCGGAATTGGTTTCGCGGGCGTCGGCCAGTCGAACCCAAGGCCTTGATAGGCGTCGTCAGAAGCCGCCGAAACGAATTTGACGTCAATTCGAACGTGCGGCGGAACTTGGTTGAGCACTGCAATAACCCCTTCCAAAGTGTCCAAATCCGGACGGGTTGCCCTTACGAAAAGGTCACCCGTTCTGGTGTTGAGAAAAACAGCCGCGCCGTTGCTGCTCAAATTGACCCCCATGGTGCTGAAGTAACGGGCGATCATCGCATGGTTGGCCAGGGTGTCGCTGGTTGGGGAATTTGGTGCCACTTCTTGCAGGAACGTGCCGGGATTGACGCGGAACCTGCGATTCTCCAACGGGACGGCTTCAGGCGCCTTGGCGAAAAACCAGACGGCGTAATCTTCCACCGAATAAGAAATGGGCGTGTCCGAAACCTGACGGATGGCATCCAAAACCTCCAAGAGGCTCACGTTCTCGAGTGTCGAATGCATTTTGATGGTGATGGCGGCCGGATCAACAGGGGTATTGGTTTCGTTGATCCGCGGCTTGAACAGGAAGGGAACTCCAAGGTTCTCCAAATCGTTTGAGATGGAAACCTTCCTCAGGATTTTAAGGACCTCACTCAGGGGTAGGTCCTTTTGAAAATCATCGGGCAGAACCGCCAGCCTGATCCCGTTCAACTTGCGCATGATTCGGCTGCGGCCCGGGCTGGTGTGAACCTGGTAATTGGTGGCGAGCGTCTCAACGACGTTTGAAATCGTGCTTGCAGACTTGTTGGTTGATACGGGCGCGATCGGAACTACGTGAGAAGTCCTGTTAGTCGAAAGGTTGGTCAACGTCATCGTAATTGAATTGGTTACCGAAATCGCGGCATGGTCGTTGGCAGTATTCGTGGAAGCAGCCGCGGACGGCGCCTTTTCTTCCGCAGAAGTCGTCTGGAGGATAATTGGAATGGCGGTGGAAACCTCTGCTTCGGACCGGTCCACGGTACGAGCAGAACGCCAAACGCTCGATACCGCGGATGCTTCCCACGATTGGGTCAAATTAGCCTGCAAGCTGGACTGTTTGACAGCGTGGCGGTTTTGCAGGCAGCCGGTCAGGATAATGGCCACGGCGGAGACGGCGAACAGGCTGGCGTAATTGGCGGCGCGGGCTTTTCCTCCGAAGGCGGGGCGACCCGCTGTCGGAGCCATACTGATGAGGCGTTGCACGCGCTCGGCCAAGCTGGACCGAAGTCCGCCTTCCATGCCGATGGGGACGGCCGGAGTGCGATGGGCCATTTGCCTTCCAAGATTGACGAGGCATTGAGCGAGGAGAGCGGGCCCGCCGGGCAGGACGACAGCGGCTTCGTCCGCGGCCAGTTCGGTGGCGTGTTGCAGCCGGCGCCGGGCCCACCAGGCGGACGGGTGCCACCACGACAGGGCACAGGCGATGTCTGCCAGCAGATACCAGAGTGGATCGTGCGAGGCCAGATGCGCGAGTTCGTGGGCCAACATGGCGTTCTGTTGGTCCACGCTGTAATTGCCGGTGAAGTGAGCGGGCAAACCAATGCTGGGATGCAGAATGCCAAAAGCAATCGGGCTGGCTAATTTGGGACACTCGATGAGACGGATTTTTCGGTGGCAACCCAGTTGCATGAGAATGTCCGCGACGCGCGCGTGCAGGTCTTGGGCGGCGACCCTGCGACGGCGGCGGCGTAGCGAGACAAAAAGAATCTGCGCCGCGGCGACGCGCGTTGTGATGAGAACGGCCCCGGTCAACCACACTATTCCGGGCCACCAGACCGGTCGAACGGGTTCCAATGAGGATTTGGGGTTGGACAAGATCATCGGAGCGACGGAGACGGCAGCGGGCTTCGGCGACGGCGGCTGGATAACGTTTTCCGCACTTGACGCGGCAACGAGGTATTTTGTCTCCGACCGGGAACGTCCGAATAAATACGAAGCCACCCCCCGTCCGAATCCAGTTACTTCAGAGAGTACCATGCACAGAAGACAAACGATGGCGCTCTGCCACAGCGCCCGGCGCCAAGCCGCGGCCCGCACGAGCCGTTCGAGGAGCAGGGCAAGGGCGGTGACGCCCGCCACTTCCGCCGCGATGCGCGCGAGCAGGCTCGTCCACAAAGATAGGTCCGGGTTGCTCATGGGTTTCTCTTCCGTTTTTGGTCGACGATGAGTTTTTCCAGGCGATCCAGTTCACTGCTGCTGATCTCACGGGTCTTCAGCAAGTGGCTGACCATGTCGGCCAGGCTGCCTTCGAAAAGACCTTCGATAAAATGTGCGGACATTTTGCGCGCGATTTCATCCTCCTGCACCACGGGGCAGTAGAGGAATTTTCGTTCGATCGTCCGATGTTTGACAAGTCCGCGGCCTTCCATTTTCCGCAACATGGTGGCGATGGTGGAATGGGCCAGAGACCGGTCCGGGGAAACGGTCTCGTGAACCTGCGCGACGGAGGCTTCGCCCGACTCCCAAAGGACCTTCATGATTTTCAATTGCAGATCTCCGAGACGGTAGGTAATTGGACTGGCCATTGCGTTTACCACGGTAATACTAATGCGGTAATAGTGCAAGGGAAAAAATGCGGATTCTCCTTATTTCTCACTTCTTGACACTCTTTGTGTTATTGTAACATCCTGGAAATGAGCATCTTCCGAAATTTAAATTTTCTGCCAATTTTGGCTTTGCAGTTTCGACTTTCGATTTATAGTTCCTTTAATGCTCAATGAACCGCTGTTGGAACTGGATTTGCCAGGCGTTACCAAAGTCAAAAGCGGGAAAGTTAGGGAAATATTTGATTTGGGTGACCGGCTGCTTTTTGTCGCCACGGACCGAATTTCGGCTTTCGATTGCGTCATGCCCAATGGGATTCCGCGGAAGGGGGAAGTGCTGACGCAGATTTCTTATTTTTGGTTTGATTTGCTAAAGAAGGTGGCGCCGAACCATCTGGCGGCTGGTCCGGGCGACCCGCTGCCTCCGACATTGGAAAAATATCGCGACATTTTGGCAAGGCGCAGCATGATCGTGAAGAAGGCCAAACCGCTGGCCATCGAGTGCGTCGTGCGGGGGTATTTGACCGGGTCGGGTTGGAAGGATTACCAGAAGACGGGCTGTGTGTGCGGGATCAAGCTGCCGAGCGGATTGCAGGATTCGGCGCGGCTGCCGGCGCCCGTTTTCACGCCGGCGACCAAGGCGGAGACCGGCCACGACGAGAACATTTCCTTCGAGGAAGCTTGCAAGATCGTGGGCCAGGACATTGCCGAGAAAGCGCGCGATCTGACTCTGAAGATTTATTGTTTCGCCGTCGAATACGCCTTGAAACGCGGGATCATTATTGCCGACACGAAGTTTGAATTTGGAATTTACGACGGGCAACTGATCCTGATTGATGAAGTGCTGACCCCGGACTCATCCCGTTTTTGGCCGGCGGATCAGTATGTCATGGGCCGGAGCCAGCCGAGTTTCGACAAACAATTTGTGCGGGACTACCTGGAGACGGTCGCCTGGAACAAGCAGCCGCCCGCGCCGATGTTGCCGCCGGAAGTGGTTGCGCGCACGACCGCGAAATACCTGGAGGCCTACCAGCGGCTGACCGGAAAAGCCCTGTAGCGGCTGGGCCGCTCCCGGCCATGCAAAACCTGGTCGAAGATTTTTTGGTTTATTTGCGGCACGAAAAGGGCTGCTCGCCTCAAACCGCGAAAACCTACGCCGCACTCCTCTCCAATTTCACGGGCTGGGCGGAACGCAACCAGTTGCGGGATTGGAAGCAGGTGAAATTGAACGACCTGATGGCCTTCATGGAACACGAACGTTCCCGCGCTCGCAAGGACGAGCCGGAGTCGGTTGCCAAACTCAGTTCCGAAACCCTCTACTTGCAGATTGCCGCATTGCGCGCGTTTTACACTTTCGCGGAGGCCGAGAATCATCTTCCGCAGAACATCGCGGACAATCTTTCGTTCCCGCGCCGTTGGAAGCGTCTGCCGAAATCGCTGGCCGACGCGGAAATCACCCAGCTCCTGCAGGCGCCGCCCGTGGCCGAGCCGACGGCGCTGTGCGATCACGCGGTGCTGGAACTGGCCTATGCGTCCGGGTTGCGGCTGGCGGAATTGCGCGGCATCCGGCTGGAACAGCTTCACCTGGAAGCGGGTTTTGTCACGGTCATCGGCAAGGGCAACAAGGAAAGGGTGGTGCCGCTCGGGCGCAAGGCGGTGCAGGCGATTGAGCGCTACCTGGAAGCGGGGCGGCCCAAGCTCGTGACCGCCAAATCGCCGGCCAACCTATTTTTGACAAAACGCGGGACGCCCTTTGCGCACGTGACCTTGTGGCAGCGGATCAAGCGTTGCGCCGCGCGGGCGGGACTGGAGCGCAACATCACGCCGCACCTGCTGCGGCACAGTTTTGCGACGCATTTGCTGGAACACGGAGCCGATTTGCGGGTGATTCAGGAATTGCTCGGGCACGCCAGCATCAGCACGACGGAGGTTTATACGCATTTGGACGGGCAGCGTCTGCGCGAGGTTCACCGCAAGTTTCATCCGAGGGGATAGAATTGGGTGAGGTCGGGCCAAGCCTCGACATTTGTTTTCTTCCTGTACCTATGGGAAACGCCGAGGAAAGCCCGCGCCAGGGCCAAAGCTGACTAAAAAAATCACGACCCTTTCAAAGCAAAAAGGACGGACAATTTTCGATCAACCTCGCATTGCAAGTCCGAAGATAGCTGGCCCAACTCGCGGCGGACGAGGGCGCTTGTCAAGGTCACCAGCCGATGCAACCGCAGTACGGACGGAACGCGCAGCCCCGTTGCGGCGAAATCCTTTTGACGCGAGTCGAGTACGATGTCCGTCGCTGTGGCCGGCGCGGAGATCTGACTGCTGACGAAGGCCACAATGATATGACGGTGAGGACCAATAGGGTCGGTCAAACAAAGGGCGGGCCGGACTTTATCAGCGGTGAGGTCATCGAACGGAAACGGCACGAGGACGATTTTACCCCTGGTCATGGAATGGTTTGCCGTCGTTGGCGGTGTAAACGTCCTCAGCCGCATCTTTCAGAAAATCGAACGCCGGGTTGGCCGAGACCGCTGTCGTCCAGGCTCCCTCCGAAATGTCGTTCTGTTCCGGCAATAAAATAATTACGCGGACGCGGCTTTGGCCTGGAATGGGCAATGGTTCATCCAGTCGCAACTGATGCTGAGCATCCACTACGCCGGTTGTTTCAAACGCGTTCATTTCCACTTCCATAGTGGGCCGCGGAGGAGTTTAGATCAAGCGCGGATGCGCCCAAAGCAAACCGTATGATTTCACGCTTCTGTTGGCCGCACATAGGGTTGAAGGTTGCCGGCAAGTTCGGGCGGCAGGCGCTTGGGTTTTTCGTCGGTTGTCGTGCAAACGTGCCGGGTAACGCCTTTCACCAACACGACGCCGACGGCATTCAAAATGCGGAAGCCGACGTTAAGCCTGACGGCTCCCAGTTCGGCAACCCAAAGTTCGATGGTCAGCAGGTCGTCGTAACGGGCGGGGCGTTTGTAGGCCACCTCCACCGCGATCACCGGAAAAATCGTGCCGGCTTCCTGCCATTCGCGGGCGGTCTTGCCCAATTGCCGCAGGAACTCGCCGCGGGCGAGTTCGAGGATGTCGAGGTAGCGGGAGTAATAGACGTGGTTGCCGAGGGTGCATTCCGCGTAGGACACGCGGTGTTGGTATTGAAAGACGGTTCCAGCCATAAAAAAATTTCAGGTCGCAAAGAAGTTCTTCCGCCGCGTTCGCTTGTGCTAGACTCTAGCAGTTTGAAATTTGATGAAGCAAGCAAAACGCTCGAAGTGTCGGTGCGCGAACTGGCGCAGGAGGATGGTTTTGGCACCATTGGTTTCGAGCGCGGCGAAGGGTGGAACCGTCTCGGGATGGGAACGGATTTGCACATTCGCGTGCTGCGGGAGCGGGCGGCGGCGCAAGCGGGCTATCGCTGCGAAGTCTTTCTCCAGGCGAGCATTGCGCTGGATGATTGGACAGCGGTGGTTACTGGCCGGTTGGATGGCTGCGTGCAGGACGCAAACGGAGTGTGGCTGATCGAGGAGTTTAAGTCGTCGTACTTGCCGGTCCGCGAATATCGTCACGGCACGCCGGCCAATGGCCGTCATTTGCGGCAGTTGCTGTTTTACTGCGATCTCTGGCGTCGGTTGGGCAACGCGCCGGTCACGGGCAGGTTGGTATATGTGGATTTGGCCAGCGGGGAGGAATCAGCGTTTGCGGCCGAATATGATCCCGCCGCGCAGGAGCGGGAAATGGAAAGCCGACTGCGGCAACTGCTGGCCATCGGGCGGGCCGAAGCGGAAACGTTGCGCGCCAAGGCGGCGGTGGCGGCGCGGCTGCCGTTTCCTCATGCCGCGCCGCGAGCCGGGCAAAAGATCATCATGGACGCCGTTCGCCAGGCGGTGGAGAACGGGGAGAACTTGATCGCGGAAGCGCCGACCGGTTCGGGGAAAACGGCGGCCTGCATTCATCCGGCGCTGGCGCACGGACTGGCCACGGGTCGTCAGGTATTCTTTTTGACGTCGAAAACGTTGCAGCAGACGATGGCGGTTTCGGCGTTGAAGGCGATGAACACCGAGGGCGCGTTTCGCACCCTGCAACTGCGGGCGCGGGAGAAGATGTGCGCCAACGACCGCGTGCTCTGTCACGAAGATTTTTGTCCCTTTGCCAGGGACTATCCGCAGAAGATGGAGCGATCGAAGATTCTCGACCACCTGCGGAAGAACCTGACGCATTTCGATCCGGAGGCCGTCTTTGCCGAGGCGAAGAAGGAGATGGTTTGCCCGTTTGAGGTGCAGCTCGAATTGGCGGGCCGCGCCGATGCCATCGTGGGGGATTACAATTACGTCTTTGAGCCCGGGGTGGCGCTGCGCCGGTTCGAGCCGGAGGATGCGCCGATCCTCCTCGTGGACGAGGCGCACAATTTGCCCGATCGCGCGCGAAAAATCTTCTCCCCGGAGCTGCTGGAGGAATCCCTGTGCGCGGCCCAGGACAGCCTGCTGCTGCGATCGGGCGATTTGTTTGACAAGCTGTCGCAGACGCTCGGGCGGTTGATGGCGCTGCTGGCGGAAACGGCCGCGGGCATCGGCCACGAGCAAATCGGCGAGGTGGATGTGCCGGCGGAGCCGTTGCGGGCGCTGTGGGCGGAATGGGAGCCCAGTTTTGTCCGTTACCTGTCGTGGAAGCAGCAGGTCAAGAAATTCCTGCCGGAAGACCTAATTGTTGACATTCACTTTGAGTGGCGGCGCTTCATCACCGTGTTGAATCTGATGGGGCCGGGTTTTGCCGGGGTCGTGGAGAAACGTCCGGCGGGAGTCCGGTTGGCCATTGTCTGCCTTGATCCGGCGCGCCCGCTCGCGCCGGTGTTTCGGGCGGCGGGTTCGACGACGCTGCTTTCCGCCACCTTGTCGCCAGTGGAAGTAATTCGGCGCACTCTCGGACTGGCGAAGGATCAAACCAGGGCGATCTCGCTGCCGCCGCCGTTTCCGCGGGAGAACCGCAAGATCATGATCGTGCCGCAGGTGCTGACAACTTACGCGGCGCGGGAACGGAATTTCGCGCCGATTGCGCGCCTGATTGCGGAGATGGCCGACGCGCAGCCGGGCAATGCCCTGGTTTTGTTTCCCAGCTATCAATTCCTGGAACGCGTGGCCGGGCTCCTTCCTCCCACGCGACCGCACGTCGTAGTGCAACGTCCGGACCTTTCGGACGGCGCCCGCCGGCAGATTTTTCAGGAGCTGGCGGCGCCACCACCGGAGGGAATCCTGTTGCTCGCGGTGCTGGGCGGCATGTATGCGGAAGGCGTGGATTACCCGGGCGAACTGCTCTCCGCCGTGTTCGTCGTGTCGCCGGCCTTGCCGCAAGTTTCCTTCGAGCGGGAATTGCTGAGGCGTTATTTCGACGAAACCGAGCGGGCTGGTTTTGAATATGCCTATTTGCAACCGGGGATGACGCGGGTCATCCAGGCCGCGGGCAGGCTCATCCGGAGCGAAACTGATACCGGTGTCATCGCACTGTTATGCCGGCGCTTTCTCCAGGAACCTTACGTCCGCCACTTGCCGCGCGAGTGGTATGAGGATTCGCCCGCGGAACTGGCGACGGCGAATCCGGCGGAGGAAATTCACCGTTTCTTTGCCGGACGAAAGAAGCCGGCGCCTGATTACTTCTTCTTGACGTGATCGAAGAATTCCTCCGCCACTATGTAGCCGGCGCATGCGGCGGCGCCACAATGGCAGGGGTGCTCGCGATATTCTTCGAGGGTGTAGCCGTAGTTGAAGGTGATTTCCTCGCCGGCGGGGATGTCGCGGCGGGCGACGATCCAGATGCGGCCGTCTTGGTATTCGGTCTCGCAGTTGGGCGCGCAACTGTGGTTGAAAAAGCGGGCCGGATTCTTGTCGGTGTCTCCGTCAAGATCAAATTGATCGTCCAGCGCGAAGATGAAGCCGTTGCCCAATTCGCACCGCCGCAGCGATTCGGCCTTGGTGATGCGTTCGCCAATGTATTCCGCCACCCGCATTCCTTTTGGCAGGGCGCGCGCGGCAAATGCGCCGAGTCCGTGTATGGGGGATTCGCGCAGGATGAACTGGTTGGATTCGGGAGATGAGGGCATGACTTCAGCGAAAGTTGGGAACCCCTCCCGGCTCTCTGCCTTCTTCCTCCTTTGCCGAGGTTTCCAAGAACCTACCGCTTTCCAGTCGGTCCAAACCTGGGGATGAAGTTGGGGGCTCGCAGGAGGACAGCTTCTTGCGCGATTCGGGATGCGCCGCTGGCGCGTGGCTCGCCCCTCCCGATGGTTTTGGGCGGAGATTCCTTGGCACCCTGTACCACAATTTATGGCAGTTGTCTTTGGAGGACAGGGTCGAGGAGAGAGTGAAACACGCACGGACGGGTGGAGGGTTGGCTGGATTCATTTTGCCCTCCAGGTTTCCGATGCGATGGAACGAAAGTGGTCGCGGAGTTCGCTGATGGCGCGCCCCATCGCCGCCGTGTTGCTGATGATGAGGAAGATGACGAACATGAAAACGAATAGTCCGAAGAATTCCCCGCCGTTCATCGCGCTGGAGGCCAGCATCACCGTTGTTCCGGCAACGGCGGCGGTGGCGATCCACGGAAAGAGGACCACCCAAAATGAAGTCCAGGCCGCCGCCTTGGACGGGTTGGCCAGTTTCAGGCCCAAAAACAACCCGGCCCAGGCCAGGCTGAACAAATTGAGCACCGTCCAAATCACTTCGCCGAGAACCAAAAACGCCCACGACAGTCCGCCGAAGAGGCCAAGGATGTGCCACCCGACCACCATCACGACGGCATCCACAACCAAGGCCAACGCGGTCGGCCAAAGCAGTCCCCGCTTCAATTCGCGCAGGCTCTGGCGCACGATTTCATCTTCATCACACGGTGTGGTCAGGAGTATTTCCAGTTCGCCGCTCCGCCGTCTCCCCGCCAGGAGCCGGCACGAATGGGAGAGGACCTGAAATTTCAAGATCCAGTGCAACAGGACGATGGTAGCGCCGGCGGCCATCCACTTTTGCGTCACTTGCAGGCCGACCAGAATTCCCAGAGCACCAGTGGCCAGCATCATCGCGATGGTGACGAATTGATTTCCCGATCTGGTTTTCCCGGGCCGCATGGTTTTGCCTTCGGACGGTGATTGATTCGTCGGCTGAACCCGGGCGACAGGAGCATTGCGCTCGCCGGAAGTCCAGGCTCGGCGCACGAGGCAGGCGGCTCCGCCGGCAAAGAGCCAGCCGATGGCGTGGGAGATCAACAGGGACCGGGCGAATGGCGGCGGCGGGGTTAATCCCAAAATGGGTTCGAGCCCCGCGATCATCGCACCGGCGGGAACGAGGGTCAGAACACCAAAGGAGCCCGCGTACAAGCCGAGGGCCGGCAACATGATTCCGAGAACCAACAGGGCCAGCCCTGCGCCGACGGAGGCGGCGCGCTCGTTCCAGACGGAAGAAGAAATAAGAATGCCCAGCGTCGCGAAGTAAAATAAGGTGTTCAACAATCCGAGAGCCACTTTCAAGAAATCGAGGAGCCCAACGCCGCCCAGCACGATGCAGAATCCAAAGGCTGGCAGCGCCGCCAGCAATCCGTAGAGCGAGCGGCTGGTTTGGGCGGTTAGTTTGCCGGCCACCACGTCAAATCCGTTCAGGTTTGTCAAAAATAGCAATCCGAGCGTCCCTTCGCGTTTCTCCCAACTGACACAATCGCACGTCAACAGCGTGGCCTGGACCGCGAGCAGCAAGTAACCGCTTGCGGCCAGCAGCCCGAACACGGCCTGACCGGCCGAAGCGGCACTGAGAGCCCGGTGGAATCCCGCGATCTCGAAGCTCAGTCCGGTGGCGATGGCGACGAACCCGGTGATGCAGCGCGAATAGTAGGTCATCGGCTTGCGCGCGGCCGACCGCATTTCCAGATGGGCAACGGGCAGAAAATTCATGCGTTACCTCAGGAGCGCGTCAACGATTACAATTAGGAATGTAGCCGATAGTATCAGACCGGTGAAGGCAAGCCAAACTCCCCAATAGGCGAGATTCCGCCCTGGATTCCAATACGGCGGTTCGGATCGCTGATGCTGCTGCCAGAAAAGAGCCCCTTGAAATATAGGCAGCAGAAATCCGAGGGCGAGAACGGCCCAGTCGCGATCGTCGTCCGTCTCCAGCATCAAAAAAAACAATGCCAGCGCAAAGACGGAGACGATTAGGCAGCGGTTGAACGGCGTTAAATCCGGCGATTCGCCGGTCTCTTTCGCCAACTCCCGATGCAGCCTGATCGCCTGCCAGGCCAGGCCAAGGCCGAAGAACGGAACAAGGCCGAACAAGCCAAAGATAAAACAACGTTGCGAACGACGGATGATCCCCACCCGGTCCGGCTGGATGGTTGGGCTTCTTGTTGAAGGTGAAGCCGGCGAGGTCATTTGAGTCCAAGCCCCGCGAAGGATGCGCCCGTAATCAGGCTGAGAAACTGGTATAGGCCAGCCGCGACGAGCGCCACGGTGGCGGCGTTGATCAGCAGGAGGCTGGTGGTAATGGCCTGGGCCGCACCCTGCTCCAGTTGAAAGGCCCGAGCTTCGAGCGCGGCCTGCCAGCCCTTAAGCGCGGAGAAGAATCCGCCGCCATGCGCGGCGTTGGTCAGGCGCCAGCGGAATTCGCCGGTGTCATCCAGAATCTGCACGGCTTCGGTTAAATTAACACCAGCGCGCAGTTTCTCCACTGCCCGTTCGGCGCGCTTGATAAAGACCACGTTCGCGGTGCTGAAGGCGGCCAGCCGCAGGGCTTTTTCCTCCGTTTCACCAGCGTCCAGCAAAAGGCCCAGCATGGCAGCGAAGTCGCGCTGTAACCGCTTGCGGCGCCACGGCAGCCAGAGATGCAGGCGGTCGGACCACTCGCGAAAAGGCAGCAACCCGGCCTGGAGCCACGAAGTAAATCGCGTCCCTCCGAACATGAAAATGGCGAATCCAAAACAAGCCAGGATCATGAGGAATTGAACGACGCACGCGTACGGGATAAAGGTCGCGAGGCTGTCCAGCGGCACGTGTGGAGCGGCATTAAGGGAACGGGCAACGTCGCGGAAAACAGGCAAAATCCGGGCGCCGAACAGTGGCAACAAAAGGAGCAAGACCGGATTGGCCACGAGGCCGAACGCGACCTGGTAGTTGATGAGCGCGCGGGACTGCGACGTCCCGTCGCGCAGGAGCAGGCGGCAGGCCGGCAGAACCCGCGCGTAGTCGCCCAGGGATTCGCCGACTTTCAACATTGCGGTTAGCTGGGCCGGCAGCAGTTCCGGGACTTTTTCCAGGGCCGACATCAGCCCGTGGCCCCGCTCCACATAGGCGGCGAACAAATGAAATCGCACCCCCGGCGACCCGTCCTTGGTTTGCGCCAGCGAGACGATCCGACGCTCGATGGATTCGCCTTGCTCCAGGGCGGATTCAATCAGGTCGAGGAGAAAACGGGCTCCTTCCTGCCGGCGCAAAGGGCGGCTGTTGATGTAAAACATCGCTCCAACGAGGGCGCAAATTGGCAACAAGATCGGCAGCAGCCAGCCGCGCACCAATGGCAGCGCCGCGCCGCCGCCGGGGGCGTGCGCGGCAAACAGCGGAATGGTCAACACGAGATTCATCGTCCGAGCAGCGACGGCAACTGGTAGATAAGCTGCGCCAGCGGAAACATTTGCGCCAGTATAACCAGGCCGAGAAAAAGCAGGGAGGCCGGCAGCGCGGCGTAAAGAAGAACATTGGAGCGATAAGCCGCGCGGTCGTGATAGACCCGGGCCGCGCGTTCAAAGCCCGCGGCCAGATTTTCGCCGGCGCCGGCCACAATCCAGACGAACATCGGCGGAAAAATTTTGGCGCCGGCCGCGACGTCGGTGAATTTTGCGCGGCCTTCGGCGTAACGAGTTTTCCATTGCGCCATTTCCGCGGCGGCGCGGGTGCCGGATTCCATTTCGACGAGCAGGCCGAGGGCCTCGCTTGGAGTGCAGCCAGCCTTGAGCAGGATGGCCATGGTGGAGGCGGCGCGGGACAGGCTGGCCTCGCGGAAGGCAGGCAAACGCCATTGCATTTCCCGGCGCAGGCGGGGCCACAGCGCCACGGCGAGCGCCGGAAGCGCGATGGCCGCGAGGAGAACGGCGGGCGCCCACAGGGACGTGATCGTTACCGCCGGCGGCACAATCGGGTTTTTGCTGCCCATTAAGAGCACACCGGCAAATCGGCCTTCTCCCTCGAGCGTGGAGGAAATTCTGCCAAACAAAACGGCGATCCAGACGGAAAAGCCGGCCGACAAAGTCAATACTATAGCGGGATACACCATCAGGCCTTTGAGCCGCGCCCAGACGAGATTGGCATTCTCATAGTAATCGGCCAGCAGCGTCAGCAAACCGGGCAGGTCGTTGCTGCGCGCGGCGATCCGCAGAAGCATGCCGTAGAATTCAGGCAGATGGCGCCGCGCCGCGGCCTCGGCAAGTGGGGTGCCGGCGGCCAGGTCAGTTTCCAGCAATTGCAATTCGCTGCGCAACCGGCCCCGTTGCATGGTGGCGCAGAGGTGGCGCAGGCTTCCTTCCAACGGAATGCCTTCGCGCAACATGGAGGCCAGTTGCAGGTTTACGAAGGCGAGTTCGTCGTAGTTCATGTGTTAAGGTGAAGGAGGCGTCCCGCCTCCTCAGGATGGAAGAACAGCGGCGGGACGCCGCTGCCACTTTGGCCCGAAGGCCTGAATTGCATCCTGCGCATTGCCTTTAATTGACAGAAATAGCGGGATTGTCCATCAGTTTCTGAAAGGGACGGAAAGGACCAAGGGGACCTAAAATTGAAACTACGGCTTGGATCGGGCGGCGGCCCTGCCGGCGGGGGCCAGCTTTTTCTGGAGGGTATCGAAGTCTTGGCGGAGTTGGCGGTTGTCTTTTTGCAGTTGCAGGACGGTGTCGCGCAGTTCTTGCAGGTTGTCCTGAGGACGGGCGGCGGCGCGAATTGCTTGCAGGGCGGCCATTGCAACTGGTTGTTCGGGCGTTTCCTTGGTGGCGTTGGCGAAGGATTCGAGGATGGCGGTGGCGGCCGCATCTCCCAGCGTCCCGAGAGCTTTGAGGGCTCCCAAACGAACGTAGCTGTTTTTGTCGTTGACGTAGTTTGACAGAAATTGACGAATGTCGCTCTTGTTGATTTCGTGACGGGAGAGGAAGGCCAGCGTGTCGAGGCAGTTGGTGATGGTCCGGGTGGTGAAATCATCACGGCGTCGCTCCAATGTTTGGCGAATCGGCAGGGCATAGGAATCGTCATCCTGCGTGCGCATCGCCGAGATGGCGGCATCGACCAGGGTGTTGCGGTAAGATTGAGAATTGAGGAATGGCAACAGCAGGTCGCGCACTTCCGTGAGCGGATAATTGGCGAGACCCTTGAGGTCTTGCGCCTCAATGTCGGGATTCTTTTCGGAGGCAAGGGAGGCGATCTCCGCCTGGCGCGCCGCCGGATTGTAGAATGCCGCCAGGCCGCTGATAACAGCCAACCGGATGCGGGCATTGGTTTGGCGCATCGAACCGAGCAGCGCTTCGAGGCTCTCGTCGGTGTGGATGGAAGCGAGGGCCGCTGCCGCTTCGTAGCTGACGCCGTAAAAGTCGTCGTGATTCACGGCGTCTTTCAGCAAGGCGATGCTGGCGTGATCCTTTTTGTCTTTCAATGTCGCCACGGCCCGGAGCCGGCCAATGACATCGTCCTTGTCATGCAACTGGGCTGCGAGCATGGCGGCGGGAACATCAAAATTGATCTTGGCCAGCACTTCCAATCGGGGATCGAGGCGAACGAGGGTGGGCGCTTCCGGCAATGCAAAATAAAAATTTTCCGATTGTGACTTTACCGTGATCGTTTGCTCCACCCGGCCCGCTTCGGCGCTGAAAACGACCTTTAATGGAAAATTGAAAAGCAGCACGTCGTCGCCGAGGGTCTGGGTTTGTTGAATGGAAAGTTGGGCGAGCTTCGCCTTCTCATCCCACGAATACGCCACGGCCAGTTCGGGAAAGTGCGCGTGATAAACCCATTGGTCAAAAAACTGATCGTAGGAACGGCCGGAGAGTTCTTCGACGATGGACGACAAATCCTCGGTGACTACGTTCCCGTATTGATGGCGTTCCAGATAGATCTTGATGCAACGGCGATAGAGCTCGTCGCCCAATTGCGCGCGCAACATGCGGAGAACAAAACACCCTTTCTGGTAAGGCAGAATGCCGAAAATCTCGTCCGGATTGGCGAATTGCCGGTCAACGATCTTGCCGGTGTCATTGGTCATCTGCACGAGGCGGCGGGCGGTGGTGTAGAAACCGTAGAGCATCGAATCGGTGCCGTTCTTATGGCCGTCGTAGAGGAGCGCGTAATAGGTGGCGAAGCCCTCGTTGAGCCAGATGTGGCTCCAATCCTTGCAGGTGACCAGGTCGCCGAACCATTGGTGCGCCATTTCGTGCGAGACCAATCCCTGACTGTTGCGGAGATTCTCGAT
>Ga0302320_10011384_pt1 | contig 18832 bp, 17 predicted proteins | sample Bog_T0_3_FD_202130 | JGI IMG/M metagenome (GOLD analysis project Ga0302320, IMG submission 202130) | Peat permafrost microbial communities from Stordalen Mire near Abisko, Sweden - Bog_T0_3 | ecosystem: Environmental > Terrestrial > Soil > Wetlands > Peat | place: Sweden: Abisko, Stordalen Mire...
GCTCCACCTCGTGGCACCGGGCGCGATGGCCACGTTCACGGTCAGCGTCAGCCTGAAGTAGCCCATATTTTCCCGCTTACAATTTTTCGAAAATGGCGCACCTTGCCCCCATGGGATTCTTGCCGCCGATCGCCCTCTTGGGAATGGGAGAAGGGGAAATGGTGCTGGTGATGGGCGCGATCCTCATCTTCTTTGGCGGCAAAGGGATGCCTGAGCTCGCCAAAGGCATGGGCAAGATGCTTCGGGAGTTCAAGAAAGCCACCACCGAAGTCGAGCGGGAGTTCAAGCGGGTCATGGATGAGACCGAGCGCCAAACCATAACTCCATTCAAGTCCACGGTCGCTCCGATCCTGAAGATCGATCCCCTGGCCCAGCCCGCCGGTCCGGCCGCGGCGGCCCAGGGCGGCGCCGCTCCGGCGGCCGCCCAAACTCCCCCCAGCGTTTCTCCCCCTCCCCCGGCCGCCGCGCCCTCCGCTCCGCCGCCGCCGACCCTCTCAGTCGAAGATCCGCCGCCTTGGCATCCGCCGGCGAGTTCAGAGGCTGATTTTCACTCGGACCTTTAGCCCGGAGCCTGCTTCGTCCAAAGAAAAAGGGGCCCGGATTGCTCCGGGCCCCTCGTTGTTTACTATTTAACTGGCCAGCTTACCGCTTAGCGACCGAACAATTTCTTGAAGGTCAGGCGGTATTCAAGAGCCGCGATCCCGGCCACAATAATGACCGAGCCGAAGCCGATGATGCTGTCCAGGGTTATTGGGACGTAAAGGGAAAGCAAAACCGCGGCCGAGGCGATGGCGCCGGGGATGACCGTGGTCTTTAGTACGTTTTCGATGTTCATGTTCTTATTTCCCTTCTTGGTTTGTTGCGACCCAGGTCTGGATCACGTGAGTATAATACGACCACTTCTCCAATAGTTGAAGTTGATTTAACCTATTAATATGATAGGTTTTGCCTATGGAATTACAGCAACTTCGTTACGTGACAGCTGTCGCCGAAGCCGGCAATTTCACCCGGGCATCCGAGCGCTGCGGAGTATCCCAACCTTCTTTGAGTCAGCAGATTATGAACTTAGAAAAGGAGGTCGGCCACAAGCTGTTCCACCGGCTGGGACGCCGGGCCGTCCTGACCGAGGCGGGGACTACCTTTCTCGACCGAGCCCAGCGTATCCTCTTCGAAGTCGAATCGGCCACCAAGGAAATGAGCGATTCTCCCGCCCTGGAGCGCCGGATCACCGTCGGGGCGATTCCCACCTTGGCGCCTTTTCTCCTGCCGTCCCTGATCGTCCGGTGCAAAAAGCGCTATCCAAATCTTCAAATTAATGTCCAAGAAGATTTTAAGCAGAACCTGCTCCGCGCCGTTCTCGAAGGGGAGATCGATTTGGCCGTAGTCGCCCTGCCCATCGAGGAAAGCCGCGTCCATGTCGAGTCCCTGCTGAAGGAGCCTCTGCTCCTGGCGATGGGGAAAAACCACCCGCTGGCCGGCCGCCCGTCGATCGCCTCGGCGGATCTGGCGGATCAGAATTTCGTCCTGCTGGGCACCTCCAGCTCCCTCACTGCGCAGGTGAAGAGCTTTTGCGGGGACCACAATTTCGAGCCCAAAATCAGCTTCCGGTGCTCCCAGGTGGCGACCGTGAAGGCTCTGCTCTCCCTGGGCACCAGCGTATCGATCCTGCCCCAGGTGGTCCGGGGCCCCGAGGACGAAGGCACCCTCACCTACGTTAAGCTCTCGGACGCCGAACCTTTCCGGGAAATCGGGGTCATTCGTCATATGCAGCGCTACCAAAGCCGGGGGGCCGAACAGTTCCTGACTTTGCTGCGCGAATGGGCGCGGGAATTGGCCGCCCCCTGAAACGCCCAGCCCATGAATCGGCCCGCCGCCCCGCGCCAACGCCAGAATCGCCCGGATTCGCGCCGGAGCGCCCTCCGGCCGCCTTTGCGTTTGCGAACCCCTCCGGCCGCGGCATACTGGACACCACTATGATCGATCTCATCAAAAAATCCCTGCTCGCGGGAGTCGGCGCGGCCGTCGTCACCAAAGACAAGCTCGAGCAGACCCTCAACGATTTCGTCAAGGAGGGCAAGGTGAGCGCAGGAGATGCGCGCCTGATGGCCGAGAAGATCGCCGAGCAGGGCCGCAAGGAGTTCGACGAGGTTTGCGCCAAGCTCGGCGCCAAGGTTCGAGAAGTCACCGCCCGCGCCGATGAGACCAGTCAGGCCCGCGTCGCCGCGCTCGAGCAGCGCGTGCGGGTGCTCGAGGAAAAGCTCGCCCCCCCGGCCAGCCGCGCGGGCGAACCGTGAAGCCGTTCGATCTCTTCAGCCACGCGGTAAGGGCGAAGGAGGTCTTTGCCGTGCTCGCCCGGCACGGTTTCGCCGATCTGCTCGATCAGATCGATCTGCCGATGGGGATCCGCAACCGCCTGGCCCCGTCCAAACCGTCGGAGCGCAACGTCTGGGTCCGCATCCGCCTCGTGCTCGAGGACCTGGGCCCGGCATTCGTGAAGGTCGGCCAATCGATGAGCATGCGGCCCGACGCGCTGCCGGCCCCGCTGATCCTCGAGTTGCGCAAGCTGCAGGACCAGGTGCGGCCCGTGCCCTTTGCCGAGATCAAGCCGGTGCTGGTCGAGGAGCTCCCGGCGGACCTGGACATCATCTTCTCCGAATTCGACGAGCACGAGGTCGCTTCCGCGTCGCTGGCGCAGGTCTATTTCGGCCGCCTGCGGGCCGACGGACGCAAGGTCGCGGTGAAGGTGCAGCGGCCGAACATCCGCAAGACGATCCAGATCGACCTGGATTTCGCCGCCTGGCTCGCCGACCAGCTGCACCAGCGCATGGCGACGCTCCGCCCCTACGACCTGCCCGCCGTGATGGCGGAGGTCCGCGAGGGCATCCAGCGGGAGCTCGATTTCGCCAACGAGGCGCGCAATCAGCAGTATTTCAACACGCTCAATCCGCACCCCGAGCAGGTCTACGCGCCGGCGGTGGTCGACGAGCTGACCAGCGGGCGGGTCCTCGTGATGGACCGCGTCGACGGCATGCCGGTCGGCCGCGGGGCCTTGGAGCCGGAGCTGGCCCGCCGCCTGGCCGGCTACGGCGCCAGCTCGCTGGTGCGCCAGATCCTGATCGACGGCTTCTTCCACGCCGATCCCCACGCCGGCAACGTGTTTGTCACGGCCGACGGGCGCCTCTGCTTTCTCGACTGGGGCCTCGCCGGGCATCTGACCCGCCGCCTGCGCCAGGCGCTGGCCGACTTCTGGGTGGCCGCGGTCGAGCAGGACGCCAGCCGGATCGTGCAAATTGCCCTCAGCCTCGCCCCGGCCGGCGCCCGCGTGGACCAGCGGGTGATGGAAAAGGAGATCACCCTCGCCCTGCGCGAGGAGCTCAATTTCGCGATCGGGCGCCAGGAACTGGGGCGGGCCATGCTGAAGCTACTCTTCATCTTCGGCCAGCACGGCATTTTTCTCTCCCGGGACTTTTCCCTCATGGCCAAGGCCATCCTCGCGATCGAGGAAATCGGCCGGACCTTGGACCCGCAATTCGACCTCCGGCTCTACACCGAGCCGGTGCTGCGGGAAGTGTACCGCGAACGGCACAGCCCGCGGACAATCTACCGGGAGGTGCGGGACTTCCTGCGCTCCAGCCTCAATGGCCTGCACGACCTGCCGGACGAGCTGCACCGCCTGCTGCGCCGCCTGGAAAACGGCGACCTGACCTTCAATTTCCAGCATCGGGGACTCGAGGATCTGGACGACGTCCTGCGCTCGGCCGCCAACCGGCTCACCCTCGGGGTCATCATCGGGGCCCTGATCATCGGCTCGTCGCTGCTGGTCACCACGCGCGTCCCCCCGCTCCTCTTCGGCTACCCGGCCCTCGGCATCGTCGGCTACCTGCTTTCAGCGATCCTCGGCCTGTACGTCATCTGGGACATCATCCGCCACGGTCGCCATAAGTGAACCGCGCGGCCGGCGGCACGGCCCCGGGTCCGCCGGCGGCGGACCGCAGGCGCCGGTAGCAGCGCAGCGCGACTGGCGCCCATTGGAGCAGCCGGCCGAGCGCCGAGCGCGGGCGGCGCGCGGCGAAGAGGATCGGCGCCGCCAGCGGTAGGATCGCCCCCAAGTTCCGCAGGCGCTGGCGCCAGCGGTCGACCTGGTCAAGCACCGCGCCCAGCCGCCGCGCCGCATCGGCGCAGCTCTCCCGGCGCAGCTCGATCTGCGTCCGCAGGAACGCCTTGCGCCGGGCCAGATCCGCTAGCTCTCGGGCTGGATACATTCGCGGTCCTTCGCCAGCTCGCCCTGCAGGCCGGCAAAGGGCCGGGGTTGCGCGGTGAAAAATCGCCGGAAGACGAGGATGACCGCCAGGAACGCCAACGTGTAGAACCCAGCCAAGCCCGCCAGCGCGGCGAGCCGGGCCGAGTCCCAGAATAAGCAAACCAGGGTAAGGCTCACAAAGACCAGGGCCATCGTGCCGGCGAACACCCCGGCGCTCGCCACCAGGATCAATTGGATCAGCCGCAGCTTCTCCTCCTGGACCTCGAGCGAAAAGAGCTCCAGGCGCTCCGCCAGGGCCGCGAGCAGGCCCGAGCCGAGCTGGCGGGCCGACGCGGCAATTCCCGGCGCAGGAGAAGCTTCGGACATGGCTGGAGCCCGGCGGACCCGGCGAGGTTAGTCGCGCCGACGCAGGAGGGCGCCCAGCAGCACCCCCACGCCCAGGGCGACGGCCAGCGATTCGTAGGGATGCGAGCGGATGGTCTCGTCGGCCGCGCGCGCGCCGGCCACGACTTTCTTCTGGGCGTTGCGGTACTGGCTGCGGACCCTTTCGGATACGTCCGAAAAGCGATCCTGCAGGTTTTGCAGCAGCGTGCCGTCCTCGGCCGCGCCGCCGGCCCCGGCGACCAGGGCCTCCACTTCGGCCATGAGGGATTGGATATTTTTCATCAGCTCGTCGGCGCTGGCCGGGTGGGCGGGGGCATGGGATTTGGCGCGTTCGCTCATATGCGGAGTAGGGTTGGAGGATGCAATGGCGCCGCGGGGTGCGCCCGGAAACCGGAGTCCGTGCGGCGATCTGCCTGTTTAGTGTCCGCCCGCCGGCCCCGGTTCCGGCCCCCCGCGGAATCCGGAGCGGAAGGGGGCAAAAACAAGGCGGGGCCGCTCGCGCGGCCCCGCCAGGTCCAGCTTCAACTTAACAATTCCCGGGATTTCATTCGGCGGGAATTGCAGTCTCAATGGACCAGCCCGTTCCGATCCGGTTCCGCGTCCGGTCCGCACTTTTCCCGTCTTTTTTGGGCGCCGAGCATCTCCCGGCGATTTTTTCTTTGTCGCCGCCGCGCGGTTACCTCTTTAATCGTTGCCAGCATGCCCCAATCCGCCGCCAACGCGCCCGCTCCGGAAGACGCCGCGCCGGCGCCCGGGCGCAGCCCGGATCTGGAGATCAAGGATGCCCACCTGATCTTTAGTGCGGTGTGGCAGGATCTGGAAGAGGAGTTCGCGCGCGAGAAGCTGCGGTTCCCCAAGGAGATCATCCTCTTGGGCGGCGCGCCCGGCTCCGGCAAGGGCACCCACACCGCCTTCATCGCCAAGACCCGCGGACTGACCTGCGGCCCGGTGGTCGTCAGTGCGCTGCTGGATTCCCCGGAGGCCCAGCGGCTGAAGGACGCCGGCAGCATGGTCGGCGACCGCGAGGTCATCGGGCTCCTGCTGCGCCGGCTGCTCCTGGTCCAGTACCGCGACGGGGTGATCCTCGACGGCTTTCCGCGCACGAAGGTGCAGGTCGAGTGCCTCAAGCTGCTCGTGGACAAGATGCACCAGTTGCGCCGGGAGTTTTACCGCACCTCCCTCGGGATCTATTTTCGCCAGCCGACGATCCACATCATGGTGCTCTTTGTCGATGAGCGCACCAGCGTCGAACGGCAGCTGCGCCGCGGCCGCGAGGTGCGGGCCTACAATGAGGAAGTGCGCCGGACCGGCATCGGGACCCTCCAGGAGGAGCGCGCGACCGATTTCGACGCCGCCCTCGCCCAGCGGCGCTACCGCGTGTTCAAGGAGCAGACCTGGGACGCCCTGCAGGAGCTCAAGGAGATCTTCCACTATCACTTCATCAACGCCCAGGGGCAGATCGAGGAGGTGGAGCAGAACATCCTGAAGGAGCTCGAGTACCAGAGCACCCTCGAACTGGACCCCCGCACCGTCGACCGGCTGCGGGGCGTGCGCGTCGCCAATGAAATCATCGTCCACGCCCGCCAGGAGATGGTGCGGCGCCTGGACAGCTACGAACTTGAGCACACCGGGCTCTTCGAGCGGGTCGTCGCCTTCATCGAGAAAAAGATCATGCCGATCGTGCTGCGGCACGCGATTTCCGGAGTTTCGCTGGTCAACACCGAGGATCCGGTGCTCGACGAGCCGCTGGCCCTCGCGATGCTGATCGACGTCTTTTCCGAGCGGGGCTACCATGCGGTCGTCGACATCCATCGCATCGAGGTGCCCGAGACCGTCGACCTGCAAAGCGGGGCGATCAGGTGCCGGGTGAAGAAAGTCTACCGGATGCAGATTCGCTTCCCCGGCTCGGAGATCCGCCGGGGCTGAACCCGCCCAGCCGCCGCCACCTTCGAGCCCGCCGGTCCATTTTCCTCGCCTGTCCGAAAGTAATCCCCTCCCTTTCCTCCCCTCCCCCTCGCAGTCGTATGTCGATCCTCCCGCCGTCCCGCCGTCGTCCTGTCCGATTCCGCCTGCTCCGGGCCGGAATCATTCCGCTGCTGGTTTCCACTTGGGCCGGTTCCGGGCCCGCGGCGGCAGCCGAGTCGTGGGAGCCGGTTTCCCCGGCAGAATTGGCGCCGACCAAATCGGCCGACTATCCCGACGCCCCGGCCGAAATCCTCTCCTGGCACATCGACATCGACGAGCTGGAATATCCGGTTGAGCGCCGGATCGTCGAACACCTCCGCTATAAGATCTACGACCCGGCCCAGGCGGCGGACCTCACGCGGATCCAGGCGCTGACGGCGCCGATCGACGGCGCCGACGCGGCCGCGGTCGACATTCGAGCGCAGCTGACGCTGCCGGACGGCACGAGCAAGGAGTTCGGCAAGGAAGCGATCCTGGAGCGCGCGGTTCCGAGCGCCGCCGCGAAGCAGCCCTGGCTCAGCCGGCTCTTGAGCGGCCCCGCCGCCGAGGCGAAAGAGCGTTATCTTGCGGTGCCGGGGATCACGGCCGGCGCGATTCTGGATGTCCAGCTGACCGAGATCCAGAATCCGGCCCCGGCGTGGCTGGCCTACGCGCTGCAAAAGGAGACGTATCCGATTCGCGAGGTGACCTATGTCCAGCACCTGAGCCGCACGGACCAATTCAAGGTGCAGTCTTACCTGGCCAATGACAAGGACCGCCAGGTGCAATGGAGCCCGGATGCGAAGCAAGAGCTCGTCCAAGTGACCGCCCGCAACCTGCCCCCGCTGGCCCAGGAGCCCTTTTCCGCCCCGCTCTGCGACCGCGCCCTGACGGTTTTTGCCAGCTACGCCCCGCGGGTCGCCAACTTTTTCCTGCGCAACGAGCCGCAGTATATCCGCCTGGATCCGAAGGCTGGCCCGTGGGTGGCGGTCGGCACGCTCGCCTACATGTACGACCACGACGCGACCCCGCTGACCAAGGCGACCCGCGAATTGGCCGCCAAAGTGGCCGGCGACGCGCCGACCGAGACCGCGAAGGCGCAGCGGATCCACTGGTACGTCGCGGCCGCCTACCAGCGGTACCTAAAATTCATGAAAGAGACCCAGGTGCCGACGCGGGGCATGGATTCCAGCCCCTGGAGTCTCATGAAAGTGGCCAACTTCGAAGACTATCCCGCGGCGAAGATCCAGCGGCGGGACTTTCTCTGGCTCGAATTGGGATTGGATCGCGCCGTCGGCCTCGAAGCCCAGACCGTCCTGCTGCCGAACCGGCAGCTGATGCGCTTCAATCCCCAGTTTGTCTCCGACCTCTTTCTCCACGAAGACGCCGCGCGGGTGCGGGTGGACGGGGCGTGGCGCTTCTCCTTGCCGACGGCGGATGAGCCGCTGCCCTTCGGCCTGCTGCCCTGGTACCATCAGGATACCTTTGCCTTGATCGGCCAGGCCAACAAGCAGGAGTTCGTCCGGGTCTCGCCGCAGCCGGCCGCCCAGTCGGCAATCGAAACCACCGGCGAGTTCACGCTCGGGACCGATGGCGGCCTGACGGGCCGGGGGCGCCGCACCCTCACCGGCTCGCTGGCCCTCGCCCTGCGCAGCCGGTTGCGCGGCAGCGCGCAGGCCGAGCAGATTGCGGCGGTCGAGCGGAGCCTCAAGGATGAGTACCCGCTGGCCACGGCCTCCGTGAGCCAGCTGGCGGGCGTGGATGACCCCGATCAGCCGCTGACATATGCCTTCGACCTGGATTGGAAAGCCTACGGGGTCGTGAGCGGGCAGCGCATCACCTTCCACCCCTCGGTCTTCCACGGCACTGCGGCCTCGCCCTTCACCGCCGCCTCCCGCCACGGCGTGGTCGACTTCCCCTATCATTGGCGGGAGCTCGACGAGCTGTCGATCCACCTGCCGGCGGGCTATGAATTCGAGCGCCCCAGCGCCCCCGCTTCCTTCCCCCGGGAGGACCTAAACTACCAGGTGAGCCTGGCTTATGCCGCGCCTACCCGCCTGCTGCAACTGCGCCGCGACTTCTCCTCGGAGCTCACCTACATTCAGCCCGCGAACTACCCCGCGCTGCAGGGGCTCTATGCGAACATCGCGCGCAGCGACGCGCATGAGCTGACGCTCGCCCGCAGCCAGCCCGCGGCTCCGGGCAGCGAGGCCCCGAAGGGGTGAGTTTCAGCCGGACCGGCAAGGGCGCGTGGGCGTCCCGGCTGCGCCCGAAGGGAGAGTTGACTTGGCAGTCGGCTTTCCGGTAGTCCTCAACTACCTCGTCCCCATGGTGATCGCCACCCCCCGATTCGCCGGCCGCCCCGCGGGCCTCTCGCCTGCGCGGGTCGGCGCGTTAGTCCTCGCCGCCGTCGCCGGTTTCGCGCTGGGCCCGGGAGCCCGGGCCGAAACCCCTCCGGATTGGGATCCGGTCACGCCGGCGGAGCTGGCCGAAACCCATTCGCCCACCGATCCCGACGCGGCCGCGGAGGTCCTGGCTTGGAAGTTTGCAGTCGACGATCGCAACCTCACGCAAGAGCGCAAGGTGAGCGAGTACGTCCGCTACAAGGTCTATGATCCGGCCCGCGCGGTGGACATCACCCGGATTTCCGCGCTCAACACGACCGTCGAGAACTACAAGGTGGCCGAAGTCACCATCCATGGCCGGCTGACCTTGCCGGATGGAACCAGCCGCGAACTCGGCAAGGATTCAATCCATGAGCGGCCGCTGCAGAGCCGCGGCTCGGAGGAAACGCTCGCCCAGCGCCTCATCGGCAACGAAGGCACGACCATCAACGAGCAGTTTGTGACGGTCGAGGGCCTCCAGCCCAACTCGGTGCTGGAGTTTCAGATCGACTCCACCCTCCACCAGCACGCCAGCCTGATCCACAATCTGCAAAAGGTAAACCTACCCGTGCGCCATGCCGAATGCACCGTCTACCTGTATCAAGGAGATGAGTTCAACGGCAGCGCCTTCATCGTCAATCTAAGCCACGTGCCCCTGACGCAGTCCTTTGACAAGGGCCGGGCAACCTTGCGGATGACGGCGGACCATCTGCCCGCCCTGGTGGACGAGCCTTTCTCGCCCAGCGTCAACAGCCGGTCCGTGACCGTGTTCTGCGACGAGCAGTCCACCCATTTCCGCAACCGGCACGCCATCAATCCCACCCTCGCCGTGCCCAGCGACGGCCCGTGGGCTCCCGTGGCCGCCAAAGCCGCCCTCCTGGTGGAGGACGCGACCACGCGGCCGCCCGACGTCGTGGCCAGCACCGCCCGGAAAGTCACCGCCGGCGCCGCCTCCGAGACCGAGAAGGCGAGGCGGATCCATGACTTTGTCCATGAGCTCTATGTGCGGTTCACCCGCTCTCCGGCCGGCAGCCGCGAGATGGTCAGCCAATTCAACAGCGCGCCGCTGGACCGGGTGCTCGCCTTCGACCAGTACCTGCAGACTCCGATTTTCCGCGACGATTTCGTCTGGCTCGAGCTCGCCATGGATCGGGCCCTCGACCTGGAGGCCCGCGCGGTGCTGCTCCCGGACCGGCGGGTCATGCCCTTCGACGAACGCCTGCATTCGGGGCTGTTCCTGTCGGCGCCGGCCGCCCAGATCCGCGCGGACGGGAACTGGCGGCTCTCCCTGTCCGATGTGCCGGATCTGCTCCCGTTCGGCTGGCTGCCGTGGCGGTTTCAGAACCGGTCCGCCCTGGTGGTCCAGAGCGGCAAGCAGGAGTTCGCCCCGGTGCCCCCGGAGCCGGCCGGCAACTCGGTGATCGAGAACACGGGGGATTTCCGGCTCGAGCCCGATGGCAGCTTGTCCGGCCACGGGCGCCGCCGCCTCACGGGCGAGCCGGCCATCCTCCTGCGCCCGCGCGCGCGCAATGCGACGCTGGCCCGGTTCGAGCAATCCATGGCGCGGCGGATGAAGACCGAGTATCCGGCCGCCGAGATCACCGTGACCGCGGTCACCGGGCTTACCGATCCCGAGGCCCCGCTGGCGTTCGAATATGACCTGAAATGGCCCGACTATGCGACCGCGACCAAGACGCGGCTGATTTTCCGGCCTTCGGTCTTTCACGGCCAGATCCCCTCGCCGTTCACCGCCGGGACGCGGAAAAATGCGATCGAGTTTCCCTACCATTGGCGGGAGCTCGACGACATTTCGCTGCAGCTGCCGAGCGGCTATGCCCTGGAATCCCCCTCCGCGCCGCCCAGCGCCGCGGTCGAGAACGTGCTGGTCTACAAGGTCTCGATCGGCCCGCTGGCCAGGGAAAACGAGATCTTCCTGCGGCGTGACTTTACCTCCGAATTGGGCGAGGCCGCCGCCGGGGCGTACCCCGCCGTCAAGAATTGGTACGATCAGGTCGCGCAAAGCGATTTGCACGAGCTGGTCCTCGCCAAGGCGAAGACGGCGGCAGCGGGAGCCTCGCCATGACCTGCGCGGCGTGGCGCCGGGGAGCCTGGCTGCTGGCCGCGGCCGCCCTCGCCGTTTCGTCCGTTGCCGCGGCGGTCCCGGACTGGGTGCAAAGCAGCCTGATCACGGGCCGGCCGCCCTGGCGGCCGGACGCGGCCATGCTGCAGCTGCTGAACTCCACCCGGGTGACCTTTCTGACTCCGCAGCGGGTCTTGGTGGTGTATCGGTCGGTGCGCCGGATCGACCGCGAGGACGGGCTGAACCATTTCACGTTCCAGACGCCCTATAACGCCGATACCGATCGCATCGTGAGCGCCGAGGCGTGGGCCGTGGCCCCCGACGGCAAGAGCTCCCAATCGTACGCCCGCGGGGCCTTCCTCGACCGGGTGCTGCAGTACAACAAATATTTTTGGGACGCCGAGCGGGTCCTGGAATTCGACGGCCAGGGCCGGGTCAAGATGGGAGGGGGCACGGTGGCCTGCGAAGTGACGCTCGAGCGGGAACTCGGGTTCGGGAACGTGAGCGATGAATTCCTGAGCCCCATGATGACCGTGCGCTCCGTCTTCGAGGTGACCCCGCCGCCCGGAATGAAATTGGAGTGGTTCGCGCAGACGCCTGCCTTGGGCTCCCCGGTCGCCGATGCGGCGACCGGTTCGCTCCGCTGGGAGCTGGACCGCGAGCCGAGCACACCGGTCGGCATGCCGAAGGGATTTCATCCCGACCGCAAACGGGTCGAAGTGCGGTGCACCGCGCTGGCCGCCGCGGGCGCGGCCACCGAAACCTGGAAGGATTTCTCCCACATCGCCGCCCAGATCACGGATCCGCGCGTGGATTCCGGCGGACCGGTGAAAACCCAGGCCGAGCTGCTGGCGGCGTCCAAGACTGGCCGCTGGGACCGCATTCGCGCTTTGACCGAGTTTGTTCAGAAGGACATCGTCTACCTGGCGATCACGTTGGACAAGGATTCGGTGGCCGGGTATCGGCCCCATCCGGCGGCTGAGATCCTGCGCAACCGGTACGGCGACTGCAAAGACAAGGCCACCCTCCTCGTCTCCCTTTTGCGCGCCATCGGCGAAGACGGGCGCCTGGTCCTGCTCATGGCCGAGGACCCGAGCTATGTGACCGCCGATTGGCCCTCCGCCCAGTTCAACCATGCGATCGCCGCCATCCCGGCCGACGCGGACACCCCGGCCGGGTGGCCGGTCGTCGACGCCGGGCCGCTGGGCAAGCTTGTGATCTTCGACCCGACCGACCCGGTGACGCCGCTGGGCGTGCTCAGCGCGGCCGATCAAGGGGGATTTGGCCTGGTGGTGGATCCGCGCCAGGGCGCGCTGGTGCGCCTGCCCGTCTCCGATCCCGAGCATAGCGGCTTGGCCCGCCGCATCGAAGTCGCGGCTAATCCCCGGGGCGGCTTCCTCGTCAAAGTCGAAGAGAGCCGCCTGGGCCTCAACGCGGCGGAGTACCATTACCTGCGGTGGAGCCTGCCCCAGGAAGGCTTTCAGGCGGCGCTCGAGCGGCGGATCCAGCAAACCAATCCCCTCAGCCGCGACCTGACCTGGTCGGACGATTGGGATGCAGCCGCAGCCAAGTATCGGTTGTCGTTCGACTTCACCGTCCCGGCTTATGGCCGCAAGCTCGGCGGCGGCCTGATCGTGCTGACCCCCGAGTTCCTCCCCAGCCAGCTCACGCTCGACGCCTGGAAAGAGAGCCGGGGCGGCGCCTGCTGGCTCGGCACCGACGGATTGCAGGAGGAAGTACGGCTCGCCCTGCCGCCCGGCATGAGCCTGGAGGAACTCCCGGATCCGTGGCATGCCGACAGCCCGACCCTGTCCTGCGAGCTGTCTTACCGCACCGAAGGCCAGGTCGTGGTGTTCCAGCATCGCTGGCGGCGGCGCGGCGGACTGTACAGCCGGAGCGACTATCAGGCGCTCGAGGAGCTGTACCGCAAGATCGCCGAGGCCGAACGCCGGCCGATCATCCTGCGCCAGGCCGACCGCTCCTAAGCCGGTCGCCGCTCATTCGTATCGCAGCGCGTCGATCGGGTCGAGGCCGGCGGCCATCAGCGCCGGATAGAATCCAAAGCCGACTCCGATCGCGCTGCAGACCAGCAGTCCCGCGGCCGCCCAGCCCCACGGGAAGACGATCCCGGCGTGGAGCACCAGCGCAAGCGCGTCCCCGGCGACGACGCCCAGGAGGATGCCGGCCAGGCCGCCGGCGAGCGAAATGACCACCGCCTCGAACAGGAACTGGGAGAGGATGTTCACCTTGCGCGCGCCGATGGACTTGCGCACTCCGATCTCCTTGGTGCGTTCCGTGACGCTCACCAGCATGATATTCATGATCCCGACGCCCGCGGCGACGAGCGCGATCGCGCTGATGATGAAGGCTCCGGCGCGGACGGCGTCGGCGACCTTGGCGAAGGCCGCGAGGAGCGAGTCGTTGGAATAGACCTCGAAGTCGTTGTCCACCGCCGGCTTCAGCCCGCGGGCAATCCGCATCGCGGAGATGCCCTTGTCCATGGTCTCGTTGTAGAGCTCCGGCGCCGGGGCCTCCGTCGCAACCTCGAGCGTGTATTTCTGGGCCCCATTGTCGCGGAGAAACCGCCGGATCGGCACCATCACGATGGAATCCTGGCTCTGGCCGAAGGACATCCCCTTGGCCGCGAAGGTCCCGACCACCGTGTAGGCCAGGTTGTTCACCCTGATCTGTTTGCCCAGCGGCGATTCGGAGGGGAAGAGCTTGGCCACGACATCCTGGCCGATGATCGCCACCGGGGCTCCGAGCGCCACGTCGCCGGCGGTGAAATTGCGCCCGATCTCGATCGCGAACTGATTGGCGGCCAGGAAATACTCGTTGGTCCCGCCAAAGTTCATGCCCGGAGTGGTCTTGCGCCCCAGGTATTTCGCCTGAGCCGTGCCGTTCAAATAGGTGGAAAAGCACACGATCTCCGTCTCGCCCGACATCAACTGCTGGTAGCGTTCGGCTTCGGCGAGAGTGATGTTGTGCCGCCGGCTGTATTTCGCCCAGTCGTTACCGTTGAGGGAGATCACCGGCCACTTCGAAAACTGGAACGTGTTCGCCCCCAGAAAACTTAAGCCCGACTCGATCGAGCCGCGCAGCGCCGACACCGCCGTCATGACCCCGATCACCGAAAAGACGCCGATCGTGATGCCGGTCACGGTCAGGGCCGTGCGCAGCTTGTGCGTGCCCAGGGAGGCGAACGCCATCCGGACCGTCTCGCGCACCAGGAGGCCGGGCTTATTCATAGCGCAGCGCCACCACCGGGTCCAGCCGCGAGGCGCTCCACGCCGGGGCGAATCCGGCCAGCACGCCGGTGCCGGCGGAGACCACCAGGCCGATCACGATCAGGGCGGGCGAGAACTCAATGGGCAGGGCCGGCATCGCCAGGCGCACCCCCACCGCTACGATCCAGGTGAGGCCCAGGCCCACCACTCCGCCGATCAGGGCCACCGAGACCGCCTCGATCAGGAACTGGAGCAAAATCGTCCGCCGCCGCGCCCCCAGCGCCTTGCGGGTGCCGATCTCCTTCGTGCGCTCCTTCACGCTGACAAACGTGATGTTCATGATGCCGATCGCGCCGACAAACAGCGCCAGGCCGGTGATGAAAAACCCCGCCAGCGCGATCCCGCGCTCCACCGGATCGAGCTGCGCCTTGAACGCCTGCTGCTCGTTGACGCTGAAATTGTCCCGCTCGCCCGGCAGCTGGCCGCGGACCCGGCGCATGTCGCCGATCAGTTCGTCCTCGGCCTCCGCCAGATGGGTCTTGTCCCGCACCTTGACGCGCAGCTCGGCCCCGCGGCTGCGGGAGCTGAGATATTTCCAGAACGCATCGAGGGGAATCAGGGCCTGGTTGTCCCAGCTGAACAGCCCGAGAAAGGTGCCCTGGCGGGCCAGGACACCGATGACCCGGAACGGATGGTCGCGGATCAAGACCGTCTGGTCCAGCGGCTCGCGGTGCGGGAAAAGCGCCTTGGCCACGTCCGCCCCCAGGACACAGACCGGCCGGCCGGTTTCGGCCTCGGTATTGGTGAAGAGGCGGCCCGCTTGAAAATCGACGGTGCTGAGCTGGCCGTAATCTCCCGTCGTGCCGGCTATGTACACACTGTCGACCTGAAAGCCCCCGAACTTGATGCTGGAACTGCGCGCCACGAGCGGCACCGCCAGCTCCAGCTGCGAACCCGGCGTCTCGGCAAACAGGCGGTTCAGCTTCTTGGCGTCGGCCGGCTGGATCGGCGGCCGGTTGACGTAGTTCCACCAATCATCCGGATCCTTCCATGGCCACTTCTGGACGTAGAGAATGTCGTCGCCCAGCATGGCCAGGCTGCTCTGGAACGCGGAATCCATGCCGCGGATTGCCGTGCCCATCAGGGTGACCGCGACGATGCCGATGATGACCCCCAGGGCGGTCAGCACCGAACGCAGCTTGTGCGCCCGGATCTGCGCCAGCGCGATCCGGCAGGCCTCGGTGATTTCGTAGCGCAGTCGGGCCACGGGAAAGGGTCGGATCAGGGGAGGGCTTCGTCGCTCTCGATCAGCCCGTCCCGCAGGCGGACGATTCGGCGCGCGTGGCGGGCGACATCCTCCTCGTGGGTCACCACGATCAGGGTGTTGCCGCGCTCGTAGAGCTGCTCGAACAGCGCCATGATCTCCACCCCCGTCTGGGTGTCGAGGTTGCCCGTGGGCTCGTCGGCCAGGATGATCGACGGGCGGTTCACCAGCGCGCGGGCGATTGCCACCCGCTGGCGCTGGCCGCCCGACAGCTCGTTGGGCTTGTGGTGCACGCGATTGCCCAGGCCCACGTCCGCGAGCGCCTGGCGGGCGCGTTCCTGCCGCTCGGCCGGCGGCATGCCCGCATAGATCAGGGGCAGCTCCACATTGCGCAGGGCGTCGGCGCGCGGCAGGAGGTTGAAGGTCTGGAAGACAAAGCCGATCTCCCGATTCCGGATCGCCGCCAATTCGTCGTCGCCCATCGCCTTGACGTTCCGGCCCGTGAACTCGTAGCGGCCCCCGGTGGGGGTGTCGAGGCAGCCGAGCATGTTCATCAGGGTGGACTTGCCCGAGCCCGACGGCCCCATCACCGCCAGGTATTCGTTGCGCCGGATCTCGAGCGAGACTCCGCGCAGCGCGTGGATGGTCTCCGCCCCCATCTGGTAGAGCTTGGTCACCTGTTCGATCGCGATCACGAGGTCCCCCGCCGGCCGGGTGAGGCGGGGCGCCCGCGGCGACGCAACAGAGGGAGTCATGGGCGGGACCGGCCGGGGTTCAGTTGGCCGCCTCCGGCTGCTTCTTGGGCGCCTCGACCTCGACCTTCATCCCGTCCTTGAGCGTGCGGCTGATCGCCGCGTAGGTGCCGGCGACAATCTCCTCGCCGGGCTGGACGCCGGTCTTCACCTCGATCCAAGTGTCGTCCGCGATCCCCGTCTCGACCTTCTGCATCCGCACGTGGTCGCCGGACCGCACGAACACCACCCGCTGGAGCTCCTCGCGGTCGCGCCGCGCCTCCGCGCGCTCGTCCTTCACGGCTAGGTCGTTGCCGGACTTCTCCTGGGACTCCTTGGCTTTCTTCTGCTGGAGTTCATCCGATGTGAGGCCGCCTGCGGCCCGCACCGTGACGCTCTGAATCGGGACGGCGATGACATGGCTCACCGTTTGGGTCTGGATGTCCGCCGTGGCGCTCATGCCCGGACGCAGCTGGGCCTCGGGATCGGATACCCGCACCCGCACCAGAAAGTTGGTCACCTCGTCGGTGGCGGTGCCGCTCGCCTGCGCCGCGCTGCCCGCCGCGGTGGCGCCGGCGTTTTCGGAGGAGCTGGCCAGCTCCTTGACCACGCCGTCAAACTTCTTGTCCGGGAAGGCGTCGACCGAGATCACCACCTGGTCCCCCAGCTTCACGTGCGGAATATCATTCTCGTTCACGTTGACCTGCATCTCCATGTCGCTCAAGTCGGCCACCCGCATGATTTCCGTGCCGGCCATCTGGCCCGTCTGAACCACCCGTTCTCCCACTTCGCAGGAGCGGGAGCTCACCGTGCCGTCCATCGGGGAGTAGATCACTGTCTTGGACAGCGAATCCTTGGCCGAACTCAGCAGGCCCTCGGCCTGGTCGACATTGGCCAGCGCCGCCGCATAGTCGGCCTTCGAGGTGTCGCAGGTAGTCTTGTAGGTCTGGTAGTCGGAGTCCGACGCCAGGTGGCTGCGGTAAAGATCTTCGTAGCGGCGAAAGTCCAGCACCGCCTTGTCGTAGGTGGCCTTGGAATGGATCGCCGCGCTGCGCGCGGAAGCGACCGCCGCGGTCTGCTGATCGACCCCGGCTTGATAGAGGTCGGGCTTGATCTTCACGATCAGCTCGCCCTTCTTCACCCGGGCCCCCTCCCGGAAGGGCAACTCGGTGATCTCCCCGTAAACCTCCGGCGTGATCTTCACTTCGATCGCCGGCTGGATCTTGCCGGTGGCGGTCACCACCTCGGTGATCGTCCGGACAGCGGCCTTTTCCACCGTCACCGCCTGGCCTTTCACCGTGTGCTTGACGTGCCACCTATAGGCGCCGGCGCCGAGGACAATGAGCGCGCCGAGAATCAGCAAACCGATTTTCAGCTTGGACTTAGGCTTGGACGGGATCGTGGGGTCGGCGTTCATGAGGGCTGCGAGCCTTCCGTTGCTACTCCCACCGGGCCGCGGCTGCAATCCCGGTCCGGGGCCAGGGAAGGCGGCGGGCCGAGATCGGCGGGGCGCGGCGAAGGGCGGCGGGAGCGGCAGCAGGCACAGACGTACAACACCGGTTCGGGGAAAAAGTTACAGGAAAATTGCTGGATTTTGTCCGCCCCACGCCCAAGGCGACCCGCGGACGCCCCGCCACCGGCACAACTGGAATTGCCTTCCCGGCGCGGAGCGCCCATTTACCCTGAAATGAAAGCCCTCGGCATCGACATCGGCGGCTCGGCCCTCAAGGGGGCTCCCGTCGACACCCAGACCGGCCGCCTGCTCGGCGAGCGCTACAAGGTGCCCACGCCGAAACCGGTCACCCCCCAGAAGATGGCGAAGATCGTCCGCGAAATCGCGGAGCATTTCGCCTGGAAGGGCCCGATCGGCATCGGCTTTCCCGGTGTGGTGCAAGGCTCGCGCATCCTCACCTCGGCGAATCTGCATCCCAAGTTCATCGGCTGCGACGCCGGGAAGCTCTTCGGCCGGGCCATGGGCCTGCCGGTCGCCATGACCAACGACGCCGCGGCCGCCGGCCTGGCGGAGATGAAGTTTGGCGCCGGCCGCGGGTTCAACGGCAAGGTGCTGCTGCTCACCCTGGGCACCGGCATCGGCTCGATCGTGGCCTACCGCGGGGTCGTGGTCCCCTGCGAATTCGGGCATCTGCCACTCAAGGGCCGGGATGCCGAGAACTATGCCGCCGCCTCGGTGCGCAAGGCGCGCGACTTGTCCTGGGAGCAGTGGGGCCGCCGGCTGCACCTGTACATCGCGATGCTCGAGCGGGCCCTCTGGCCCGAACTGATCGTGATCGGCGGCGGCGTGAGCGCCAAGCATCAGAAGTTCTTCCAGTATGTTCAACCGCGGGCCCGCATGGTGCCGGCGGAGTTTCTGAACGAGGCCGGGATCGTCGGCGCCGCCCTTTGGGCGATCGAGAGCAAAGGGGATTAGCCTTCACTTTGCCGGAACCTTCGCGCTCCGCAGCACTCTGAAAAAGCCGCATGGCTTGGCGCCCCTCCTGCCTCAGTGTGACGGCGAGCTTCGGGCTCGGAGCCCTCTCGGCCGCCGGCCAGTCCGCGG
>Ga0302320_10011386_pt1 | contig 18831 bp, 15 predicted proteins | sample Bog_T0_3_FD_202130 | JGI IMG/M metagenome (GOLD analysis project Ga0302320, IMG submission 202130) | Peat permafrost microbial communities from Stordalen Mire near Abisko, Sweden - Bog_T0_3 | ecosystem: Environmental > Terrestrial > Soil > Wetlands > Peat | place: Sweden: Abisko, Stordalen Mire...
CAGTACGCCGACCGGTTTCCCAGTTAGGTTGGCCATCGATGCGTTCATATCCAGCAAGTACCCCCGGCTGTAACCGGGCCACATCCGCTGGATCCGCCCATCGGGGTTGACGAGGGCGGAAAACGTGGCGTTGGTTGCATGAAAGGAGTGGATAATCTTCTCGTCGGGGTCAGGAATGGCGGGGTAGGGCATCTCATAATTCGTCTTCCACTCTTGGGCTGCCGCCGCAGTGGTGTCGATGACCGCGACAAAGCTCACCGAGCCCTTCCATTTGGCATAGAGACGGTGGAACAAACCCTCGGCATCCACGCTGCATGGACAGTCATGCTTGACGAAGTACACGAACACCGGGCCTTTTCGTAACGCGTCGGATACGCTGAACAGGGTGCCATCCCCCTCCTTCGCCTGATCCAGGGGTGCAACCTGCTTGGAGAGGCTGGCCACCAAACGCTCCATCGCTGGCGTCGCCTCGTGGCGAGTGGGTGATACAAATTCGGGTTGCGCGGGCGCCTTCGCCAATACGACCAAATAACCGCCTACCAGCGCCATCACCAACGAAAAGGGCAGAGCCAGCCTGGATATCCTCATGAGCAGAGCGTACCCTAGGCCATCAGCCACCGGGGTCAACGCTCGATGGAGAGGATCCGGTAGTGCTTCGTCCCGTCGGGGGTTTGGAAGCTGACCTTCTCGTCCTTCTTGTGGCCGATCAGCGCCAGGCCCATGGGGGACTCATTGCTGATGAGATCCTTTTCGGGGTCTGCCTCGATGCTGGCCACGATGCGCACTTTGAACTCATCGTCAAAGTCAAGGTCCCTCACCGTCGCGAAGGAACCAAGCCCAACGTAGTCCGTTGGGATGCTGTCGGGCTCGAGCACTTGAGCGCTACCGAAGATGCCTTTGAGCTCGGCAATCCGACTCTCGACCATGGCTTGCTCGAACTTCACTTCGTCAAGCTCACTGTTGTCTTCGCTAAATTCGCCGTGCTGTTGGCTTTCCCGAATTCGGTCGGCAATCTCCGGTCGCTTGACCTGGGTCAGTTGCTCGAGTTCCGCATGCAACATCTTATAGCCTGCGGGCGTTAGGAGATACGACCCTGAATGGGCATCTTGGAGCAGTTCAGCTTCTTGCATGAGGTGTCTCGGTGGGATTGGGCATTATACAGGAAATGGTTTTCCTATGTACGTTGTGAGGACCGCTTTGGTTCGCGAGTTGCGAATATTATTAGCATCACGACGGGAAAACGTGAGGCCTCGTTTTCTGAACGTCCTGTATGCGCGGTTCGTGCCCTTTATATGAATCTAAAATCAGTTCTTTTCTGCCTGGCGCTAAGCTTGGGCCTGCTTGCCCAAGCCCAGGCGCCCAGCCTCTTTCAGCTCGTCAAGCCCCAGGCCCTCATCCTCGTCGAGCCCAGCCCCGCCGGCGGTGATCTCGTGGACGTGAGCATGACCGACGCGCAGTATCCATCCGACCTGTTGAGCAAGCAGATCATGACTCTTTGCCGCTCGCTCGCCAGCGGACCTAACGGGCTGACCGTTTACCACTCTTCGGTGGCTCTCCCGGGAGGGCAGGCGACCTTTCTTAAGGCGCGCTTCGGTGCGTTCGGACTGATTGATCTGGACACCGGGCACATACGGATGCAAGAAATCGTGAGAGCTTTCGCGGGCGCTCCCCCTCCATATACCCTGAGTGGGCTCTCAGTGACGTTCGATGCGGCGCGCCCGGTCCCGTCCACTCTCCGCCGGTTCGACAGTGATGCGGTGCGCCTGGAGGGGCAATACGACCCACCACCTGCCGAGGGCTTGGAGTACCGCGTTCAACTGGTCAGCCAAAAGCCCGAGGCGATCGTGATACCCGATCACTTTGAGCCGGCGACAACCAAGCCGAGCGACCGCGCGACCGGCCAATCGCAAGTTGCTTCTTGGGCGCTCATTGCCACCGCAGTGGCAGCCAGTCTCGCGCTTGCCACGTTGGTATACTTGCGCTTGCTCCATAAGTCCGCAGGCCCCGGTAAGCGCCGCTAAGGATTCCACAGTTTATGATTGATGCCTCTTCGCTCCATTTGCATCACCTCGTTGATGCCGCGCTGCAGGAAGAAGCGGCCGACCTTTACATGAAGGGGGGCAGCGTTCCCTACGTCAAAAAGTTCAGCGCGGTGATTCCCCTTGCGGGCGAGTGGCCGGTCATTGATAACGCCAATGCCGAGCGCATCATCCGCGAGATGATGGATGACCGGATGAACAAGATCTTCAACGAGCTTATGGACTTCGACTTGGGCTTCACCATTCCCAACAAGTGCCGCGTTCGTATGAACATCTATATGGAGCGTGGCAATTTCGCCACCGCTTGCCGCGTCGTTCCGCTGCGAATCAAGAGTATTGAGGAGTTGGGACTGCCTCCGATTCTCAGTGAATTGACCAAACACCAGAACGGTCTGATCCTCGTGACGGGGCCTACCGGTTCGGGAAAAACCACGACCCTTGCCGCAATGATTGACCTGATCAATAAGCGGCGTAAAAACCACATCGTCACCATCGAAGACCCAATCGAATTTGTCCATCCGGATCAGCAGAGCTACGTCAGCCAGCGCGAAGTTGGCATCGACTCTGCCGAGTTCAAAAACGCGTTGCGTGCCGCCCTCCGCCAGGCGCCCGACGTGATCCTCATCGGTGAAATGCGCGACAACGAAACGATCAACATCGCGCTACAGGCCGGTGAAACCGGCCACTTCGTCTTCTCAACCGTCCACACGGCAAGCGCTTATGAGACGATGGACCGCGTGATCAACATGTTTCCGCCTCATGAGAAACATTATTTGTCGCAACGCATGTCCAATGCCTTGCGGGCGGTTATTTCTCAGAAGCTGGTTCCGCGGGCCGATGGAAACGGGCGCGTGTGCGCTATGGAGATTCTGATCTGTACGCCAACCGTCACCAAGATGATTGAAGACGCTTCTTTTCGCGATCTTTACGGCGCAATGAACGATGGCGCATTTTGGGGCATGCAGACAATGAACCAAAGTCTCCTAAAATATGTAAAGGCGGGGGTCATCACTGAAGAGGTCGCCATTCAGTATGCGGGCGTCGTTTCGGAACTCAAACAGATGTTCCGGCGATAGGAGTGAAATACGATGGGCGTCGATATAGACGCTCTGCTTTATGATTTGGTCGGCAAGGACGCAAGCGATTTGCATCTCAAAGCGGGGCAGCCCCCGGTTATGCGAATACGCGGCACCTTGCGTCGCTCGGAGTTCCCGGCAATTGATGCCGGCGAGCTCCAAGACGCCCTTATGGCGATGCTTTCCGACGATCGGAAGCACAAGCTGGAGGACTTCAAGGAACTCGACACATCCTACTTCATCAAGGGCCTGGCTCGGTTCCGGGTCAACATGTTCTGGCAGCGCGGCAAACTCGGCGCCGTCTTCCGGGTCATTCCCTTCAAGATTCGCACGATCGACGAACTGCGCCTTCCCCAGATCACCAAGAGCATCGCTCTTGCTCCTCGCGGCCTGGTGCTGGTGACCGGTCCGACCGGCTCCGGCAAATCGACTTCAATTGCCGCAATGCTCAACTACATCAACGTGAGCAAGCGTCTTCATATCATGACGATCGAAGATCCCATCGAATACACCCACGAGGATCGGATCAGCATCGTCAACCAACGCGAACTTGGAACCGACACCCACACATTCGCCGAGGCCCTTAAGCACGTTTTACGGCAGAATCCCGACGTCATCTTGGTCGGCGAGATGCGCGACCTTGAGACAATCCAATTGGCGATCACCGCCGCAGAGACAGGGCACCTTGTGCTCTCCACGCTTCATACCGTCGATGCGCCCCAGACGATCGACCGCATCATCGATGTCTTTCCGCCTGCCCAGCAGGCCCAGATACGCACCCAGCTAAGCGTGACGCTGCAGGCGGTGATCTCCCAGACCCTGTTGCCCAAGAAAGGCGGTGAGGGAAGGGTGGCCGCCTTTGAGGTCATGGTCGCTACCCCGTCGGTACGCACCCTCATCCGAGAAGCCAAGACGCACCTTCTCTACCTTGATCTCCAAACTGGCTCAGATGTCGGAATGCAGACCCTGGACGGGAGCCTTCTTGGACTCCTGAAAGACGGCCTTATCGACTACGATCAGGCGCTTGCCAAGTGCAGCAACGCGAACGAATTTCAACGTCGGGCCATCAACATGGGCCTGCTGGGGACGGTCAATGCCCCTCATTGAGCATTACTTGAGACTGATGGTCCACATGCAGGGCTCCGACGTGCACTTCAAGTGCGACACCGGAAAGGCGTACATCCGCATCGATGGCGACCTTCATCGCGACGAGGGTTGGCCGATCTTCACCCAGGAGCAGTTCGAGGAAGACCTCTATAAGATGCTGAAGCCCCCGCAGGTGCGAAAGTACAAGCATGACCTGGAGCTTGACTTCGCGGTTGAGGTGCCCGGCCTCGCTCGATTCCGGGGAAACGCCTACCAACAACGTGGCCAAACCCAAGCCGCGTTTCGCGTGATCCCTTACGAAATCTTCTCGATGGAGGATTTGGCTTTGCCCCCGGCCTGCTACGATTTTATTCAGCGTCCCCGTGGCCTGGTGCTTGTGACCGGTCCCGCCGGTTCCGGAAAGTCGACGACGTTGGCGGCGATGATCGACCGCATCAACCGGACCCAGCCCCTCCATATCGTGACCGTCGAGGACCCGATCGAGTTTGTTCACGAGGACCACGTTGCCCTCATCAATCAACGTGAGTTGGACGTGGACACTAACTCGTTTTCGAACGCCCTCAAGCACGTGCTTCGCCAGGACCCAGACGTGATCTTGGTGGGCGAGATGCGCGACCTTGAGACCATGCATCTTGCCATCACCGCCGCCGAGACCGGCCACCTGGTATTCGCGACCTTGCACACGGTGGACTGCGTGCAGACCGTGGATCGCATTGTGGACGTGTTTCCTTCGCACCAGCAGCATCAAATTCGCATGCAGCTGTCGGTGAACCTGGTCGGAGTGATCTCGCAGACCTTGCTGCGCCGGCCCGATCATGGACGCGTTGCGGCCATGGAGGTCATGGTCTCGACCGGCGCCGTGCGCAACCTTATCCGAGAGAACAAGACCTACCAGATCGCTTCGCTGATCCAGACGGGCGCCCGCGCCAAAATGCACACCCTCGACCAGTCGATCGCTCACCACGTGCTGCAAGGGACGGTTTCGTATGCCGAGGGCAGCAGCAAGTCCAAGAATCCTGGCGAATTCGACAGACTGCTTCGCCTGAGCGGCTATAAGATTGAGGGTGACACCACCGTCGACCCAGGTGGCTTCAAAAAGCCCCCAACCCTTCCCGACCAAAACGGAGCCTCCACCTCCCAGCCCCAGATCGTTCGCGGCCAGCCGAACCGGCCCGGTTTCCGGCGGGCATAGGATGCAACCTTCCGGGTGGCGTCCCCGCCGTCCTAAAGTTTGGGTTCTCCCGTGCGGGAAGTAGGCGACCTCGTGGAGGCGAGCAATCCCACGACCTTAGGATGCCGGGACGGCATTAGCAAAATGCCCATACATGGACTCAAAACAGCTCTCGCTGGGGGCGAGAGGTTTGGGTTGGGAGGGATTCGCCTGTCAGCGTGGTGAGAATGGGTCGCGGTCATAGCGCCCTTGCCCACGTTGCGCCTACATGTCTCTGAGCCCGGTTCGTACGCGTCGCTGCCTTCGCCGAGCCTGCGTGAAAGGGTACGATTCCGTTACCGTGAGCAACCCGGCGATCAGGCTCGCCACCCCGGACGATGCGGCCGCCGTCGCCGCCATCTATGCCCCCTTCGTGCTTCACACAGCCGTTTCCTTCGAGACGGAGCCGCCCAGCACCGAAGAAATGCGGTCCCGCATCGAAAAAACGATGACCGCTCACCCCTGGCTGATCTACCAGGTTGGGGACGAAGTCGCCGGGTACGCCCACGCCGGTACGCATAAGATGAGGTCCGCCTATCGGTGGTCGGCTGACGTCTCGGTCTACCTCGGCCCCCGATGGCGGCGTCAGGGCATCGGAAGCAGCCTTTACAATCGTCTGTTGCCATGTCTGCGATTGCAGGGTTTCCGCATCGCCTGCGCCGGTGTTGCCCTACCAAACCCCGGTAGCGTGGGCCTGCACGAACGCTTTGGATTTGAACCCGTAGGGGTCTACAAGTCGATCGGCTTCAAGTTGGGACGGTGGCACGATGTGGGCTGGTGGCAGCTCGCCCTCGCCCCGATGTGCGACGATCCCCCTACGCCGGTTGCCTTTCCGGAATTGAGAGAATCTCTCCAGAACAGCATCCTCTCTGAGGGCTAGGATGGCAGCGTGCGTAGAGAGCCTACCGACGATTCAGTGAAGGTGTTCCCAAGCAATTGAGTCGCCCATGGTGGCTCCTGCTGCTTTGCCCGCGTATCGGCCTCGCAGTCGAATTGGAGTGCGACGTGGTCACGAAACCGTCGGTCCGTCGGCGGGCCTGAAGGGACTGAAGGCGGATAGCCATGGGTGGAAGGCGAATCCTCTGGTGGAGGTAACCCAACAATCAAAGCCGAGCGGGGCTGTAGCTTTCCCATCGGACGACCAACTCCGGGATAGCAAACCGTGTCCGATTGGCGATCCTCGTTTAGTGGATCACCATCTGGTCGTTGTATCCCACGGCAACACCCGTTAGAATCGTTGCCTGCGGGCCCAGCCAGTTATTGGTGATGGGGTATACGACGAGTTCGCCGCCTCCGACGCCGCTCCCGTTGGTTCCAGAGTTGAGTCCAACCACCAGATATTTGCCATCCAAAGTGACCGCCATCGTAGTTGGAGAGTCGGTGGCCAGTGGTTGAGTTCCGGCAGGCGTCGTAACCGAAGGGTTGAAGCTCATCTTGGCCGGGTTGCTTGGGTCGGAGAGTTGGGTAAGCGTGCCGGTATTGACGCCACCGAGGACCACCAAGCCGGCGTCCGAGCTAATGATCGCCCGTGTGCCATCTGGGGTGATGCAGCATGCGTAAAGGAGGGTGGCGCTGGTAATGTTGGCCAGCCTTTGGGTGTATTCGGACTGATGGCCCTTCGCAAGATCTTCTGCTTGTTCGGTCCGCATGGCGCGAACTGCACCGTTGGAGAGTTTGCCCTTTGCCATCTTTAAGGCGACGAGGGAGATCGATGGTGACGAGGGAAGTCCCGTTAAGAGAACTGCTTCAGGGTTGCCACTTGCGTCGGCGCCGGCAACGACCGCCCGGGTTGGATCGGTGGGGCTGAAGGCCATGTCGTCGCGACCATCCTCAAGGTAGGGCGTCGGCACACTGGCGGGCGATGTGAAGGTTTGCACCTCGGAAAACGTCCAGGTTTCGGTTCCACCAAGAGGACCTGGGGCGGGCGCCTTTGGCGTGACCGAGTAGACGTACACCCCGCTATAGCCGCGCACCAGGAGCGTCTTACCGTCGGGCGACAATACGAGCCCATCGACGAATGCGTTACCGGGAACGGGGATCGTGTCGGAAATCACCGGCTTACCGGTCGCGATTCCGGTAATGATGACTAAGGGGGCACCGTCATCACCATCGGCCACAACCGTGTTGCCATCCGGGGTGATCACGAGCGAGTCGCCATCGCCTCCATACTTGGTGATATCACTGGTGTTGGAGGAGAGCTTTGGAGTGCCAGTGTTCAATCCGTTGAAGTAAAGCACCTGGCTGCTTCCGTCGACGATCGCACCTTCGGAGCCATCAGGAGTCAAACTCAGTCCATCAAGATCCGTCCCGCCTGGCACGTTGAGGAATGTCAGCGTGGGCTTGGCAAGAAGGTTGCCCTTTGAGTCATAAAGATGAATGGTCTCAAGTCCGTTCTGGGAGAAGCCGGCGCCATCGTCATTGAGCAGGGCCACACCGTAATTCGAGACCGCAATCGTTGAGGACGCGGGCTTAAAGAGCACATAGGTGCCGCTGTTCAGGACGCCTGGTAACTGAATGGAGCCCAGATTCTCCGTGATGGTTCCGTTTGCCGCAACCAAGAACGTCGCGACGTTGACCCACGAAGAGTTGGCCTTACAAGGGTTCGCAAGGACGGCCAGGTTTAAGGTGGTGCCACCGGGGATCTTTCCGGCGGTGGTCGCGATGCCAAGTTGAAGCGCTTGTGCCCAAGAGGTCACGGTGGTGGGCTTTGCAGAGACCACAAAGGCCGACTCAAAGGTGTCACCCTTCGCGGGGTTGAAGGCTCCAGGCGCCGAGACGGTGGGCAAGGCGCTGTTCGCCACCGCACCGATCGAAAGGCTGCCTGTAGCCGAAAAAGCATTCGCAGGCACGGTGACGCTGTAGGTGCCCAACGCCGAATCCACGAAGGCCCCAAGGGTGGCCTTGGTGGGAACGGAAATGGGGATGGTCGTGGGATTTGCCGAGACAGGCAGTGTGCAATTGCCGCCGCCACCACCACCGCCGCCGCCGCCTCCGCCTCCCTTATTTCCGGAACCACCGGTGCTGTCCACGTACGGGGAAGAACTTCCCGCACAACCCATCATGAGCGCCAGGCCCAATACGGTGATCGACGCTCCAAACCACAGCGCTTTGTTTTTCATGAGTTCGTTTCTCGTTCCTAAAACTTAAAGCCAACGGCGGCAGCGATTCCAAAGGAGCCCCCGAACGTCGGAGTGATGCTCAGCCCAGTGGTTTCCCCAAGGGTGTTGGAATACGCAACCTGCAGCCAAGCGGCCGGGCCCAGGGCAATGCGCGCCCCAAGATCGGCCACCCACCGGCTGGCGGCATTGCCGGTGCTTGGGTTTATGGTGTTTTCACCACCAATCGGCACACCGGCGTCGGCAAAGTAGGTGATCCCAGATTCGTGGATGGCGGCTTTCGCGTAGGCAACGTCTACCGTGCTGCCTCCATAAATGCCTTTGGCGCCAAGTGAGAAATCGCTCAGTGAACTGGGATGGGCTGTCCAACTCAAGTCGTAGGTTCCTTCGAGGAAATTGTTTCGTGATGGCGTATTCGGAGCTGCGATGCCCAGTCCCGCTCGGAAGGCCGGATACTTGTCGCAAACATCGTAGACCATGAACTCCAAGTCCGATCCCCCGGTGCCTACCGTATTGCCACCGACTTGTCGATGGGCGACAGGCGCCGAACCGCCGCGCAACACATAACCGAAACCACTTTCCCCTCGGTAACTGAGGGAGAGGCCGTAGTATTCCGACACCTCGTAGCCAGGGAAGCTTCGGCCGGAAATGGAGAGTTCGTACCGTTGAGCGTCTCCGTCCGCCCAACAAAGGGCGGGAATAACGAGGACCAAGCCGCAAAGTGCCTTCTTCATGTTGAACCAGCCTGACATTAGCGCAGTGCGGGGCGCCATTTCAAGGATCAAAAGTGAAAATTTAATGTTTGCCTCTGCAACCAGGCGAAAATACGATGCTTCGAGTTGCGGCTGAGTCTGGCTCTGCTTCGTCTTAACAATCGGATGCCGCAGACCTAAGCGTCTTGAAAGGCCGGCGAACAAACCGGCATACTTCCGAAGGCGGAGGTTTGTTATGTCCGCTTCGAGAGGCTATTTGTTCAATGTCGGCGATTCCAGCTAGCAAAGCGTTCAGCAAACTCCAGTTTCTCCGGCTCATGCTCGTATCACGAGAGGGTGACCGCCGGGAAGGAATCCTCTTGCGGCAAAGCAAGGGATGGTTCCAGGTAAGCGGGATGGGACACGAGGCGCTCGCCGCCCTCCACTACGCCATGCGGCCCCATGACTATGTGTTTCCCTACTACCGTGATCGGGCGTTGATGTTGGCGCGCGGGATCACCAACTACGAGATGGCGCTGGCCTATTTTGCGAAGGGCCTATCGAGTGGGGAAGGGCGCCAGATGCCCGGGCACTACTCGAACCCGGGGCTCAACATCTTTAGTGTCTGCACGCCAACCGGCGCCGGGCTGCTGCCGGCCTGCGGTGTTGCATGGGCACTCAAACTGTCAGGCTCTGATGGCATTTCGGTTGCGTGTGTGGGAGACGCTTCCACCCGCCAAGGCGAGGTTTACGAGGCGATTGCCTTTGCCCTTCAGGAGAAGCTGCCCATGATCTTCCTGGTCGAGGACAACAAGTACGGCATCTCCACCAACACCGAGAAGTTTGTGCCGACCCACCTGGATCTTCTGTCCGATCGCCACATCGTTCAAATCGACGGGCGTCGTTCCGAGGCGGTCTTTGAAGCGGGGAAGGACGCGGTGCGAAAGGCCAGAACTGGCGAAGGTCCAACCGTGCTGTGGTGTGATATCGATCGTTTGGCCAGCCACACGAGTTCGGACGACCACCGCGTCTATCGCGCGGCCGGTGACATTGCCGAAATGACTGCTCGCGATCCGATCGAACTGCTCAAGATCGACCTCATCGCTTCGGGCCAACTCACGGAGGCGGAGTTTGCCGCATTACACGAGGAAGTGACCCAAGAAGTAGACGAGGACTATCTTCGCGCTGAGAAAGAAGTCGACCCCTCGCCCGACAATGTGCTTACCCACTGCTGGGGCCAGACGCTCCCCGCCCGGATGCCACCGATCAAACCAGGCACGATGACGATGGTTCAGGCGATCAACGCGACTTTCAGAAAGGCCCTAGAAGATGACGGCAAGGTGGTTTTCTTTGGGGAGGATATCGAAGATCCCAAAGGCGGGGTGTTTGGGCTCACGAAGGGCCTTTCCGAATCCTTCCCCCGTCAGGTATTTAACGCACCGCTTGCTGAGGCGACGATCATGGGGGCAGCGGTCGGCATGGCGGCGGCCGGATATCGTCCGGTTTTTGAATTCCAATTTATCGATTTCATTTCGCCTGCTTGGAATCAGTTGTTCAGCCAAGTGTCATCACTGAGATGGCGTACCTGCGGCGAGTGGAAGTGCCCGATGGTCATTTATGCGCCCTACGGCGCCTACCTGCCTGGCGGGTCCCTATGGCACTCGGCGAGCAATGAGGGCATGCTCGCTCACGTCCCCGGCATTCGCATTGCCATTCCCTCCACACCCGAGGACGCAGCCGGGCTATTTTGGAGCGCCATCCACGGCGATGATCCCACCCTCGTGCTCATTCCCAAGCACATCTTCCGCAAGCAGGCGCTGGTGGAGTCGGTTGAGCCGGTTCCTTTTGGGAAGGCACGCTATGTTCGACGCGGGGCTGACGTAACCGTGGTGACATGGGGCAATACGATCGAACTTGTGGAAGCGGCTGCCGAGCAGTTGGCCGGCGAAGCTGACCTTGAGATCATTGACCTTCGTTCCATTGTGCCTTGCGATTACGAGACCATCACCGAGTCGCTCCGCAGCACAGGGCGCCTCGTCGTTGTCCATGAGGACAACATCACTTGCGGCTTCGGCCAGTCGATCATCGCTGAAATGACTCGCATCCCCGAGCGTTGGAATCTCTTCCTGTCTCCCCCCCAACTGGTCGCCCGCCCCGACGTGCACATCGGTTTCAATCCGATTCATGAGTACGCGGCATTGCCCGATGTCGCGCGCATCATAGCAGCCGTCAGGACCGTGATGGAGTGACGAGGGCCGAGCTGGCCGTGTCATCAATTTATATAATTTGTTTGATTTCGGGCCGGTAAAGGTAGTTTCGCGTAGGCGAGGCATAGGAGGGTTTGGTCACAATAGGGATGGAGTTGAACTCGGCCCGGGTTCAAGAGCCTCTTAGATTATGGTAGGACACCCCAAGGCCAACCGGATGGTTTTCCACGACTCGGACATTCTGAGCGCGATGACCGGTCAACTTCCCGAAGCGGTCGAGAGCTATCGAATGGTCGGCCTCTCGTATCGAAGCGCCCCCCTTTCGGTGCGAAGCAAGGTGGCCTTGGACGAGGCCGCCGCCAGCCGCCTCATGACTCGAATTATCGAATCAGGGGCAACCGAAGCCCTGGTGCTTTCCACTTGCAACCGCACAGAGATCTACGTGTACGGCGGGGAACTTAGTGCGGTGCAAGACGCCCTGTGCGAAGTTTCGAACACGAGCCGAGAGGAATTGGAACCCTACTTCGAAAACCGCACCGCGATGGGCGTGACCTGCCATCTGTTTCGAGTGGCCTCCGGCATGGATTCTGCGGTGCTCGGCGAAACCGAAATTGTTCAGCAGGTCAAAGATGCTTGGAGAACCTCCAAGGCAACCGGATTCTGCGGATCGGAACTTGATCTGCTTTTCCGATCGGCGATGGAAGCCGGGAAGCGCATCCGGACCGAGACCAGCTTATGCCGCGGGGTCACTTCAATTGGAACTCTGGCGGTCGCCGAGGCGCTTACCAGGGGTGACGGACCTATCTTGTTGATTGGCGCCGGGCAGATTGCCTTGCGAGTCGCCAAAGGGCTCAAGGCAGAGTCGGCCAAGAACGTGATGGTGCTCAACCGGACATTGGATCGCGCCGAGAGTTTGGCCCAGATTTGCGACGGGCGGGCTGGTGGACTTGAATTGCTGCGGGAGGAGCTTCTGAAGGCGGTCTCGGTGGTCACCACGGTGAGCGCGGCTCAACCCATCCTTACCAACGAGATTCTCCAGTCAATCATGGCCATGCGGGCACGGCCACTCGTGGTCATCGACCTTGGCGTGCCACCGAACGTGGAGCCTGGCATCGAGGCGCCCGGTTTGAACATCATCGACGTCGACCGCTTGAGCCAAACGGCTGAGGCCCACCTGGAGCAGAGGCTGGCAGCGCGCCCGGCTGCGGTCAGGATTTTGGCCGAAGAGTTGAACAAATGGCAGAACCTGATTCATAAGCGCGCGGCCGGTCCCACGATCAAGGCGCTCATCGAACGGGCAGAAACCGTGCGCCAAGAGAACCTGAACCGCGAACTGGAGAGGCGGCCCAACCTGAGCGAACGCGAGGTAACCCTTCTGGAAGAAATGAGCCGCCGGCTCGTGAAGGGATTGCTTCAGACCCCCATTGAACACCTGAGCGGGGATATGGCGGCCAAGGAGCATCGAGAAGTCATCGTCCGCCTCTTCGGCCTGGAGTCGCCGGAGGCTCCCGCCGATGCCGGCTAAACTGCGGCTTGGGACACGAGGCAGTAAACTGGCGCTCACCCAAGCCCGGTTCGTCAGCGCCTTGGTGACCACCCATCAGCCCGAGGTTGAAGTGGAAATCGTGGTCGTCAAAACTTCAGGCGACGCCGGCAACCGCGACCAGGTCGGAGCATTTGTGCATGAAATCCAATTGGCGATCCTTAATGGAACCGTCGATTTTGGCCTTCACTGCCTGAAGGACCTGCCGGTGGACCCCCACCCCGATCTGGCCCTTGTGGCCTACTTGGAGCGGGAAGATCCCCGCGATGCGCTCATCGCTCCCCAGTGCTCCATCACCGATCTGCCCAGCAGGGCGCTGGTGGGCACCGGCAGTCTGCGACGTACCTCGCAGATTTCCGCACTTCGCGCCGATCTCACATTCCGTCCCTTGGTCGGCAACATCGACACCCGGCTGCGCAAACTGTGTGAGGGCGAGTATCAGGCGATCATCTTGGCGATGGCAGGATTGAACCGGCTAGGTCTCCTTGAAAACTGGCCCCCCGAGTTTGCCGAGTTGCATGCCACCGCGCTGCCTTCGGCGGCGATGTTGCCGGCCGCAGGCCAGGCGGTGCTCGTGCTTGAGATGCGAACGGACCGGCCGACTCCCGCCGGGGTCGCCGCCCTCGATCACCCCCAGACCCGCGATTGCGCCCTAGCCGAGCGCGCCTTCCTCAAGTCTTTAGGTGGCGGCTGTTCGATGCCAATCGGCGCCCTGGCCGGCTTGGATGGCGACACCCTTCGCCTCGAGGGCCTCGTGGCCGAGCCGAGCGGCCGCCGCATCTTGCGCGGCGTCTTGTCTGGTCCCAGGGATACCGCGACCGCACTGGGAGAGGCGCTGGCTTCAGGGCTCCGAAGGGATGGAGCGGACGAGATCATAGCCGCGCTCAACGCACATGACCATACTGAACCCGCACTTTGAGGAGAATGCCCCATGCCCGAAAGAATTCTGAGTCTCTACGCAACCTACGCCTATACCGACGACCACTGGGCCTTGCACGAAGAGGACCGACGCGTCGTTCGCAAACACATCGTGGAGGCAGTTGCGAAAATCTCCCCCGCTGGATTTCTCTACCAGGCCTTCCCAACCCGTTCGGATAGCGACTTTGTGGTTTGGACGTCTTGGGATGGCGACGGCCCCGAGGCAGCCGATAGGGCGCTCGGCCTCTACAATCAAGAGATTGGGCTGCTTCGCCAGTTCATCCGGCCCGTGCAGGTTCTGTGGGGGTTCACGAGCCCATCCATGTACTCAAGGGGGAAGAGCGAGCAAGACATGGACCCATTCGCGCCCGAGTCGCGGACGAAGTATCTGATCATCTACCCCTTCAGCAAAACGAAGGACTGGTACCTGATGAGCATGGACGCCCGACAGGGCCAAATGAACGAGCACATCAAACTGGGCAAGCAGTATTTCGATGTGAAGCAGCTTTTGCTATACTCCTTTGGCCTTCAGGACCAAGAGTTCGTGGTTTCGTACGAGGCAGCCGAATTGACACGGTTTTCCGACCTCGTTCGTCAACTGCGAAGCACCGAGGCGCGCCGGCACACCGAGTTGGATACGCCGATCATCACCGGTCTTTACCGGACCGGCGAGGAGTTCGTCGGATGAGCACCGTCTCTGCGGGCCGCTCCGCCGAGCTCTTTCACGAGGCCTGCCTGCTGATCCCGGGAGGGGTCAACAGCCCTGTGCGCGCCTTTCGGGCGGTGGGGGGCACCCCCATCTTCTTCGAGCGTGCCGAGGGCGCGCACCTTTTCGATGTCGACGGGAAGTCCTATATCGACTATGTGTCGTCTTGGGGCGCGATCATTCTTGGCCACGCCGATAGGCGCATCCACGAGGCGATCACTCAAGCCGCGCTGAGCGGTACCAGTTTTGGCGCCCCCCATGAAGGCGAGGTGCGACTGGCCCGTGAGGTCACCCGACGCATGCCGGGAGTTGAGCGGGTTCGCTTTGTGAACTCGGGCACCGAGGCCGCCCTCGCCGTGCTGCGAGTGGCCCGCGCTGCCACCGGCCGCGAGAAGATCATCAAGTTTGAAGGCAACTATCACGGCGCCGTCGACGCCCTGCTTGCCAAGGCAGGCTCCGGGGTCGCGACCTTCGGCCTGCCCGATAGCGCAGGCGTCCCGCCCGAGGCGGCCGCCGCGACGCTCATTGCCCGCTACAACGACGCCGGCCACGTTCAAGAACTGCTGAAGGCGAACAAGGGCGAGGTCGCCGCCATCATCGTGGAGCCGGTTTCCGGGAACATGGGCCTTATCCCGCCCGATCCTGGTTTTCTGGATGCGCTCAGGCACCTTGCCGACCTTCACCATGTGCTCCTGATTGTCGATGAGGTGATGACCGGCTTTCGGGTGTCGGCCGGTGGGGCTTGCGCCCTCTACAGCCTTAAGCCTGACCTTGTGATGATGGGCAAGGTGATTGGCGGCGGGTTGCCGGTGGGCGCCTACGGCGGACGGCAGGACCTGATGGATGTTGTGGCGCCGGTGGGACCGGTTTATCAGGCAGGAACGCTCTCCGGAAACCCCCTTGCGATGGCGGCGGGGTTTGCCGCCCTTTCCGCTCTCGACGATGGGAGCTATGAACGACTTGAAGGACTCGGAGCGCGGTTGCAGGCCGGGTTGGAGGAGGTCATTCTAGAAGTCGGCATCGCTGCCCAGGTCCAACGCGTCGGTTCGATGATCTCGGTGTTCATCGCGACGGAGCCGGTTCGCGACTTTGCTTCCGCTCAAGAGTCGGACAAGGCCTTCTTCTCGAAGGTGTTCCACGCGATGCTGACCCGAGGCGTGTACCTGCCGCCGAGTGCGCTGGAAGCGTGGTTCCTGAACCTGGCCCACACCGAGGCCGAGATCGACCGCACCGTCGAGGCGTTTGCCGCAAGCCTGGGTGAGGTCATGGCTTGAGCGAGCCCCTTTTCTTAAGAGCGTGTCGGGGCGAGGCCACCGAACGGCCGCCCATTTGGATCATGCGCCAGGCAGGCCGCTACCTTCCCGAGTATCGGAAGCTTCGCGAGGGCATCACGATGCTCGATGCCGTTCGGACGCCTGATATCGCCGTGGAGGCCACTTTGCAGCCGATTCGGCGCTTTGGCTTCGATGCCGCCATCCTGTTCTCGGATTTGACCGTCCCGTTTACCGCGATGGGCGCGCCCTTCGAGATCAAGGAGAACGTGGGGCCGGTCGTCGAACATCCGATTCGCACCGCCGCCGACGTCGCTACGTTGCATACGTTCGATCCTGAAGAGGGGCTGCCTTACGTGCTTGAGGCGATCCGGGAGCTGCGGAAGCAGGTTTCGGTGCCGCTGATCGGATTCACCGGCGCGCCTTTCACCTGGGCCTCCTATCTTATCGAGGGTGGTCCCTCTCGCGACCTGAAGCGCACCAAGGGGATGCTCTATGGCAACGCCGAGCTTTGGGGCCGACTCATGGGAGTGCTGAGCGAGGTGATTCTCACCTATCTGACCGCCCAAATCCAAGCCGGCGCCCAGGCCGTTCAGATCTTCGACTCTTGGATCGGGCACCTTTCGCCCGAGGTCTACCGCTCCGCTATTCAGCCGCATGTGAGGCGCATCATCGATGGCTTGCGCCCCCTCGGGGCTCCGGTGATCCTCTTCGGCACCGGCAACCCCGTGCTTCTGGCCCCCATGGCCGAATGCCGACCCGATGTGCTCGGCGTTGATTGGCGCATCTCCCTCCCCGATGCCGCCCAAATGGCCCCCGGCCTCCCCCTCCAGGGCAACCTCGATCCCGCGATCCTCCTCACCGATCCGGCGACCATCGAGACCCAGGCGCGCCGCGTTCTCGCCGCCGGCAAGTCCGCCCCCGCCCACATCTTCAACCTAGGCCACGGCATCTACCCAGAGACGCCCCTTGAGAGCGTTCAGCGACTTGTCGAAGTGGTCCAGGGAGCGTAGCCAGCGGAGCGTGCGATCCCCCCGCCAGAGCGGTGGCGGGAATCCGCAACCATCCTCTCCGCCTGGGTACCCTGCCGCGGTACCGTTGGCCAATTAATGAGACCCTAGCACTAGCGTTGTCAAAGACGTCGGCGGTGACCGCCACCCAGGAGTCTCAACGTCGACGGATGCGTTCGCGAAGAGCAAGAATCAGGTTGACCGATTAACGGCTGGGGTTAGATACTCGTCACATGCAGGTCCGACAGACTGAACATGCCAAGGGAGCACTGACGCAAGTTCCCGCTGACATCATTTGGAGATCGCTTACAGGGCGGCAAGCTCAATTCGCGGTTGGGCGTGGGTCGGTGCGGCGGTATGCGCCCGGATTCTCGCCGATCTTGGGTTTCGAGGACTCCGCCTCGCCCGACTTTGGCTTGCTGGCGGCCTACTGCTCGCCCGGAGAGTCTTTCTACACCGACGCCTGGTCCGGGCCAGCGCCGGATGGCTGGACCATTGAAGCCGAGACGACGATGTTCAAAATGATTTGGGACGCGGAGTGGCCGACCGATGAGGAGCCATCCGGTGCCCTCGAACTTCGCCCCGAGTACGCCCAGGCGGCTCTAGATCTCGCCATCCTCACCAACCCCGGCCCGTTCGGCATTCGGACCATGGAACTCGGCGATTACTTCGGGGTTTTCGATGGCTCACGGTTGATCGCGATGGCCGGCGAACGCATGTGGGCAGACTCCCTGCGTGAGGTGAGTGGGGTCTGCACGCACCCCGACTTCAAAGGTCGCGGCCTTGGCCGCAAACTGGTCGCCAAGCTGGTTCGCAACCAATTGGCGCGCAATCAGGTCCCATTTCTGCACGTCATGAGCGGCAAGGAGTCTGCCCGCGCACTGTACAAGAGGATGGGCTTTCGCGACAGTCTCGAGTCCGTCGTCCGCGTCGTCAGATTCGTCGGTCAACCGTAAGAAATCATGCCTCAGGATAGGGGCAAATGCGCCATTATAACGAACACCCCAAGATGAGGGGTTGGAGGTTTGCTATGGTAGCAAGCGATCTTGGGACGAGCATTGTCGAAGGCGTCGTCCAGGTGCTCCGCATTCCGGCGGAATGGACGGCTCCTATGCCGAGGGGAATTACGTGGTGGCCCGGCCACTTCGCGCAATCCCTATGGTCCGACCCCGCCGAAGCGGAAGGGGAGCCGATTTATCGATTCCATTGTGAGTCCGAATTGGTCCGAGGGCGCGGCCAAACCTCGTTGGTAGGTCGCCTGAGCCACGCGATGACCAGGTCGACCACCAGCGCGGTGGTCTATGACGAGACCGCTGATCTCTATAAGCTCCATTTTGCAGTGTGCGCCACCGACGTCAGCTACGAATGGCTTCGCCGGCTTGTGCTGGCGGCGATCGTGATCCAGGCCCATGACGTCATCGCGGGCGCACCTCGCTTGGCAGAGGAATTTGAAGTGGACATAGCCAAGAGCGGTCACCCTAAGAACGGAGAACGGACCGACCTTGATCAAGTGCTCAGGGGCCTGCCCGAATTCATTCAGCCGGCAGGGAAAAAACCCTCGCGGTGGTTGGAAGCCGAGAGTGAGTGGGTTGAGGCGCGCAACCGGATGCGCCACGCCGGCGCCCATGCGGTCACCGATTCACAGACCTATGTGCGGGCGGAGTTTGAGCAGGAGGGCTCGCCGCTCCGCATCGAAATTCGGGCCGATAAGCCCCATGCCACTCTTGGTTCGGGGTTGAGCTTGCACCTCGTGCTGCCGGTGCTGATGTCCGGGCGAGAACGGTCCCGACTGGCGGTGAAATTCAACAGGTTGGAGCGCACCGAGTGGACCGCATGCCACGACTTTGGCTCTTGGTGCCTGGAGGGCCCTGACCTCTGTTTCCACGCATTTATTCCGAACGTGGCCTATGCGAAAGGCATGCTGGCCGATCTGGGC
>Ga0302320_10011387_pt1 | contig 18830 bp, 14 predicted proteins | sample Bog_T0_3_FD_202130 | JGI IMG/M metagenome (GOLD analysis project Ga0302320, IMG submission 202130) | Peat permafrost microbial communities from Stordalen Mire near Abisko, Sweden - Bog_T0_3 | ecosystem: Environmental > Terrestrial > Soil > Wetlands > Peat | place: Sweden: Abisko, Stordalen Mire...
CGATGGACGTAATCCAGCCATACCGATTGACCGAGCGCCGCAAGACGATTCAAAGGATTGTTTGGCATGTGTGTCCCCTTGACCGCAAAACGCAAGTATGGCACTGAACGTGCCCTGCGTCGCCTCGGCATTGGCTGCCAGTATTGGCTGTCAGTATTCGAACTGATAGCTCAATCCGATGCTGCTGCCCGGATCGTTCTGCGGCGTCTCGCCCTGCACCGTGCCGCCTCCGGTACCCACCGTGGTCTGGATCTTCAGACTCTTGGTCAGATCCACCTGCACCTGCGCCTGCGTGGTTCCGGTCGTGAACTGCTTGCCGCCCACGTAGACGCGGCTCGTCACGTAGCGGCCCGCCTCGATCGTCGCTCCGGTATTGGTTCCCTGGGCCGAGGGACCGGCCGCGGTCGGCGTGCTCGTGGTGTTGCTGCTGATCGCCAGGCGATCCAGGCGCAGCTTGCGCTGCACGGCCGTCAGCGGGTTGTGTGCGCCGCCCACGCCGCTCATTGTCGCCAGCGCGGCGGCGATCTGTGCAACCTGCAATGTCGAGAGCTGCGCCGGGTCGGCTCCGAACAGCAGCCGCGACAGGATCTGATCCTGCGGCTGCTCAGGTGTGCTGCTCAGTGTAATCACCGGCGCGTCGGCATAGCCGCCCACGTTGAGCATGTAGGTAACACCGTTGCTGACGTTGGTGGCGGTGAAGTCCAGCGTGGGATCGATTCGTTTCTTCAGGCCGCTGCCGTTGAAGCTCACGCGGCCGCTGGTGAAGGTCAGCGTGGAACCGGCCATATTGATGGTGCCATTGCGCATGTCGAAGCCGCCGCTGATCGCCGGCTCCCCGCCGGTGCCGCCCACGTGGAGCGCGCCGCCGAGTTCCGCATTCAACCCGCGGCCGCCCACGAAGACCGCCCGCGGCGCATCGACCGCAATGTCGAGGTTGATGATCGTTGAACTTGGCCGCGGCGGCTGGGGCGGCGCTCCCGCCCGACGCACATCGAGCACGGCCACACTCGGCGGCAGCGCATTGGGGATGGTGAGATTGGCGCGATTGAGGTGCAGCTTCCCGGCCACGTCGAGCTTCTGACGCAGCGGGCCGTTTACGGTCAAGTCCATGTCGAGATTGGCGGTGATCAGATCGCTGGCCAGCGGCCGCGCGTTGTGCGCCTCGATTTTCAGCGCCAGCGGCAGGCCGGCGTCCAGTCCGAGCGAGCCGCTCACCGAGATGGTGCCCGGACCCGCGTGCGCCTCCAGCTGCTGCAGTTGCAGGCGATCGCCGTTGGCCACCAGCGTGCCGCCGATATCGGTCAGATGCAGGCCACGCGGATAGTCCTGAAGATCCGCGTGCGAAATCTCGATGCTGCCCTGCGCATCGGGCTGCGAGAGCGTGCCCTTGATATCGGCATTGAGAGCCGCTTTCCCGCGCAGCTGCTGGCCGCCGGCTTCGAGAATGGGATTGACCACCATCAGATCGAAAGAGCCCGCGACCTTGATCGCCATCGGCGCCGCGCGATTGAGCGGCACCTGGCCTGAAGCCTGCAGTTGCAGCCGCTCGCCGGCATCAGCCTTCAGATCGACCTGCGCCACCGACTGCTGCAGATGCGCCTGCAGCTCGATATTGCCGGCAGGCAGGCCGCGCGCCGAGCCGCTGCGCGCGCGCAGTCCGTGGCCGTTGACCATCATGCTGCCGGTGGGTTCGGCGATGCTGCCATGCAAATCCGCATCGACATCGATGTGCCCCTCCGCCTGCAGCGTCGGCCACCACGGATGCAGCAGCGATGCGGTCAGATCGTGCACCGATGCACGCAGGTCCAGTACCGGAGTCAGACGACCCTGCACCTGCCAGATGCTGTCGCCCACTCCCAGGTGCAGTGTGTCGACGCTCAGGCCATCGCCGAATGACAGCACCGCGGGGGACAGCAGACGCGCGGTCTGCTCACGGTAGTTGAGCTCGAGCGCGCTCAGACGCAGCGTGCGCTGCCCGGTATCGAGCGTTGCCGTGGCGGTAGCCTGACCCGTGGTATTGACATCGCCCTCGCTGCTGGCCGTCAGCTGCAGCGCGACGGCGTTGATGGGGCCCTGGATCTGCGCAACCACATTCACCGGAACCTCGGATATCAGGGCGCTCGTCGAGAGCCGCAACGCCAGCGAGGGTTGCGTCGTGAGTCCGTTGATATCTCCCGACACGTGCAGCGATTTGAGCTGCTGCGCGGGGACACCCGCATCCCTGGCATCGACACGCACGCGCGCCCGCCCGCCCGGTACTGCCCCGTCGAAGTCGACGCGCGACGATACGCTCCCCTCCAGAGGCTGCCCCAGCAGGGGCGAGAGCTCCTCCAGGTGCTCCATGGCCAATTCGACCTGGCCCTGCGGGGCTTTGGCTCCCGCCGGCCAGAGCATCTGGCCGCGCAATCGCGCACTTTTCCACTCGCCGCGCTGGATCTTCGCTTCCAGCGCGCCATCGGGACGGCTCTGCGCGCTCACATCAAGATTGATCGGCGCCTGGTCGACGGATCCGGATAGCTGCACCTCACCGACCGGTCGCTCCGGCAGCTCGCGCACACGCGCCTTCAACTGCAGCGGCCCGCTCTTGGTGCCATTGAAGGCCACCTCACCGTCCGCGTCCGCCGTCAGCGTGAGTCGTGGCGAGAGACCCGCGATCTCGCCCTTGGCGCTGGCGGTGCCGGCCAGCCGCGGAGACAGTGCGGCCAGATCGGTCAGCGACGCCTTCCAATCAAGCTCCAGGCCCTGTGGGTCTACACGACCATGCGCTGCGGCCTTGGCGCTGCCTGCGGAAAGCTCCGCGTGCGTGATGGCAAGTCCGCGCTGGTCGAAGGCCAGCGCCGCGCTCAGCGTGCAGTTGGGTGCGAGCAGCGCCGCCAGCGGTGCCTGGCCGCCGCTGACCTGGAATTCCCCCGTGACATCCAGATCGCGTTCGCCCGGGTGGGTTGCAAACCGGGCGCTGGCGGTGCCGCGGCCCTGAAGCTGCAAGGCAGCCAGCGCAGCCACGGGCGCAAGGTCAGCGATCGTGGCGCTGAGATTACCGGCCCCATCGAGGATGCCGCCGCTCCAGTGGCCGCTGGCATCGAGCACAGTGTGCGAGACCGTGAAATCGGCGGGACGTCCCGGCTTGTCCAGATGCATCAGCACATGCGCTGCGACCGGCGCGTCCGCGAACATCGTGCCCACCCGTCCGGGCAGTGTCAGTCCCTTGCCCTGTGCATCGAGCGTCAGCGCGCCCGCGTGGCCGCTCAATTGCGCCGACAGCGCCGACAGCTGCACGCCGGGGACGAGGAGGCCGCTGGCGTCGAGTACAGCGGTCGTCTCAGGCGCCGCCATCGGACCACTCCAGTGTCCGGTCAGATGCAGGTGTTGCCAGGAAATCCCTTCGCGTGGCGTCATCGCCTGCGAATCGAGCGCCACATCGAGCAAGGCCGCGCCGGTATTGGCGTTCAGCGTTCCTTCGGCCGTAGCTTGGAGGCTGCCTGCATGCACCGCCAGCGTCGCCGATGCGCCCGTGCGCGGGCCATCGAGGATGAGGTGAATCGCCATGGCACCAATGCCGGGCACTTGCGCCAGGTGAGCCAGCGGTCCGCCGGCGTCCTCCTCCAGATCGATGTGCGCCTGCAGTGTGCGATCGTCGAACAGCACGCTGGCGCGATAAATCGAGGGCACCGCATCCAGCCGCCTCGCCTCAAGTTCGATGGATGTGCGCTCGATCGAGTCCCAGTAGCCGTGGCCCTGCACCGTGAGCACGGTGGGACTGCCCGCCAGTGCCGCACCCAGATCGACGCGCGCCACATCGAGCCGGTCAAGCTCGATGCGCGGCCAATGGCGCTTGGGCTTTGGTGTGGGATCGCGCGGGTAAGCGGGTGCGCGTTCCATCTGGACTCGCACGGCGCTCAGAAAAGACGCCTTCACGCGATGCGACAGCAACTGCAGCGGCGACCACTGCAGTTGGATCTGATCGATCGAGAGCCACAGTCCCTGCGGATCACGCAGTTCCAGGCGGCGTAGCTCGAGCCGCTGAGGAAACTGACCGCTTAAGCCGATCAACTGCACGTTGCCGTGAGTCAGGCGCGCGGTCAGTTGCTCGATCCAGCCACGCCCGGTGTCGGTGTTGGCGGTGATGTACACGCCGATGAGCAGCAGCGCCGGGATGCCCGCCAGCAGCGACATCACCCACAGCAGCACGCGGTGGCGGCGTCGCATCAGAACACCTGCCCCAGTCCCACATAGACCTCGACGAATGGAAAGCCCTGTCCGGCAGGATGCGCACCCGGGAAACCGACGTCCAGACGGATGGGTCCGATCGGCGTGTAATAACGGATGCCGGTGCCGAAACCGATGCTCAGGGTGCCTGAAAAGGGCTTGGTGGTGGCGGTGACATCCCCGGCATCGACGAACACGACCGTGCCCCAGTTCTCTCCGATGCGCTGACGCAGTTCCGCGCCCGCCGCCTCGATGGCCGTGCCGCCAATGGGATTACCGTCCAGGAAGGACGGACCGACGCCCTGGTAGGGGTAGCCGCGCACCGTGAGGCTGCCGCCGCCGTAGAAGCGCTGGTCGGGCGGCAGGCTGAATTCTCCCGCTCCCACCGCGAGGCCGCCCAGCGCGCGCAGCGCGATGACGCTGCGGCCCGGTTGCGACCACCCTAAGCGCGCGAGATCGAAGTAGCTGGAGATCGTGCTCTGCACGACCAGGAAGCTCGCGCTGGCGGTGCCCGCGGGATTCCCGACAGTGGCGACCGAATGGCCGGCTCCGAGCGATTCGGTTGGCGTCACGGTCAGTGTCGCGCGCAGTCCCTGGCGTGGATCGTCGAGTGGATTGGCCACATGGGTGGTGTCGTACTTGGCACTCATCGGCAACGAGATCAGCGTGTAGTAGCGCTGCACCTTGGCGCACAGCAGCGTCAGGTCGGCATCCGGTGGCTGCGGCGACAGGCAGGAGGCTCCTTCCTGGATGATCTGCTCGTGCTCGAGACCCAGGCCGGCGCTGATGGTCCACGATGGGGAGAGCTTGCGGTTGAGCGACACGCCGGCGGTGGTGGCAGTCTGCTCGTAGGCGATCAGATCCTGCTTGAGCGCAGCCAGGCTGAACTGCAACGACTGGTCGCGCTGCAGAAAATCGGGCTTGCTGAGCTGGGCTGCGAAATCGTAACCGAGCCCCGTGGTGGCATTGCCTCCCAGATTGATGGCGCTCGCGGTCAGGTTGAACTGCTCGGCATTGCCGAAGAGATTCCGATCCGTCCAGGTGGCGCCGGCGCTGCCGCCCAGATCGCTCGAATAGGCCGCGTTGAGCGTCACGGCGTGGCGCTTGCGTTCCTTGAGTTCGAAGGTGATGGGTAGGCTGCCTTGCGGATCGAGCGCGGTAGCCGGTTGCACCGTCACACCCGAAAATACGCCGAGTGACAGCAGATCCGACCGCGCCCGTTCGATGCGGCTCGGACTGTAGGGCTCGCCCGAATGCAGCAGCAGGCGCTTGCGGATGAAGGCCTCGTGCATACGAGTGAGGCCGGTCAGCGCAATCTCGCCGATGCGCACCGACGGCCCGGCATCGACCTTCATTACCACGTCGAGTACCGGCTCGAGCTGATCCTCGTACGCCACGGGCTCATCGATCTTGGCCAGCGCGTGCCCCTCTTCCTGCAACGCGTTCAACAGCCGGTCGTGCGCCGCAAGCACATTGGCGGCCAGCGCCGGCGCGCCGCTCGCAAGCTGCATGGCGCTGCGGGCCGCAGCGCTGATATCGCCATCGATCGTGATATGCCGCAGGTGAAACTGCGGCCCGAGCTCGATGGACACATCCACGCGGGCGGGGTGATCCTTCGACAGCGCCGCGAGCACATCGGCCAGCGCGGGATCGTCCAGCGCCTTACCCTCGATCGTGATCGTGAGCGCGCGCCGGTAGTAGCCGAAACTCTCGAGTACCGTGGCCAGCCGCTCCCCATCGTCCTGCGCCCGGCCGATCAGGGCGAACGGACCCACCGGCGCGCCTTTGCGCAGCGAGTCGAGCTGCGAGGTGGCGTGCAGCGCCGAGTCCAGCGCCGAGATGCCGGTGGTGCGGATATTGACGGTATAGGGCTGGGGATCGGCCGCGTGCGCGCGCACCGCGATCCCGAGGGTCAACGCCAGCAGCCAAAGGGCCATCCGCGATGGCCCGCGCCATCGCGGGTGGCGGTGCGATTTCAAAAAGTCTGCTCCTGCAACTTGCCTGGCGCAAATCCCGCTATGACCGCGGGAGCACTCCGTTCGTTCCGGTGACAGCGACTCGGGCTTTCGTAGAATCGAGGCCTGCGAAGAATTGTAAAGCTTCCGGGCAGTCCCGCAGCATCTCCCGGACAATGGCCGCATGCACTCGACACCCGAAGCCCCCGATACGCCCAGTGATGCCGGTTCCCCTGCCGCGCCGATAGCGGTGTTGCTGGTGGACGATGACCGCGAGCTGTGCCGCATGCTCTCGGAGTATCTCAATCCGGAGGGCTTCAGGCTCACGCCCGTGCACGATGGCGATGAGGCGCTTTACTCACTGGGACGCCACCACTTTGATCTGATCGTGCTCGACGTCATGCTGCCGCGGCTCGGTGGCCTGGATGTGTTGCGGCTGCTGCGCCAGAAGAACACCACACCCGTGCTCATGCTGACCGCGCGCGGTGAAGACATCGACCGCGTCGTGGGCCTGGAGCTCGGCGCGGACGACTATCTGCCAAAGCCCTTCAACCCGCGCGAGCTGGTGGCCCGCATGCGGGCCATCCTGCGGCGCAGTCTGCTGCTCGAGCCGCAACCCGGCCGGCGCGATCACATCGATGCCGGCCCATTGAGCCTGCTGTTCTCGAGCCGCACGGCCAGCGCGCGCGGTGAGACCGTCACGCTCACGGGGGCGGAATTCCGCGTACTCGAAGTCCTGATGCAGCAGATCGGCAGCGTGGTCTCGCGCGAACATCTCACCCGCCAGGTGCTGGGACGGCGGCTGACGCCCTACGACCGCAGCATCGATACGCACATCAGCAACATCCGGCGCAAGCTCGCGGCGGTCGCCGACGAGATCTCGATCGTCAACGTGCGCCGCACCGGCTATGTGCTGACAGTCGCGGAGCCATCGGCAAAACCCTGACCGGCCCGCATGCGCAATCTCTACCTGCGGATCTTCGTCGCCTTCTGGATCGCGATGGTGCTGGCGCTGGTCTTCACGTGGATGACCACGCTGTGGCTGGCCGACCAGCGCGCCGTGCACGAACAATCGCGCCAGGATCAGCTCGCGCGCGAGGCCTCGAGCGTACTGGCCGAGCATGGCGTGCCGGGACTGCGGGACTGGCTGGCAGAGGAGACCGCGCGCGTGCTGCCCGACCGGCTGTTCGTGCTCGACCGTCACGGCAACGACCTGCTCGGACGCCGCGTGCCGGAATTCCTGCGCGCGCGGTTTGGCCGCGGCAGCGTGCCGGGGCGCGTGCCGGAACTGCCTCCCGACGCACGCGACGTGCGCTGGCTCTCGCAGCTGGTGTCCCCCAATGATGAGACCTACGCGCTGTCGCTGTTGCGCCTGCGGCGCGGCCCATTCGGCATGTTCAATCCCACCGAAACCCCGATCGTGACCGCGCTCGCCACGCTGCTCGTGAGCACCATCGTCTGCTTCCTGCTGGCGCGCTACCTGTCCGATCCGATTCGACACCTGCGCGCCGCGACGCGCTCGATCGCCGCGGGCGATCTGGGGGTGCACGTCGCAAGCCTCATGGGTAGCCGGCGCGACGAGTTGGGGCTGCTGGCGCTCGACTTCGACCTGATGGCCGAGCGGCTGCGCGCGCTGCTGGCCTCGCACCGCGAGCTGCTGCGCGATGTCTCGCACGAACTGCGCTCCCCGTTGGCAAGATTGCAGATCGCGCTCGGCCTGGCCCGCCGCCCGCATGCCAATCTCGAGCAGGAGTTCGACCGGATCGAGCAGGAAACCGCGCGGCTGGACGAGCTGATCGGCGAAATCCTCAGTCTGTCGCGCCTGGACGATCCCGCGCGGGCCCAGGTGATGGAACCGGTGAACCTCGAGGAACTCATCGAGACGCAGGTCGACAATGCGCGCGTGGAAGCCGAGCCCCGTTCGATCCAGGTACTCATCCGCAGCATGGCACCGCAGAGCATCCAGGGCGATCGCGAGCTGCTCTATCGCGCGGTCGAAAACCTGCTGCGCAACGCCGTGCGCTTCTCTCCTGTCGGCGGCAAGGTGGAAGTCGCGGTCGAACGAACGCAAGAGCAGGCGCTGATTCGCATCCGCGATCACGGGCCCGGAGTGCCCGCGGAATTGCTGGCCCGGATCTTCGAACCCTTCTTTTGCGTTGCCAGCGCGCGCGACCGTGACTCCGGCGGCTACGGGATCGGTCTTGCGATCACCGCGCGCGTGGCCGCGCTGCACGGCGGCAGCGTGTGCGCGAAGAACGCCGACGGCGGCGGGCTCCTGGTAGAGATCGCGCTGCCGCTCCGTTAGCGCAGCGCCTGCGTCAGATCCGCGCGCAGATCCTCGACCGCCTCGACGCCGATCGACAGCCGGCAGAGCGTGTCGGTGATGCCCAGAGCGGCGCGCGCCTCACTCGGCACGCTGGCGTGCGTCATGATGGCCGGATGCTCGATCAGGCTCTCGACGCCGCCGAGCGACTCGGCCAGCGCGAACAGTTCGCAGCGCTCGAGGAAACGCCGCGAGTCCTCGATTCCACCCTTGAGTTCGATCGAGATCATGCCGCCGAAGGCGCTCTGTCCGCGCGGATCGCGCATTTGTGCGCGCGCCAGCACGTGCTGCGGATGCGAGGCCAGCCCCGGATAGTGCACGCGCTCGACCTTCGGGTGACGCTCCAGCCACGATGCCAGTTCGAGCGCGTTCTCGCAGTGCCGCTGCATGCGCAGCGACAGCGTCTTCAAACCGCGCAGCGCAAGGAAGGAGTCAAACGGACCGGCGATGGCACCCACCGAGTTCTGCAGGAACGCGAGGCGATCGGCCAGTGATGGATTATCGCCGACGACCAGCACGCCGTTGACGACGTCGGAATGCCCATTCAGGTACTTGGTGCCCGAATGCATGACCAGGTCGAATCCGAAATTCAGCGGTCGCTGCAGATACGGCGTAGCAAAGGTATTGTCGACCGCGCACAGCACGTCGCGGCGGCGTGCCATCGCGGCAATCGCCGCCAGGTCGGCGAGCTTGAGCATGGGATTGCTCGGCGTTTCGACCCAGATCAGTCGCGTTCGCGGCTCGATCGCGTTCTCGACGGCTTTCAGATCGCGCAGATCGACGAATGTAAAGGCAAGTCCCGCTGAGATCTGGCGCACGCGCGAGAACAGGCGGCGGCTGCCGCCGTACATATCATCCGATGCCACCACGTGATCGCCCGGAGAGAGCAGCTCGAGCAAAGTCGATGTCGCCGCCAGTCCCGAGGCGAAAGCGAATCCGCGGCTGCCATCCTCGAGGTCGGCGATACAGCGTTCATAGGCGAATCGGGTCGGGTTCTGAGTGCGCGAGTACTCGAAGCCCTGGTGCACGCCGGGGCTGCGTTGTACGTAAGTGGAGGTCGCGTAGATCGGCGGCATCACAGCGCCGGTGGTCGGATCAGGCGCCTGGCCGGCGTGGATGACGCGGGTCGCAAAACCGCTGCGTTGCGCGCCTGGAGGTGTGTCGCCGGATTCGCCGCTCATTGCCGCCCCTAACTGAGTTGCTTGCGCAGATAATTCAGAAGATCGATGCGCGTGATCAGGCCGACGAATCGGCCGTGCTCGGCAACGATCGCCACGTGGTCGCGCTGAAAAATCGGCAGCAGATCGCCGATCGGCGCATCGGGCGCGATGGTCTCGACACTGCGCACCATCGCCGTGTTCACCGGATCCTGGAATCGCCTGGGGTCGGTGTGCAGATGCATGACCAGGTCCGATTCATCCACGATACCGACCAGGCGCTCGCCGTCCATGACCGGAATCTGCGACACGTCGAACAGCTTCATGCGCCGATAGGCGAGCATCAGGCTGTCATTGGGCCGCAGGGTCACCGTACCGCCTTCCTGGTAGCGACGTACGATCAGATCGAGCAGATTGCCCTGTCGAGGCCGATCCAGCAGCCCCTGATCGAACATCCAGTTGTCATTATAGAGTTTGTTCAGGTACTTGTTGCCGCTGTCGCAGATCAGCGTAACCACACGCTTGGGTGCGGTCTGCTCACGGCAGTAGCGCAGCGCCGCGGCGATCAGCGTGCCCGAGCTCGAGCCGGCGAGCACGCCTTCCCTGGCGAGCACCTCGCGCGCCGTCGCGAAGCTCTCGGCATCCGAAATCTCATAGGCGCCACGCACACGCGACAGATCAAGGATTGGCGGGATCACATCTTCGCCGATGCCCTCGACCAGCCAGGATCCCGCGGCCTTCTGGATCTTGCCGGTCCTGACCACATCGACCAGCACCGAGCCCTTCGGATCCGCCAGGATCATCTCCACGTGCGGCGCGACGCGCTCGAAATAATGTGACAGCCCGGTCATCGTGCCGCCGCTGCCCACACCGACCACCATGGCATCGAGCATGTGCCCGGTCTGCGCCCAGATTTCCGGCCCCGTGGTCGACTCGTGCGCACGCGGGTTGGCAGGATTGGCGAACTGATTGACGTAGAAACTATTGGGCGTCTCCCGAGCGAGTCTCGCCGCCAGATCCTGGTAATGCTCGGGATGTCCCTTGGCGACATCGCTGCGCGTCAGGGTGATCTGCGCTCCCAACGCGCGCAGATGCAGGATCTTCTCCTGCGACATCTTGTCGGGAATCACCAGCTGCAGCCGATAGCCCTTCTGTGCCGCCACCAGCGCCAGTCCCAGCCCGGTGTTGCCCGCGGTTGCCTCGATGATGGTGTTGGGCGGATCGCTGCCGGGGCGCAGATGTCCCTCGCGCTCGGCCGCTTCGATCATCGACAGCCCGATGCGGTCCTTGATCGAGCCGGTGGGGTTCTGGTTCTCGAGCTTGACGAACAGCCGGCAATGACCCGCGTCCAGATGCGACAGCTCGAGCAGCGGCGTATTGCCGATCATCGACAGCACGTTGGACTCGATCTTCATTTCTTCGAGGCATCCGAAGCTTTCGCCGCCGCAATGATCTGCGTGGCCTGATCCGGCGTCAGCGCGCGCACTGCGGTGATGGGCGTGCGGTACGGAGCGTCGCCACGTGTCACCACGTAGTCATCCTTGCAGAGCTGGCCGTTGTGCTCGATATCCTCGAAGCCCAGCGACTCCCGGAATTGCAGATCGAAGATCGGCTCGAACAGCTTCACCAGGTAGGGATCTTTCCGCAACGGCGCGTAGACGATCAGCGTCGAATTGTCGACCACGGTCCAGTCGTTGAGATTGACCGTAAAGATGCATGCCTCGGTTCCTGGCAGCGGCGCTGGCGGCGCATGCTGGGCGCTGGCTCCATTGGTCGCGCAGCCCAACAACGTCAGGATCAGCAGACTGAGCAGTCCGTTACGCAGTCGAGGGAAAAACATGCTGCACCTCCGGCGCGCAGCCATGCGCGCGCCGCCAGGATTGTAGGCGCAAGAATGTCAGTGCGCGACCGGTGCGGGCCGTTCGATGGGGCCGGTCGTTGCCGAGGCGATTGTCGCGGCCGGACCGGCGGCCGCTGCGGCTGCGGCTGCGGCTGGTGCGGCCGCGGGAGCGTCAGCTGCGCCTGGCGGCGCCACGGCATCGCTCTTCTCGGCCGCTTCCTCTGCCTGCTGCGTCATGACGATGATGCTGATGCGGCGATTGATCGGATTGCGCGGATTGTCCTTGTCGAACAGCACCGATGAAGACAGACCCACGATGCGCGCGATCTTGTCCGTCGACATACCGCCGCCTTCGAGCGCGCGTCGCGCGGCATTGGCTCGATCCGCGGACAGATCCCAGTTGGTCTCACCTTTGGCCGCGGCATAGGGCGTGGTGTCGGTATGACCGGACACGCTGATGCGATTGGGCACGCTGCTTAAGTAAGGCGCCAGCTCATGCAGGATCTGGCCGGTGTAGTCCTTGAGCTTGGCGCTGCCCAGATCGAACATCGGCCGGTTCTGCGCATCGACGATCTGAATGCGCAGGCCTTCGGGGGTGATATCGAGCAGCAGCTGATCCTTGAACGGCTTGAGCGCCTCGCTCATGTCGATCGCCTGGCGCAGCTCCTGCATCAGCGATTCGAGCTTCTTGTGATCCGCGGCCTCGGTGAGCTTGCGCGCAGCCTCCTCTGAGGTTGGAAGCTGTGCGGTTGCCGGCACGGGCGTCGGTGGGGCGTCGCTGTTCACGGGGGTACCGATACCGGTCGACAGGGCACTCGCCGAACGACGCGCGTCCAGCCCGCCGCCCATGTTGATGACGCTGGTGCTGGCACCGCCCGGACCCATCTGGCCCGGCGAGGGCTTGACCGATTTGCCCTGCTCCATGCTCGGGTTATTGAAGTACTCGAAGATCGCGGCGCGTTGTTCCTTGGTGACCGAAGCCACCAGCCACATCACCATGAAGAACGCCATCATCGCGGTGACGAAGTCCGCATAGGCGACTTTCCAGGCGCCGCCGTGATGCCCGGCAGCCTGCTTCTTGATCTTCTTGATGATGATCGGGCGCAGTTCCTTGCCGCCGCCTGCCCCCGCCGCGCTCATGCCGCAACACCCTGCTTGGGCGCCTCTTTCTTCTTACCCTTCAGGTGGGTCTCGAGGTCCGCGAAGCTCGGGCGCACGTCCGACCACAGCAGTTTGCGTGCGAACTCGACAGCCACGGGCGGCGCATAGCCGCGTACGCTCGCAACCAGGGCCATCTTGACGACCTCGAATGCCTTGCCCTCATCGTGCGCACGGTTCTCGACCGCCGAGGCGATCGGGCCAACGAAGCCGTATGCCACCAGGATACCGAGGAAGGTACCGACCAGCGCCGCGCCGACCTTCGCGCCGATGGTGGCCGTGTCTGCGCCCTTGATGGAGGCCATGGTGTTGACGATGCCGAGCACCGCCGCGACGATGCCGAATCCCGGCAGCGCATCGGCGACTTTCTGAATGGCGTGCCCGGGCTCCGCGGCTTCCTTGTGATGCGTCTCCAGTTCGTACTCGAGCAGGCTCTCGAGCTCGTTCGGATCCAGGTTCCCACCGACGATCAGGCGCAGGCAGTCGGTGATGAATTCGATCATGTGATGATCCGCCATGATGCGCGGATACTCGGTGAACATCTTGCTCTTCCCGGGCGCCTCGATGTCCGCCTCGATTGCGAGCATGCCGGACTTTCTGATCTTTACGAGAATGTCATACAGCAGCTTGAGCAGATCGAGGTAGTCGGAGCGGCCGTAGCGTGAACCCTTGAGCAGCCCAACCGCTGCGGCGAAGGCCCCCTTCACCACCTTCATGGTGTTGCTGGTGAGGAAGGCACCGAGCGCTGCGCCCAGGATGATGATGAATTCGCCCGGATGCCACAGCAGCAGGAGACTGCCACCCTCCATCACGAAGCAGCCGAGCACGCTTCCGAGCACGAGTATGGAGCCGATGATCGATAACATGCGCAGCCACTACCGGTTGAAGCGTTCCAGCTCCGTGTATCGGCAGAATCATCGGTTTCTTGAAGCCGGCGACGGCCGCATTGCGGCCGCGGGGCATGCCTGTTTCTATTGTGGCTTCAGCGGCTTGCGAGCGAATGGGGCATTGCGCGCAGTGTGACGAATATCACGCCTAGAGGCGCGAGGTGACGCCGTGCAGGTATTTGCGGAAGTCCGCCCCGACCGAGCCGTGCATCAGCCCGTACTCGACCGTGGCCTGCAGATAACCGAGCTTGTTGCCGCAATCGAAGCGACGGCCGTTGAAGCGATAAGCGTAGACCGCCTCGCGCTGAAGCAGCCGCGCGATGCCATCTGTGAGCTGGATCTCTCCGCCGGCGCCCTGCCCGATCTGCTCGAGCTCATCGAAGATCGAGGCGGTGAGCACATAGCGGCCCACTACCGCGAGCGTCGAGGGAGCCACATTGGGCTTGGGCTTCTCGACGATGCTGCGGATCCGGTTGACCGGACCATCACCCGCGTCGACCTGCACGATGCCGTACTTATCGGTGTCGGTACGCGGCACTTCCTCCACGCCCAGCACGCTGCCGCCATATTCGTTGTAGACGCCGGCCATCTGCTTGAGGCAGGGTACCGGGGCGTCGATCAGATCATCGGCAAGGTGCACGAAGAAGGGCTCATCGCCAACGGCCGGACGGGCGCAGAGCACCGCGTGACCCAACCCCAGCGGCGAGGGCTGGCGGATGTAGATGCAGGTGGCCTTGCCCGGCAGCACGCTGCGCACTTCCTCGGCAAGTCCGGTCTTGCCCTGGGACTCGAGCAGTTTCTCGAGTTCCTCGTCGGTGTCGAAGTGATCCTCGATGGCGCGCTTGGAGGAACCGGTGATGAACACCAGGCGTTCTGCGCCGGCAGCAATCGCCTCCTCCACCGCATACTGGATCAGGGGCTTATCGACGATGGGCAGCATTTCCTTCGGCGATGCCTTGGTGGCGGGCAGAAAGCGCGTGCCGCGCCCTGCCACGGGAAAGACCGCCGTACGAATCGGTTTCGCTGCCACTGCCTCGATCCTTGAATTCAGTCGCGGATGGGTCGATCCGCGCCGCTATTGACGCGTTCTCGCAGATCCTTGCCCGGCTTGAAGTGCGGTACGTACTTGCCGGCGAGCGCGACGGCCTCGCCGGTTTTCGGATTGCGTCCCTGGCGCGGCGGACGGAAGTGCAGCGAAAAGCTGCCGAATCCGCGGATCTCGATGCGATCGCCCTGCGAGAGCGAATCGCTCATGATCTCGAGCATTTGCTTGAGCGCCAGTTCGACGTCCTTCGCCGGCAGATGCTTCTGCTTCGCCGTGATGATCTCGATCAATTCCGATTTCGTCATCGCGCCTCCCCGCCTGTTGGATGCGCTCAGCCGCGCTCGGGCGCGTTGATCTGCTCCTTGAGCAAGTCCCCAAGGCTCGTGCCGGTCGTCGGCGCATCGGATCGGTAACTCTGAACCGCCTCGGCCTCTTCATGCACTTCCTTGGCCTTGATCGACAAGGAGATGGTGCGCGTCTTGCGATCGACTCCAATGAATTTGGATTCGACCTCATCGCCGACCTTCAGCACCGCGCGCGCATCATCGATGCGGTCGCGTCCGAGTTCGGAGGCACGAAGCTGACCATCGATGCCGTTGCCGAGGTCGATGACCGCGCCGCGCGCGTCGACTTCCTTGACCACGCCCTTGATGATGCTGCCCTTGGGATTCTCGGCGATGAAGGCCGAGAAGGGATCCTTGGCAAGCTGCTTGATGCCGAGCGATATGCGTTCACGTTCCGGATCTATCGACAGCACCATGGCCTCGACCTGCTGACCCTTCTGGTAGTTGCGCACGGCCTCTTCGCCGGTCAGATCCCACGAGATATCCGAGAGGTGCACCAGGCCATCGATGTTGCCCGGCAGGCCAATGAAGATGCCGAAGTCGGTGATCGATTTGATCTGGCCCGACACTTTGTCCCCGCGATTGTGATTCTCGGCGAACTCCTTCCACGGATTGGCCTTGCACTGCTTGAGGCCCAGCGAGATGCGTCGCCGTTCCTCATCGACATCGAGCACCATGACCTCGACTTCCTGACCGGTATGCACGACTTTGGCAGGATTGACGTTCTTGTTGGTCCAGTCCATTTCCGATACGTGCACCAGGCCCTCGACTCCGTCCTCGATCTCGACGAAGGCGCCGTAATCGGCAATGTTGGTGACCTTGCCGAAGACGCGCGTATTCGGCGGGTAGCGCCGCGCAATGTTCTCCCACGGATCCGCGCCGAGCTGCTTTAGCCCGAGCGACACGCGCGAGCGCTCGCGGTCGAATTTGAGAATACGCACGTCGATCTCATCGCCCACCTTGACGACCTCGGAGGGGTGCTTGACGCGCTTCCAGGCCATGTCGGTGATGTGCAGCAACCCGTCGATGCCGCCCAGATCCACGAACGCGCCGTAGTCGGTCAGGTTCTTGACCGAACCTCGCACGACCGCCCCTTCCTGCAGGTTGTCCATCAACGCGCTGCGCTCGGCGGAGAATTCCTGCTCCACGACCGCGCGGCGCGACACGACTACGTTGTTGCGCTTCTGATCGAGCTTGATGACCTTGAACTCGAGTGGCTTGCCCTCGAGATACGCGGTGTCCCTGACCGGTCGCACATCGACCAGCGAGCCTGGCAGAAAGGCACGCACATGATCGATCTCGACCGTGAAGCCGCCTTTGACGCGGCCGGAAATGATGCCGGTGACGATTTCGCCGGCATTGAAGGCGGTCTCGAGCCGCGTCCAGGTCCGGGCGCGCTTGGCCTTCTCGCGCGACAGGCGCGTCTCGCCGGTGCCGTCCTCGACTGAATCGAGTGCCACCTCAACCTGCTCGCCGGCTTTGACTTCAATTTCGCCGCGTTCGTTCTTGAATTGATCGAGCGGTATGACGGCTTCGGATTTGAGTCCGACGTTGACGATGACGACGTCGGGACCGACATCGATCACCAGTCCCGTCAGGATCATGCCCGGACGAATGCGTTGATTCGCCAGGCTCTGTTCGAACATCTCGCTGAAAGTTTCGTGCATAGGCTCGTTCATAGACTCTCTCGCCCGTCTCCGGGCTTTTCCCTCCGCAGCGCCTCCGGCTCCGCGGGTCAGACATTACGAGGGTGCCGCGTCCTGCAGCCCCAACCTTCGACTCAATCGACTCGAAACCCCCGCTCTGCTACCAGAGTCGCAGCGTGCGGCCGTGCGCATAGATCTCGTCCGTCACCCCGTTGGCGTCCATGGCCGTCGAGTCCAGAACGATCGCATCTGCAGCCGGCACGAGCGGTGCCACGGACCGCGTCATATCATTGCGGTCGCGCTCCGCGATGTCGAGCGAAAGGGCCGCAAGAGTAACACTCGAGTCCTTGTCTTTCAACTGCTTATAGCGTCGGCGGGCCCTTTCCTCGGGAGTCGCGGTGAGGAAGATTTTGAGCACGGCGTTCGGGAAAACCACGGTGCCCATGTCTCTGCCGTCGGCGATCAGACCGGGGGGTTCGGCAAAGGCGCGTTGACGTTCGAGCAGGGCATCGCGGACGGCGGTCCAGGCCGCGACGCGCGATGCGCCGGCACCGGCCACTTCGGTGCGCAGCAGGCTTGAGACCTCGCGCCCGTCGAGCAGCACCCGCTCCTCGCCCATGGCGTCGCTGCTGAATTCGATGCGCATGGAGCTGGCGATGCGCGCATGAGCGGCCACATCCGAGCTTCCAACCCCCGACAGGCTTCCTGCCAGCCCCACTAGGCGATAGAGCGCACCGCTGTCGAGCAGATGCCAGCCGCAGCGACCCGCCAGCGAACGACTGACCGTGCCCTTGCCCGAACCGCTGGGGCCATCGATGGTCACCACGGGCGCGTTCGACCGGGGCGCCGCGCTCATGCGCCCTCCGCAAGATCCAGGCCCGCAGCCTGAGCCAGTGCCGGAAATCCCGGGAATGAGGTCGCGACATTGGCGACATCGTCAATCTCGATGGTGTCGCGCGCTGCCAGGCTCGCGACCGCGAAGGCCATGGCGATGCGGTGATCGCCGTGACTGTCGATGCGGCCGCCGCCCATCGCGCCGCCCTGGATGCGTATCCCATCGGCCAGCAGTTCGCATTCGATGCCGAGCTGGCCTAAGCCCGCGGCCATGACCGCGAGCCGATCGCTCTCCTTCACGCGCAACTCCGACGCGCCCGTCACGAGTGTCTCGCCACGTGCAGCGGCGGCCGCAATGAAAAACACCGGAAACTCATCGATCGAGAGCGGCACCAGGTGTTCGGGCACGCGTATGCCCCGCAGCGCGCTCGCGCGCACGTGGATGTCCGCGATCGGTTCCGGCCCGGGCTGGTCGTGCGGCTCCACGCGAATCTCGGCGCCCATGAGCGCGAGCATGTCGAGCAGCCCGGTGCGCGTTTCATTGACGCCAACCCCGCGGATGATCAGGCCGCGCGTGGCCGCCAGACACCCTGCGACGATGAAGAAGGCCGCCGAGGAGAAGTCTCCCGGCACCGCGACGCTCGATCCGGTCAGGCGCGCGCCGCCGGCGAGGCTTATGCTGCCGCCATCGCGGGCCACCGCCACTCCGAAGCCTCGCAGCATGCGTTCGGTGTGATCGCGGGTGGGCGCGGGCTCGGTGATGCGGCTGGTGCCTTCTGCGTACAGCGCGGCCAGCAGCAGCGCGGATTTCACCTGTGCGCTGGCGATTGGCATCCGGTAGTCGATGGCCGACAGCGGCGAGCCGCCGTGAATCCGGACCGGCGGGCGGCCGTCGAGGGTATCGATGCGCGCGCCCATCGATCGCAGCGGCTGGGCCACACGCTCCATGGGCCGTCGCATGAGCGAACGATCGCCTGTAAGCGTGCTGTCGAAGGTCTGGCCGCACAGCAATCCCATCGACAGTCGCATGGCCGTACCGGCATTGCCCATATCCAGGGCAGCCGGCGGTGCGCGCAGTCCCGCACGCCCGACACCGGCCACGCGCACATCGGTTTCACCGGGTCGTTCGATCGTAACGCCCAGCGAGCGCAGCGCCGCGAGGGTCGCGAGGCAATCCTCGCTGGCGAGAAATCCTGAAATCCCGGTGCTGCCGTCGGCAATCGCACCGAGCATGAGCGCGCGATGCGATATGGATTTGTCGCCCGGAACGCGCAGCGAGCCCTGGATCATGCGCGCGGGCCGCGCGAGGTATCGGGTCGCGCTGGCGCTCATTGCAACAGCGCGGGCAGCTCACGCAGCAGTCGGTCGTTTTCCACCGGCACACCGATCGATACCCGCAGGTATTCGCCCAGTCCGTAACCGCCCACCGGACGCA
>Ga0302320_10011391_pt1 | contig 18827 bp, 14 predicted proteins | sample Bog_T0_3_FD_202130 | JGI IMG/M metagenome (GOLD analysis project Ga0302320, IMG submission 202130) | Peat permafrost microbial communities from Stordalen Mire near Abisko, Sweden - Bog_T0_3 | ecosystem: Environmental > Terrestrial > Soil > Wetlands > Peat | place: Sweden: Abisko, Stordalen Mire...
GGTTTTCTTCCCTTGGAAGCCGGCAAAATTAAAACAGGACAGTTGATTTAGGGCCACCCACTTGCCGCAGAGCAAATTCCGACTCAATCAGATACCCCAGCGCATCAGAAACGTGCGTCAGTCCGGAGTTCGTCTTGTCCAGTTGCGGCAACAGATTGTCGTTGCTGTCCGCCTTCCAGCTCACACGCTCCAGATCGCGGATCAGCTGTTTGCAACACGGGTTCACCAACAGGCGCCGCTCCCCCTCGTTATTGCACAACATCGCGTTCACCGCGTTGACCCGGTCGCGCACCGGAGGGTTCGAGCTCTTGATGCGATAAGTCACCTTGAAATCCGTCTCCGTACGAAAGAACCGCCGGATGATCTCGTAATCAGATTGTCCGGCCGTGCTGCGTGACTCGCCTGTTGCATCGCCGTAGAGCCGGACGTTGTAAGGTGGCGCGCCCCACCTCCGTACCCGGCTGACAAACGTCTCGCACATCTCCCTGGTGTTGCTGTTGAGCAGCAGGATTTCGTCGAGCACCTGCACGATCCTCACATGACGGCCCAATCGCCGATCCTGGAGTCCGGTTCGGTCCTCGATCCGGCATATCACCGCGCTCATCGGGGACACGTTGAAGTCGAGAGACCAGCAGAGCGTCTCGCCCGCGCGCCACTTCGCCTCCTGCAGGTTTTCTTTTCGATCGAACTCATGGTACACAACTCCGTGGCCCTGGCTTTCAAAGCTCGCCTCAAACTCCTGCCGGTAGGTCCGTTTATCCAGTTCGATCGACACCGACCGGATTTCTTCCGGCGTTACATTTCCGCCGTCCCCGGTGGTAAAGCTGAAGGACTGCCACTGCGCCTGATCCTGGGCATTCTGATAGAGATCGTGAAAATGATTGAGTCCTTTGGGCGTACCGATGAACAGCGCGCCACCCTGTTTGTCGGAGAGGGTTGGCCGCAACACCTCGGTCCAGGCCTTCGGTGCCATGGATGCATACTCGTCGAGCACCACAAAGTTCAGCCCGCTGCCGCGCAGGCTTTCATAATTTTCGGCGCCGCGCAATGCGATGGTGCCGCCGCTGATGAGCTGAATGCTCAGATCCGTTTCATTCGGCGGGGATGCCCAGAATTCCCGGGTCATCTCCTTGAGCGGACCCCAGGCAATGCGTTTGGCCTGCCGGCAATTAGGCGCCACATACCATGCCAGGCGATCGGGTCCCCACGCAGCCTGGAGCAGTTCCACCAGTGCCAGGTACGTCTTGCCGAATCGTCGGCCGGCCGCCAGCACGCGAAAGCGCTGTGGGCTGCAGAATACCGTAGATTGCGCTCCCTTCAGATCGATCTTCACTATTCCTCGCCCTACGCAGGTCACCACCGGCGCCAGCGCCTGGAGACCAGACCGATGAAAGCGCACGGTCTTGCAGGAAGATTTGTCCGTCGCCGGGCCCTCAATCGGCTCACCCGCTTTATACCCCTCCGGCGGCTCGAGCCAAATGAGCCGGCCGTCGCGTCCCATCGCTGTCGTCGGTTCCGCGTCTGGTCCGCCCCTTGATTCGATGGTTACAATGAGCATCCCCTCGCACGACACGCCACCGACAAGTTCACCCGCCTGGCACCCCGCTGGCGGATTCCACCTGACCATCCCGCCGTCCGGCCCCCTTACACCTGTAGCGCCTCCCGGTGTTCGACCGTTAACCAGTACGAATCGTGGGGTGATGGCGGCCCGTGCGCCCGCTTCGAATCGTTCCAGTCGCTCCAGTTTTTTATATAGGTTCCTGCTGATCATTTTTGATATCCCTTCAGTCTCAACGCGTCCGCCTTGACGCTCCAGTGGAGCGCATCAGCCGTGCGGCATAATCGTCTAAAACATCCGGCCCGCCGGGGCTGCTTGAAGATGGCTGGTCTCACGCCGCTGCCTTTAGTTGGTCCCGCGCAATCTGAGAGAAGCTTCGTCTGTCGCCACGCAGGGCTGCCTGAGCTGCTTCGGCGGCGTAACCCAGCTCCGAAATCTGGGCTTCGATATCTTCTTCAATGGCATTCTCCCCATAGCTGAGAGTGAGATCCGCGGCCCTCGCCCGCACCGACGCCGGCGTAGCGGGTTCGATCAGGAGATTCAGCAACGCCGTAACTGCGGTGCCCGCTGCCTGCTGCAGACGCAGGCTTGCCTCTCCGTAGGCGGCGCGGCTGGCTTCCCGCCAGGCGACATCGAATTCCGGGTACCGGATCCACCGATAAAGCGTTTGCGTCCCGATGTCGGCTTCGCGGGCGGCTTCGTCAACACTTCGGCTTTTGAGCAACGCAGCGATTGCCGCGTCCTTCTTCCGGCTGTATTTCTCACCGTGGCCCGGCATCGGCCGAAGCGTGCGCTCCCCGGCGGGAGGTGTCGCTGTTTTCTTCGTGGCTTCTGTGGCGGTTTTCAGTGCCGCTATGCGCCGCTGAACATTTTCGATCTTCTGTGCGGCCTTCGCGTGGCGAAGGATAATTTCGGCAGCTGTCGCGCGCGCCGAAGCCGGCGCTCCGGTATCGACCAGGATCCTGAGCAACGCCGTAACCGCCGTGCCCGATGCCTTCTGCAGCCGCCCGATGGCCTGCCGGAGTCTGGCGCCTCGCGCTGCCTTCCAGTCCGCCTCGAACTCCGGATCCTTCATCCAGCGACCCAGCGTTTTCGGCTGAACCCCGGCCACCCGGGCCGCTTCGGCAACCGTGGCGTACACGACCAGCGCCGCAATCGCCTCGTCCTTCTTACGGTTGAATTTCTCGTCCTGGCCTACCGCCGGTCACCTCCCACGAAATTCCCCCGCCGTTCAGAAAGGGTGGGCGGATTGTCCCCGAGACATACTCCCGAGCCGTGGCCTTTCATTGGCGTCGCTGCCTTTCTCTCTGTGAATCGCACGGCAGAGTAAACCATGCGGGCACTGTTGATGTCCTTGCGTTGGGTGTAGCCGAGATACAGCAACGCGCCGACTCGGGCAGGAACCGCGATGCGTGTGCAAAGTGGCGTGCCCGATCGCCTGGGTATCGCGGTTACGCCGGGCAACGCAATCGCCGGATCATAGTTTTTGACGCCGCACAGACTTTGGATCGTGCGAACCGAAACGTCGAGCCATCGCAATCTCCTTGTCGCTGGCATGCAGCGCGCTGAGTATTTCCAGTTCCTTCAGGTCGATGGGGATAGCCTTGCGGCCAGCCCCTTTATTTAGTCCACCGATGGCCATAGATTCCTTTCAATGTCAGCCTTCCAACCGTCCTAATCGCCGCGGCGCAGGAAATCGTGCGCGGGCAGCTGGAGACCCGGTGCGGGGTTTCTGCTTTTGGGTGTGTCGCGTGAGCACACTGAATGCGTTTTCCCCCAATAAACATTGGGTCAGGACGCGTCAATGATGATCAGGATACTCAGACAGTCCCGGCCTGATCCAGTGTTCAGCGGCGAGGGCAGAACATCTTAAGGCGCAAGCCCGGAGAGAAATGTTCCGGACCGAAAAGACATCGGAGTCAACCATTGGGCTTGTCAGGATCGCGGTTACGCCGGGCAACGCAATCGCCGGATCATAGTTTTTGAAACCGCACATTTTGGTGCATGCCTCAAAACTCTTTCCTGCCTTGCTTATCGCGCGCAATAAGGCGGATTCGTGAAGGCTCTCAGGTTTTTATTTTTCAGCGGGGCAAAGATGTGCGGGGAACAGAAACGACCGGACCATTGGCCCCGCGGCGAAACAGTACGAAAACAGCCAACGTCTGCCGTGGATCAAATTCGCCCAAGGAGTGCCCGGCGAGTAGCGATGTAAACAATTGAAAACAAGATTGATACGTTAAAAATAGCGAGACATGACTTGCTCCACTAACCTACCATCTGAGACTATCTGGTCCTCTCATGAGAGAGGGTCGAACTGGCCCGTGACTGGGGAGCCTACTCCGAGATTCTCTCTGGCATTCCGGTTAACGAAGCAGCCGTGTTTGCTGGGGCAAATGAGCCAAATCGCTTCCGGTATATGTTCGTCGACGCATCCCGGACCAGCGTTCTGGGAGTCGGCTCCAGCCGAACGTCTCACGTTCTCAGTTCCGGATGCACTTCGGGTTAACAGCCGGGCGGTAAATGCCGGGATCCATCCGCCGTGCGTTGGCGAGGACAACGATCCAAGATGCGGCACGACGATTTCGTGATCACGGAGGCCAGTACTCGACGCCGACCACAACATCACTGTCTATGCCTCGCAACAGGAAGCCGCGGCGGCCATGCCTGCCGGTGCCGCATTCACTACCGCCGCCGGTCTCAGGGCCGCGCTGAAGAATTACTCCGCGGCCACCGCAGTCGGGATCTGGAACAGCCTGACGGGCATCACCCCGGTCAGGAAGTTCAAAGACGCGGACACCGCTGCTAAACGAATCTTCGCCGAGGTGCAGAAGCTTGGCGGTCCCGACGCGGCCGCCATTGAAGCTCCGGTCGCCACCCGGAAAACGAAGGCCGCGCTTCGAAGGCCAGCAGGCCGGCGAACGCCGCCAGGAAGGCCAGTGTCGCAAAGAATGCCGCCCCAGCCAAAGCCGCCGGGCACTCCTGCTCCGAGTGGCTCTACAGTTTCTCTCCGCCGTTCCGGTTAACTACGAAGTAGCATTTACTGGCGCAAATGGGCCGAACTCTGCGGCGCAGTCGTCATGGATCCTGTTCATGCTTGTTACCCGGAAGAACCAAGCGGCAGCCCGTCTCCCCCTCTCTCAGTTTCGGGTGCGATTCTGGTTAACCACCGCCTGATTCTGGCTAACCACCGCCTGCAAAATGCTGGCGTTCCGCTGTTAACCAAACCACTTTTGTTTGTGCTGAAGCGAGCCAACGCTGTTTGCACTGGGCAATCGGGTTTTGATGCTCAGGCGCTGCGCGTGCCGGAAGGTGACCATCCGGGATCCGAATCGGCATACAATAGTCATGACATGCGATTCATTGCGATTTTTGCCGCTCTACTGCTTCAGGCCCAGACTTTTCCTCAGCCGTTTGACCGTGACGGCGCAAACAAAGTGTTGGAGAACGACCGCGTTATCGTTTGGGATGTGGCCTGGCTGCCGCGCGCCTATCCCACACACCGCCACGTTTACGATTATGCCGGCGTTTATTACACCAGTGGCGACCGAGTCATAGTGTCTCAGGCCGGCGCGCGTTCGCCAACCCACACCAACGCCTGGGATACTTTCTTCTTCCGGAGCGGCGTCACGCACAGTGAAGAAGGGGCGAGCACGGAGCCGCTGCGGGCGGTATTCGTCGAGTTTAAGGAATCCGCGCCGGTGGGCGCCGCAGGCACCGCTTCCGCAGGGCTCGGCAAGAAGGTCCGCGAGAGTGAGCGCCTGGTCATTTGGGAGGACATTGCCGCGCAGGACGCTCAGCCGCCGGCGCACCGGCATGAAATGGATGCCGTGGCCGTCGCCTTCACAGGTCTGAAGCCACGGATCACGTTCGTTCCGCGCGGCACCGTGGACCACGGGGAGGAGAGCGCTGGCGCGGACCGGGCATATTTCTTCGAGCTGAAGTAAGGACGCGCTTAGTTATGTTAGAGAGAGGTGCCGCCTCTCTCAGCAACACGCGACGAACTATCTTGATGGCCGCCCTTACGCCGTTTCTCCTCACGCCAGCCGAGAAGGCCGTGGTGGATACATTTCTGGGCGTACTGCCGCAAATACTTATCGCATGACAGGCAGTCCACGACGGGAGCGGGGAATTCCTCAAGGTACTTCGATCTCCCTGTTCCTTGCAAACGTTGCGCCCTGGGATCTGGACCGTTCGTTGGAACGGTTAGGTGTAAGCTTCGTGCGCTACGCCGACGGGGTCTCCTATCGCGTAATCGGGCACGTCCGACCGGATATCGCAGATCAATTCCAGTCCTCCACGGTCCTTGAGTATCGGCGTACATGTCGGGCAACGGAATGGCTGGTGTCCGGTAGCTGAAGTTCGTTGACAAAAGCGGGCGACACCGAAGAGGATCTCGTCGGCGGATTTTGTCCACAGAAGGGTCGTGGCGACTGGTTATGCAGGTTCAGATAATCACAGATCGCCTTTTCCAGCATCCGGGTACTGCGATGAACGCCGCGACGGATCTGTCTATGAAAATTTTGGCTCCCCAAGCGCAACACAAATACGAACACGCTCCTGGAGAGTCCGAGGATGCCTCAATTCTCTACGTGTGCCGTTCAGGATCGCGGAGGTGTTGGGCGTTCCGGCAGCCGAGCTCATTGCACGGACGGAAACCAGTTTACGGAGAGCGTCCGGCCAAAGCTGATACGACATGCAGGCTCGCACCGGTCTTCGACGCCCCCAAGCGAGGCAACGGCCCGGCAAACCACCGCCCATGACGGCGACATCCGGCCGCGTCACTGGTAGACCTCACCACCGCGCTCCAGGAATTCGCGGGCTTTATCGCCGTAGGCTCGGCGCGCCAGCTATCGCGGGAAGCGGGCCGGACGCACAATTTCATGAACTTATGACGATCCGATCCATTCGGCCTCAAAAGTGCAAGAAACTAACCGGAACGCTTACATGCGCATCGACCTTAACTCCAAGCTCGGATATTGGCTGCCGGCCTCGCGCGAGGGCGCAGAAAACAAGCAGCCGCATCGGATTGAGAACGGCTCGCAAGACCCGTTCACCAGGGGATCGTCGGCTTGGATGGTCAGCGCGTTCATTCGGCGATGCGGGAGTGCATTCAGGACATATCGATTTCTGCTGCTCCTGGATAAAAGAGCAAATGAGGCGGCGCGGGTCAGCGAAATGATCGAGGAGGCCCTCCTCAGCGATCACCCCAAAAGCGACCAGGCATGACCGGCGGGCGGGCAAGATCGGGATGGCGAGTCGCTGTGGGTGGCCGAGCGCTGCGAAACCGACGGTGCCTGCGTCGATCCCCACGTCAGCATCCTGTCATCCACTTCGGCGGGGTTAAGCTACAGTGAGGGATGATCGGTTCAGCGCCATGCCAAAGCAGAACAATCCCAGGGCTCGCAAGAAAGAGTTTGAGCTTCCGAGGCTTGCCGTAGGCGACGTCCTGCTCGTCGGAAAGTTCAAGAATCGTAAAGCGACGATTACCGGGTTCTCGTCGGATGAAAACAACCAGCCTGTCGCGCAGACTGACAAGGGCGAGCAGAAGATCTTTAAACCGCGAATCGCCAAGCTAATGCCCGCGAAGCAAACGGTCCTGACTCCAGTTCCGGGCGTTGCCGCAATCCCGCGCCCGGGAACGTCCGGTTCCCTCGCATTGGCGACTGTCGTGCAGAATAAATCCGCATGAAGTACCGACTGATCGACACGGTGGGACCTCGCACCTACATCGTGATTCTGGAAACCGGCGAAGAGGTCGCTGCCTGCCTAAATCGCTTTGCCGAAGAGAATAAGCTTGCGGGCAGCAGTTTCAAAGCAATCGGCGCACTATCGACTGCGAAGGTAGCGTGGTTCAACTGGCAAACAAAAAAATATGAGGTTGCGGCGCACTTCCAGGAACAGGTTGAGGTTCTGTCACTCATTGGAGATGTCGCGCTAAAGGACGGCAAGCCGGTGGTCCATGCACATCTGATCGTCGGCAGGAAGGACGGAACCGCTCACGGCGGGCATTTGCTGGAGGCGCACGTGCGGCCGACGCTCGAAGTCGTGCTGTCCGAATCCGTGCACCCGCTCCATAAGACAGTCGATCCGGAGTCGGGGATCGCACTCATTGAGCCATAGGCCGATGCCGGTTCGATTGCGCGTCAGCGTGAGAATGCTCACACCTCCACAGGATGGCGGCCCATGAGGAATGTCGAATAAGAGTCCGACTCTTCATTCAGGAGAAGGACTGCAGGCATAGACGATTCGGCGAACCCGGGTCCCCAGATATCGATCTTGCCCAACCGGAAGTTCCCGCCGTAGCTGGTCCCGATCGCCAGCCCCTTATAGACGGCACTTTGGCCTTGGCCGGGTTTATCCACCTTGGCTTCGGCCTTGGTACCGGCGGACCCGTTCCAAGCCGTAATCAGCCGTCTTCCGTGGAATCGCCACGGAGACCACGACGATCCACATGCAGATTAGTTGAACCCGGAAAGCGATCCTCTCAGCGTTGAGCATGAGGTTGGCTATCACTGATGAGGCATCTGCCCTGAAACGCCCGGAGCGTACTCCTTCAATACCTATGAACGGCTGGACCTGAGCTGTCTTGCAGACCGGCTCGGGATCGTCGCTTTTCGGCGGCTCGCAGCCAGGAAAGCCAGCAGCCTCCCTGGAACAGTCATTTCGCTCGTGGTGGCGTGGGCGAGGGAAAGGAACTCCTCTTCGACGCTGGCGCGCACCGTCGAAGAGGCAACCAAAAAGACCGCATTCCGGGAAAACTGGCTCAGGGCGGCACTCGCGGCGACCCCGGAAGCAGATATCTCCCATTTTCGCGCCAAGGTCCACGAAGAACTCATTGCAATCGCCGCGACCGTAACGACGGCTTCACGGGGAGCGGAGGAAAATACCGCCGCCAGTGCATCGAAGGCTATTTCCTATGAGACCCACAGGAAGTCGCTACCGCGCTTCCGGCGTTGGTTCCTTCTTTACAGACCATCTCAGAGCTTCGGGTGGGCAATGAGAGCATTCTTTTACACGTATTTTTCAATGGCCTTCATAATCCCGGCCATTTCAGTTGCGGCACTCTATCAACCGAGGACAGGCACTCGTTGCTGTTGCAGTAGTATGTTGTGTCTTCGTTTTTCGGTACGTTTCGATTTCGTTTGAGTGATCTCCCAGGCCGAACCGGCGTGGCTGCACGGGGCATGCACGATCTGCCGACAAAAAGGAACCTTTACTGCGATGGCTGATTTTCCTTGCGCGGTTTTCCAGTGGGGAGCAACCTGGACAGTCCCCTGCGAGGGAAACGCGCGTATCCCCCGACGCTCCCGCCACAGGGACCTCCCGATGAACGAGGCTCGGACCATCGGTCTGGCAGTCGTTCAGAACGCCAGTCGCGCCACAACCAACATATTCCTTGCTGTGCCCGCGGCGATATTGTTCACGTTCATAAACCCAAAGCCACCGCTCAGCAGACCATTCGAGTTGGTGGTAGCCTTTGTGACCGGATTTCCGACGCCGATACCCGGAAATACAATCCGATTGAAGGGATTGTACATCTCCATTCGAATCTCGAAATATCTTGCGGTGTGCGAGTCCGAAAGAACGAAGCGGCGGCCGAGGCCGATATCTTCCTGAGGCGTCCTGCGCTGACGGAAGTCCGTGTAGCGTGGCGCGCCGCAGCCGAAGGTCGCGGTCCCGCCACACTCGGTCCAGGCCGCGGGATTCAGAATCAACTGCTTGGTCGGGTCAACCTTGCTGTTCGGATCCACCAGATAAAGCGGCTGCCCCGGAACTCGCGACATATATTGCGCCGGAGCACCGGCAAGGTACGTTCCGAGATTATCGTTCGACGTCGGAGCCGTTATGAGCGCGCCGCTCTGATAACGCAGCACGGCACTGATCTGCCAATCGCTGAATATCTCTCGCGCAATCTTGTTGCTGCCAAGGAAGCCGGATCTCAAATGGGGCGTTTGGTAAATGAGGTTCAGTGAGAGCGCCTGCGGAATACTATTCGCATCGAGGACCTTTTGTGTGCTCAGGTCGGTCCAGTCGTTGAACGTGGATGTGCGGGTCAGCGACTTCGCCCACGTATAGGTTCCGAGCGCCGTAATGTTGTGTTTCAATCTGGCGTTGAGCTTCATCTGGAGCGAGTCATACCAGGAGTTTCCTGTCGGCCCGGTTGGATTGATGCTGCCGTACTGCGGAAACGGCCGGAGCGCATTCGTCAGCGTCGTGCTGGGCGGATAACTCGCAAACGGCAGGGAGTACCCGGCACTCTTCACGGCCGCCGATCCGATCTGCGAATTCAAAAGCGTCAGGTTCGCGGAATTCGACAGGCTGAGATTGTGCGCGGCCAGAATGGCCGGCGTAACCGAATTGAATTGATACATATTGCCCTGCAGCCACGCGCCGCGGTTGCCGACATAGGCGGCTTCCAGCGTCAGGCCGCCCATCAGTTCGCGCTGTACGGCAAGGTTGTACTGAGAGATACGCGGCGGGCGTCCCAGGGCCGGATCGTAGAACGTCGGCGTATTCAGATTGCTGAGCCCTGTTACGGGATTGGTTGTGGGAAGCGCGCCAGGCAGGTGTAAGGTGGCTGCGAACAGGGATGAATTCACGGTCAGTCCACCCTGAAGACCGTTCGGAAGCGCTGACGCCCCGGCCCTTGGCGATGAAAATGAGATCGTGTCGTAGCCGGTTCCCGCGCCTGGAGCCTGGGGTGCGCTGGCGAGGAACGTAGATGGAGCGCCGAAGAAAAAGCCCCATCCCGCGCGAACGACGGTCTTGGAATTGAGTTGATAAGCTGCGCCCAGGCGGGGGGCGAACCCCAGTTTATAAAGCTCCAGCAAATTGGAGCAATTACAGGTATCCGGTCCAAACCCCTGGTAAAGCACCGAACCAGGCAGATTGCCCGCGCTCGGATTGGGAATGGTGGGTGAGAACGAACTGATCCGATTCCGGTCTTCCAGCGGCGGATTCTGAAGGTCATACCGGATGCCGAGATCGAGGGTGAGCTTGCGCGACACTTTCCAGTTGTCCTGGGCATAGAACGCGATAGCCTTGTCATGCCAGTTCACGCTGGCGCAGGGCTGGACGGATGCCGAGTTTGGCAAACCGAGAAGGAAGCTGGCATATCCAAGTCCCGGACTGCCATTGGTGGTGGCCAGTGTGGTGCCGCCAGCCCCGAGGGGTTGCCCGGTTTGGGCAGAGGAAAACCCAAAGACACCCCAACCACCCTGGCACTGATTGAAGCCTTCCATGCGGGTCTGTTCACTGGCCCCGAATTTATACGAATGCGAACCTTTGACCCATGCAAGCGTCGTCGAACTGCTAAGTTCGCCCGTATTCACGTGTTGGTTGTAGTTCGATCCGAAGTTCGAGGTCATGCCGCCGATGGGTGCGCCACTCGCGGAGGTATTGCCCGCGCCGGTGATCTGGGGGAAACCGGGGTAAATGGTGCCGGTGAGTCCGATCTGGCTCGGATCGAAAGCCGCCACCTCCGGGAAGGAAAGCTTCGCGACCTGCGTGTTCACGTATCCCACGCCCGCGTGCAGCAGGAGGGAAGGCGCCAGCGTGTCATCCAAATTCACGCGAGCCGTGCTGGACGCACTGTGGTTGAAGCCGGCCGTGGTGATGTTCGAAGGCAGACCGTCCGTGCTCGTCTGACCGGAGCCTCCGACGTACGAATAGAGAGCGGAGAGCTTGATTTGGGGCGATAAGCTATGGTCCACCTTGATCGATGGCAGATTCTGCGGGCGAGGAGTAGTGCCGGACAGTTGATAATTCAGCGCCTGAAGGCCGTTGGTAGTCTTCGGCAACAGGCCCTGTATTTTGAGCGCGACCGGATCGATGCGGCTCTGCGGAATGCTGTTATTGGCAAACGGTAACCGCGTAAACCCGTCAGAGCCGAGATTCAGCGGATCGAAAATCTGACCCGCATACACGGCATTCCCTAACGCGTCCTTACATGGACCGCCTCCGCAAGTAACTTGCGAGCCGATATCGGCCGCGAAATTGCCGACGCGATCGTTCGCATTTGGAACCGTCGTGAAGGTTCCCGAATTCGGAACCGGCAGAACGGACCGGAACCCTTCCATGGAAAAGAAGAAGAATGTCTTGTCGTGCCCGTTGTAGATTTTGGGAATCCGGACAGGACCGCCGAAAGTGCCACCGTAGTTGTTCTGTCGGCTCTTGGCCCGGGATCCTGTGTACGGCTGATGCGCGTTCAGGTCTTCGTTGGTGAATCGATAGAACAGACCGCCGTGATACTGATTGGTGCCGGATTTGGCGGTGAAGTTGTAGATGCCGCCCTGCGCCTGGCCGAATTCCGCCGCGAAATTCGATGTCTGCAGACTGACTTCCTCGAGCGCCTCGACCGAAGGCTGTTGATAGAAGAAGAAACCAGGAGCGTAGAGATTGGTGGCGTCCTGTCCGTCAACCATCGTCTTAAACGTGCCCGGTACCGATCCATTGATCGAAGCGCCGCCGCCGGTAAGACCCAGTGAGCCGAAATAACTGGTGCCGCCGCTCATGCCCGGAAGGATCTGCGCAACAGATAACGGATTGCGTACAGCCTGATTGCCATAGAAACCGTTCGACCATAGAATGGGCAATTCGACGAACATGTCGTTCGATACGGTGGTGGTGATATCCGCATCTTCCGTTTTAATCGCGACTGCCTCCGCCTGCACCGTAATGCTGTCGGTATTCGCGCCGACTTCCAGTTTCACGTCGACACGCAGCGCCTGCGCCACCTCAACGGTGTTCTTCTGCGAGATGAATTTCTTGAAACCCTTTGCTTCGACCGAAACGTCCCAAATCCCGGCCGGCACCTGGGCCAGGCTGTAGTTGCCGGTGTTGGTGGTGACGGTTCCGAGGGTATTGTGAGTATCCGCATTCTCGGCGACCACACGTGCTCCGGGCACAACAGCCCCCGAAGAATCGATCACCGTTCCCGTGATTGTTCCCCGGTCTTCCTGAGCAATCGCGCCACTTACCATCAGGGCACAGAGACAAGATACGTTGACGAGATATTTCATGGCTTTCTCCTCAGGACGACAAAATTATATTGAATTATCTTTCGGCCGGGGGAGCCGAAACCACCCTTCCACTTGCGCTGAAGTATATATCAGGCGAGTGAGAAATGCAACTGCGTCGTCGTAATTGGGATACTCCGGTGGCGCGCGGCTGTATATACCGGAAGTGCGGTTACGCGTCCTGCCGGCCCACCGGACTATCCGCACAGTACCCGGCCACGAGTCCGCACGCGGGTTCACGACGATCCTGAATCATCTTACTGTTCAACGGGCGTGAAACGGACTTCATCGGCAGCAAGGTATTCGCCTTCCCGCGGGCCGGAAAACTGGATGTAGGCGATCCGTTTCGCGCTCACGGTCATGGTAAAGACCGGGACCGGATCGCCGGGAGCTTTGCGGCCCGGAACCGAATCGAGACTTTTGCGATCGACGACATTGCCGTCGGAATCGAAGGCTTCGAGTAACGCAGGCATCGCGGTTGATCCCCACATCTCAACCGTGACCGACGAGGCCGGCTTCGAAAAGGTGGCGCGGACAGGAATCGGCTCCGTTGCCATCGCGCAGACAATGCCCTTTTTGCCCGAGGAAAGGTGGGTGAAAAACATCACAAGCCCCTTCGCCTTCGATTGCTGAGGCTCGTGCGCCAGCGTGAACACCACGCCCTTGTCTTCCCATTTCGGCAGGCGAACCGCGATGCCGTCGGGTTGGACCGTCGGCGCCTTTTCAAAATTCACGACAACCTGGTCCTCCGCGCAAACGCCGGTGGCTCCAAGCGAAAGGAACAGGAAGAGGGCAGCCCGAATCACGCTTTATTCATTTCCAGACCGGACATGGTGCCCGTCGAAGAGGCGAACCGGTCGGTTTCAATCCCCATGCGCTGGAGCATCGAAACGAACAGGTTCGGCAGCGGATAGTTCTGATTTCGATCGAAGGCGAGATGTCCCGCATGTTTGAAGCCGCCGCCCGCAAACAGCGTCGGCATGTTGGTGGTGGAGTGAGCGTTCGCATCGCCGAGGTTCGAACCATAGAGCACCATGCTGCGGTCCATCAGCGTTTCGCCACCTTCCTGAACGCCTTTCAGCCCTTTGAAGAGATCGCCCAGGAGACGCATATGCCAGGTGTCGATGATACGAAGCTGCGCCAGCTTGGCTTCCGACTTGCCATGGTGCGAAAGATTGTGGTAGCCGTCGCTGATCGTCGCGCCGGCGATGTCGACAACCGGCGTGCTGACGCTGTCGAGCATCAGAGTGACGGAGCGCGTTGAATCGGTTTCGAACGCAAGGCGCACCAGCCCGTACATCGCGGCGACTTTGGCCATGTACTGCGCCGGACTGGTGGGGTCCTGGGGTTCCTGCTCTTTGACTACCGGTTTGGGCTTCAGCTCCCATCCTGCGGATTCGCGCAGACGGTTCTCCAGATCGCGCACGCTGGTGAAGTATTGGTCCAGGCGCGCGCGGTCGCTGGCGTTGACGTTGCGTTCAAGGTCGCGCACCTGATCGGTAACGGCATCCAAAATCGATCGCCCCGTATCGAGTTCGGCGATTTTGGCTTCAACCTCTTTTGCCGTACCCTGCACGAACATCTGGCGGAAGACGCCGGCGGCGCTTTGTTCCGGGGGGATCGCCACGCCGTTGCCCGTCCAGGAGAGTGAGCGACCGGCGGTGTTGACGGCCAGCGTCAGCGAGGGAAAACGCGTCTGAATGCCGATGCGTTCGGCGATGTACTGGTCGAGCGAGATCGTGTTGCGGAACGAACTGCTTGCCGGGTGCGGAGCGGCGGTGAGGAAGCTGATATCGGACGGATGCCCGCCATCGACGTTGGGATGGGAGACGCCGGATAAAACGGTGAAGTCCTTCCGGTAAGCTTCGAGCACCTTCAGGTAAGGAGAAGGCGTGTAGCCCGGGCCGGCATCGGCAGGGAAAAACTCGCCAGGCAGGACGCCCAGATTATTGCAAATCCCAAACATGCGGCGCGGAACGGCGGTCTGCTGGGCACGCGCCGCCGGCACCATAGCGTCGAGAAGAGGCAGCGCAAGACATACGCCGGCTCCGTGGAGCAGCGTTCGACGGGACATAGCCCGGCGGGAAATGGCCCCCCGAAATGGGCGCCGGACTGATTCGCTTGCTTTCAACATGGCTGTTCCTCTGCTTTCAACCGAATACTCTCACTTGTACTGAAACATGTTGCTCTGGACAATGCCGTGGACGATACTGCGGACTCCCCAGCCCGAATCGCGGGTCTGGTCGAGAATTCCCTCCACCTGCCCGCGGTCGGTGAAGCCAATCGGAGCACCCGTCGCATAAGTGGCAAGCTGGCCGACGACATTGCGCGCGACCGTCCGCTCCTCGTGATCGAGGAGGAGCTGTTTGAATTCGTGGATGTCTTTGAACGAGAGACCGTTTTCCAGCGCGCCCGCGGAATCGACCGGCAGGCCGTAGCGGAACGCAAAGGGCTGACCAGACATCCCAATCCCCGATTCGGGTTTAACGCCGTCAGCAAAGGCGCGATAGCGCTCACGCCAGCCGCCCATCACGTCAAAACTCTCCAGCGCGAAGCCAGGAGGATCGATCTTTTTATGGCATGCCGCACACATGGCATCGGCACGGTGCTTGTCAAGCTGCTGGCGAATGGTGACGGCGCCACGAATATCGGGCTCGATGGCGGGGACTCCTGCCGGCGGGGCGGTACGATAGCCCAGAATGCGCTCCATAATCCACACGCCGCGGATCACCGGCGATGTAGTAGTGCCATTGGCGGTTACCTTGAGCACGCTGGCCTGCGTCATCAGACCGCCGCGAACCGAGTCCTTCGGCAGCGTAACCCTTCGCATGGCGGCGCCGGTCACGCCGGGTACGCCGTAGAGCTGCGCCAGACGCTCGTTGAGGAATGTGAAATCGGAATTGATGATGGTCCGCGCCGGAAGATTTTTGGCGAACAGTTCCTGCACAAAAAGCCGGGTCTCTTCCACGGCGGCGAGCTTGAGCGGGTCGTCGAGCTCGTAGTCGTTATACAGGGTGGTCGATGGCGAGGTGTCGTCGATCTTGCGCAGATCGAGCCAGTAGTCGGTAAACGCCTCGATGAAGCGGCGCGATTTCGGGTCGTTCAGAAGGCGGTCCGTCTCGGTCCTGAGTACGTCAGGATTGTGCAAATGGCCCGCGGCGGCCAGTGAACGGAGCTGTTCGTCCGGTGGCGAGTTCCACAGGAAAAGAGCCAGCCGGGTCGCAAGTGCATAATCATCCAGCCTGCCGGGCGATTCCTGGATGTACAGCCAGCCGGGCGAGGTAAGAACAGCAGTGTAGGTGGAAACCAGGGATTTTGCGAAACTGTGATTCAGCCCAAGCTGCTGGTCAAAGAGTGCGAGGAAACGTTTTACGTCGGCTTCCACGACCGGGCGTCGATAAGCCCGCGCCATGAACGAACGGAGCAGGCGCTCGGCATCTTCGCGGGGATGCTCGGTCGCGACCTCGACGGCGACATCCAGAGCGCGGGCACCGCGGCCGCGCCCGCCGCCCGCGCCACCGTTGCCCTGCGCGTTGGCTGGAACAGGGAGTTGCAGGGTGACGCCGCCTGATTCCCCTTGAGCGAGCCGGTGCATGGGCAGGTCGCCGAACATCAGGCGGTAGCCCGCGTCCGCTTCCGGATCCGAGAGCGGCCCTTCCACTTCGAACCACTGGAAGGCGACACCGGGCATACCGTCGGGTCCGGCGAGCGGATTGGTATACCCTTCCTCGGTGCCGTTGACGCGGGTTCGGAAAAACCGCATAGCGTCGGTCTGAATAGCCTCGTTCGGGGCAAGCAGGACCTCGACCTCTCCGACTGTGGGTTCGGGCGTGAAATCGAACGCACCTAAGGGCCGCGACTGGCCGGAACTCTGTGCATAAATGCCGATCGGTTCATTGCGCCGGCCAGGCCACACTTCATCGCTGTTGGGCTGGTGATACGTGGTCGGATAAAGATACGCCCCTTTTTGATCGCCGAAGCCTATGTAACTAAAGTGGTCGACACCGCCGGGACTGACCCAGATGGAATACCCTTTCACCCGAATGCGATAACGGCCCGCGGCAGGGGCTCGAAAACTCCAACTGAAACCGCCTGCGTCTGAGAAAACGCTGGAGACGCGACCGACGGCTTCGCGCTCTTTCAACTCCGGGCTTGAAACAGGGCTTCGGCCCGCGCGGACGTCGGGTTGGGCGTGCGAATCGAGGACGGGAAAGTTCAGCCGGTCCGGGCGGGTGTTACCCTCACGCCCCCGATAGTTGCGAAGCGAGGGTTCCTGGCGGGCGTAGAGTCGGGTGACCGTTGTGGGCTGCTGGACAAGTTTTGCAGCCATAGCTTCGCGGATCGCATAATCGGCGGAACTCATGTATCGCGAGAGCTGAACATGGGATACGTCGAGCGCGGTGCCGATCTTGTTGTAACGGTACGATTCTCCATCCTGCGGCAGTTTAGTCTTGAGTTGCACCCAGGGCACGTTGAGCAGGTCACGGATGGCATTCTCATACTCGTAAGCATTGAGGCGGCGCAGGCCAGCGCGCCCCCGCTCAGCGACGACCGATTGCTCGTATTTGGTGAGTACACCCGAGAGGTTTTGGGCGAACTGAGTGGCGCCTGCCGGCCTGGGCATACCGGCCGGAGGCATGTCGCCGGCCGAGACGCGGTCGTGAACCTTGACCCAGGTGGCAAAGTTGTCCGCGTTGGATGGCTCGTAGCTGAGATTGACGAGATCAAGGTGGCCTACAGCCTTGGGGGAGTCATGGCAAAAGGCGCAGTTTTGCTGGATGAAGGTGTCGGCGCCCGCAAACGGAGGCGCGCCAGAACCGCCGGCCGCGAAGCCGAAAACCGTCAAAAACGCTGTCGTCAGCAGAAACGCAGACGCCGGGACAGCCTGTTTTCGGGTCACCTGGAAGCGGCGGTGGACCCTGCCTGCCGGTCGATCAATACCTTGCGACATCGATTTCTTTATACGCAATACCTAAACAGTCTATATCATTCTGAACACACCCAGATAGACGCGCGGCTGGCCGAAGCCCCGCAGCGGATCGACGCCATCGAATCTCGCCCAGCCGCGCGACAACGGCTATTTCCTGACGGGCGGTTCGCTCGCCAGTAATTCCAGCACCGACAAAATCTCCGCACGTCTCGCCGGATCCAGCCGCAAATACTGCCGGTCGCCGCCGCCCGCGGTAAAATGCGTCGTGCCGTCCGCGTCTACCGAAACAATCCCGTTCTCCGAACGCGCAAAATATCGCGACGGCCGCACCGCCTCCAGCACGGCGGTCAGATCCCATGTCGGCCGGTCATACGGCATCTTCCTGTAAACGCGGTACGACTCTGCCACCGGGTGCGGCGACGCCCAACTGAAGTCATGTTCGACGCTCGCCGCCGGATACAGCAAATCGCGTCCAACCTCAAGGCCGCTGAACACGATCGGCGTCGGCCACCGCTGGTAGACTGCCTTCGCCGATTCAACATCGATGCGAATATTGTATTCGGGTACGCCTTCGGCAAAATTACCAGCCATTGCAACCACCAGTGCAACTTTTTGCCGCACCAGCGCGATATCCGCGGGCGAAGCGAGCAGCGCCGCCAGATTCGTGTTAAACCCCGACTCCACAATGACCACTTTGTCCGGCGAGTTTTTCAGCAAACGCCTCAGCAGATCCGGCGCCGGGTCGAAAGCGCCACCACCCGCATAGTGCATCGTCTGCAGAACGGCAGCCATGAACCCATCGCCATTGCCGCCTTTGAGATCCTTCACTGCCGCGCCCACCGGCAAATCGCCGCGGCCGTAAAACTGATTCAACATCCGTATATAAGGCAGCGCGGACGGATTCGCATTCGTGAGCAGAACGCCAATGAGTTCGCACTCGCCACGATCCGTCAGCGCATGCAGCATCGCCAGCGCCAGCACATCGTCGACATCGCTCCCAACGTCGGTATCGAAAATCACGGGCGGCGCGGCAAAACAACACGTTGCCGCCGATGTTGTGGCAATCAGCGCCAATATGAGGATTCGTCGAATTGCCCGCATCGGCCCAGCATATCGCGGCCCTGGCGAGAGCGACAAACCAGATCGCCACGCGATCGTCAACAGCTAAATCGGAAGACGATCGGGCCGCGCTGGTGCAATGACCTGACGCAGCTTTCTCGCACTCGGTGGACAAGGTGGCGCAGCTGGCCAAAGCGGTGGAGATAGCCCATTGTCAAGGTGTTCATTGGCGGCGCCGCCAACGGCGGATCACCCCATGGTG